>Ga0265296_1000209_pt1 | contig 106644 bp, 100 predicted proteins | sample MunlanPumphouse1_FD_189073 | JGI IMG/M metagenome (GOLD analysis project Ga0265296, IMG submission 189073) | Groundwater microbial communities from a municipal landfill in Southern Ontario, Canada - Pumphouse #1 | ecosystem: Environmental > Aquatic > Deep subsurface > Groundwater | place...
TCTGGGCGTCGCCATTTTCATTTTCTCGCTGATGTGGTCGATGGGAACTTTGCAGGACTTTTTGCTCGGTACCTTCGGGAAGCTCATGTAAAAGCATTGACAAACTCGAAATTATTGTTAAAGTTAAGCACTTGATACTTTAACGTTGTTGTATATGACAGAAGCAGAAACAGGATCTCAGGATCAGTCTGAAGCCGGAAAACCCAAAGCTCTTCTAAACTTCCTTCGTTCACCACGCGGTGTTGCTACTGGGATCGGTATTGCACTACTCGCTGCTGCTGTGGTTCTTGAACGTGACGTGGACGACGTGGCAAAGGACGCTCAATGGGCTGTGGCTTCGTCACTTGTACCTTGTGGTGCACGTTTTGACGGCACCCCTAACATCGAGACTGATGGAGCACTTACCTTTGCATCTACGCAAGGTTTAGTTGCGAGCTCAGGGGCGGGGATGGATATAAACTGTTTAATTGGAAGGAATCCGGAAAGAGAAGACAGTATTCGGCTTTTTTCCCTCCCCGAGGGTCGTGACTGCTCAGTCGTTACAATGGTGAACACAAGAGAATGTGATGGCGACGATTGCCACGTGCAGAACGCTAGTATCACGACTTCTATAGATTGCACGCCTGAATTGTTTGACCGCGAAGAAGAGGCTGCGGTGACTTCCGCCCAATAGCTCCACTGAACGATAGGCCAAGTAAATTCCTATTGACTTCACCGAGTGGCCTTCTTATAATATCCCAGCTTAATCCGTTTAATGACGCTGATCCATTTACCCTAGAGTTTCAAACCATATAGGTCCTTTGGACCGTTTGAGCTTCTAGGGTGTATGGAGACATACGCCCTTTTTGTTCCTTGAAAATTCGGGACTTGAACTGAAACGACATCAACCATTCAGTTCAAGTGAACAAAATTATTTTTATATAGTTGAACCGAGATTGTAACGGTTTCAACTAATTATTCTTTCAAATTGTCATAAAAAAGCACGGAAGATGACGTTAAATCATTGAAAAAAATGCAAAGAATGGATGCCTTGACTCAAAACTCCGATGAAGGACGCGGCCAGCTGCGATAAGCTTCGGCGAGCTGCTAAGCAAGCTTTGACCCGAAGATCTCCGAATGGGGAAACCTCGTAAGAGTAATGTCTTACGGTCTCGCAAGAGACGGAAACTAGGGGAATTGAAACATCTTAGTACCCTGGATAAAAGAAATCACATAGAGATTCCCGTAGTAGCGGCGAGCGAACCGGGAACAGCCCAAACCTTATCCTTCGGGATAGGGGGTTGTAGGACCTCAACACGAAAATTACTTCTATTAGCCAAACGACCCTGGAAAGGGCGGCCACAGAGGGTGATAGCCCCGTCGGTGAAAATAGATTAATTTTCCAGAGTGTTCCTGAGTAGGGTCGGACACGAGAAATCCGGCCTGAATCTGGGAAGACCACTTTCCAAGGCTAAATAAGTTTTGAGATCGATAGTGAACTAGTACCATGAGGGAAAGGTGAAAAGCACCCCAGGAAGGGGAGTGAAATAGACCCTGAAATTCTTTGCTTGAAATAAGTCGGAGCCCTTCGGGGTGACGGCCTACCTTTTGTAGAATGGGCCAACGAGTTAGCTGTATGGTGCAAGCCTAAGGAAGTTAAATCCGGAGGCGTAGCGAAAGCGAGTCTTAACCGGCGCCAAGTACCATGCACTAGACCCGAAACCGGGTGAGCTACCCATGAGCAGGTTGAAAATAAGGTAAAACTTATTGGAGGACCGAACCAACTTGTATTGCAAGACAAGTGGATGACTTGTGGGTAGGAGAGAAATTCTAATCGAACCCGGAGATAGCTGGTTCTCTTCGAAATAGCTTTCGGGCTAGCCTCGTATTTTAAACCAATTGGGGGTAGAGCACTGTTTAGGCTAGGGGGCAAAATATGTCTACCAAACTTAGATAAACTTCGAATACCAATTGTATGATACGGGAGTCAGACGGTGACAGCTAAGTGCCATCGTCGAGAGGGTAACAGCCCAGACCGCCATTTAAGGTCCCTAATAGAGATTTAGTGGAAAAGGATGTGAGACCGCGTATACAACCAGGAGGTTGGCTCAGAAGCAGCCATTCCTTTAAAGAGTGCGTAATAGCTCACTGGTCTATGTGGTCTTGCGCCGAAAATATAACGGGGCTCAAATCTCTAACCGAAGATGCGGGTATATTTAATTATACGGTAGAAGAGCGTTCTCATCGGCTGTGAAGCCAGATTGTAAAGTCTGGTGGAGCGTTGAGAAGTGCAAATGTTGGCATAAGTAACGTCATTTGCGTGAAAAACGTAAACACCGAATGTCCAAGGTTTCCCAAGCCACGTTAATCGACTTGGGGTTAGTCGGTCCTAAGGCCCAGGCGAAAGCCATAAGCTGATGGATGACAGGTTAATATTCCTGTACATTTTGAAAATCGCCCAAGCAATACTGGAAAGCGATACTATTCCAACTGAAGTCCTTCGGGACAACGGAAGGAATTGTTTCAATTGAAAGTGGCGCTAGATTCGGGGGGACGCCGTAGGATAGTTAGAGCGCATTCAATGAATTTGCGTACAAGCGTGAAGCTTAAACCCTTTCAGGTAAATCCGTTAGGGTTCGCGAAACGTTATGTAAAGGGTCGCAAGATCTGATTCTAATGAATTCAGCGGACGAGAAAATCCTCGCTTCGAGAGTTTCAAAATACCGTACCGCAAACCAACGCTGGTGGACTGGTAGAGTATACCAAGGTGATCGGGATAACTAAGCTTAAGGAACTCGGCAAAACAGCAGGCGTAACTTCGGGATAAGCCTTACCTGCACCTTTGCGATTATATCAATTGGGGTGTAGGTCGCAGCAAACGAATACCTGCAACTGTTTATCAAAAACACAGGTCCGTGCAAAGTCGTAAGACGATGTATACGGGCTGACTCCTGCCCAGTGCCAGAAGGTCAAGTGGAGAGGTGTATGCTTCGAAACTAAGCCCTGGTGAACGGCGGCCGTAACTATAACGGTCCTAAGGTAGCGAAATTCCTTGTCGGGTAAGTTCCGACCCGCACGAATGGAGTAATGATGGGTATACTGTCTCGAGCTTAGACCCGGTGAAATTACAATATCGGTAAAAATGCCGATTAGACGTGGCAGGACGAAAAGACCCCGTGCAGCTTTACTATAGTCTAACATTGACTCTGAGTTCTATCTGTGCAGAATAGGTGGGAGGCAGTGAAGTCGAGGCGCAAGCCTTGATGGAGCCAACCGTGAGATACCACCCTGATTTTGCTTAGAGTCTAACCCCTCATAAAAGGGTGACAGTGTTTGATGGGTAGTTTAACTGGGGCGGTTGCCTCCTAAAGAGTAACGGAGGCGCGCAATTGGTCGCCTAACGCCGGATGGAAATCGGCGGTATAGTGTATTCGCACAAGGCGGCTTGACTGCAAGGCCTACAAGCCGAGCAGGGACGAAAGTCGGTGAAAATGATCCGGTACCACCATGTGGGTGGGGTATCGCTCAACGGATAAAAGTTACGCCGGGGATAACAGGCTAGTCTGGTCCAAGAGTCCATATCGACGACCAGGTTCGGCACCTCGATGTCGGCTCGTCGCATCCTGGGGGTGAAGAAGCTCCCAAGGGTTTGGCTGTTCGCCAATTAAAGCGGCACGCGAGCTGGGTTCAAAACGTCGTGAGACAGTTTGGCCTCTATCCGCCATGTCTGAAGGAAAATTGAAGGAAGTTGCCCTTAGTACGAGAGGACCGGGGTGAACAAACCTCTAGTGTACCTGTTGTCGCGTCAGCGGCATGGCAGGGTAGCTAAGTTTGGTCTGGATAACCGCTGAAAGCATCTAAGTGGGAAGCCAGTCCTAAGAAAATTTTCCCAATTAATCTCCTCATAGACTATGAGGTTGATAGGCCGAAGGTGTAATCCCAGTGATGGGTTCAGCCGATCGGTACTAACAGATGAATGATGTTTTAATGTTTTCTTTCGTCTTTTTTGTGACAATTTGGAAGAATAATGCCGGACGCAGTCCGGTGCTAAAAAGCGGTTTTGTTCAGGCATCTATAGAGAGGGGGTCACACCCGTTCCCATTCCGAACACGGAAGTTAAGCCCCTCTTCGCCAATCGTACTGTCACAATTAGTGATGGGAGAGTAGGGCGATGCCTGAACTAAGCTGCTTTTTTTTGATCCCGAATTTCCTTTTTTCTTTCTCCGCTCAACCTGGGAGCGAAAGAACTCAGATGCATGATCTTCGTTCTTTCTTCCTTAGTTTTACGGTTTTGCAGAGAAAGAAAAAAGGAAACGGGGCTAAAACCACCGGCTTAGGAAGCATTAAACCCATCCGCTCCCATGCTGACGAAGCCGGTGGTTTTAGTATACCTGTTTCAAATCTCCTGAATTTGTGCTATACTTAGCAGATTGGAATAAGATAAAAACCAAAAATATGGCCGTTCACGATGATGCGCTCAGGGACAAGCTCATCCAAAAAGGGCTTATGGATGCCAAAACTTTGGAAAAACTGCAGGCTTCGTTGAAGTCGCAGGGAGGGTCTTTAGAAAAAATCCTTTTTGAGCGTGAAATTTTGCCGGATGAAGTGCTGGGCGCTCTCGTTGCCGAACTTTATGAAGTTCCTTTCATTTCATTGAAGGACAAAGCCGTTTCCAATGAGCTTCTGGAAATGGTGCCTTATTCCGTGGCTTCTCATCAATTTGTGATCCCGTTTGAGAAAAAGGATCAGGAGCTCCACGTCGCCTTCAATAATCCTCACGATTATGAGCTGATCAACTTTTTGGAGAACAAAACGGATTTAAAAATCGTTCCCTATTACGCAACGCAAAGAGATCTGCAGGCTTCGCTGAAGGTTTATAACCGTAATGTGAACGAGAAGCTCGACACTTTGCTTCAAGGGGCCTTGAGCGACACAAAAAAGTTGGAATCCCTAAAAGACGCTTCTCAAATTGTGGATACGGTTATTCTGCTCGCTTACCAAAGTGAAGCTTCCGATATTCATTTGGAAAATCATAAAAACCTTTTTGTGGTAAGGTACCGCATTGATGGTATTTTACACACGGTTGCCGAATTACCCATCGCCATTGCAGACCTGATTATTTCGCGTATTAAGGTTTTGGCCAAGCTTAGGCTTGACGAGCATCGAGCCGCGCAAGACGGCCGTTTTAAGATCGTCTTGGAGGGGAATGAAATCACGCTTCGTGTCTCCATTCTCCCGACCTATGACGGAGAAAAAACGGTACTTCGTTTACTCAGTTCCGCCAGGCAGGAATTGGATTTGGAAGCGTTTGGTTATTCTCCAAAAAATCTGGAACTTATTAAAAACAATATCCGAAAAACCAATGGAATTATTCTGATGACCGGTCCCACGGGTAGCGGTAAAACCACCACGCTGTATTCCATTATAAAAATCCTCAACACATCCGAGGTGAATATTTCAACGATTGAGGATCCGATTGAATACCGTTTGGACCGCGTTAATCAAACTCAAGTCAATCCCAAGGCGAATCTTACCTTTGGGAACGGACTTCGGTCTTTACTCCGTCAGGATCCGGACATTGTGATGGTGGGGGAGATCCGTGATGAAGAAACGGCGAGCATAGCCATTAATGCCGCGCTCACCGGACACTTGGTTTTGGCTACGCTGCACACCAATGACGCGGCTTCCACGCTACCTCGACTTATGGAGATGAAAGTGGAAAACTTTTTGGTCTCCGCGACGGCGAAGCTGGTAGTGGCTCAACGTCTGGTCCGAAAAATCTGCGAAAAATGTAAAGTTTCTTATAAAGTCACGGCTGAACAACTGAAAGACGTGGAGAAGAAAAACAATGTTAAAGACGACTTGAGCAAAGTTTTCTCCGGTCTCCAAAACTCTGCTGACGGCTCCTTTACCCTCTACAAAGGGCAGGGATGTGAGGCGTGCAGCGGTGGATTCAAAGGAAGAACCGCCATTTGTGAAGTGATGGAAATTTCCGATGAAATACGGAAGAAAATTTTGGATAATGACTCTCCGACTCAAATCGAGGAAGTTGCAATTAAGGAAGGAATGGTTCCTCTTTTTATTGACGGGATGAGCAAAGTCCTTCAAGGAATTACCAGCATCGAAGAAGTCCTTCGAGTAATGCGCTCATAATGACAAAACAATTCAAATACAAAATTGGTGACAAGGCGGGTGCCGAAAGTAAAGGCATTCTTGAAGCGGAAACGGAAAGAGACGCGATTCGCCGCCTTACGCAAGCCGGCCATACGGTGGTTTCTATTCGAGAGGTCAAGAAAGGGGGTATCCCTTTTTGGGAGAAACCGCACCTCAGTTTTGAGGATAAAATGCTTTTTGCCAAACAATTGGCGACCTTGATCCGCGCCGGAATAACCATTACCGAATCCCTGCAGATTTTGGCTTCTCAAACCCCTCAGGCTCGGAACCGCCAAATGTATGAAAATATTTTAAACAGTGTGAGGGCGGGTCAAACTTTGTCGGAAAGTATGAAGGTTTATGACTACGTTTTTTCCGATCTGTTCATCAGCATGATCGAAACCGGCGAAAAGAGCGGAACACTCGATCAAATTTTGGACTATCTCGATGAACAACTCGACAAAGAATATGAGCTTAGAAAGAAAGTGGTCTCGGCCTTTATTTATCCGGCGGTAATTTTGAGTATTACTTTGCTCCTTAGTCTTGGGATCATTTTCTTCATCATGCCCAAGATCACAGATATTTTTACGTCGTTTGAGGTTAAATTACCACTTCCCACACGAATCCTCATTGGGATTAGCAATTTACTCACAGAGCAGCCGCTTCTGACTTTTGGGGGAGGGGCACTTTTTATTGCTCTTATTGTTTTTCTCTTGAAATGGAAGACCCTGAAACCCCATAGGGATTGGATAGCGTTGCATTTGCCCGTTTTTGGAAAGGTCATCCATTATGCCAGTCTGGCTCAATTCTCGCGGACGCTCACGTCACTTTTACAGTCCGGGATGCCTCTTACAAAAGCTTTGAATGTAATCGCGAGTATGATGAGCAATACCTTGTATAAAGAAGCTATTCGTAATTCCGCCGCAAAAGTGGAACAAGGAGGGCAGCTGGGTGAGGCCTTTGAAGGACAGGAAAAATTATTTCCCATACTTGCGGTAAAAATGCTCTACGTGGGTGAAAAAACCGGAAGCTTGGAAACTACCATGAAGCAATTGGCTCTGTTGTACGAAAAGGACGTGGATAACATCACAAGGAACTTAACGGTACTTCTTGAACCTATTTTATTGGTGTTTATGGGAATGATGGTGGGAGGCGTAGCCATCTCTATTATTTTGCCAATTTATCAGTTGCCTAACCTTATTTCGCGATGAAAAAAAGAGCATTTACTTTACTTGAAATGTTGGTGGTTTTTACCCTCATGGGGATTATGTTTGGTTTGGTTATTTTGTATTCTCAAGTCACTCAGGTTAGGGCCGATCTCTATGGTCAGGTGGATGAGTTCGTTTCTTATGCGAGACTGGTGCAAAGCGATGCGGCGAGCGGAAAGGACAATCTTCCACAGGGGATTCATTTGGGGATCGGTTCCTACACTCTTTTTTCCGGGGCCGTGTATGACCCTTCCGACACGTCGAACACTTTGCTTGAACTCCCGCCAACGCTTGAAATCCAGAACATTACTTTGAATGGGGCCGGGTCGGACATTTTGTTCAGTCCCCCTTATGGCGAAACCGATACCTATGGGTCTTTCAATTTTGCCTCACTTTCCACCGGTAAAACAGTCTTAATAACCATCAGCGCCAATGGGACGATTGACTATTAAACGATTGAAAATCAAGCAAGCTTTTTCTCTCATTGAGATCTTGCTCGCCATTTTTATATTTACTTTGTTTTCAACGGCTATTGTGTATGTATCGCTGGATACGGCTTCTAGAGCGACTCAAGTGGAGCTCAAAAACGAAGCCCTGCTTTATGCGGAAGAAGGCCTTGAGGCGGCGCGCAACATTCGCGACCGAAATTTCTTAGATTTGGTTTCAGGGTCGTATGGACTCAGTTTTTCGGCGGATACATGGGCGCTGGTTGCCGCGCCGGAAACTATTGACGATTACTATCAACGAACGATGCTTATTGAAGACGTTTATCGTGATGGAAATGGCGATATTGCCGAGACAGGAACGCTGGATGCGGAGACGAAAAAAATTACCGTGACAGTGACGTGGAATTGGAAAGGTTTGCTTCCCAAATCGACCTCACTCAGTTCCTATTTAACCAACTGGACCGGAGACGAATGGATGCAAACCACCTGCACGGAATTCGCCGCCGGAAGTTTTGAAGACACGGGAAGTCAAGCCAGCGTTTCGCCTCCGGCAGACAATTGTGCTATTAGGCTGAGCCTCGTGGAGGGGCAAAGCGACTTTTTCTGTTCTGTGGACGCAGGGTCTCATGGAACAGACGTTGTAGTCTCGGACAATTACGCCTACTTCACCAGTGGAAGTTCCTACGATGGTCTCTTCATTGCGGATCTTTCCACCTTGATCGAAGAAGGTGAAGGCGAACATCATCATGAGGAAGGGGATTGTGATGACGATGCATTTGACGTCGAAGAACTCGACATCGGAGGGAAGGGGCGCTATTTAGTGAGAAGCGGAAACTATCTTTACATCGGGGTCCAAAATTCAAGCGAAGGGCTCGCCGTGGTGGATGTTACCGATCCTAGTAACCCACACCTGGTAAAACAAATCAATCTGGGAGGCTACGGTAACCAACCGATTGTGAGCGGAAGTACTCTATTCATGGGCGTTGAAAAAAGCAGCAACAGTTTTGTGGCCTACGATATCAGCACACCCAGTAACCCTACGCTTTTAGGTTCTTACAATCCCAGTGCAGCCACGCGAACCGTGGAAGTGAATGGAAATTACGCTTACCTCGGAGTAGATAGCTCCTCTTCGACTCTCCGCGTAGTTAATATTTCAAATCCTGCATCTATAACTTATGTCGCAGCATTAGGGGTATCAGCAAGAGCTTACGCTTTGGAATACTATGCTTCGGTTTTGTATATGGGGACGGACAACAGCGGCAGTTCGTTGAAGGTGGTCAACCTTAGCAATCCGGCAAGCCCCAGTTTAACCACTTCAATCAACGTGAGTGGGGCGATACAGGACCTCAAAGTGGAGGGCGGCTATTTATATGCCCCGATGAATGTTACGAATAACGCTTTGGCGGTTCTTAATGTGAGTACGCCATTAAGCCCTGTGATTACCTACTACGCAGACCTTACGGGTAAAGGGACCGGGGTGGACACGACGGTGGATAATGTGTTTTTAAGCATCGATACCAACAATAGAGGCTTGGTTATTGAGGAGACCGTGAATGTGGAACTTGCGAGTCCCGGCACCTTTACTTCGGAAGCTTTGGACACGGGAAGTGCGGATACGCGTTATAATTTTATTGAATGGGAAGCGGTAATCCCTCCAACAGGTTCTCTGGCTTTTCAAATTCGTACTGCCGATACTTTGGCCCATATCAGCTCGGCTACTTGGGCAGGCCCCGATGGAACCAGTGCTACTTTTTATGATGTTTCTCCGACTGTCATTGTACTCAGCCCTACTCGAACGGGAGAACGCTATGTGCAAGTTCGAATGACCATGACTTCCGATGGAGTTTCCACGCCGGTTCTTGAAAGTTTTTCCGTTAACTACAATCCATGATTAAAAATAGAGCCTCCACTACTCTCATCGAAATTCTGGTCTACTTCGCCATTTTGGCCCTGTTTTTAACGGCAGCTTTTTCTTTTGCCCTGCAGATAGTCAACATCAGCGAGCTGTCTTCTCGAATGTACGAACTGGAGTCTCAGTCCGCCTTTATTCAGGAGAAAATGAAAACGGCCATTTTGACGGCCGAAAGTGTTGATACGGTTAATAGCCTATTTGATTCCGATGCAGGAGTGCTGTCCCTCACGATGAGCGATGTCGGTAGCAATCCAACGATCTTTTCGTTTTCAGACGGGCAGATTCTTATGCAAGAAGGGGCAAATCCTGCCGAACCTTTGCACTCATCCTTTCTTGAAGTGAGCTCGCTTCGATTTCACCGCATTACCTACGATAAAACGCCGGACCAAATTCAAGTGGATGCCATGCTTATTATACTTTCGGATCTGGCGAATACCGACGCCGACCTTTCTTTACACTTCACGATTTCCCTACGTCCATGAAAAACAAACACGCTTCTATTTCGCTCATCAGTTTGCTCATCATTTCGGCGTTTACCCTTATTCTTGTAGTAGCGGCATCGGTTTCGGGAATTTCAAACTATGACCAGTCTTTTAATTTTGATTCTTCTAAAATCAGCTATTACACCGCAGAGGCGTGTTTGGAGGAGGCTTTGTTTCGCACAGAACAGGACACGGCGTTCATAAGCGCTTCACTCACATTGGATGCGGATACCGATTGCTCTATAACCGTTACCGGCAGTAATCCCAAGACCATTACCGTTACGGTGAATTTTCTGGATTATAGCCAGACCTTTGAGGCTAGCGTTTCCATCACCCAAACCGGCCAGATTTATAACAGTGAACTTTTAACTTGGGAAGAAATTTAGTGTAAGATACTTTCACCACAGCCATGTTCTTTCTCTCCAAAAATATTTTAGGCATTGATCTGCACGACCACCTCGTGCAGTTCGTTGAACTGAAGAAAAGTGGCAAGAAAGTTGCCTTGGAAACTTATAACCGTCTGACTATTCCGGAAGGTTACATCCAAGACGGTGAAATAAAAAAGGAAGCGGAACTCAAGGAATTATTGAAAAAACTGTTTAGCGAGGCCAATCCAAGTCCGGTAAAAGTGAAGGAACTCGCGTTGATTCTGCCCACGCAAATTACGTTTGTTCACATCTTTAGTTTTCCTGCGAATTTAACCCTCGCCGACTTACGAAAATTGATTCCGGTGGAGGCTGAAAATATTTTGCCGTATTCGGCGGAAGAGGTGTATTGGGATTTTACAGTTCTTGAAAAGCAAAAAGACGACGGCCAGAGTGTTTTGTTTGCCGCAACTCCCAAAGTGCGCGCGGACCAATATTTGAAAATTTTTAATGAGCTTGGTTTGTCGCCGGTTTTGTTTGGCATCCAGCCGGAGGCTCTGCAGAATGCTCTTTTGTACAAACTGGTTCCCGGGAAAACGGCACTCGCGATTGAATTGGGGGCTTTGGCCACTAATTATTTATTTTTAAAAGGCCCCACTATTCAAAAATTTGTAAGCATTAATGGGGGAATCGAAGAACTCATTCAAGACTTAAGCCGAGACTTCAACCTGCCTTCAGATGAGCTGTGGGCAAATTGGGACCAACACAAGAATGAAGACCGATTCCAAGCGACCCTCAATGCCTTTATTGAAAAAGAATACAAACAAGCTAAAACGGTACTTGAAGAGACCCTTGGATCGGAAGAAAAAAACTTAGAGGCTTTGTTATTTACGGGTGAATTTTCCAACCTTCCGTTTTTTTATGAACGAGCAAAAGATTATTTTGTCGGGAAAAATGTTGTTATAGGAGACCCCAAGTCCAACTTGGTGATTGACGATCAAAAGTTCAATTCCAATCCTGAGAAACGTGACGGACGGGTGCCTTATTCAATTTACTTTACTGATGCGATTGGGGTGGCGCTGAGGGCACTCAACGGCACAAAACGAGCGCTCAATTTGATACCGGATGCGCTTAAGACTCACTTTTCTCAGCATCGAATGGCACTCATTATGGGAGTCAGCTCCGTTTTAATGACTCTGATTTCGGCCGTTTTTACTTCCGCGATTTTTTACCAAAACAGGCAGTCTTCTTTTGTTCGACTGAATTATGAAATTCAAAAGTCCGGAATCGAAAAAACTTTGTTTGGGACTCGCTACATGGAGCTTAGGGACGAGCTGACAGCGTTCAACAAGGAAGTCACGAACTTAACAAAAATCGATCAAACCCTCATTTCCGTGCCGCTTGTTTTGGAAAATGTGCTTGAGCTTATTCCAAGCCGGATCCAAGTTTTAGGCATCGCTTATATTGACGAAGATCTCTCTATTGAACTGACCGGTATTTCCAATAGTAGGGAAGCGCTCCTTGAGTTACAGGACAATTTGGAAAATGCTGAGTTTGTGTCGGATTTTGACATCCCTCCTTCCTCTTATGACCAAAAGTCAGAAACTTCATTTACGATTTCAATCTTTTTGAACTTTCCTAAACTTCCATCTTATGCAAGCTCAAAAACCAATTGATTATCTGTCGAGATTATTCCGCATTTGCACGGTTTTAATGGTGTTCTTTTTTGCGACGAGCATTGTTCTAGGTGCTGCCAATAAAAAACTCGCCTTGGACCTTGAAGTTCTCGAGATTTTTCTAAGCAATGCGGCGGACGTAAGACCTAATTTTGAAAAAAGTTTGAACTTATACACTCAAGGCGTGCAGGATGCCATCAACTATGTTCAGACCCTTCGGCCCGACTCTGAGGAAGAAGAATACATTGAATTTATTTCAAGCGTTGAATCCATTGGTCAAAGGCTGTCCTTGGACGTGAATTTGGAATCGCTGGAATCCCCGAAGCCGGATAATTTAGGCAAAACCTTACGTTATCAAATTAACTTTTTTGGTGGACAGGGCGATTTGCTCGCTTTTCTAAAAGAGCTGGAAGCGCTTCCATATTATGTTCGTGTTGAGAAAATTCAATATGAGTCTTTGGAATTCATCGATGCACCTCAAACCAAATTGAATCAGAACATTACTCTAACCATCCAGCTTTATGTTCGATAAGATTTTCATTCCGTTTTACGTCATTTCAGGTCTTTTTGTCATCATGCTGCTCTATTTGGGTACCGTTTATTTTTACAATCCGGACGGAGAACTTTCCGAAGAAGCTTATGTGGAGATCAATTTGCCTGTCATACAACTTGACGATTATTTAAATTTGTCAAAAAGCATTAAATAGGGTAACCTGACCTTCAGTTTATTATTCATAACCACGCCCTATGAATCGTCTCTATAAAAAAGCCTTCACGTTGATTGAAGTGCTTCTCGTAATCGTGATTATTGCCATCTTGGCAGGAATCGTGATTATTGCCGTTAATCCCGGCCGTCAGATTTCTCAAGCCAATAACGCACAACGCAGCAGCGATGTGTTGGCTATTTTGGATGCCGTACATCAGTTTGGTATCGATAATCGCGGAGTACTCCCCGCAGATATTGTCGCAGCGCCAACCGTAATTGGGAACGCAGGGATTGATATTTGTACCGATCTTGTCCCAACCTACATAACGGAAATGCCGTTTGACCCCACCACTGTGGACGCCGGATACACGGATTGCACCACCTATGCAACCGGTTACGAAATTTCAGTTGATGCCGATGGACGTGTCACCGTTTCCGCTCCGGATGCGGAACTCTCAGAGACCATCTCTGTGACTCGATAGGACCCCCTGTTAAATCAGAAAGGAGGGCAGATTTTGCCCTCCTTTCTAGTACCCGTAACGGGATTGACGATTCCGGTATTTTGGAAGAGAATTCCTTCTTTCAAACTCGAAAATGGAAGCAGATAGTGGACCTAGCTCAGTTACAGCCCTGGTCGTGGTTCCAACTCCCACCCTAGATCTAACGGGAGGCGGAGAGGCGATACGCAATAACGAGCATGTCTTGGAAGACCTGGCGCCTGAAATGTCCCTTATTGATCCGACTCATGACATTCCGCTAGAGTACGTTGTTTATGATGGCCGGACGGAAGATATACAGGAGCGGCTGGAGGATCTTGCAGACATGCGATTTGTGGACGAGGTTTTTGACTCCTTGCGGCAGAGTGGGGTAGATACGCCTGGGTTCATTGATGAAGAGTTGAGAACCTGGGGGAAACAAATGGTTTTGCTTATTCAGCGACGCCATAGGCAGTTTCATTTTTCCCTTTATAGTCATAGAGACATCCGTATTCTCGTGACGGAAATGTTCCACGTCGACCTGCTTCATCGTTTGCACCGAAATAAACCATTGAGAGATGATGGAACCCTTTATTCAAGAGAGCATCTTTTCAAATCTACGCGCAATGCCATTGTCTATGAGGGTATTACTGACCTTTATTACTTGGTTGCCCTACTTCATCACGATGATGGTGAAGACCTTTCTGAAATTCATGGAGTGGGAAAAATCAACCCGGAACTGCTCCTCATGGCAGAGCATTATGAGTTAGAGCCCGAAGAGGCAGATTCCATTCAAGTTTTAAGAAGGGGAGTGGAGATGATCGTCCGCACTCTCACAAAAGACCAAATTGTACATAAAAGTGATCTTAGCACTGAAGAAGACAACTTCCGTTTGCTTTTAGAGAGGCTGGAGAAAGAAGTTTTGGTGGTACTTGCCCGCTTGGCGGACCGTTTACATAATTTGATGACCCTAGAAGGGAAGGCAAAGCGTAAGCCTGAACGAGCGCGAGAAATTGCGCTCACCTCTCTAAAAGTTCACGCGCGTTTAGCAGGAGTCTTTGCAGAGATTTTACACGATGCGATGGTTGAGGCCTGTACAGCTCATCTGAACCCGAATTTACTAGAACGTTTTACGACTCAACGAGCCGAACGCATTCAAGAGCGCGTCTTGTTGCCGTGTTTTCGGGGTTGTCTGGATGATGTATTGAAGATTGCGGGAGAGAAAGAATTAAGTCTCAAATTTATTGGTTACCGTCCAAAATCTTTGGGTGCCAGTGTAGATGCTTCCCGCGTGCATGAACCCGACTACGATCCTTTCGCCGTTGACGCGGAAGACGATGGAATTGACCCGTGGGACCCCATGTTCGAGACGCTAATTTTAATAAAAGATCCAAGGGATACAGATGCAGTTATCAATGCAGTTACCTCTGCGTTTCGTCGTCCCTCGGAGAGGGGAGCTGTGACTATTGAGGTTCATCAAGAAGCTTCCATGGATGCATCGCAAAGAGAGGGGACGCTGATTCGCATTTTTGACCATAAGTTAGGTGGGCGATGCTTTGTGCGTGTCATCACGGAAGAAGCGGAAGCAAAGAGAGTGAGGGGAGTTTTTGCAAACGAGGAACAGGGAGAAAAACTCTGCATACCTCCTCACTACCGCCAAGCCGTTCAACGCATTTTGGACCAAACACACCGTGATGCTACCGGAATCTTCGAGTTGGCGGGAGTAGAGTTTTTAAACGCTGCTATATTCGTACTTACACCTTGGGGTGAGAGAGTTACCTTACCTGCAGGAGCTTTGGCTCTCGATTTTCCCGCTGCGATCCATGAAGACGTTTTGGACGGGTGCACCGACATCGTAGTACGTAAAGGCCTCTGGGCTAGACCTGTTAAAGCAAGTCCGTTTTCAGTCCTTAAGAATGGAGATGTAGTTGAGGTGAAGACAGGAGGAGGGGCTTCTTCTATTGTAGATCCTTCTTGGTCTGTGCTTGGGAATAGTCACACACGTGGCGCCTTACGAGAGGTTGTTCATAGAAAGGGTAGAGAATTTCAGGGGCAAAGCGGAGCCCAATACCTTGCCCGTTTGGAGCGACTTTTCAATTTTGATTCAAAAAGATTGCTGGGGGAGACTAGACGAGTTCCGATTGATGTTGGTGCTTTGTACCTTGATCCTTTGGAAAAACTTGCCCAGAGACACCCTGAATTTGCCACAAGTCCCATCGAAATAAGTGTGGAAGTTCTGGATCAACCGGATATGCTTGCAAAACTCAGTCATGAATTTGGTAGGCATGGGCTGAGTATCGTTGGAAACTGGTTGAGATTTGGCAGGGCCTTTCAAAAAGGAGGAACCGGACCTTCTTTTAAGAGAGTTCGAGGGCACGTTCAGTCTCTCGATCTCGAAAGAGTTCCTCCGTATGACGTGCTACGTTGTCTTTTGGAGATAGATGCAACCTATCCGCTTCGCGTGATACCTAAACTTTTTGAGGATTAGCGATATTTACTGGAGTTTTTCTTGCTTCATCCTGTTCTAGGGCAAATTCGTCCTCAGGCTCAATTTTTTGGCTGCGGGCTGTGAGAGGATTATAAGTTTCATAATAGAGTTCGATGAGTTCCTCGGTATTCATTTCCTGTACGCGGAGACCGCAGCCTTCGAGGCCGGCGCGGACGGTGTTGGTGCGCTGGGCGAGGCGCTTTTTAAGTTCGTCGAATTGTTTTTGACGTTGTTGAATTTTAGTTACCGTGTCTTGAGGGAAAATATTTTCCAGGAAGGATTTTATGAAACCACGGTGTTCCTGACCAAAGGGGTCTTGCGGGATCACCACATAAAACTGTTTCTCCATGATGTCCGCGTATTCCACCAGACGGCTGATGTATTCCACGTATTCAAAAGTTTGTTTTTGCAGAAGGGGATTACCCTGTTTTACGCCGAGTTTTTTCAACTTTTCAATGTAGTTTTCCAGGTCGAGGCGTTTGCTGCGCACCACAATTTGAATGGGGAACTCAAGCGTGTTGAGGAAATTTTGGTAGGAATAAATAACGGCATTTTGCTCTTCTTCAGACTTGAGGTTGAGGTTGATGCTGGACGTTTTGAGCACACTGCGAAGGCCGCCGTTTTTAAGCACCACGGTATCATCGTGGATTTCGGCAATCTTGAGATGCATTTGGGTGCTCTCTTTTTTGTCCTTTTTACCTCCTTTTACCGAGTTGGTAGTTTTTTGTTCACTCATGCGGCGGGATGAGGGGTGCTGTAAGTATCGAGTGCTTTACTAATTTCTCCAATTTTACTCAAGCGTTCGCGATCACGCTCAGCCTTACCTGCTCCCTCATCCGTAGTTTGCACCTTTTTACTTTTATCGGCAAATAAGGTTGTCATATAGTTGTCCGCTCCACCCATTACAAAGACGCGTTTCTTAGGTTTGAAAAAATATTCAACCATAAGCAGGCACCACTTTCCGAAGGGAATTCCGCCGATTTTTAGAAAAGTAATCGCAAGGGTCAAAAGTCCCGGAATAACCGTGGGCACAAGCCATATTTCGATGTAATACTTACTCGCCAAAACTGTATAAATGGCGTAGGTAAGACCACCCCCGACTCCAAGTATAGCTAACTGCTTGAGCGTCAGCGGCCCAACGATTTTATCTTCAATCTGAACGTCTTGAGGGATTTTGTATTGCAAGGACTTTTGTTTTAATCCTTACATTATACCTGAAAACCACTCAAAATGAAAGAGTCCTTAGCCGAGGTCACCAAGGTGAGGGACTAGAAGCGCAAAAACTCCAGCGTTCAGAGCAAGGTACAAGAAGATTCCAAAGAGAAGCCAGAGTAGTTTACTAGGGAAAGTTTGGTTGAGGTCAATTTTTGAGACAATCAGATTTCCGTAGAGGGCAGGGATGAAAAGTTGGAAGAGAACGAATAGGATTCCACTGAGCAGACCACTTCCTAAGGTATCACTGAGCATTCTTACCGCTGTGGCGATGCTTTGTAAGAAAATCAAAATCAAGATAAAATTGAGTCCACCAAAAGGGGAAGGAAGTGAGCCAAACAACAGCGAAATGGAAAGGATACTGGTGAGAGTCCCAAAGGCCAGTCCCAACCAAAATCCCCAATTGAGCGTCTTTTGCATGGTTGAAGTTTAAAGCAGTTTTGGGTTCTTGTTAAGCTTGATTTCTCCTGATACACTCCGCTGGACATGAAGAATATACGGAATTTTTGTATCATTGCGCACATTGACCACGGAAAATCTACCTTGGCGGACCGCTTTTTAGAGCTTACGGGGACTATGACGCGTCGTGAGATGAAGCACGGACAGATGTTGGACACTATGGATATAGAGCAGGAACGTGGAATCACTATCAAATTGCAGCCGGTCCGAATGGATTGGAAATATCAGGGCAAGGATTACCAATTAAACCTGATAGATACGCCCGGCCATGTGGATTTTAGTTATGAAGTTTCTCGCAGTTTGGCGGCCTGTGAAGGCGCGATTTTGGTGGTGGATGCGAGTCAGGGAATCCAGGCGCAAACGTTGGCGAATTGCTACATGGCTTTGGAGCACAATTTAACAATTATCCCGGTTCTAAATAAGATTGATCTGCCGGCAGCCGAACCGGAAAGGCGCGCTATGGAAATCGAAAATGCGCTGGGAATTCCTCGCGATGAAATCATTTGTATCTCAGCCAAAGAGGGAACCAACGTGGAGGAAGTACTGAAACGTGTGATTGAAAAAGTTCCTGCCCCTAAATCTGTTGGCCCTTCAGATGAGACCAAAGCGCTGATTTTTGATTCGATCTATGACCCCTACAAAGGGATTGTTGCATATGTGCGGGTGATGCAAGGCCATCTGGAATATGGGCAGAAAATTAAATTTTTGAACACGAAAGCGGTCAGTGACATTATTGAAGTGGGTTGTTTTAAGCCAAAGTATAAAGCTCTCGATGCGCTGGATGGTGGGGAAGTGGGCTATGTGGTAACGGGAATGAAGTCGGTGGCGGATGCACGAGTGGGAGACACGATTTGGAGAAAAGAAGGAGCCAACATGAAAGAAGAAACGGATGCGAAACCCTTGCCGGGCTATAAGCGGGTAATCCCTTTTGTGTACGCCGGATTTTTTTGTACGGAGGGCGAAGGTTACCCTTTGCTGCGAGATGCGCTTGAAAAGTTGAGCTTGAACGACAGTGCGCTAACTTTTGAGCCGGAACACTCCGGAGCGCTCGGACATGGATTTCGTTGTGGGTTCTTGGGACTGCTCCATTTGGATATTGTGCAAGAACGTTTGGAGCGTGAGTACAATCTGGATCTTATTGTTACGGCACCCAGCGTTTCTTATGAAGTGAAGGACTCCACGGGAGTAGTGACCCGAATCTCAAACCCGGGTGAACTGCCTGACCCCAGCCAGATTGATGAGATCCGCGAACCGTGGATGAAGGTGGAGATTTTGGTGCCCAAGGAATTTATTGGAGCCCTCATGACCTTGCTCCAAGAACGCCGCGGAATTTCCAAGAATATGCAATATTTGGACGAACAACGTGTGAATTTGATTTACGAAATTCCGCTCGCGTCCATTGTGGTGGATTTTTATGACGAGCTTAAAAGCGTTTCTTCCGGCTACGCGTCCATGAGTTACGAGTTTATTGAATTCCGTCCCGGTGACTTGGTTCGTTTGGATGTTTTGGTTCATGGCGAGCGCCTTGATGCGCTTTCCACCATTATTCATCGCAGCGAAGCGCAACATCATGGTGGAGTTATTTGCAAACGCCTCAAAGAGATCATTCCCAAGGCGCAGTTTGAGATTCCCATTCAAGCCGCCATTGGTTCAAAAATCATCGCGCGTGAGACCATTGGATCGTTTCGCAAGGACGTGACCGGTTACCTCTACGGAGGCGACGTATCACGTAAAAACAAACTGCTCGACAAGCAGAAAAAAGGCAAAAAACGCATGAAAATGTTCGGTAAAGTGGAGGTACCTCAAGAGGCCTTTCTTGCCGTGCTGAAGAAGAACGACTAGAATCTTTTTCGATGAAGCTTCCATGCCTGTTCTTCTGTCTCGCGCTTCTGCTTGCTTCCTGCACTCCGTGGGAGATTTTGAGCGAGGAAACGGGGGAGAGCATCACCATTGCTTATGCGGAGCCGATTTCCAGTTACTCGCCGTTGAGTTATGAGGCAAAAAATCGTAAGTATTTGACGAATATTTATGAATCGCTGGTGCGCTATGATCCGACTTTTAATTATGAAACGGGCTTGGCGGTTTCGTGGGGGCGGTTGGATGACACCACCTGGGATTTTAAACTTCGTCAAGATGTCACTTTCCATGATGGCAGCACTTTTGATGCGGACGATGTTTTATATTCTCTGCAGCTGGCTCGCGAGTACGAGGGGTCTGAGCTGAGTTCACTTTTAAGCACTATTGTAAGCGTGGAGAAAACGGAAGACTATCGAGTGAAGATCGTGACCAGCCGTCCGGATCCGTTACTGCTCAACAAGCTCACCTATGTGTACATGGTTCCGAACGGTTACGAAAATTTTGATATTCCCGTGGGTACGGGACCCTATCGCACTTCACAATTTGTGGATGACACTTTGGTTTTGGAGCGTTTTGACGACTATTGGGGGCCGGTAGCTTATTTTAAAGAAGCTCGACTCAAGTACATTTCGGATCCGGAAGAGCGGCTGAACGCCATGCTCGATGGAGAAGTGGACGTGCTCGCCAATGTTCCGCCGCAGAATGTAGCGGATTTGGAGACCGCAGGGCTTAAAGTGGAAAGTTCTCCAAGTTTGGAAATCAGTTTTCTGATGCTCAATCGGAACGGTCCCTTCGCGGATTCTAACTTGCGTGCCGCGGTATGGAACGCGCTGAGTACCGATTACGTGGATCAGTTCGGAGGAGGCTATCTTATGGAAACCTCACAGTTCGCGGCCACGGGAATAACGGGTTACGATCCGGAACTTGAGCTCCGTACCAAAGACTTGGATGCGGCAAAAAGTGCGCGCGCTTTGTTGGCGGACGAGGTCAATCTTACTTTAGATATCCCTCAAGGGCTCGAGGTGCTTGGCCAAGCCATTCAAGAGGATTTGGCGAAAATCGAAATCACTGTGACCGTGAACGCCATTAAATCCTCCGACTATGAAGACGTCGTCATGGCCGGTTTTTCCGACTTTTACTTTTTCGGATGGAAGTATGATTTGGCGGACAGTGAAGATTTTTTTACCAGTATTCTTCACACGCCTACCGAAACGTATGGAGAGTTTAATGCTTTTGGCTATTCCAATCCTGAAATCGACACGAAAATTGAAGAGGCTTCCACGGTTTTTGATCCTACGCAACGTCGCCTTCTCCTTAGCGAACTTTCTTCGCAACTTTTGGCCGAGCAAACGGTGATCCCGCTTTTTGAATCTCAAGTGCTTTATGCGCTTTCGCCGGACCTCTATTATGACTTCAGGCTAGACGGCCAGATTTGGGCTTCAGAAATTGTCGAAAATGTGGTAAAATAAAGAGATACTTTTAAGGTTTCCGAATGCTCCACAGCCTCAAGTCAAAATTCATCCTCGCGTTTGGAACGTTAATTGTGGTTCTGTTCGCCGCACTCGGTTTATTTTTGGTGGACGCCAAAACTCGTGAACTTTCTACGAATATTTCCGATAACAGTCAGTCTTTCGCTCAGTTCACGTCGGATCGCATCATGGAGTCTTATCATAAACTGCTTGAACCCGGGGATTTTGTTCAATTCAACCGTCAGATGAATTTCACGCTTCGCCAAGCTGAAGAAATTTCAGACGTCAGTATTTCCAGTTACAGCGGAGTAGTTTTATACGAATATCAGGATGAACAAGAAGAGCAATATTCGGATGTGACCCGTACTGTGAGCGAAGGACTGCTCGATCGCGTTCAGGGTACTAAAACTTCTCTGTTGCTGGCCGATGGCCGCGTCGTCTATCTAAAAGTGGATGACGACAAGAATATTTCTTATGTGGACCTTAACGAAGACCCCATAACGCCGCTTACCAGCGTAGACCGCATTGTGAACATTGTGGTTCCGATCGACAACGCTTATGCCGTAACGTATGAGGTTTCTTACGCCGCCATGGAAGCGAGCCTTTTCCGGGCCAAAATGCAGATTGGCGTGATTGCCGGAGTGGGCCTTTTGCTCGCACTCATGATCTCCTTCATGCTCTCCGTGAGTATCACGAGGCCGCTTAAGGAACTGAAAGCCGGTGCGCTTAAAATTGCGACCGGAGATTTTTCCGCTCGAGTAAATGTTCGAACTCGCGATGAAGTGGGAGTCTTGGCCGGAACTTTTAATCAGATGGCCGCCGATCTGGCGTCCTCTGTGGAAGCGAAAATTTACAAAGAACGCGTCGCCAAGGAACTTGAACTGGCGGCCAAAATCCAAGCAGATCTTTTGCCCAAACAAAAACTTGAACTGCCCACTCTAGAGGTGATAGGGGGGCTTAGTCCTGCAACGGAAGTTGGAGGAGACGCCTTTGACTTTATCCCGATGGAAGACGGAAATACGTTGATTTACATCGGAGACGGAACCGGCCACGGAGTGCCCGCAGGAATTATGGCATCCATTTCCAACGCGCTCCTCTACTCGCTTCGCGGCGAGCCCGATCTTAAAGTGATCGCCAAGCTCATGAATGCCGTCATTCAAAAGAAATCCTCCAACACCATGTTTATCACCATGGCGCTCACCATGTGGAACGAAACAAGCAGCTCGCTTAAATACATCAACGCGGGTCATCTGCCGATGCTTTATTTCGACGCAGAGGACCAAAAACTCATGGAGATCAAGCTGCCCGGCATGGCTTTTGGTATGGTGGACGATTTAGTGCCGCACCTTGAAGAGCAATCTATTAATTTGAAGAAAAACGACGTCGTCGTGCTTTACAGCGATGGAATTCCCGAAGCCCAAAACATGAACAACGAAGCCTACGGAGTGGGTCGCCTCAAACGCATCGTTCAGGAGGTTTCCAACAACCACCACACCGCCGAGGGCATCAAAGACGCCATTCTAGCCGATGTGATGGCCTTCATCGGCACCCGTGAACACCTGGATGACATTACGGTTGTGGTGATGAAGAAAAAATAATTAAACACTCACTCCCGGTACCGGATATTTCAAACACATCTCCATCACCTTTGCTTTGATTCCGGCTAAGTAAGCGTCGTCGGCAGCGTGCTTCAGGGCGTCGAGCATCCATTCGCCGATTTGTTTCATTTCGGCTTCCTTGAAGCCACGAGTGGTGGCGGCAGGGGTGCCGAGACGGATTCCACTGGGTTTTAAAGGTGGGTTCGGATCATCGGGGATGACTTGTTTATTGCAAGTAATGCCGGCCTTATCGAGCGCGATTTCGGCTTCAGTTCCGCCAATGCCAAAACTCACGACGGTGTCCACCACCATCATGTGGTTGTCGGTTCCGTCGGTAATGAGCTTGGCTCCGCCAGCCATCAAAGTTTCAGCCAGGGCCTTTGCGTTCTTCAAAATTTGGGCGGCGTATACTTTAAACTCAGGTTGAAGGGCCTTTCCAAGCGTCACGGCAATGGAGGCAATGGTTTGCATATGGGGCCCGCCTTGAAGGCCGGGAAACACGGATTTGTCGATGTCTTTGGCATATTGAGCTTTGCACAAAATCATTCCTCCGCGAGGCCCGCGAAGCGATTTGTGCGTGGTGGTGGTAACAATATCGAAACCGTAATCAAAGGGATTTCGCATCACGCCCCCGGCGATGAGTCCCCCAATGTGGGCAACATCCGCCATAGTGATGGCGCCCACCGCATCCGCAGCTTTCCTAAAAATGCTGTAGTCGAGGTCGCGAGGATAAGAAGTATATCCGCACAAAATGATCTTCGGCTTGTGTTCAAGCGCGAGGCGCATGATTTCCTCAGGATCGATCCATCCTTGTTTTTCGGGATGAGTTTTGTAGCGTACGAAATTAAAAATCTTTCCCATATGAGAAACCGGGTGTCCATGGGTGAGATGCCCTCCATGCGAAAGATCCATCCCGAGCACCGTGTCGCCGGGTTTAAGAAAGGCGAAATACACCGCCTGGTTCATTGGGGAACCGGAAAGCGGTTGTACATTGGCATGGTCGCAACGAAACACTTTTTTTGCGCGTTCAATAGCCAAACTCTCCACCGCGTCCGTGAACTCCTGTCCTCCGTAATAACGTCGTCCGGGATAGCCTTCCGCGTATTTGTTCGTCAGCACACAGCCGTTAGCCGCAAAAACTTCAGGATACGTGTAGTTCTCGGATGGGATCAATTCAATCCCTTCCTTTTCTCGTTTTTCTTCGCCGGTGATGGCGCTGTAAACGTCAGGATCGTTTTGGGCCAGGAGTTCCCAGTTCTTGAGGACAGCTTGAGAGACGGTCATGGAGTGAAGGGGTTAAGGGGTGATAAGAGCTTTGTCGGTAATAATTAAATCTAAGGGGACGTCGTGAGTTTCCGTTGGCACTTTTTCAATCATTTGTTCACAAAAAGCCAGGCCCACTTTATAACCTCGCGTGCGTTTGAGCAATTTATCGTAATAACCTTTACCGTAACCAACGCGGTGTCCGTGAACATCGAAGGCAAGTCCGGGTACGATGATAATATCCATTTCTTCAGGGCGTGTTTCTTCCAAAATTTCACAGGGTTCCAAAATACCAAAAGTCCCCGGTTCCAGGTCTTTCCACTCATATAAAGGACAAATGGCGATACTGCCATTTTGAATTTTTGGTACATAAACTTTGCGACCTTGCTTCAGCGCGTCTTTAATCAGTCCATGTGTATCCACTTCCTCTTTTGCTGAAACGTAAATCAACATTTTTCCTGCAGTTTTAAACGCAGGAAATCCCTCAAGGCGGTGGCGAATTTCTTTACTTTTTTCCGCATGCAAAGCCGGTGAGAGCGTCTGGCGCTGCTCACGCATTTGGTTCCGGATCGCATTTTTCATAAGGGGGAGAAACCAGCATTAGTGTGCCCGCACATGACTCTTTTGTAAAGAAAAAAGAATTTTAAAATTCCCTTTCCTTACCCTGTCCATTCTTGGCTTTTCTTCACCTAGGAGCGAAAGAACTCGGATACATGATCCTCGTTCTTTCTTCCTTAAACTTTACGGTTTAGAAAAGCCAAGAATGGAGCTAAGTAAACTGAATTTTAAAATTCCAAAGTAAGCGGAACCTCTGCTGATTGAGGCAAAGCATGAACCGTAAGGAAGTGGGCTTACGAATCATGTATGAGTGAGCCCACGTTCCTGCTGAGCCAAGATCAGCAGAGGTTTTGAAGACCCCTTTTGGGGATTTTGCAATTTGCTTAAATGTGCTAAACTCCCAAGGCTCTTAACAAATTACCTATGGGAACTTCAATGAAAAATTTCACAATTATTCTGGTCTCGCTTTGCAGCCTCGTTTTTGGTGCGGCAGGGGGTGGAGTCAGTAGCTATCTTATCCTCAGCCAGCAGGCGGAAGACGGATCCGGCGACACGGTCGTTAATGTTGGAAACGGCTCCTATGAGAGCGTTTGGGAAAAAGCGGCGCCTGCCGTCGTTTCGGTGGTGGCGCTCAAAGATCTTAGTGAATATTACAGTCAGTTTCCTTTCCAGGGGAACGTCCAGGGGGATGGCGAGCTTTCCGAGGTGAGTAGTGGAACGGGTTTTATTCTTACAGCCGACGGATTGGTGGTGACCAACAAGCACGTGGTCGCCGATGCCGAAGCCGAATACGTGGTGATTTTGGATGATGGAACTCAGCTCGACGCTACCGTGCTCGATAAAGACACTCTCAACGATATTGCTCTGATTCAAATCATAGGTGAAGACGAACGCATAGGTGAACTCCCTACTTTGGAATTTGCCGACTCCGACCAGATCAGTGTGGGGGACCCCGTTGTAGCCATTGGAAATGCGCTTGGGGAATATTCCAATACCACCACGGTGGGGATTATCTCCGCAACCGATCGTGAAATTGTTGCCTCCAGTGGGGGAGGATTCAGCGAAAACTTAGTAAATCTTTTCCAAACCGATGCGGCGATCAATCCCGGAAACAGTGGAGGGCCTCTGCTTAATATGGATGCCAAAGTGGTGGGGATGAACACGGCCATCGACACCACAGCCAGTGGAATCGGTTTTGCCATTCCTTCCAACGACATTGCCACGGTAGTGAAGTCTTACCAGGAATTTGGACGTATTGTGCGACCTTTTGTGGGCGTGCGTTATATCCCCGTGACTCCGGCGATTCAAAAGCGTTTCGCCCTCGACATTGAAACGGGCGTGCTCATTGTTGGAGACCAAAATGCAGGCACCCCAGGTGTCGTGGAGGGCAGCCCTGCGGAAGATGCCGGCCTTAAAGAAGGCGACGTGATTCTGGCGGTGAACGACAAGGAACTCACTCCAAGTTTCTCGCTTTCCAACGCTATCGCAGCTTATCTCGTGGGCGACGTGGTTACACTTAAAGTATGGCGCGATGGAGAAGAACTTTCCATCCAGCTCAAGTTGGAAGAAAGTACTCAGTAGATTTTCCTCGTGAGTTTACTCACCTGGGAGCAAAAGAACGAAGATCATGATCTTCGTTCTTTCTTCCTTGACGTTTACGGTTCATAAACTCACGAGGAAAATACTGGTGTTTTCCTTCTGGGCTGGTGAAGCACTTAAACCTAAAGGAAGCGGAGGAAAAGATCATGCATCTTTTCTGAAGCGCTCCGGTGGTGAAACAACCCAGAAGGAAAGCGGTTCTCAGTAAGGGAAGGGAATGAGCTTATTTCTCTCCTTGTACCTGGCCTCAAACGAGACTCGGGGTAATGCCACACCTATTTTTTTGTAGAACTTGATTTCGTTCCCCTGGAATTTGAAAGCCTTTTGCTCTATCGGGCAAAGGAAAACCTGACTTGAGATGTCCGGATTCGCCTCGGCTACCGCGTCGGGAATCTGGCTGACGTTCAAAGTTTCTTGAGGAAGTTCACTTGTTTTTTGCTGCACGGCCTGAGGGAAATAGTCCTGCGCAAGAGTGTCTTCATAAGGGAAGAGCGAAAACTTTTCCGGGAAAAATTCACCGTACTCGTCGGTCTTCGTCATATGTTCGCGAATTTTTAGGACCAGCGCATCGTATTCTTTTTCCGTGTACTGCTTGTTGAAGATACAAAACTTGGCTTTTTTGAGTCCCACGCAGCCGAAACAGCTTTCGCAAGTCCAGCAGCTTTCGCAGTATTCGAGCGAATTGCTGTACATGCAATAATTGCAATATTTAAGATCGTAACAGTTCGCAATCGTTACCGCTTCAATGCACAGCGCCGTTTTCATCCCGTAGGCATAAAAATCATAGCTGTCTTTCACGTCCACGCTGTTGAGCACGTAGCGGCAGTCTTCACAGTTGGAAATATTGTAGGAATCAGCGCAATTTTTACTGTTGTAAATAGATTCGCCGTTGCAATTTTCGGAGTTCAAAATAATATGGCGCATTTTTGGCCATTGCGCGGAAAATTGCTCCCACACTTGCTTGGCCGCCTGCAATCCCACATAAGAATCGAGGTGGTATTCTTTGATCTTTTGTTTGTATTCTTCTTTGCTGAGTTTTTTATTGAAGAGACAAAATTCCTGACGTTCGAGATTGTAACAAAACATGGAGTTTTTCGTTCCACGGCAATTGCGTAAAAAAGCACTGTCGCTGCAGTTGTCACAGTCATCGGAGAATTTGAGGTTGTAGCAGTTTTTAACATTCACGCATTCATAGCAAAGTTCGGACAGGAGCACATTCGTACAATCCATGCAGTCGCGGCTTTTGTCACCGAAACGGAGGTACATACAATCTTCGTCTTCTTCGGAATTGAAGATGAAATAACAATTGCGGCAGTTTCCACAGTGGTTGGAATATTCGGAATTCTCCTCATTCCCGGCGCTGGCCTTGTGCATGCGGGGCGTTTTGGTCCACAGCTCGGCGAACTGGTCAAAGAAGTTGCGGTTGAGGTCAAATGTTTCCAAGTGTGGCACGTCGTGGAGTTGCTTGTGCCATTCGTCCAAATGAAAAACAGGGAAGGGCGCATCCGGCCGAATATTGGACACGATGTTTTTTCCACTGGCATCGCAGGTCCGTGCATAGAGTTTACGCTCATTGCGGAATGCCAAGCGACGCTTCAAACGATCTTTTGGGCACAGCTTGGGGGCTGGCACACCACGTTTGATGTAGTAGGCTTGGTCCGCGTCGCTGATTTCAAAGCTTTGAGAGCACTGAGGGCAGGTTTGGGTGGAGGTCATACATTGATTATATTAGGAATAAAGAGGGAAGGATAGTTAGGCCTCATCGGTTAGTAAGTTGACGTTCGCAGTATATATGTCTTTATATTTTCGTCAATTGACTGTGTAAAAAGACCCACAAAATCCTTGACTTTTATAATCTGTTAATTTATACTAATTACGATTCTGACGGTTTTTCTCCACACAAATTATTATGATCGAACAACTTCAAAAACTTGGGCTCACCGTTAAGGAAGCAACCCTCTACATGGCTGCCCTCGAGTTGGGGGAGGCTTCACCGGTTTCCACCATCGCAAAAAAAGCGGGGATCAACCGAACCACCGCTTATGATCTTTTAGAGTCTTTGGTGAGGCGAGGGCTCATCATTGGATCCAACCATAAAAAATATCGTTATTATCGAGCTCAAGCGCCTGAAAAATTAGTCGCCTACCTCAAAGAAGAGAGTGAAAAATATGCGCGCTTGGCTGAAGACGCTAAGGAAGTTTTACCCGAGCTCAACACCCATTACCGTGCGCTCACCAATCGTCCCAGAGTTTATTTTTACGAAGGAGATGAAGGTCTTATCCGTGTGTACGAAGAAACGCTCACGTCTTCGGAGGAAATTTTGGCCTATGCCAGCGATCAAGCCAATCAGGAGGCGATTCCTTGGTATTTTCCAAAGTACTACAAGCGCCGAGCGGAGAAAAAAATACCCATTCGAGCTTTATTTCCGGAGGCGCCCAAGAACTGGGAACGTCACGACTTGGACAAAGAAGAACTGCGAAAGAGCCGAATTCTGCCCACCGGAAAACTCAATTTCACGCCGGAAATCAACTTTTTCGACAATAAAATTATGATTGCCGACTGGAAAGGGAAGATCGGCATCATCATCGAAAGTGCGGAAATCGCCAAAGCTTTCAAGCAAACTTTTGAACTCGCTTGGGAAGCCGCAGAAAAATACCACAAGGCACTCGAAAAGAAGCGAAAGACCTAAAAACCGAAGGCTACCGACTTTGGACTGGGACCAATTAAACCTTTACCTATGTCTTCGTAGGGTCGGTAGGACTTATAATCGTAAGTTCCGCCAGGCAGGGGGTACACACAACGGGTGGGATCCGGGCCTTCTTCCGCACTATTCAAGGTCAGCTCATAAAGAGGTACACCTTGTGAGGCATAATCGTTCGCAATGGCAGTGACAAAACTATAACTCCATGCACAGCCTATGTTTTCTTTTTGAACCCTATAGATGAAGTAGAATTGTAGCATTTTTTTCAGCACCGATTTTTGGTTCGGCCTAATATTTAATGCTACGGCGATTTTTTGGGTGTAGGTTTTCAGTAAAGACTCGGCACCTTTTTCGTCCGCCGCCGCTACGTTTTCATAAAATTCGCTTAAAAGTCCCTCGGAGAGTTGATCCATCAGATTTAGATTAAGCTCCCAAGGTTCCAATTCAGTCCTTATCTCGACCGCTGTTGTGTGACCGAATCGTTTTGTCCACGTTACTTTATCAGCCGCTTTTCGTTCACTTTCTATCCGCACGATATGTTCAAGTTCGTGTACCAACAAAGCGAGGTCCAAATAGTTTGAAGAGTCCCAATCCTCACGCAACGTTACCGCAATAAGTGAATTTTTTTCCTCATACTTACGTGGGATTTTACTCGAAGCACTGACCGCCCCTTCCCCTCCAAAAGTGCTTTTTTCTACAATAATTCCTTTTAGATCGGTTCTCATCAGAGCCAACACTTCTTCAAAAGATTTCCTCACTGTTGGGTCCATACCTTCGGCATAAGGAGCGAGTTCTCCGGCGAGATCAGAAGGGTCAAATAGAGGTTTTTGATCGTTCGCAGAAAGAGCAAGTAAGGCAAGCGCTCCGTACTGAAACAACGGAAAGGTCTTTCTCGAAGGCGTTTTAAAATTTTCACTGGTAGTTTTTGGGGCTTCTGTTGCTTTCATAGCCTGTATTAGACTACAAATTACAGTAGAAGTCAATTGGTGGGAGGGCGTGAATCCATAAATTCCTTTCCAGCGTAGGAATTTGATTTTCCTCTTACAAACGTGCTATAAGTGCCCCTTCGGTCTTAATCAATTTAAATATGGCTGGAATCAATGTGCGGCACGTCCAAGAAGGGCTTACCTCATCTCAACCGGGTGAAGGGCAGCAGACGGGATGGTTCCAGGATAGAGTAAGGCAATCTACGGAAGGTTTGGGGGCCATTGACGCGGAGAGAGACTTGAGCGAAGCGATCGACACCGTTTATAGGGCAAGAAATTTGGTCAGACTAAAACTTAGCGGAATTAATGTTGAAGAAGAAAGATTGATTCCACTGGCTGACGATTCTCTTCGAAATGTACCTAAATTGCCGCTTGACGAGTCTTTGATCAAAGGAGTTGCAAAAAGACTTTTTGAGTCTGCGCGAAGAGTACCTGGCGGCAGACTGATGATAGCCGGAAACAAAAGGAACATTCAAATAATGGAAGAGATCGCGCGATTATGTATTGCAGGCGGAACAGAATTTGGAATTGACATTGTTAGTGATGAATTAGAGGCGGCCCTTGTAAATGGAGCTACTGATGAGGGACTGGAAGCTTTAGGAAAGGAATATTGCGATTTCTATTGGGAATATCCCGCAAGAGCGGAAGCTCGAGGTAATCCGGACCCGGACATAAAATTTAATCCCGACAGACTAACGGCATTATCAAAACAGAAGATTCCTTTCATAAGACGACTTCAGGCAGGAGAAATGCATTATTGCCTTACGATTGTTCCAACGCCTGCAGACGCCAGTCTTGATGGGTTGGACTACGAAGCGTATATGAAATTGTTCTTTGAAGCGTGTGACCAACCTTGGAATAAAATTGAAGAAGCGCAAGAAAAGTTGGTAGAAAGATTTGATGCAGGAAAAAAAGTTCATATTACTAACGAGGATGGAACTGATTTGATCATCGATATCGAAGGGATGACATTTGTGAATAGCGTCACTTTGAAAAATGTCCCGGGGTCAGAGGTCTTCTCCGCCCCTGTGAAGGAAGGGGTAAACGGAAAACTGGTTTCAAAAGGAAAATTTAAATATGAGAATTACTCCATAATTGAGGACATTACTTTGGAATTTGAGAATGGAAGAGTTGTAGCATTTGACGCAAGAGTGGGAAGGGACATTTTAGAAAAAATTATCACAGCCGATGACGGCAGAGGGGAGGGCACACGTTTTGCCGGAGAATTTGCCGTTGGCACAAATCCTGGTCTAAGAAGGCATTCTCTAAATGGTCTTTTGGTGGAAAAAATTGGAGGTAGTTTTCATTTGGCCCTGGGTAGTTGCTACAGTTATAAAACCTACAACGGAAAGCCTGTAAAACTCGATAATGGAAACGTGAGCGGTGGTGGTATTCATTGGGATTTAACCACCATGCTTTCCGGAAACAATGGCGAAATGGAGCTGGATGGAAAGGTGATTCAGGTAAACGGCATTTGGGTAGATGAAGCCGGCAATCCTGACGAAAGTCTTAGTGTATTAAATGAGGGGTGGGCCGCCTTACCGGAAGGAGAAAGGCCGGAGTGGTTTAAAAAGGAGGGAGCTTAGTGATAGTGAGACAATCCCTCTAGTGAATTTGGAAGGTAACCAATGCCGCCAAATTCTTTTACGGGAATTGATTTAATCCTTTCTTTAATTGAGGGATTCACATGCGTGATGGTCATTTCGTTTAGACCGCCAATACTCTCACAATCGTCTTCAATTAAAACGTCAGGAATCATCCTCTCGACGATGTCATGGTATCCCTCATCTTTCGTCCTGGAGAACACTTCTCCGCCAGGGAAATCATACCTTTTAAGAACACCTCTTATATCCTCAACTTCGTTTGGAACTGTTCTTGAGGTTAAATATACAATTTCCGCCCCTTGGCCCCGCCAGCTCCGTAATTTTTCGACTGCATTTTTGATTGGTACATAATCAGCATAATCATAAATAGAATCTGCACTTCTATGCATTATCAGGGTTCCCTCGGTAAAAATTAATATTTTCATGTTATTCTAATTCATGCTCTTCATATCCCCGATTTTATCCATTTTAGCCTGAATGTCTGGGGTAACAATAATAGCTTCCGGTTCGCCAATAATAATCCTTGGAGCTTTTATGAAATTTCTTAAAGCATTTTTTATAATCAAGGTAAGGGGTATGCCAAGCTTATCAGCCTGTAAAAAGGCCTTTGATTTTAATTCATCCTCAATGCGAATTGTTAGAGTAGTCATAGCTTGTCGTTGTTATTTCTGTATCCCAATTGTAGTGCACTAACGTTGTTAGTGCAAGGGCAGGAGCGAAGATTCTCAGCATTCGGTAAACAAAATCTGTGCCCGGGCACAGATTTGACCTCAATTTTTGGCTTAAACAAGCCATTTCGTTTTTTGAATTATAATTGGTAAACTTTATAAAGTTTCGTATTTCTGGTGGGCGCTGGGGGATTCGAACCCTCGACCCTCTCGGTGTAAACGAGATGCTCTAACCAGCTGAGCTAAGCGCCCTAATTATGAGTCGCCTGACGGCGACGTAAGACAGGAGCAAACTGGGCTTCGCCCAGTATGGTGCACAAGAGAGGACTTGAACCTCCACCCCGATTAAACTCAGGACCAGCACCTCAAGCTGGCGCGTCTACCATTTCGCCACTTGTGCAGACATTTTGCCAGGGACCCTCGCAGGTGCTCGGGTCTAGCCAACGCATTTTAGCGTATCTTGCGGAGAGTACAAGTTTTTTTGTATGATGTATTTACTCGGCGCCAAACAATATGGTTGAAAAAATCCTGTTTCTGCAGAACCTGGGCCTTGCCCTGCTTTTGGGAAGTCTCATCGGCTTGGAGCGTGAAAGAGATCATCATAAGGCTGACGCCCACGAATTTGGGGGGATTCGAACGCTCTCGCTCGTCAGTGTTTTGGGGTATTTGGTGTTCATGTTATTTTCGGATTCGGTGCTGTTTCCGGTCGTTACGGCCGGTTTTTTACTGCTGCTTGTTGCGTCTTATGTGATGTCCTCGTATTTGGGTAAAACTACCGGGGCAACCACTGAAATTGCGGGCTTTTTTACGTATTTTATCGGAGTTTTGATGGGGATGGGGGAGACGCTCATCGCCACGGTGATTACTTTGGTGGTGGTTTTACTGCTTTACTTTAAGAAAACTCTGCACGCTTTCGCTCATCGGGTTGAAAGAAAGGAACTCTACGACACCATTAAGTTCATCGCCATTGTGTTTGTGGTTCTGCCGCTGCTGCCTAACATCGTGTATGGGCCGCTCGACGTGCTCAATCCTTACCAGATTTGGCTCATGGTGGTGCTGATCTCCACGATTTCTTTTGCCAGTTACATCGCCATTAAGATGCTTGGACCCAAGCGAGGAATTGGAGTGGGCGGCTTTCTTGGGGGACTCATTTCTTCCACGGCGGTTTCTTTGAGTTTTTCAGGTTTGAGTAAGAAAAATCCCAAGGTGGTGAATCCTTTTGTTTTCGCGATTTTAGTAGCTTCTTCGGCTATGTTTTTCCGCGTTTTGGTAACTGTTTCGGTCTTGAGCGGTGAGCTTCTGGAAATTATTGCCCTTCCTATGATTTTAATGGGCGTCACCGGGCTGTTTTTTGCAGGTTATTTCTGGTTTCAGAAAGATGGCACGGTGCAGAAACGCGTTAGTGATAAGGGTCTGGATTTTAAAAGTCCTTTTCAATTGTGGCCGGCCGTTCAATTCGGGTTGATTTTCGCCGCCTTGCTCTTTATTTCCAAATTTGCGTCCGATTATTTTGGAGATCGAGGGGTCTACTTCACCGCCTTTTTCTCAGGAATTTTTGATGTGGATGCCATCACGGTTTCCATGGCCAATCTTCATAAGAGTGGAGGATTAAGCGCGATCGCGGCTTCCACCGGCATTGTGATTGCTACTTTGACCAACACCCTCTCCAAAGGTGCTATTGTTTTATTTCTTGGGGGCAAAAGCGTGGGGTGGCGGGTTTTACTGGCTTTAATCTTGACGGCAGGAGTAGGCTTGGCGACCCTGTTCCTTTTTATTCCTGAATACTATGGTTTTATTGCAATCTAGCATGGTTCCGCTGGGCAGTTCTGCGCCTGATTTTAACCTGAAGGGGATCGACGGAAGGCGGCACTCCTTGAACACTTACGCGGACAAAAAGGTGTTGGTGGTGATTTTTATGTGCAATCACTGCCCTTATGTGCAGAAAATCTGGCCTGATTTAGTGGCGCTGGAGAAGAAAATGCCCGAAACCGTGCAATTTGTGGGGATAAATTCGAATGCGAACCCGGCCTATCCGGAAGATTCTTTCGAGAAAATGAAGGAATACGCCGCCGCGAAAGGGCAAGAGTTCCCTTATTTATATGACGTCGAACAAAGCGCCGCCAAAGCTTACGGCGCCCAATGTACTCCGGACATCTTCGTCTATGGGGAAGATCGGACGCTTGCGTACCGCGGCGCTTTCGAAGGCCTGGAGAGTGCCATCCAAAGCCTTTTAGAAAGGAAAAAACCTATCCCAGGCGGAGCCCAGTCGCCCTCCATGGGTTGTTCTATTAAGTGGGCCTAAATCCGCCTAAGCCTGAATAAACTTGGCCAAGGTGTATTTATCGCGCCCTACGCGAGCGAATTGAATCTTGTTTTTCAGGTTGAGATAAATAGTGATGGTCTTCACATGACGTTGATCCAGCACCGCTTTGGTGATTTCATCGCGGCTGCGGGGGAGGCCGTCGGCCAGAATTTCGCTGATCACATTCACCACGGTACCTGTCTTATAACCCCAATCTTTGAGGGCGTAAATTCCTCGTCCAATCAGGATGAAATTTTCGTTTCGGATGAGCTCGTTGTGTACGGCTTGAACATTCACGTGCTTGCCGTCAAACTTCCCGGCTCGAATCAGTTCCGCAATTTTTTCGAAGTGAAGAGGCTTCTTTTCTCGGTGAAAAATGAAGAAGATTTTGTCCCGCAGCGTGCGAGGATGAATATGGCGCCAAACGTAGAGTCCCACGCCATTTTCGGTAAACTTGCAGTCCTTGGAAACGCGCAGAATGTTGGCGACCGTGTTTTCCGGAAGAGGTGTTTTCAGATTTTCATTCACTTTCTCAGCCAACTTGTCGATGGTCAGCACGTGTTTGGCCTTTTGCAAAATCCTGCTTACGGAACCGGCCACTTTTTTGATGGCATCTTCGCTGAATACCGCAATACGCCAATAGGGATGATACTTCAGCGTGTTGGATTTGAAATGAATGTCCGAATCCAGGCTAAGCGCCAAATGTAGATCTTGGATTTCCTGATCGGTCACATTGGGCAAAATGCGCATGAGCAACTCTTTAAAGTAACTATCACAGGCGACCCCTCCTTCTTTTTCGAGGAGAGCCTTCCCAAACTCCGTCAGGATTTTAATGTTGGTATTTTGTGCATTTCTCTCAAGTTTTCGTAGCGCCGTTTTCTCAATTTGTCGCACACGTTCGCGCGTCACCCCAAAATGTTCCCCAATTTCTTCCAAAGTCCGTTTCTTGGTATCCAGCGCAAAACGATTTTTAATGATGTATTTTTCCTTATCCGAAAGGACAATCAGCAAGTTCTGCACCAATTCGTGCAGCTTAATCTGCTGGGGCGTCATCTTACTGTCGAAGGTGAAATTTGTGGTGTTAACCATTTTGACAGTTGTTAGGGGTTTACCCGTAAAAGTCATATTTTATATGATTTTTACAACCAGCAGTATCAAATAATTTGACAAAATTGTAAATAGCTAGCAGCTAATTTGGTGTTGTCAGAATTGTTGACAGGATTAGGGTTTTAACCCCAAATATTCTTTGTCCTCAGGTGAAAGTAGGTTCTTTTCCAAGAGTCTTGCATATTCGAAGCCCAAATTAAAAATTGCCCTTTGAGTATCTGCTATATTTTTGTTTTCAATAATTACACCTATCTCGTCTTGATGAGAGATGATGGCGACTTTATCGTCGTAAATATTAATTTCATTTTTGAAAGGGAAGCGGTCCTTTGGAATCAGATACACTTCCCTTAATTCCTCTCCCCCCCTTTTCTTAAAATTTATCCCGATGGAGTCGTAACAAAATATACCTTTTAGCCATATTTTTCTTTCAACTTTTCTCTTGATATAGGAGGGGTAATAATCCTTAAGGAGTCCCATAGCAATATCTGGATTTGCCCAACAGAGTAATTCCGTTGAGGTGGTTAGGGTGTCCTCCATTATTTTTATGACACCTTCCGCCCCCTCGTAAATTGAAAGTTGTGGGGTAATACTGTATCGACTATGTAAATTAAGCAATTCAGGTAGAACTTCTTCAAGTTGATGCACTTTGTTCCTTTGGCCTTCCAGTAAAAGCTTTGGATGAATGGCCCTATAGTAGCCGTTTCCCCCCCTTTTAAAATGACTAACAAGACCCTTTTTTTGAAGTTGCTCAAGAACTACATATGTTGTCGGCCTCTTTACTCCTGATTTTCTTGAAATTGAGCTAGGTAGCGATTCATTTAGCTCTAAAAGCGCTAAATAAATTTTAGATTCCTTCTCATTTAGACCTAAATCTTTGAGTGCTTCGCTAAGCGGTGAATTATTTGACATAAGCCTGCAATTGGCTCACCATACTAAGGCATTCTTTCGACGATGTCCAATCTTGACAGAATTACTTTTTTAGTGTTTGCTGAGATACAAGCTAAATAAATATTGTATTTTATGAGCTGGCATCTTTATCTCATCGACATACTCTGATATGGCTGAAAGAGTAAGTATAGTTGAATCTATCATCGCTGGGGACATGTTATTCTGCGATGCGAGGCGTCCCGGAAAGATTGACCTTCAGCATACTGCTTTTCAAGAGGCGATGAGAGCGGTTGCAAAAAATCTAGCGAATTTAGACTCAAACGCGGACAGACATCTTGGCAGGGTCCTTTTCATGTTTGATCAAGTTGGTAGTTGGAGAAACCACATAGCAGAGGGAACCTCCAGAAAGGGCGCCCGATCTCCTCACTTAACTGACCTTTCTCCAAATTTTGTATTTTCGCTACAGGGTGTGGCGAGGCAATTTGGGGTTGATCCTAGTATCATTGAAGCCGTACCCGAAGAAAAACTGAGAGCTGTGATTAAAGACTGTTTACATGAATCAGAAGCTGATTCTGAAAGACTAGCTCGTTGGAGGGGGCTTGGGGTGTATGAACTGCAAGATAGAAGGGAAGAGATTCTTCAGGCTTGTGACGAAGAATGTTCTATCGATGAAGATGCTGGCGGACGTTCGGAAAATGAAAGTTCTTCGGCCCAGAAAGAAGTCGTGCTGTGCAGAGGAATAGCCTCTGCACTTTTTCGAAGAGCGTCTACAACGAGACCGACTCCCGATCGGCAAGTGGATGTTGTAAAGGCTTTTTTTGCAGCGGATCCACAAGTATCTAATAGGGTGAGATTGCCAATTATCTTAGACGGTGCAGTCTTTGCACAAACTGAATTAGACGTGAAGTCAGAAATAAGGGTATATTTTTATACACCTATCTCAACATTGGGCGCTGCTGCAGCACCCGAACAAATTTGGATCATGCGTGGGGGAGCTACCACAGAGATTAAGTAGTCATCAAGGTTTGACGAGATAAAGAAGAGTTATGCCTTTTGATCATCGATGTTCATTGCGTCGGAACAAGTAAGATTCTCTTTTGTTGGAAAGCCTCTTTCTAAAATTTTTGCGTATGCAAATGCAAAATTAAAGATGGCTCTTTGAGTGTTTGCGATAGCTTCATTCTGTATAATCACGCCCAAATTATCCTTATGGGAAATAATACTCACTTTGTCATCGTAAACATTGATTTCATTTTCAAAGTAAAAATACTCCTTTGGTATTAAATGTACCTCTCTAAGCTCTTGCTTACTTCTTTTCTTAAACTTCAAGCCCGTCTCGTCATCCAAAAAAAGACACTTATTCCAAACACCTCGTTTAATTTTCTTCGCAAGGTAGCTTGGGTGATAGTCTCTTAGAAGGGTATTCACGGCTAGATCAGCGTTCGACCAACACAATAACTCTCCTTTCGCCGTCAAAGTATCTTCCATTATCTGGATGAGGCCCGCTTTTCCCCTGAAGACCGACATCTGAGGGATATTGGCGTAGTCTTGGTATAAAGAAAGTAACTCAGGAAGTGATCCCTTCAAATCTTTTAGAGAATCTTTAATAATTTCATTTTTCTCAAGTTCGAGATTTACAAAATTTGAGGGGTCAACTGCTCTGAAATAGAGATGCCCGTTCTTCTTTATATTACTTAGCAGGCCTTTCTCCTGTAGTCCTTGAAGAATGAGGTAGGTACTTGATCGCTTAACCTTGGAGATTCTGGAGATTACTCCGGGAAGAGCTTCATTTAACTCTAAAACGACCAGGTAGATTTTAGCCTCTTTTTCGGAAAAGCCGATGTCCAGTAATGTTTTGAGTATTTTACTTTTATCAATCATTTTTTCTGTGTTAGGGTGCCGCCTTTACCTCCAGATTTAAGATAAGCAAGGTCTTCTTTTGTTAAAAGGTCCTTTTCCAGGATTTTTGCGTATGCGAATGCAAGGTCAAAGATAATTCTCTGAGTGTCGGCTATGCTTTGATTTTGGATGATTACACCGACCTCGTCATTATGAGAAATAATGGCTACTTTGTCGTCGTAAATGTTGATTTCATTCTTGAAGGGGAATCGATCTGCTGGAATTAAATATACCTCCCTAAGTTCTCGATCGCCCATTTTTTTGAAATCCAAGCTTCGTTTTTCGTATGGGAATATTCCCTTAAGAAAAACCTTATTTTTGACCTTTTTTCTAATGTAAGTGGGGTAGTAGTCCTCTAATACTGTATGCACGGCAACGCTAATATTGGCCCAGCAGAGTAGTCCTGTAGAAGTTGTCAAAGTATCCTCCATTATCTGAATCAGGCCCGCTTTCCCTTTAAAAACTGACATTTGAGGGGTTACGGTGAAGTCTTTGTGGAGGAGGTTGAGTTCGGGGAGGATTTTTTCGAGGGAATTGAGTTGGTTTCTTACTTCCTCGTACTTTTTACGTTGGTTCTCGATGAGAAATTCAGGTCTACAGGCTTGGAAATAGAGATGGCCGCCTCGTTTGATGTGGCTGACGAGGCCTTTCTTTTCGAGTTGTTCTAAAATCAGATAAGTGGTGGAGCGTTTTATCCCGGAGATTCGTGCTATGGCTCCGGGCAAAGCTTCATTCAGTTCCAGTATTGTAAGATAAATCCGTGCCTCTTTATCGTTGAACCCGATGTTTTGTAGAATTTGTAGGAGTTCTTTTTGCTCAACCATAGCTGGAATTATATATCCAACTGATACCCTAAACAAGGAATGGTGCGGATGATGGGCTTGGAGCTGAAAGGCGCAATTTTTTTGCGGAGGCGGCTGACGTAAACATCAATAGTGTTTTGAGCGACATAATCACGGCGGTCCCAAACATAATCGATAATGTAGTCGCGGCTGATGATGCGTCCGTTGTTGAGAAGGAAAAGTTCGAGCAAATAGAATTCTTTACGGGAAAGTTCAACGCTTTGATCCTCAAATTTGACGCAGCGGGACGTGCGATTGAGGATGATTTGGCCGATGCGTACTTCCTGTGGAGGTGAGGATTTTTGAATGATTTCGCGGATAAAAACCGGCATTTGGGAAAGGAGGATAGATTCGTCCAGAAAAATGGACTGACGGAGTAGCTTGCTTAGTGGTTTTTCTTTAAAAAAGATTTTTTCACTTTGGTTGAAAAGAATGAGAGGAATGTTAGTGTTGATGTTTTTAAGGAATTTGGTGAGTAGCTCCCATTGTTCTTTGATGAGCGGATGTGGAAAAAGCAGGGCATCGGCTTCAAAATGAGCGTCGTAAGAAAGACTTAAAGGCGAAACAACCAAACTGGTGAAGTTGTGGCGTTTGAGCGCGCAGCTAAGCGTGGAGCCTTGCATGAGATGGGGAGTGACAATGAGGGTGTGCATAGAAAGTGGAGCTAAGGACTTTAAGCGTAGACTGACAGTCAAAATTTTGAAAATAGGAAAGGGAGCTCTCTCGATCAAAATCGCGTTGTTGTGGCCTTCACAACACCCCTTCGGGGCTAAACTGTCATTCAACACTGACGACAGTATCTGCTTTACAAAAAATGGCTTGTGTATCTATGCTTTGGGCACATTTCGCACTGCCATGTTCAATGAAAGTCTTACTCAACTAGGTCTTTCGAAGAAGGAAGCACTGCTCTATTTGCTGCTCCTTCGAAATGGTCCTTCACCCGCAAGTTTGTTGGCCAAGCGACTTGGGATGAAACGCGTCTCCCTTTACCCCATCTTGGAGGCTTTAGGGCTGCACGGGCTCGTCAGTTTTGAGCAAACCCCACTAGGAAGGCGTTATATTTCTCATGATCCGGTTTGCCTGCTGGATTTACTGGAGCGTGAAAACGCGGACATTAAATACCGCATGGACTTGGCAAAACAATGCGTGCAGCAACTTCGTGAGCTCATCGTTTGGAAGTCTTAATATTTAAGGTATACATCACTAATGAGATCAAAAAATAGCAGTTCGATCACGGTCAAAGACATTCAAATTTCTGTAACGACTCTTAATGAGGCTGATTATATTTGCCTGACAGACATGGTAAAAGGTTTTGACAATCGACTCATCCTAATAGTGAGCTGGTTACGGTCCAAGTCAACGATAGAGTTTCTTGGTACATGGGAAGTCATGAATAATCCAAGATTTAATTCTATCGAATTCGATAGAATTAAATCTGAATCGGGTTCAAATAGATTTATCCTGACTTCGAAAAGATGGATTGAAAATACGAATGCCATGGGAATTATCGCTAAGACAGGGAGGTATGGGGGTACATATGCTCATAGAGATATTGCTTTCGAGTTTGGATCATGGTTGAGTCCAGAATTTAAACTGCTTTTGATCAAGGAATTTCAAAGACTGAAGGAAAAAGAACAGCGACTAGAACAATGGGATTATAGAAGATTTCTCTCGAAGGTGAATTATAGAATTTTAACAGATAGCGTTAAAGAAGTCCGAATACCAAAAGCCACACTTCCTAAAGAAAAAATGGGGGTTATTTATGCCGAAGAGGCTGATTTGGTGAACGTTGCTTTGTTCGAAATTACGGCTGCTGATTGGAGAAAGGAACATCCAGAAGATACGAAGGGAGGCGCTAATATAAGAGATCACGCATCCATACAAGAATTAACGGTCTTGTCTAATTTGGAAAGTATAAACTCTCTCTTGTTGAGAGAGGGAAGGGGGCAATACGAGAGGTTAGTTGTAATGAGAAAAGTGGCCATTGATCAACTTAGATCTTTGTCTGCGATGGCTCGGCGCAGGCTCATCGGGCCTTCCGAATAAGAGAACTAAATCTCTCTTGGAGGGGCGATGATTTCGATTTCCTGCTTTAAAAAGGGGTGGAAGAATTTGGTTTTCCAAGAGTGGAGAAAGAATTCACCTTTGCCTTTTTTGGCGCGTTGCCAGTTGTTGTTGAAAGTACGGTCGCCGTAATCGCGGTCGAGAATAAGAGGATTTCCGATCATGGCCAAGTGTTGGCGGATTTGGTGTTTGCGGCCGGTTTCAATGCGCACTTCCAGTAGAGCGGCATGAGCCATCTTTTTAAAAGTTTTGTAATGAGTGACGGCGGGGACTTTTCGTTCACTGCTGCGGGCCCCCAAGGGAATTCGGATAGTCCCTTCCAATTGTTTAGGCACCCACTTCACCAAGGCAAGATAGGTTTTTTCGGTTCGAGGGTCTTGAAAAATAGCTTCGAGCTGCTCGCGGTCGCGGGGAAATTTTCCAATAAGAAGAATGCCGGAAGTGTCACGATCCAGGCGGTTCAGTAAATAAGGTTTGTATTCCTTGCCTTCGCGCGCGGCCCACTCGCGGAGCTGACCTTGCAAAGTTCTGTATTCCGGAATATTCGGCGCAGGCACCGAAACGAGACCCGCCGGCTTATTCACAGCCAGCATGTGCTCATCTTCGTATAGAACGTCAATGGGAATCTTATAGACCACTCAGGGTAAAATACTCGTGGAGGTCTTTACCGTCAATTGTGGCAACAACGGTACTACCCACCGGGGCATTGGCTTTTATAGTCTGTATGATTTGCTCTTCAATACGAGGATCGTCACAAGTCCCACCGGAGACGATACTTCCGCTAAGGGTCACTTCCACTGCGGCACTTTCCGTATCTGAGCTGGTCAAAATTACAGAATCCACTGTGACGTCCGATTGATACAGCGCGTTGTAAAGACCGGACTCTCCGTAATCGGATCCTTCAATAGCAAATAAGGACTCTAAAGCGGCCTTAATTTTTCCGGCCTTGCTATTACTGCTCACATCTTTCTCCACCATTTGGACCCTGTCTCCACAGCCAATAATTCCATCACCCGCCGCAGTGCCATCACCCAAAGCCACCAAAGCGACTTCCACCGTGGAAGTGAAAAAGGTGGTCGTTTCAGGTTCGTCGATAAGGGGAAGGTCAGATTCTATTGGGCTTGTCTGGCAGGCGAGCAAGAACAAGCTGAGGAGAAGGATTTTTTTCATATTTAAAATAGGGATACGTAAGTTAGGACGCTTGGAGGGTATTATCTCTTACCGTGTTTTTTCTTCTTTTTTGCGCTTTTTTTTGGCATGACCACGGGCATAGGCATTTCGCAGGAATCGTCGGAGCAGCAGCAACCGTGTCCGCGAAACATCATCAGTTTGAGACCGGTGACTACGAGAATGCTGGGCCAAAGATAATTCCAAGTTTCAGCGGGAACAAGGTCGAAGCGTTGGAGGAGCAAAACGGCTCCAATTACAAATGCTACGAGACCGAGCCAAAGATGACTGTCACGTGAAGAGGAATCGCACATAGGGGGCGTGGTTAGGAGTTTAAGTAATCTTATTGTGCTCTTGAAAAAAGTTTTTGCAAGCGCGTGACCTTGCCAAGATTTTGTGATATACTATTAGTACTTAATACTACATTCTAACCCTTATCTTTCTATGGCAGACTCAAACCAAAACCAAAATGCCGGCCAACAAGGCCAGCCACAGCTTCAGGTCAAAGTGCCTGATGACGTTCAAAAAGGAACTTATTCAAATGCGGTTTCTGTAAACGTGAACTCCAATGAAGTGGTTCTCGATTTCGGATACCTGCTTCCCAACACACCTGCACCTATTATCGAAGTGGTGAGCCGTGTGAACATGAATCAACGTACGGCTGAATCCTTCCTTAATGTACTTGCCGGAGCGATGGATGACTTCAAAAAGAAACAAGCTCAAATGGCGGCGCAGCTGGCTGCGCCGGTTGCCCCTCAGGCCACTCCTGCGGCTCCTCAGCAACCCATGGGACCCATGCCGGAAGCTCCAATACCTCCGTATCCCGCTAATGCGTAAGTCTTGCACGGGGGTCTTTTTTTAGGCATGCTGCGTCTATGCGCGCAGTGGTTCAACGAGTCCTTGAGGCTCGCGTTATCGTCAATAAAGAAACCGTGGGTCAAATAGGGCCCGGTTTGTTGGTTTATCTTGGGGTGCAAAAAGGCGATAGCAACGACGACATGCTGTGGACTGCCGAGAAAGTGATTAGGATGCGCATTTTTCCGGATTCGAAAGAGCACATGCAGTATCCGGTGACCGAAATTGCGGGCGGGATTTTGGTGATTTCACAATTCACTTTGTGTGCGGATGTGAATAATGGGGCGCGGCCCGATTTTCATTTGGCGGAAAATCCCGCGGAAGCCGAAGCCATGTATGAAGCTTTTGTTTTATATCTGTCGGGGAAGGGGGTTCCGGTGCAAACGGGTCAGTTTGGAGCAATGATGCGTGTGGAAAGCGTGAACGACGGTCCGCTCACGATACTCCTTGATTCAAAGGAGAAAGTCGCTTAAGATTGCAGCATGCCAAAAATGGACGAAGTCATGTCACTCTGTAAACGACGCGGTTTTGTGTATCCGGGCAGTGAGATTTATGGCGGACTTGCGAACACCTGGGACTACGGACCTTACGGGGCCGTTCTTAAACGAAACATTTTAAACCTGTGGTGGAAGACTTTTATTGAAGATCGTGATGACATGCTGGGGCTCGATAGCGCCATTTTGATGAATCCCCGTGTGTGGGAAGCTTCCGGTCACGTGGCAAATTTTGCGGATCCTTTGATGGACTGCAAAAACTGCAAAGAACGTGTGCGTGGGGACAAACTTTTGGAAGAACATTTAAAAGAAACCATTGCCGGGCTCAGCAACGATGAAATTTATGATCGCATCATGGACGAGAAAGTCCCATGCCCCAAATGTGGAAAGGTGAACTGGACTCAACCTCGCGCTTTCAATCTGATGTTTAAGACTTATCAAGGGGTGATTGAAGACACGGCGGAGCAGATTTACCTCCGTCCGGAAACGGCGCAGGGAATTTTTGTGAATTTCAAAAATATTCTGGATTCCATGCGAGTTCGTTTGCCATTTGGAGTGGGTCAGTATGGGAAATCCTTCCGAAACGAGATCACGCCGGGGAACTTTATTTTCCGCACGCGTGAATTTGAGCAGCTCGAAATTGAATATTTTGTGCGGCCCGAAGATTCTGAAAAGTATTTCGATCAATGGGTGGAAGATTTCAAAAAGTTTTTTGCCGCGCTTGGAGTCTCCGAAAGTAAATTGCGCCTCCGTTACCACGGGAAAGAAGAACTTTCGCACTACTCCTCCAAAACAGTAGATTTTGAGTACGAGTACCCCTTTGGCTGGGGAGAATTGATGGGAATTGCGCACCGTGGAACTTATGACCTCGATCAACACACCAAGTTTTCAGGGGAAAAACTGCAATACCGTGATCCGGTGACCAATGAAGTGTTCGTGCCGCACGTGGTGGAACCGGCCCTCGGCCTTACTCGCAGCGTTTTGATTGTTTTGCTGAGCGCTTATGAAGAGCAGGAACTCGAAGATGGCGAAAAACGCACAGTATTGCACTTCATGCCTGCTATCGCTCCGGTTCAAGTGGCCGTTTTTCCTCTGCAAAAGCAACAAAGCGAACCGGCAACGGAGCTTTACAAGCAGCTTAAAAAACAATTCCGTGCCGAATACGACGAAAACGGCGCCATCGGTAAGCGCTATCGTCGTCAGGATGAGATCGGGACGCCTCTTTGTATCACTTATGATTTTGATTCCGATACAGATGCTTGCGTCACGGTTCGAGATCGCGACAGCATGAAACAAGAACGGGTGAAGATTGAGAAGGTGGAAGGGTACCTGAGGGAGAGGTTGTAAAGAGGGGGGTAGGGTTGTGAAATCTCGGGTTTTCTGCTATAATTATAAGATTAAAAACAAATAAAAACGTATGGCACCGCTTCTGGCTAGTCTGGCAACGACATGGGAAGGCCTAAAACCCCTTATTTTACAGGCTTATCTTTGGGTGGATGGAAACTGGAATTGGGTGGTTTTAGAGCTATTTGTGCTTTTGGTAGCGCTGCGCTTGATACCGTGGAGCGTTAGGCAGTTTTATGAATACTGGGTATCGAGTAAGCGCGTGTTTATTCAGATTACGATGCCTCGTGAAGAGTCGACCAAGGACAAGGAAAATGCGACGGAAAAGGATTTCCGCGAACGAGTTGGGATTATGGAACAGCTTTATCGTGCCATGCATGAGATTCGGGAGCTCAGTTTGGGTAACCGCATTATGGTTTGGTTCTTTAAGCGCGATACGATCTCTTTTGAAATCCATGCGCATCACAAGGACATCACTTTTTATGTTTCGGTTCACCCGTACTACAGCGAAATTCTTGAAAAACAGATTACGTCCTATTACCCCAGTGCTTCGATAGAATACGGGAAGCCCGAGAGTTTGCAGCCTAAAGAACTGGAAAAGACAAACACGCTGAAGGGTTATTATCTCTATTTAAAACGGCTGAACTGGTATCCGCTTAAGACTTATAAAACAATTGAGAATGACTCTTTGAATGATTTCACCAACGTGCTTTCGAAACTGCAAGAGAATGAAAGGGCCATGATCCAAATCATGATTCAGCCCCGTTCCGCAAAGTGGCAGGAGGAAGCAAGGAATTTTGCGGTAGCTCTTTTTAAAAACAAAAAGCCGGAAACGCACGGTTTCCTCCGAAAATTCTTTGGAATATTTTCCTGGCTGTTTACCGCTACGGTTTTTGGCTACGATACGGCGGAAAAGGACAGCCCTCCGCCCGGAGCCAAGACCGGAGATTCCTATGTTCGTATGCTTCAGACCGACGAAGAGTTGGCCAAACATGTGGGAGAAAAATGTGGCCAAGTGGGCTTTGACACGGTTATTCGCATTATGGCTTCGTCCGACAAAGGAGAAAGTCAGTGTGACAGCATTCTAAACGGGCTCTTTGTTGCCTTCAACGTCACTAAGGACGCGGCTTCCAACTGGTTCCAGGCGCGACGTCTCATCCCGATTGATTCCATTAATAACCCGATTTTGAACGGGTCAATGCAGGCTCGTGCCTTTAAATTCGGGGAAAAAATTTCAATTTTAAACCCGGAAGAATTGGCCTCGCTTTTCCACTTTCCGAATAGCCGTTACAACTACACACCGATTATTAAATGGCTTTCCTACAAAGTATTGCCCGCACCCACGGATCTTCCGGAAGAAGGAATTTTGCTGGGTTACAACGTTTATCGTGGGGCTAAACGCGAGGTTCATTTCAAGAAAAACGATCGCGCCCGTCACCACTATATTATTGGACAAACCGGAACAGGTAAATCCGCCTTTCTCAGTTACATGGCACGCCAGGATATAATCAATGGGGAAGGAGTTTGTGTGATTGATCCGCACGGGGATTTGATTGAAGAACTTTTGCAGTTCATTCCAAAGGAGCGCGCTAAGGACGTGATTATTTTCGATCCGTCCGACATGGAGCGGCCCATGGGGCTGAACATGCTTGAGGCCAAAACCCCCGAGCAGCAAGATATGGCCTCCAGTCAGGCGACGGAAATTTTCATCAAGATATTCGGAGACGAAATTTTTGGACCGCGTATCCAGCACTATTTCCGCAATGCGTGTTTGACGTTGATGGAAGACCCGGATGAAGGGGCTACGCTCATTGATGTGCCGCGAATTTTTGTGGACGACGAGTTTATGCGTTACAAAGTTTCGAAGGTAAAAAATCCAGTGGTGAAATCGTTCTGGGAACATGAGTATGCCAGCACGGGAGATCGTGAAAGGCAGGAAATGATTCCGTACTTCTCGGCAAAATTCGGGCCGTTTATTACGAACTCAATCATGCGTAATACTATTGGACAAGCGAAGTCCGGCTTCAACATTCGTGAAGTGATGGATAATAAAAAGATTCTTCTGGTAAACCTTTCAAAGGGTAAACTGGGGGCTCTTAATACGCAGCTGCTCGGTCTGGTGCTGGTGGCTCAAATTCAGCAGGCGGCTATGGGTCGCGTGGATATACCGGAAGCCGATCGTAAAGATTTTTACCTTTACGTGGATGAGTTCCAAAATTTTGCCACGGACACGTTCTGTTCCATTCTTTCTGAAGCTCGAAAATACAGACTGTGTTTGATTATGGCTCACCAATATATCGGGCAGCTCACGGTTTCTAAATTCGGACAAACCAGCACGCAAATCCGCGATGCCGTGTTTGGTAACGTGGGCACGCTGCAATCCTTTAAAATTGGTGCGGAAGATGCCGAATACCTGACCAAAGAATATGCGCCGGTACTTACGGAGCAAGACGTCATTGGTATTTCTAATTATAAGGCCTACATAAAACTCAACATAAACAGTTCCACTTCGCGTCCGTTCTCGCTTGAAACCATTTGGGATATGACAAAGGCGAACCCCAAAGTGCGCGACGTGGTGAAGCAGTACTCACGCATGAAATATGGCCGAAAGAAACTTTTTGTGGAACAAGAAATTGCGGCACGCATCGGAATCGACATGAATGATCTTGGCGCGGACGTTAAACCCGACTACACTGCAGAGGTAAATCTGGCCGCCCCTGCGGCCGACCCTCAATCTCCTATCCCGCCTACGCCCAATGGAGCAGCCTGAAGAATATAATGTAATCCACATCGGTCCCGAACTACAATCGGTGGATGCGGTGTTTGTGAAGCAGGCCAAGCGAAGCAAGCTGGTGAGCATGGCGGCTTTTGTGTCAGTCGGGATAATGATGTTTGGACTCATTTTCGTGAATGCTTCTTTAAAGGCTTCGCTCGGAGAACAGCAAAAGCAAATTACGGGGCTCATCGATGAAGTGGGGCAACTCAGTCAGACGAACTTCAGTCTTTCCGAGCAAGTGAGTTCGCAGGAAGGCGTGCTTCAATCCATTGAAGATGATTTTTCAAGTTTGGGTGAGGCAATTCAGTCGGGCGACAGTTCCGGCATTCAAAATGTTTTTTCCGGTATCTTGTCCCGCGTAGCCACAGAAGGTCAGACGACGGTAAGTTTATCCGGCGAAGCTCCTGTCGAAACCATTGATGATAATACTTTCGATGTATTGGTACTTGGGACCAACGGCGCGCACACGGATACTATTATCGTGGCGAGCATCAACGTTGAAAAAAAGAAAATTTCTTTGTTCTCCATCCCGCGCGATCTCTATATCAACGGCCGACGAATCAATGAATATTACACGTATTATGGAGTAGAGCAGCTGGGTAGAATGGTTTCATCGGTGACGGGTCTTGAAATGGATCAGTACGTGCAAGTGGACCTGAAGGGTTTTGAGGAAATTGTGGATATTTTGGGCGGGTTGGATGTTTATGTGGCAGAGTCTATTTATGATGGGTTGTATCCGAACGGGAATGGGGGCTACAGCGCTTATTCCATTGAAGCGGGTCAATATCACATGACCGGCGAAGAAGCCCTGCGTTACGCACGCAGTCGCAAATCCACTTCCGACTTTGATCGTGCCGAACGCCAACAGACCATTTTGTCGGCCATACGCACCAAAGCCATTCAGCTTGACGGCGTAATGGGGATGAAGGAGCTCACGAAACTCTTCCAAACTGTCATTGAAAACACCACCACCGACATCGATTTACTCGACCTGGTTGGCTATTACTATGATTATCAGGGTTACGACCTCAACACGGGTTTTGTGCTCACCAGCGGGAATTACCTGTTCTCTCTCATCAACGAAAGCGGGGCTTATATTTTGCTTCCCAGAGGCGAAAATTTTTCAGAAATTCATAAGGTGATTTCTGAACTTGTAAACTAAAAGAGCGGCTGCTAGAGTGCCTTGGTCATGATTTCGAAAACAACTTTTGTCATTGTCGATTTGGAAACCACAGGGCTGCACGCGGGGCTGGATAGTATTGTGGAAGTCGCTGCGGTGAAAGTGGTTGATGGAGAGGTGGTGGGTGAGTGGGACAGTATGGTGAATCCCGGAGTTTTTCTACCGCTGGAATGTACTCAAATTACGGGGATTACTACCGAAATGGTGCAGGATTCGCCGCTTTTTGCGGACATCGTGGATGACTATTTAAATTTCATTGGCAGTGATTCTGTATTTGTGGCTCACAATGTGGAATTTGATCGCGAGTTTTTAAATAAGCAGCTGGAAAAAATGCAGCGACCCATGCTGCCCAATCCTTACCTTTGCACGTTCAAACTCGCGAAATTAGTGCATCCCAATTTGTCTAAATATGGTCTGAGCAGTTTGTGCACCGCTTTTGGAATCGAACTTCCTCAGGCACACCGCGCTTTGCACGATGCCCGCGCCACCGCTCAATTATTGGTCAAATTTTTGCGGGTTTTGCAAAACGGCGGCCTCAAAGACGTAAAAGACATTCCCCATATTCAAAACCTGCCCAAAGAAACGAGCAAGAGTGCGGACGGGCAAGTGAGTTTGTTCTAATTGGTTGCGTATATAAATGCTCCACATTATAATTGTGACGGTTTAAAAAATCATATGCCTAAACTTCTTGAAAAAATCGCTCCGGTTACTCTGCAAATTAAAGCAATTCCTAAAAGTTGGGTTTTGGCTGCCGGTTTAGCTGTTAAGAAGAAGAAAGCTCTTGAAAGGCATTTAAAAATTGTACGAAACGACTGGGTTAACTGATGACAATAGACACAAACATTCTCATTGCTTACCTTGCCGGTGAAGAGAAAACCATTAAGTTTTTGAGTACGTGGAGAATGCAAGGTGGTTATTTTTATCTGCCCACGATCGTTGAGGCAGAGCTGTTTTCTTTTGATGGTTGGACGGTGAAGGAAGAAGAGCTGATCAAACTTTTTCTTAAAGAAAATTTTATTTCAGTTCCCTTTGATCGTGAGCTTGTAAATATTGCCGCCAGCATACGTAAAAAGACGAAAATTAAGATGCCTGATGCAATTATTGCAGCGACGGCGCTTCACACAGGTACGTCACTTTTGACAAGAAATGTGAAGGATTTCAAAAAAGTGAAGGGGTTAAACCTGTTGGAGGCGTGAGGGTTTGATATAATCTATTTTGTATTATATAAACATTTGAGGAATGCAAGGCAGACATTTTGATGGTATGCTCCAGGAATGCAAAAAAGAAGTAAAATCTGTGATTTCGGGTTTGGATCCAAACTAAAAAAAGCTTTTCTTTGTCAAATTGGTTGCGGGGGTTGGATTCGAACCAACGACCTCCGGGTTATGAGCCCGACGAGCTGCCACTGCTCTACCCCGCAGGGGGAATATACGAGTTTTCAACCTAATAAGCAAGTGCTACACTGCACCCGCTATGTTATCTGTAATATTACTTTCGTTTAGCCTCGCTTTGGATGCCGTTTCGGTGTCCATTGCGGAGGGGGCGATGGGGCGGGAAAATCGGCTTATTTTGGGCCTAAAGTTGGCCTTGGTTTTTGGTTTATTCCAAGCGGGTATGGCTGCGCTCGGCGTTATGGCAAACGGTGTATTTGCAAGCGGTCTGGATGACATTGATCACTGGATTGCTTTTGCTATTTTCATTCTTTTGGGTTTAAACATGCTCAGAGAAGCTTTCGATAAAGATAAAAAAATTCCCAAGACACTTTCGTGGAAAGTATTGTTTTTATTGGGAATCGCAACCAGCATAGATGCCTTGGCCGCCGGTTTGACCTTGCCGATGTTCACTTTTCCGGTGGGTCTAAGCGTACTTCTCATTGGAGGCGTTACTTTTGTACTCTGTTATTTTGCCGCATTTTTTGGAAGTTCCTTAAAGACCCGCTTTAAAAAGATTCCATTGGAAGCGGTGGGCGGGGTTTTGCTTATTGGACTTGGGATAAGTGCACTTCTATAAAAAACAGGAAATACTTTTTTAATAAGCTCAGCTTCGCTGAGTGGAGGGTGGTGGCTGGAGGCAGATTTGAACTGCCGACCCCGGGCTTATGAGTCCCGTGCTCTAACCAACTGAGCTACCCAGCCACGCGGAGCAGTTTAGGGAAAAAGCCCGTTTTTGGCAAGGTAACTAAACATGAATCCATAAATTTACAATCAGTTAAAAGCTTTTTGAAGGAGGCTCGGTACGAAAGCCCTTATGTACTTCGCCTTCCTCCAAAAAGCTTAGCTGTAAATTCTTGGATTCTTTTCATCGTAGTTTCCCTCTGGGCCGGTGAAGCACATGAAGGCTCCCGTGCTGAAGCGGCTCAGAGGGAAACTCTAAACGGGAAAGGAATTTATGGATTCACGTAACGTCTATGATTAGCTGATGTAATTAAATTCGCGAGCCGATAGGCGAGCATTATTTGGGGCAATTTTTGTTTCAGTAAACTTCTTTTAAGTAGCAATCTTCACAAAAAACAATTTTCTGATCGTTTGGTTGATAGGTTGTTTTTATAGCTTTTTGGCATTTACTGCATGTGCGATCATATAATTTATGTGAACTCCTAAAAAATAAGCGTTCCTGGTAGCGACAATTGGGACATTTTTGAGGGATTGGCAGTTTCATTTTGCGATAAAATTGTAACTCCTGTGCGATTATTCGATAGTTTTTTCCGCATGCAATGCAAGCAAGAATTTCTTTCGTTATGTCATCCGGTACATTTCGGATTTCTTCCGGAACCTGCAATGCCTGCTTCATAAACTCTTTTTCTTCTGCCAATTTCCATGATAAGCCCATTTGCGCCGCCTGTTCTTGGGATAATGGGAAATAATCTTGTGCTAAACTCTCATTGTAAGCGTATGGAGATAGCTGCATTGGGAAAAACTCACCCCATTCCCCAGTTTGTTTCATGTGTTCAATAATTTTTTGGACTAAGGCTTCATATTCTTCTTTAGAGTATTGTTTATTGAGAATGCAATAAGCGTTCTTCTTTAGTCCAGCGCAACCAAAAAGGTTTGAAGAATAAAAGCAGCTATCGACATAACGCGAATTTTTTACATCCCAGGCGTGATTTACAAACTGAGTGTTGTAATCGTATGAAGCAGACATTGCTTCGTAAACTAATTCAACTTTTGGAGAGTAGTGGGTGTCATAAGTATCTTTGGCGCCGCTTGGAAGCACGTAAATATAAGCGCAGTCCTCAAGCTCCTCGGCCTCAAAACAATATTTTGCGTTTTTTGATTTAATCAAGCGGTCGCCAATACAGTTTTCAACCTGTATGTTATGGGCAGACCTAAATGGAAATTGTAATGAGAATTTAAGAAATTCTTGCTTGCACTGTTCGATTGCATGGACAGTGCTAAGTTTTTGGACAAATTGATTGTACTTTTCTTCGGAAACTGGTTGGTTGAATATGTGTAATTTTTTTTGGGTGAGATTGACGCAACCGATACATTTTTCGCAACCTTGACAATCTCTGCAAAATAAAAGGTCGGATGAGTCTCGACAATTTTGTGTCCAAAAACAGTGATAGAGGTTTACGCCATAAATACATTCATAACAAAGTTCGCTTTTGTAGGTGAGCATACAGTCCATGCAATCGCGGGAATGATTTGTTTGATAGGAATACAAAATGTCCTCCGATTCTACGCATGATGTAGCCATGTAAACATTGCGTGCAGAAACGCTATAGGGGCCATAGTCACTATTTTCACAGTGGGATAATGTCATGTTGATTCTGGGAACTTTTTTTATAAGTTCACCGAATTGTTCAAAGAAAGGTCTGGAAAAATCAAAGTCCACTCCATAACTTAGGCTGTCCCAATTGTCGCTCCACCAAATGTCTTTATCGTAAACAATGTAAGGTTTGTCTGGCGAAATCATCGAAATAATTGATTTTTTGGAAAAATCGCATTTTCGTTTATACATGAATCTTTCGTTACGCCAGGCAAACCGTCTTTGACGACGACAATCAGAGCATAGTGTAGGTTCAGGAACGCTTATTTTTGAATAAAAAGCTCTATCTATATCGCTGATTTCAAAATTGTTTTTGCATTTTGCACATGGTTTCATGACTCTATTGTAAAGATTTATAGTTTAATTTGAAACAAAAATTGCCCCAAATAATTTTTCGGCGACATCCGAAAAGAATTTAATTATTTTAGCTAACTAAGATTTATACGGGTTGCTGCTGAAGAAGAATCTCCACCATTTTTTCGGGGTGGACCAAGAGGCACGGATTTGTTCGGCCACACGCTGTTCTTCGGCGTCTTGAGAGAGCACAATCAGGTCTTCATCGGGGATGACTACAACCTGTTCGCCGGGATTGATGAGCCCCAAGTTTTGTTTCGCCACTTTTTCCACATATTCCGCGGAGGTGTAGTACTGGAAATCCTCTAATTTTTGCTGATTTTCCTCCTTGAGGTCGGCGTTGCGCGTTTCAAATTCGGTAATGTGTTTTTCAATTTGATAGTTTTCGTAAATCGAAACAGTGAGGTTATAGAGCATGTAGGCCACCACAAAAAATCCCACAATGAGCACGAGCCTCATAAGGTTAAACTGGTTGTCGTGGCTTTCCTGGAGCATTTTTGTTAAACTAAGGCCGACTTATCTTAATCCCTCTATGTCCTTTTTTGAAGACCAGAATGAAATCTATCTTGTGGGGATTGGGGGAATTGGCATGAGCGGCCTTGCGAGGCTGCTGAAAGCTTTTGGGAAAGAAGTGCGGGGGAGCGATTCGACCGCTTCTTCTACGACGGCGGAGCTGGAGGCGGAGGGAATTCCGGTTGTTATTGGGCATTACCCCGAACATCTGCCAGATACGACGGAATTGGTGATTTACAGTGAGGCGATTCCGCCGGTGAACCCGGAACTGTTGAAGGCGAAGGAGCTCGAAATTCCGACCATGACTTACTTCCAGGCGCTTGGAGAGGTGACTAAAAATTACCATTTGATCGCCATTGCGGGTACGCATGGAAAAACCACCACCACTGCGATGCTGGGACTGATTTTAGAAAATGCGGGACTCGACCCCACGGTTTTGTTGGGCAGTAAATTGAAAGAATTTGGGAACCGGAACGTGAAAGTGGGCGAAAGCGATTTGTTCGTGCTCGAAGCATGCGAGTATAGAAGAAATTTTATGAGTTTGAAGCCGGATCTGCTCGGAGTGACGAATATGGAATTCGACCACACGGATTATTTCAAGTCGTGGAAGGATTACAAAATGGCTTTTGAAGAATTATCCGCTCGAAGTGGGGAAGTAATTTGGCCGGAAGATGTGGGCGAATATGAAGGTGAGCTGGGGCTGCCGGGCGTACATAATTTAATGAATGCAGGTCTGGCGGCCTTGATCGCTCGAAAAATAGGCGTTTCAGAAGATGTGATCGCAGAAACGTTGAAAGGATATCAAGGGGCGTGGCGTCGCTTTGAATATAAAGGGACCACGATGAACGGCGCCCTGATTTACGACGACTACGCGCATCACCCCAGCGAAATTCGAGCAACTCTGGAGGGCGCTCGCGAAAAATATCCGGAGGCGCGCATTGTGGCGGTGTTTCAGCCGCATCAATACAGTCGTACGGCCGCTTTGTTGGATGCCTTTGCGGAAAGTTTTGAGGATGCCGACGAGGTTATTATTCCCAATATTTATGAGGCTCGCGATACGGAGGCCGACAAGCACGCAGTTTCCACGGAAACTTTGGTGGAAGCCATTTCTTGTCACCATGACAACGTACGGAATGGGGAAGGCTTGGAGGCCACGGCCGAATATTTAGAGGATACGCTAAACGACGGAGACTTGGTGCTCGTTATGGGAGCGGGAGATGTGGATAAAATTACTGAGAAACTTTTATAAAAACGGAGACTTGCTTTTGCCCTTAATAAATACTATAATATTTATGTATTATATTTATATATTCTAAATATGAAATCTGTAATTACTTTCACCAGCACGCTCTCACCTAGACTGATGGACTGGCTTGATCATTATGCGGAAAAAGAAGGAGTCACCAAGCGCTTCGTTATTGAGACTTCTCTTAAGCTTTATCAGGCACAGCAAAAAAAGAAAGAGCTCGCTCAAATGTTTACAGAGCTCAGTCAAGACGAAGAAACTCTTATTTTGGCTGAGGCAGGGATGGGAGATTATTTGGAACGGTTAACGGCTAATGACAAATGAAACAAAAAGATATTTATTTAGCCGATTTGAGCCCTATAAAAGGTCAAGAACAAGAAGGTGTTCGGCCTGTTGTAATCATTTCCGGTCCGAGCATGAATAACTATTTTAATCTTGTGACGGTCTGCCCCCTGTCGAGCAAAATTAAAAATTATCCCGTATGCGCAGTTATCAGGAAAAATGCTCGTAATGGGTTGAATCAAGATTCGGAAATTCTAACTTTTCATATACGGACCATCTCAAAAGATAGACTTATAAAGAAACTCGGCGAAATTTCCGGCGATCAGCTTGAAAAAATCTTCCAAGGGCTTTTTGATATTTTACGGTTCTAAATCTTTGGTTTTGCAAAACTGCCGGTGGCTGAATCTTCCACATCGATGTCTTGTTTGGTGAGTTGGTCGCGTATTTCATCTGACTTAGCCCAATCTTTATTTTTGCGCGCTGCATCGCGGGCCTCGATGAGCTTTTTTTGTTCGTTAGTAAGGACGAAATCGACGGGGAAAATTTGGAGAACTTGGTTGACGTGATCCAGCGTACCTTGGATGTTTTTTTCAGCGCGGGTAGTCCATTCAAAAAGAATGGCTAAGGCGCCGGCTACATCAAAATCGTTTTCGAGTTTTTCGCTGAAGTTGCGGATAAAATCTTGGTCGATTTCGCTCGTACCATCGAGATGGTGGAGATAAAAATCGTCGAGACGTTTTAAACTGCCTCGGGATTGTTCAAGTGTTTCCTTGCTGTATTCAATGGGGGAGCGATAGTGAGTTCCGAGGAGGAAAAAGCGGACTACGCGAGGACTGTATTGCGCGAAAATTTCCTTAAGCGTGAAAAAGTTTCCAAGGGATTTGCTCATTTTTTCGCTGTCCACGGTGATGTAACCGTTGTGCATCCAAATGTTTGCAAAAGTTTTTCCGGTGGCGGATTCGCTTTGAGCAATTTCACACTCGTGGTGAGGGAATTTGAGATCCAGGCCGCCGCCGTGAATATCAAAAGTTTCACCGAGGAGTTTTGCACTCATGGCGCTGCATTCGATGTGCCAACCCGGGCGGCCATCACCCCAAGGGCTGGGCCAAAAAGGTTCGCCTTCTTTTTTAAATTTCCAAAGCACAAAATCTTGGTGATTTCTTTTGTCGGTGCGTTCTTCCACTCGAGCTCCGGCATTCAATTCATCGAGGTTCTGGTGAGAAAGCTTCCCGTACTCTTTGAAGGTTTTGATGTCAAAATAAACGCCATCGGCAAGAACGTACGTGTGGCCCTTGGCTTCGAGCGTTTTAATAAGTTCAACCATGGGCTCCACGTATTCCGTGGCACGGGGATTGTGAGTGGGGGCTTTCACGCCCAAGGCGGCGTAATCGGTCTTATATTCGGGAATGATTTTCTCGGCGAGCTGCTCCACGGTAATACCTTCTTTAGCGGCGCGGTCGATCATTTTATCCTCAATGTCCGTGGTGTTGAACGCAAAAATTACTTCGTAGCTGGAGAATTCCAAGAAGCGACGAATCAAGTCAAAGGCAACGGCACTGCGTCCGTGGCCAAGATGAGCATGATCGTAAACGGTAGGACCGCACACATACATGCGAACGGTTTCCCCGGGCTTTTTATTGAGCGCGACTTTTTTGCCCTGCAGACTGTCGTAGATTTGGATCATAACAGTGAGTTGATGAGAGTCCGGAAAACCTCAATAAGTAACATAGCAATAAGCGGAGAAAGGTCCAACATTCCAAAACTGGGGAGGACGCGGCGAATGGGCGCTATGATGGGTTCAGTAACCTGATACAGAAGGCTCATAAGCCCGGTTGCTTCATGCCTAAACCAACTCAAAATTACGCGCAGTAAAATGAGCATACTGAGCAGGTCAGCCAAAATGTTGAGCGTTTGTTTTAGGAAATATACAAATTCCACAGTGGTACATTATAACTGCGGCGGATTGTATCAGAAACTTTTCGGAACTGCACGTTTTCGCATCTCGACGTAGGCAAGGGCGCCCAGGGCACTTAGGATGAAGAGGGCAGTTTGAGCGGGTCCGGATTCCGGAGTTCCGCCAATTTCATCCTCGGAACCGGAGATGGCGGGTGTCTCACTGGTGTCGTCTATGGCGTCAACGTCCCCTTCCACGCGAGAGAGTTCGGGGATTCCCGTAACCGTCTCACTGAGCGTACCCTCGGTTCCTTCGGTATCCACAGTAACAACGGCGAAGTAATAAACCTCTTCACCGCTTAAATCCATAATGGACCAGCTGGTTGAGGAATCGTAAGTCTCTGAAACGGCATAAAGCGATTCCGCGGAAGGACCGTAATACACACGATAGAAGGCAATGGGGTTGGTGCTCTCTGCAGCTTCCCAACTGAGAAGAATTGTTTCTGCGGCACCGGTAGCGGTAAGACCGGTCACAGTGCCCACGACAGGCGTCTCTTCTATTTCAGCCCCCCCCACGGTAATAGTAAGTTGATCTCGATGTTCCACTTCATTTCCAAGTGTATCCATGAGCAGTACATCCAAAGTGTAGTCTCCGACGGTTTCCGGCATAATGAGTTCCACTTCATATTTTCCGGAAGTGCTGGTTTCTTCAAGAGTGAATACTTCCTCTTCAAAAATTACAGAAGCCTCTTCAAGGTTCGCTTCGCTGAGCACCGTAATAACTACGCTGTCTCCGGGGACTATGTCAATTTCAGGTTCCATGCTGATAGCAACTAGTTCGGGAGCCGTGGTGTCTACGGTGACTTTTTCACTGTCGGAACTTTCGATTACCTCCAGGATTTCTTCTTCACCCGGATCGCCTTCGCCCAGTTTCACAATATCCACGTAAAGGTTATAAGTTCCGTCTTTAACATCTTCCAGGGAATAGCTAAAGCTGTTATCAAATTCCACTTCGGTGCGTGCCATTTCGTCTTCATCCAAATAAATCACCGCAGTGTAACCGTATTCAGCTTCTCCTTGAATTTCCATAGTATCAGAGGAGTAGCTTCCTTCGGCCGGGCTGATGAGAGTGAAATCACCATCGCGTTCAAAATCAGTACTTTCAAAATCGCTTTGGTAGTCGACGCCGCTTTCTTCGGTGGTGATCACTTCCGTGGTGGCTTTGCCGGTGAGGCTGAATTCATTGATATCGGTAACGCTTAGTGTCTGTTCGCCCGGAGTCACGAATTTTACAGAAAGGCTGAAGACATGTTCGCCTTGGTCCTCGGCAAGGAAAGTATAATCATTGGGGAGGGTTGCGCTGCTGTCGCTGGAGGCAAAACGAATAGTTCCCGTGTAGTCCGGGACGCTAAATCCGTCGGCATCCGCGGCTTTTACCGTGATACTTTGGCCGTCTCCCACCACGGTCGTGTCATCGAGACCGTCCACGGTGAAAGAATCCATTTCGCCGCTTTCGGCAGAGAGATAAACGTCTTCATTATAACCACCGACGTCGGCGTAGGCTCCGCTTCCGGAGAACGCCAGTTTAGCACTGGTATTTAATGTTTTATTGACGCTAGAGTCGAAGACGGTAAAATCATAAATTCCTTTTGTTTGGCTAGTGATGTAAAAGTTCATGTTCCCATTTTCGTCCGTTGCGAACTCAGGACTGTACATGGAAATGGACGAAGAGCTGGGTATGGTTTTGAGTACATGCCCGTCGATTTCATTTCCATAGTTGTCCAGGAGTGAAACCGTCATTTCCACCGTTTCTCCAAGTGCCGCGGATTGTTTACTAAAATCTATTTGAGATTTAGTTTCGGAAACAGTTCCCGGGAAAATTTCAAAAGTCATGGAAGGTCCGTACGTTTCGTTTTTTTCAGTTTGGCGAGCGGAAACCGTATATTCTCCGGCCATTCGAAGGTGATAATCAGAAATCAAAAGAGAAGCGTCGCCCTTTCCGTCAGTCACGGTTTTGAGTAAAAGCACGGTTCCATCCGGCTTTTCCAGAGCCACTTCCAGGTTTTGATAGTTTTTGCCCCGGAGAAAAATTTCGTTTGAAAGTCCGGCTAAAGTGTCGGAAGCCTCGATAACCGTCACCGTGCTCACATTTTTAGAACCCGCCTCGGTAATGAAGGGGGTAGAAAGAAAAGCAAACACAAGCGCAGCGACCAACAGGAAGCGGAATTTTTGTAATCCTTGAAGGAAAGTCGATGCCATACGTTTATTTTTGTTTATCTGATAATTATAGCAGATTTTGGGGTGGAGAACAAGAGAGGGGTTTGCTAGGATGATTGCACGACCCTCTCCACCCATGTTTCAAAGACTTTCACTCGTTTTCCTCTCTTTTTTCCTGCTGATTTCCACAGTAGGGCTTGTAGGCGCTGAGGTTGTTTCGGATAAAAAACCTGTCGCCATTGTGGCTGAGATTGATTCGCAGACCAGTATTGGAGTAAATCGCAGTATTATTTTCAATGCCTCCGGTTCTACCGCTCCTTTCGACAGCCCGTTGGTTTATGAATGGACTTTTGGGGATGGGAACCGCCAAGAGGGGGTGGAGGTGGTGCATTCGTACGCACAGAGCGGAGATTATACGGTCACTTTGACTGTGAGAGATTATTCGGGGAATAGCGCGACGGCTCAGCAGGAAGTTTTTGTTTTTAAAAGGTCTTTTGTGTTTATTAGTAACGTGGAAGATGAAGAAGCAAAAATACAAGGTTTAATTGAAGCCGGTCGCGAACAGGGTGTTTATTTTGAAGTAATCCAGGCCTATACGTCTTCGTCCGGTTTTTTGGAGGAAGAGGAGTTGAGGCGCCAGCTACTTGAGCATATTTCTGATTTGGAACCCGCGGAAGACCTTGTGATTTACACCTATGGTACCAGTGGACTTACGGTGCTCTCCCAATTGCAGCAGAACCTTTCGGATTCGGAGTTTTTTAAAGGCAAAAATATTTATTTTGCTTCCGATCATAATTTAAATACGATTAAGAATATTGCGCGTGGAGTGTACGGGAACATTTCGCCTGCGCAGATTATATTGACGCGCCCCGAAGCGCTTTGGGTGCTTTTGGAGGCACCGGATGCGGAGAGTTTCGTCGATACGTTGGCGGAGCGAGGGCTTGAATATGTTGTGGTGGATGGTCGCCTGGAGCTGAGGCCGTGGAACTTCCTCTCCGTTCTGGTGAACGGTATCGTGAGCAAAGGAGTGCCAACGGGTGCTATTCTACTTGTTTTGATGTTGCCCATCATCGCGACGGTAGTGGTTTTTATGAAACAAGTGGTGGGGCTCAACACGCTCGGGGTTTACACACCTTCCATTCTTTCACTCTCGTTTATCGCGTTAAATTTTTGGTACGGACTTTTGATTTTTATGATTCTCTTTTTGGTGGCCAGTTTGGTCCGTTCCGCGCTTCATCATTACCGTTTACTCTACATCCCACGTATGGCGATTATTTTAACTTTTTCAAGTTTTGCCATTTTACTCGTGCTTTTTTTGGGGACGCTTCTTGGTCAGCAGATTGATGAGCTCGTTATTTTCCCGATTCTTATCATGACCACCATGGTGGAGAAATTCGTTACTATTCAGGGCGACAAGGGAATTAAAAGCGCGATCCATATTGGAGCTGAGGTCTTACTTGTGGCGATGCTTTGTTATCTGGTTGCGCAGTGGGGTGTACTGGAAACTTTAGTGTTGGGGCATCCCGAGGTGATCTTAGTTTTCCTGCTGATCAATTTTATTTTGGCTCGCTGGTCCGGACTTCGTATCACCGAATATATTCGTTTTAGGGAAGTTATTCATCACGTTGAAGAATAATGCTATTCAATAATTCCGGCATTTTGGGGATGAACGCGCGGAACTTGCTTTATGTCCGTCCGTTCAATAATAAAAAGGCCGTTCGTTTCGCCGACGATAAGCTTAAGACAAAACATTTTCTTTCTGCTCGAGGAATCCCGGTTCCGCGGCTTTACGCTGTTATTCGCAGTGCTGAAGAGCTTGAGAGGTTTACATTTTCCAGTTTGCCTAAAAGTTTTGTTCTCAAGCCCAATTTGGGTTTTGGCGGAGAAGGAATTATCCCCATTATTGATACGAAGGGGGAATCCTTCATCAAGGCTAGCGGGGAGAGTATGAGCAAGGACGAACTTAAGGAGCAAATTAATGATATTTTAGAGGGCGCTTTTAGTATTTCAGAACTCCAAGATGCGGCTTTTTTTGAACAGTTGATCATTTGTGACCCTCGGCTCGCGAAATTTTGTTACAAGGGACTGCCGGACATCCGCGTGGTGGTTCATAATCTCATTCCGGTGATGGCGATGCTTCGTTTGCCTACTCGCGAATCGGATGGAAAGGCGAATCTCCACCAGGGGGCTGTGGGCGTGGGAATTGATATTGCTAAAGGCACGGCCACGCACATTGTTTACAAAGGTAGAGTCGTGGATGAAGTGCCCGGAGCCGGACCTATTCGTGGTTTCACCATTCCTTACTGGGATGAAATTTTACTCATTGCTTCGCGCATTCAGTTGGCGACGAATCTGGGTTATTGCGCCGTGGACGTTTCTATCGACCATCACGCCGGTCCCGTGCTGTTGGAAATCAATGCGCGTGCCGGACTCGCGGTACAAATTGCGAATTTGGCGCCGCTGAGGCGGCGCCTGGAACGCATTCAGGGTGTTAAAGTCACTACTCCTGAAAAAGGTGTACGCATTGCACAAGAACTCTTTGGGCTCAAGATTGAGAAAGGGGCAAAGGAGTTTCGTGATGTAATCGGTAATCTCGAGGAAATTAAAATCATTGCTCCCGGCGAAGTGCGCCACGCCTGGGCTTCCATCAACCCGATTTTAGAAGGAAGTATTTTGGATAAAAAACTTGCGGAGGAACTCGGGCTTACGGATGAAACAGAGTCGGGTCAGCTTAGGGTGAAATTTTCTTTGGGGACTAAGCGTATTCAAACACTGGTTTATACGGAAGATTTTTCCGGGAAAGATTACAGTATGGTTATTGGGAAGCGTGATCTTCAGGGTTTTCTCATCGATCCCATGAAGGGCAAAAATAAAGTACTTAAGCTCCCCGCCTTACTTACCGGCAAGGACGAGGTGATACTTTTTTTTGAGGCTGACCGTGAACTTGCGACCATGGATCGTCAGATTCAACTGCTCTCTCATCTCAAGCCCAGTAACTTAAAGCAAGAATCTGAAAAATTTTTAGCAAATCCTTCCTATAACCCGCAATTTGAATATCGGAAGTTATCTTTTGATCCACACGAACTGAAGACGCGGCTTGAGAAAATTGAAGGAACCTTAGACGATTCACCGCTGGGGAGTTTGTTCCGAAAGAAAGCTCAAGAACATTTGAAAAAAATCTGGCTTTTGGAGGCCCGTGGAAAAGAGGATTTTACCAATCACAGCTTCGAGCTTTACGGGAAACCTTCCGAGCATTTAATAGCCAAGGCACGCGAAAAACTGGAAGGAAAGCCGAAAGTTTTTCTTGAGCCAACTCGCTATTTTAGTGTGCCGGAGGCTACTGTGGAATTTGAACGAGTCTTTCGGGAATATGGGCTGGATCATTGGCGCGTTAAAGTGAATCGCCATATGATAAGCGCTTGTTCGGCCGGGAAAGAATGTACGCTTTTTATTCGTGAGGGAGCTCAATTTTCCGAAGAGCGACTTCGTATGGTGATTGCGCATGAAATTGAAACTCACATCCTCACCGCTGAAAATGGAAAATATCAAATTTATGAACTTTTCAATCGCGGTTTTGGAGATTTCCTCGAAACTCAGGAGGGACTTGCCATTTGGAATCAAGAGCAGGTGTCCACTATAAATAATGAAAAAAATTACCGAAGTGCTACTTTGATTTTTGTGATTGAGTTTGCGCACAAGCATGGTTTCGCGGAAACATATGACTATTGCCTCAAACTCGGCATGGCGGAAGACCGCGCCATGCAGGCCACGCTCAAAGTGAAACGCGGACTTAGAGACACTTCAAAATCGGGTGTATTCACCAAAGACGGTCTTTATTTCTCCGGATATCTCCAAGTGCAGGACTTTGTAGTCAATGGGGGTGATTTAAAAAACCTCTACTACGGAAAGTATAACTTGGATGACCTACCCTTTATTAGAAAGATTCCGGGCTTAAAAGAGCCTAAAATTTTGCCGCACTTTTTAAGTTAACCTTTCCATTCCGTGCTGTGATCTTCCACCTCAGATTTTTGAGAATGTTTCATGACAATTAAAGTCATGTCGTCCAATTGCGTGCAGCCTTCCATAAAACGTCCCACGTCAATGGCAATTTTTTCAAACAAAGTTTCGGTGCTCACCTCTGCGCCGGCCTGTTGTTGTAAGAAGTTCTTTAGGCGTTCGAGTGTGTACATTTGTCCGGTGACATTTTTCGCTTCTACAATCCCGTCTGAATAAAGCACCACAAAGTCTTCGTCCTCTAAAGTGATTTCACTTTCCTGAATGAATTTTCCGATGTCCGGCAACATGCCCACAGCCAATCCACCCGCTTTGGTCACTTCCACTTCACCCTTCTTTGTTTTTACGTGGATGAGGTGCTCATGACCCGCTCCTGCCCAGCGCAATTTACTTTCTTGAGGAATCCATTCCAATAAAATCATAGTCATGAACATGCTTGGTTTGAGATGGGGTTTTAAGTATTGATTCAATTTGATCACCATGCCTTTTAACGTGTTTTCCATTTCGACAAAAGTCTCCAAAAGTACGTCCACCATCACCATCACGATGCCTGCGGGGATTCCATGGCCGGTAGAATCACCCACATAAAGGAGGTGGCGCCCCTCCTTCGCAAAGAAGTTAAAAGTATCTCCACCGATTTCAGAAGCCGGTCTGGTTTTTGCGGTGACCTCAAGGCCGGGGATTTCCGGTGCAATTTTAGGGATAAGCATGCGCTGAATATCCTGAGCGGTGCTAAGCTCCTTTTGGATTCGTATATGTGTTTGCACGTCGCCGGAAATACTTTCCAGATTTCGTGTCACTTCGTTAAAGAAGTGTGCCAAAATACCGATCTCATTAGTTTTGGAGGTTAGAATACGTCGATAAGGTTTTCCGGTGAGCAAGGCCTTCATTTCGCGAATGATTTTATGTAGAGGCTGATGCAGCTTCATGAAAACGACCAAGTAAAGGCTCAGCGTTAAGAGGCTCAAAGTAATAATTTGGACCTGGATCGGACTCAATGGGCTATAGTTTTGCAGCCCCCAGAAAACGCCACACCCAAGCACTCCAACAAAAAGGAAGGAGAGAAAAAGTGGAACAAAGATGGAGCGGCGTAGGAACGACATCCGTTGTATTATAGAGAGGCTTTCTCCTTGGAAGCAAGCACCTTTTCAATCTTATGAACTTCGTGGTGCGCGTTGATTTTGGAATACAGCTGTCGCAGAAGCAGCAAAGTTTCATGAGGCAGTTCGTGGATTTCCCTGGTGAGCTCTTTGGAGAGAACCTGACTGATTTTTTCCGTGATTTTAAGGTTTAAAGCGCTTTGCAGTGATTCACGAAATTGCTTGGGAAACTTAGCCAATAAACTAAAGGTTTTGTGAAACCACTCGTGCGCAGGATCGCTCAGGGCTTCAACGAGGGTTGGAATAGTACTGGCATCCTCCATTTGAGCCAAAGCCAAAAGTGCTGTTTTTTGAACCTTGGATGAAGCGTGTTGCAGATATTTTTTAAGCTCAGGCTTGAAACTGTTTTCCTTTACCGCCCCACAGGCTTCAATCCCTTCACAGAGTACCGCTTCCTTGGGACTATTGAGCATTTGATTAAGGTGGTGTCTCAGCTCATTGCGAAGCGGTTTAAACTGCCAAAGTGCAATCAGTGCCGCCGCTTTTACGTCCGGATCCCTGCTTGCGAGATATCCTTCCAAATAAAAACGCAAATTCGAATCATGGAAAAGACGAAGCATGCGAATGAAAATAGCTTTTCCCGCATCTTCCTTTTTAATAGCTTCAATCAAAAATTCTGTAAGAGTTTCAGGCGCGAGTTGATAAAAAACATAAACCAACTCTTCACGAATTGCCTCGTTCTGTTCTTTTTTTAAACGATCTTTCAGGCTTTCAATGACCCGATAACGTGTGAAAGATTGTTCCATCAAATGCTCCTTGAGTTTATGAAAACGGCTCAGGGCTTCCGCACTGGCCAAACGAAGATGCTCGTCTTTATTGTTTAACATTTCCAGAATGCTCGAAATGGATTCAGGATCTTCCTGAATTCCTAAAGTGTGTAAAATACTTTCCTTTAAAATTTCGGGCTCAGTCTCTCGTTTCAAGATTTTTTGCAAGGCGGCCGTGGTTTTTTCATGCCCTTTTTGGGCCAAAATTTCGATGGCGTTAAGGCGTGTGGGAAGATCAAGTTTGTGGCTCAGATTTTGTTCGGACATCTGTGTGTACTTTCTGCCAAGACCAACGATCAAGAAGCTCATTACCACGCTCATCGCAATCAAAATGAAGTTGAGCGTCAAGGTTTGAGGAGCTCCCTTCAGGCTGAAAGCGACGACGATCATGAGCAAAGTTCCCAGCATGGCGCCGAGCGGTTTCATAATCCCTTGCATCCATTCTTTAGTGCCACTGCGAATGGCATGGGGAATAGAATAGTAGGAAGAATCGTAGGCGTTTTTAAATAAAATTCCGGTTAGTTCGTAACCCCCACGAGCCGTGGAAGCACTGAAAAAGTTGAAACGCAGGGTCATCCAAATGAGGTTGAGCAAAGTTACCAGCGGATGCAGAAGCATGCTTGAAGTGATCCCCAGAATAGTCAGAATGCGGCTTGCAAAAATGAGCTGCATAATGAGAGCGGCGGAATTGAAAATCAGATGCATCGTTCCCAGTTTTTGCGCGATGAGACTTTGGTAAGCTTCCTTATCAGCATTAACATCAGTTTCTGTTTCCGCCAGATGAACGTCGGAACCTTCTTCCATTACCAGTGTCACCTCTTCACTCGAGAATATGTCTTGCTGCACGGCCTTTGTGTACTGGAATTCGAGAATATTGATGATCCCCCAGTGGAGCACTACCACGATCATGAGCACCTTCAAGAAAGGGATTTTTTTAAGCTCCTGAAAACTTTCGCCGAGTTTTTTAGAGATACCGGGCGAGGCTGAGGGTTCGGCTTCTTTCAACCTAGGAATATCCATCGTATGCGCATTGAAAAGCAGCACAATGGGTATAATGGCCATGAGTAGAAGCACCCAGAAGAGGATGAATTTGTAGGTGGGAATTTCAGTTGCGAATAAGCTCAAACTTAACCCACCCATAATTCCTCCAAGGGTTTCGGCAGATTCGATAATAGGGAAGGTGCGTTGGCTTTCCAGAGGGCTAAAAAGCTCTTCGTTGAATAGAGAAACTAAGATATTAAGTTGGGAAAGTAGCACGGTTTCCGCCAGCAAGAAAAATACAAAAAAGAGCAGCGTGTTGCGTTCCAAAAGAAAAATGGAGACGAGCAGGGAGATGGCGGCTCCAAAAACTACGCACGTGATGAGCAACTCGCGTCTATATCTGTGAATAAGTTTGCGGAAGACCAAGGCCCCCAGCATCATAAAGAGCGCGTTCACCAAAAAAAGTCCGGGTAGGAGCTCAATACCCACTCGGCTCAAAAATACGGCCAAAAGTACGCTGCCCCCAATGATGAATCCGATACGAGCGAGGAAGGTCATTCCCCAGGCTATGCAAATACGCGGCCATTCCCCATTTGATACGTTCAGGAGCCGGTTCAGTTTATCTGGAATCTGCATATCTTATAGAAATCTGTGAATTATAACATAAATAGACCTATTAAGCAAGCCTCTCGGACCTGAAAAGCCCAAAGCTTTGCTACAATAGGCTCTATGAAATTGAGTTTTGGATCTGCTGCAGGGTTTGGTGCGCTACTACTGGCCACTTCCTCCGTTCTCAGTCGCGTACTAGGGATACTGCGCGACTATGTTTTCTCTAAAATTTTCGGGATCGGTGGGGATGGAGGCATTTTTACTTTGGACGCTTATTATTTGGCCTTCCGCATACCGGATTTGCTCTATACTTTGCTGATTTTAGGTGCGCTTTCTTCTGCTTTCATTCCTTTATATACGCGTCTCAAGAAAAAAAATGAGGCAGAGGCGAACCTGTTTGTGAACGACGTATTGAGCAATGTGTTTTTACTCTTACTTATCCTAGGTGGCTTTTTATTTATATTTGCACCTTGGCTGCTTCCGGTTTTAGCACCGGGGTTTGACGCGGAAACACGAAAAATCGCCGTAGATCTCACTCGAATCCTACTCTTATCGCCACTTTTTTTGGGACTGAGCGGGATATTACAAGGAGTCGAAAATGTTCATAAACGATTTTTTGGAATGGCACTGGCGCCGTTGCTTTACAACGGAAGTATAATTGTGGCGGCACTGCTTTTTGGGGCCAACCATGGAGTTTACGCCTTGGCCTGGGGGGTCGTTGTAGGAGCACTGCTCCATTTTTCGGTCCAACTTCCCGGCGCACTCAAAACGACTTTTCGTTTTCAGATGAAAATTCCTCAGTGGAGCCGAGCGGTTAAAGAGTTCTTTTACCTCTCTTTACCTCGAGTGATTGGTATGTCCGCTGCGCAAATTACTTTGCTCGTGGATTTTGCCTTAGCTTCCACACTCTCGTTGGGGACGGTTTCCATTTACAGCTACGCGCTCAATCTTCAAAGTTTCCCTTATGGTGTGGTGGCCGTTTCCTTTTCCATCGCCATTTTCGCAACATTGGCCGAGCAGGCACTTTCCAGTGATAAAAAAGAATTCGTACAAACGCTCAAAAATTCGTTTCGAACCATTTGGTTCTGGGCTTTTCCGGCCACGGTTGGTTTGTTTCTACTTCGCGAACCGCTCATCGAACTCATTTTGCGGGGGGGTGCTTTTGATAAAAACGCAGCCTTGTTAACGGCGGGCACTTTTTCGATTTTAATTTGGTCCGCTCTTCCGCAGAGCCTTATCCCCCTTTGGTCCAGAGCTTTTTATTCACTTTCCAATACTCGAACACCGGTGATCGCTTCCGTTGTGACCATGCTGCTCAATGTAACGCTTAGTATCACGTTTACAAAGGTTTATGGGTTTTCCGTCTATGGTTTGGCCGGCGCAAACCTTATAGCTTCGACTTTCAATGCTCTGCTGCTACTCCTGCTGCTTTCGCGTGAACTCAAGACAGGGATTAAAGAAATTCTACCCATTAAAATGCTACTTTTAAGCGGCTTGGCGAGTGGATTCATGGCGGTGGTGATTCTTTACTTCCCGGATTTTGCTTACCCTCACGTTTTCGTGAAATTGCTCGTGCTTTCTCTGGTGGGATTCTTGGTCTACTTGGTCCCCTTCAAATTCAAAATCATCCATAGGTCTTGACCGAGTTGACGGACTTTTTTTAGGCGGAAGGGAAGTGTCTCAGCAAGTTCTGCAAAAGGAAGGGCCTTTTTGCCGAGCAAAATTGGAGCCTGAAAAATATGTAATTCATCCACTATTTTTTCGGCTAAAAATGAAGTGAAAACTTCGTGACCGCCCTCCACCAAAACAGAGAGAATACCTTTTTCGTACAATGTACTCATGAGTTCGGGAACACTTTGATTTTCCAAAACTAAAACATTTTCGTCGCGAAATATTTGAGCTTTTGGAGGCAATTTTCTTTTCCCTTTTAGAATGATACGTAGAGGGTCGCGACCTTCCACTTCGCGCACACCGAGATGCGGATCATCGGCGAGCACAGTTCCGGCACCCACTAAAATAGCTTGGTGCTGATGGCGCAAGAGATGCACTTGTTTTTTTGTCGCCGCGCCCGTGATGGCTGTTTCTTCACCGGGGACTGCCGCAATTTTCCCATCCAAACTTAGCGCAACTTTCAGGGTCACAAAGGGACGCTTTTTTCGATAAAAAGTATAAAATTCTCGATTGAGCTGCTCGGCCTCCTCTTTTAAGAGCCCCACTTCCACTTCAATGCCGGCTTCTCTCAATCGTTCAATCCCCTTGCCATTCACTTTGTCAGAAGGGTCCAGGCTCGCCACTACCACTTTTGCAATGCCACTTTTTATAAGTGCGTCCGTACAGGGCGGGGTTTTGCCGTGATGGCAGCAAGGTTCCAGCGTTACATAAAGCGTGGCGCCTTTGGGGGGTTCACTACAATTCTTAAGCGCTTCTATTTCTGCGTGCGCGGCCCCGAAACGCATATGATAGCCTTCACCGATTCTTTTTCCGTCTTTTATTAAAACCGCGCCCACAAGCGGATTTGGCAGCGTCCAGCCGCGAGCTTTTTCAGCCAAACGCAAAGCTCTTCGCATTTCCCAAGCGGGATTAGACGTGTTTAAGGAGGTGTCCAAGTTTATCTTTTTTAGTCTTCAAATATTTTTTTGCCAAAGCACCGGTTTCACATTCCAGAGGTATGCGCTGAGTAACTTTAAGGCCATGCCCTTCGAGCCCCACGATTTTTTGCGGGTTGTTGGTGAGTAAATGAATAGTGTTAAGCCCCAAATCCTTAAGTATTTGCGCTCCAATTCCATACTCACGCAGGTCGGCCTTGAAGCCCAATTTAGCATTAGCTTCCACCGTATCGAGCCCTTCTTTTTGAAGTTTGTAGGCCTTGAGTTTGTTGATGAGTCCGATTCCACGACCCTCCTGGCGCATATATAAAATTACGCCCTCTCCCTTCTCGGCGATCATTTTCATAGCGGCACTCAACTGACTTCTGCAATCGCAATGAATGGAATGAAAGACGTCTCCCGTCATGCACTCGGAATGAGCGCGCACGAGCACATTTTCCTTTCCCGCAATGTCGCCCTTTACGAGCACCAAATGCTCACAGTCATCTACTATATTTTTATAAACAATGATTTTAAAAGTTCCATATTCGGTTTCCAATTCGGTTTCCACTTCACGCGTGACGAATTTTTCTTTAAGCCTGCGGTAAGCGATTAAATCTTTTATAGTGATCATGGGTAAGCCGTGCTTTTCCGCAAAAGTCTTGAGGTCATCCCGGCGCGCCATTTCTCCATCCTCCTTCACGATTTCACAAATCATACCGGCCGGGGCAAGACCTGCCATTCGCGCAAGATCCACCGCAGCTTCCGTGTGTCCGGCACGTACCAAAACGCCGCCTCTGCGCGCCAGAAGCGGGAAAATATGTCCCGGACGATTGAAGTCACTACTTTTGCTGGTGGCACTCACCAAGGCTTGAACAGTTGCCGCTCGATCTTTTGCGGAAATACCCGTGCTGGTTCCATGTTTAAAATCCACTGAAACGGTAAAATTACAGCGACTCATGTCCGTATCTTCACCGGTCATGGGCTTCAGTTGCAGCGCTTCGGTCAGCCTGGCCTCCATGGGCACGCAAATAAGCCCGCGCCCTTCTTTCATCATAAAGTTCACGTCCTCAGACATAACTTTTTCCGCCGCCATCACCAAATCACCTTCATTTTCACGGTCTTCATCGTCCACAACGATGAGCATTTTCCCGTTCCTAAAGGCGTCAATGGCTTCTTCAATAGGGGTCCACATGGGTCGATTATATCTCGAAACGGAAAAATTCGCTAACGGTTTCATTGCCGAGCAGGTCTTTGATCAATTTTTCGGGATTTTTGACGAAGGGCTGAGTGAGGAGAGCAAACTCTTCACGAAATTTCTTTTCCTTTCCCTCCATAATTTTATCCCAGATCTGTTCAGGCTTACCTTCATTTTTCAGCTGTGCACGCCAAATTTCTTTTTCTTTGGCGACTAAATCGCTACTCACTTCGTCAGGAGAAATGTTCATGGGACGCATCGCTGCGATGTGCATTGCGAGGTCTTTCACCAACTCGTCGTCTCCACCGGAAGTTGAAATAACCACTCCGATACGATTGTTGAGATGAACGTATTTCCCGAGTTTTTTTCCTTCCACCACTTTCCTATCTTTCACTACGAATTTTTCTCCGAGCTTTATATTCAAATCGGCAATCTCATCACTGAAGTCGGCATTTTCACCCTCCTTCAAAAGTTTTTCGGCCAATTCTTCAGCTTTCTTTATAAAATCTGCATTTTTAGCCACAAAGTCGGTCTCGCAGGCTAAGGAAATCATAGCCGCCTTGTTGTCTTTTTGGACCACGGCGATCACTCCGTTGGAAGTGGCACGGTCCGCACGTTCGGCAGCTTTGGTTTCACCTTTTTTTCGTAGAACTTCTATAGCTTTTTCTTCGTCCCCGGCGGCCTCTTCAAGGGCATTTTTGCATGCGGTCATAGAAACTCCGGTCCTTTCGCGAAGTTTTTTAATCTGATCGAGTGAAACTGACATTTCAAAGAAATTTTAAGAGTTAAATTTGAGGTGGCGTAGGTTCAGGTGGCGTAGGTTCGGTAGGTGCTGCTGGAGTAGGCTCAGGCATCGTCGGCTCGGGTTCAGGTGTAGGAGTAGGTTCGACAGCAGGTGTAGGTTCACTGGGTGCCGGCGTAGGCTCAACAACAGGAGCAATGGGAGTGACCACAGCGGCTTCACCTCCTTTGAACCATTTTTCGAGGGGGAGCATTTGTCCCACCTTGGTGACCACAGGAAGCATGGGCAATTTACCTTCCCAGGCTTGCCAGGCTCCGTAAAACATGAGGAGGACAAGGGCAAGGTCTACAAGATTGAAGATGGTATAAAGGAATCCTAAGGAAGAGCTTAGAGCTCCCCAGAGAATCTGGAAAATAATGTTAAGAACGATGGCGATCGCAGTGTAGCCGGCACCATTTTTGGCGTGCCAAACGTAGTTGGATTCTGCCCCTTTCTTGATCATCGTATAAATGAACACAAAAGGAACGATGTAAGTAACCGGAATGAGCCAATCTTTAGGGGCACCCGTAGGTGTTGGGGGAAGGGTACTTGTCGGCATTGGTGTAGAGTCATCCATAAGGCGTGGATTAGAGGATATTAACGTTTGGCTTTGTGAACTCCGTTTTGAACGGCGGTTCCAATTTGATTGAGAAGGAATTGAATGGACTTCACGGCATCATCATTTCCGGGAATCACATAAGCGATTCCGTCGGGATCTGCGTTAGTGTCTACGACGGCTACCACGGTACACTTCATTTTTTGTGCCTCCTGGACGGCAATACGATCACGAACGCAATCAAGTACAAACACGATGTCCGGAAGACGTTCCAAAGAGGCAACTCCCCCCAGGGCTTTTTCGAGCTTTTCAATTTGTTTGTTGAGTTGAGATGCTTCCTTTTTGGTGTACTTATCAAATTCCCCGGTTTCCTTCTGTTCCTTGAGGCCTTGAAGGTACTTCACGCGAGAGCGGATGGTCTTGAAGTTAGTGAGCAGCCCCGGAATCCATTTGGAAGTCACATAAGGCATGGAGCAACTTTCCGCCACTTCTTTGAGAAGGACCGTAGACTGAGGTTTGGTGCTCACGAAAAGAACGATCTTTCCTTGGGTTGCCGCCGCTTCGAGGAACTCGGTGGCAGCCATCAGGCCTTGGTAAGTCTTATTAAGGTCGAAAATGTGGACTCCATTCCTTTTATCAAAAAGATAAGGAGCCATTTTGGGGTTCCACTTTGTGGTTCTGTGCCCAAAGTGTACAGCACTTGCGAGCATCTCTCGCATGAGAGTCTTTTGATCAGACATAATCCTTAGGGTTAACGCCTGCTGTCGTCATTTTCTGGTTAAAGCCGGGAAGAACAGGAGCACATTGGGCTCCGCCCAAGGAGGCCAGGAAGCAGAATCGGACAGTAGACTAAAGTTAAAACGGATTGATTATACCTACAAATCGGTCGTCCGCAAGCTCTTTCTTTCCCGAGTCATTTGTGGTACAATGTACAGAAGTAATTTTGTGAAATGGATCCGACACATCAACAATTCGAACAAACTGTGGAACAGGCTCAGGCTAATGCGGGGTTGGCTGGTTCTTTGCCACTTGATGAGAAGCCCATAGATGTCACTATCATCATCCCTACGCAAGCTTATTTTCTTTCGGGTATTCGTGATTTTGTGGTGAATCTCACCAAGAATCTGACCGGATTTTCGGCTCAGTGGGCATTTCGCTTTCAAGCGGTTGTAGACGAACTGTGTAATAACGCCATTGAACACGGAAGTGCGGTGGGCGGGCATATTAAAGTTACTTTAATTAGTACAAAAAATAAGTCGTTGGAAGTTTGGGTTGAAGATACCGGTACCGGTAAGGAAAAATTGACCGCGGAGCAACTCAGTACGTTATATCAAGAGCGAAGACAACTCATGGCTACTCAATATCTTGGGTTCAGGGGAAGAGGTCTTCCCAAGATTGTGGGGGAGTGGACGGATGAAGTTATTTTTGAGAACATTCCGACGGGAGGTATTAAAGTTAAAGTAAAAAAATATTTACGAAAGGAAGAGGACACGGTATTGTCTTCTCCGCAGAAGGATTCCACACACATCGTACTTCAATAACATTTTATGACACCTGTACAAATCACCATCGAAGATATCAGCGGGGCTCCTGCCGGAAAAGTAGTGAAGCTCGTGCGTATTGTAGGTCAGTTGGATGAAAGCAATGTAGACGAACAAGCTAAGAGCATCTACCAGGTGATCGAAGCAAATCCAAAAGGGCTTAGTTTGGTCTTTGACGTGACGGGGCTTGAATATATGAATAGTAAGTCCATCGGTTATATGACTGATTGGTACAGCAAGATCTCCGCAAATGGAGGAAAAGTGGTCTTGGCCGCTCCTCGCGAAAATATCTTGGACATTCTTCAGGTGGTGGGACTCACACAACTCGTGAATACCTATCCTTCTATTGACGAAGCAAAAGCGGCTGTGCTGCAATAGGCCCGATGCTTGATAAGCTTAAAATTGCGATTGTTTGTGACTGGCTCACGGTTTTTGCCGGTGCCGAACGGGTGGTTTATGAGATACACCAACTTTTCCCGAATGCGGTGATCTATACCTCTCTTTACGATAAAAAAGCTCTGCCCGCCTTTAAGAAAGCGACGGTTCGGGAGTCCGCACTACGTTATGTGCCTTTTGCCCGAAAGTTACACCGACTTTTTTTGCCGTGGATGCCTTTGATCTTTGAACGCATGGATTTTAGTGAATACGACCTGGTGATTTCCTCCAGCCATTCGGCGGCTAAAGGAATCATTACCAAGCCCGAGACCTTGCACGTGTGCTATTGTCATTCGCCAATGCGTTACGTGTGGGATCATTCCCATCAATACCAGGATCAATTTCGGTCTTTTTTCCTTCTGCGACCTTTTTACAAACCTTTACTGCATAAAATCCGAATGTGGGATCGAGTGGCGGCCGAACGCGTAGATACATTTATTACAAATTCAAATTATATCGCTGAGCGAATTAAAAAATACTATAAAAAAGAGAGCACTGTTATTTATCCTCCCGTGGATTTACACACGTTTTCGGTTGGGAAAAATCATGGGGGTACTTATCTGGCGGTAGGTCGACTCATTCCTTATAAACGTTTTGATCTTATCGTGAAGGCTGCGGTCAAGATGGGTTTCCCCTTACAAATTGTGGGAGAGGGGCCGGAATTAAAAAGGTTGAAGCGGATGGCCCGTGGAGCGAATGTTACCTTTCTTGGAAAAATTTCTGATGACGATTTGCGCGGCGCTTATCAACACGCCAAGGCGCTTATTTTTCCTCAACAGGAAGATTTTGGAATTGTGCCGTTGGAGGCAATGGCCTGCGGTACACCTGTTATTGCTTATGGACGGGGAGGTGCTTTGGAAACGGTAAAAAATGGAATTTCCGGACTCTTTTTTGGAGAACAGACTGTAGAGTGTCTGGTGAAAGCCATTCAAAAGTTTGAAAAGAAAAAATGGAACAGTGAGAGGGTAGCTGATAGCGTTTCGCAGTTTTCTTCCGCACGATTTCGCAGCGAGCTCCGATATTTTTTGGAGAAAGCTTGGAAGGAACATGAAGCCATGCTAAGGTAGGCGCATGAAATTTCGGAAAATTTATCTTTGGATTTTACTGGGAGTTTTTCTGCTTTCCTCCGGCGGGTCTTACCTTTACTGGCAAGGCTACGAGCCGCTTAATAAGGTTTTGGTTTTCGTAACGGTAGGGGTTGATCAGGCTCAGCGCCCCAATGAAACCTCCTCCTATGAACTCCAACGCGCAGCGGAACATTTTTCGGACGTATTGTTGGGGTGGACGCTCGAGCCAAGTTTTAGACAAGACTTTTTAGAAGAAGCGGGGGCGTGGCATACGCTTACCGGACAACGTCAGGAAAAACAGAATTTGCTTTTTGAAATCACCAATGTTCAGGAAAATATTGCTGAAGACAATGTGAATGCCGGTGCGGCTTTCTTACGGGTTTTGGATGCGCAACTTGGGGAGTACAACGCGGCGACGCATCAAGGTTATGTGCTGGCGGTACAAAATGTGATCTATGAGCGTGGAATCGCACCCAAGTTGCCTGCTGTGGGGACCGTGTTCCTTTGTATTGTTCTGGCAGCGATTCTTTTGCTTGGATACGAATATGCTAAAACTCGCCGTCGATCTTCGGCCTCTACTTGAACCCCTTGAAAGTGGAGTAACCCAGTATACCAAGGCTTTAGCGCGTGAGTTTTTGAAACGCTCCGATGAAGTCGAATTGGACTTTTTTTATCAAGCTCGAAAACGGTGTGAGCGAATACATGAGCTTTTCCCCACCGTTCGGCATCTGCCGTTTTCCAACACGTGTTTCCATTTTCGTTGTTTATTCGGTTTTCCCCGTTTGCCGGGGAATTATTTTAAAAAGAAGCCGGACCTTATTTGGATTCCGGATCGGCGGCCCTTTTATTGCAGCAATATTCCGCTTGTGATGACTATTCACGATAAAGTGCCGGAACTTTATGCTTCCACACTTTCACTTAAGGGCCGCCTTTGGCATTTCATTTTCCCACTTCGGCGACTCTTAAAGTTGTGTAGTGGGATTGTAGTGCCAACTTTTAGCATTGGTGCTTCGATCCGAACCCAGATGCCAAAAGAAGTGACTTACGAAGGGGTCTTTTTAGCGAGCCCTAAACCTCCACTTCTTGCAAAAAAACTCGCCAAAGCACCCTTCTTTTTGATGATCAGCCCGTCCGATCCACGTAAGCGTTTACATTGGCTTTTTAAAATGGCGGAACGTTTTTCAAAAGTAAATTTTGTCGTGTTGGGGCTCAAGCCTTCGGACAAACGTTTCGCTCGCTTGAAAATTCATACCGCGCCGAACCTATATTTTTTCCCGGAAATAAGCGAGGGGGAAAAATCCTGGTATCTGCATCATGCGCGAGCACTTTTAGCATTGAGCAAGTATGAAGGGTTTGACCTGCCTGTTTTAGAGGCCGTTACGGCAAAGTGTCCCGTTATTATGAGCGATATTCCCGTGCACAATGAGCTCTATAAAAAAGCCTGTATGGTCAAAACTCTAAGCGATTTGGAAGGGGCAGTCTACCGAGCTTTACATTCGAAAATCGAAATTCCTCAGCCACGAGGCATTTACACTTGGGAGAAAACTGCAGACAGAACCTTACTTTTCTTTCTCCGCGTACTCTTTCACGAAAATAGATAGAGTGGTGGCAACGGGGATGGCCATAAGCATACCTACAATTCCCAACGTTTCGAGACCGATCATCATCGCTAGAATAATGATGATGGGGCTAAGGCCAACGGCTTTTCGCATCACCAGCGGCACCAAAATATTTCCTTCGATTTGTTGGAGTAAAATGATGAGACCCAGCACCCAAATGGCGAGCCAAGGGGATTCGTTGAAAGCCACTAAAATAGCCGGGATTCCCGCGGCGATAGGACCCACTACCGGAAGCAGCTCGGCGATACCGGCCATCATGGCGAGGGTGAGCGCGTTGTCGACTCCCAAAATGAGCAAGCCGGTCAAGCTAAGACTGAACATAAGAAGCATGAGTATCATTTGTCCACGAAGCCAATATCCGATTTTGCCCTGAATAGCTTCAATTTTAACCATGATGTAAGCGCCATGGCGGGAAGGAAACAGCGATACGAAAAAATCATTCACATCTTTTCCATTTACGATTAAGAAGAAGGTTAATATAAGCACCAGTACAAAGTTGAAAATTCCATTGAATATAGCCTTAAGTACTCCAAGCGTATCCCCGGCAAGAGTCTGAAGTTCCCCTGCGAAGCCTTCTAAAGTGGTTTTTAGTTCATTGATTACCGTCTCCTTATCTACTTGGGCCAAAATATCTTGGAAAATAGGTCCGAGGCGGTCTCCAAGGCCAAAGGGAATATTCACCTCACCGGCTCCAATCTTATTGATCAGACTAGTCAGGCTCTTGGCAAGTTCAATGAGTTGAGTAGCAACGAGCGGGATGAGCTGAGATACGAAGAAACCCAAAATAAGCAAGAGCAAAAGGAACATTAACAGCACGCTTAAGGGGCGTGGAATTTTATATTTTCGCAAAGAGTTCACCGTTGGAGTGAGTGCCGCCGAAAGAAGAATAGCAATAAAGAAAATGAGTATTACACGCGTTATTTCTCCCAAAAAGTGACTGAGGGCGATAAGCACAAGTACCACGATGGTGGCCTTGGCCGTACTCATAAGTGAAAAATGCACTACAAATTCCTCTTTTTTCGCGGCCTTGTTTTCTTTGGCACTGAGTCCAATTTTCTGATTCTCTTTGTGTCGGTCCCTAAGTTGCTGCAAAGTCTGCCTCAAATGCTTGATGTTTTTGCTGGTGCTTTGGATGAATTTATTGATTCGTTCGTGCTTCATATCAACTGGTTAGAGCGAGTAAAATTATGTTTACAATAATCCAGGAGGAAAGGGTAAGCACGAAGCCCCCAATGGCATAAGTAAGAATTTTCTTTCCTTTTTCTTTGTCGTCCGTGAGGCCACCTGCAACGTAGTAATAAGCACCCACCATAATCATGAGCACCACAAGGAGTCCCGCAAGTTCAATCACAAATTCGAGGATAAAAACGGCATAATAAGGAACCATCCAAAATTGGATTTCTCCGGATTTGAGCGCGCAACCGAGTATAGCTTCGATGTCGGATTTTTCGGCGGTATCTATGATCGCTTTTATTTTATCAGGATTTCCTTTGAAAAGAGGTTCCCATTTTGTTGTCCAATTTGCATCTCCCGGCACACAAGTACCCCAAACACTTTCATCTACTTCCGGCAAAATGCTGCTTGCGGCAAAAACACCAGGTATAAAACAGTAAAATGCGGCCAGTATTAGGGAGAGCAGGAGCAGACTGGGCTTCGCCCAGGAGAGTTTTTTTAGAAAGTTCATGTGGTGTTTGGTGGCGCTTGGTGGCGCTTGGCTCTATTAACTCAGAATCGCGAGGTCCCCGCAAGTCTATCTTGAGGTTCTCTTCTCAATTTGTTACAGTACCCAGTACTATTTAAGCGAATATGTCAGCCATTGTTGCTATTGTCGGACGGCCGAATGTGGGAAAATCTACGCTGTTTAACCGTTTGATCGGTAAACGGAGGGCGATTGAGTCGGACGTGCCGGGCACAACGCGTGATCGTATTTACGATACGGTGGATATCGAAGGCTACAAAGTGCTGCTCGTGGACACAGGAGGAATTGAAGCGAGAGCGGGCAATGATATTGAAGCGAATGTGCAAGAACAGTCGAAAACGGCCATTGAGGGCGCGGATGTGATTGTTTTTGTGGTGGACGTTCGCGAAGAGTTGACCGGAGAGGATTTTCATACGGCCGACTTGTTGCGGAAATCCAGAAAACCGGTGATCTTGACGGCGAACAAGTGTGACAACCCCAAGCTTGAAGACCTGCGATACAATTTATTCGAACTGGGTTTTGGAGAGCCGGTGGCATTGACCGCGTTACACTCTTTCGGAATCGATGAATTGGAGGATCGAGTGGCTGAAGAACTTAAGAAACTGAAATTTGAAAAAAATGAAGAAGAAGTGCATGACGAAGATCGCATTCGAATCGCCTTTTTAGGGAGGCCCAATGTGGGAAAATCTACCATGGTGAATGCACTGTTTGGAAAAAAGATGGTGGTGGTCTCAGATATTCCGGGTACCACGCGGGATTCAACGGAAATTCCTTTTGAATACAAAAATATTCCCTTTACTTTAATTGATACGGCGGGGATTCGCCGTCGAGGAAAAGTGGAGCAGGGAATTGAAAAATACAGTCTTCTCCGTTCCATGCAATCGGTGGAGCAAGCGGACATTTGCGTGCTGCTTATTGATGCTGAAGAAGGGGTGACCAAGCAAGACTGCCACGTAAGCGAGTATATTTTGGAAGAGCGTAAGGGGCTTATTTTGGTGGTGAATAAAATGGACCGTTTCAAAGATAAGGAACGAGAAGATCGGGAGCATATGTTGGTTCATGAGCTTCAAAAGACCATGGCCTATTTGCCTTGGGCACCGGTGGTTTTTGCTTCCGGCCTGGAACGTCGTAACATTTTTCAGATACTTGAGTTGGCTGGTGAAATCACGGAAGAACGAAAACGCGTGGTACCTCGGCAAGACCTAAAAATTTGGCTCAATCTGGCTCTCAAAAAACATCCGCCACGAGGATCTCGGGGAAAGCAACGGTTTAATGTACTTTCCGTGGAGCAAGTGGATATTTTGCCGCCCACTTTCGTGTTTCTTTGTGACTGGCCGGAGATAATGCATTTCTCCTATGGGCGTTTTTTGGAAAATGAATTGCGCTCACAATTTGGCTTTAACGGAACCAGTATACGAATGATTTTTAGAAAACCGGGAGAGCGGGGGAAAAAGAGAAAAACTAAAGAAGTTGGTCCAAAAGAGTGACCCAGTCTTTTCGAATTTCCTTGCGACGATCATAATCGTGGAACTTGAGTACGGTCTCTGAAATTACAGTGCCGCTACGGTCCTTCAACCCGTAGTATTTCTCTTTGGCACGACGGATTTGCTTTTGCTTACTTTTTTCCTCCCAATCATCTCGATTTAAATATTTTTCAAAGAAATTTTTCACTTTTCCTTGAAATCCCGAACTCTTTCTGAAGTACCTGCGATGCAGCGTCAAAGTTTTAAAATACTCGTCGAGCCAGACGTGATTGTCTTCAAAGATTTTTTCATAAATACGGTAATCTCCGGCAATAGGTTCCAAGGTTTTTATCCAAAAAGCCAGATAAATGTCATAAGGTTCTAGAGCGAGGTCCTTAAAGTTTAGATGATCTTCCGAAACATAAAAACTGAGACAAAAACGGTCTTTGATTTTGTTTCCGTGCCGCCTTACCCCAAATAAACCGGTAAGAATGGTGAGGCATAGTCGAGCAAGGAAGAGACGATTTTTCTTTGTTACCACCAGGAGGTCTATATCACTGTCTTCAGAGGCGGCATAAATGGGCAAGCTATTGCATACGCAAACCAATTTTACAAAGGGACAGATCGAGAAAATCCACTGCCAACGGCGAATTTTTTTCCAAAGCCTTCGGGCTCGTTGAACTTTTTCAAAAAACTTTGCGTGGAAATCAGGTTCCTTGGAAAGGGAATAATAACCTTCCACCAATTGAACCAAAGGGCTTTCTTTCAGGTAAATGCTGATTTTTTCTTCATCAGGTTCGGCAAAGAATAAATGTTCAGAAATTTCGCTGCGCGTGAGGGGCACCTCAAACAAATGAAAATACACCAGTGTCCCGAGGACAGCCTGCTTCATGTTCATGTTTTTGGGAAAAACTTCGCTCATTTGCCTAAGTCAAGGACTTATCCTAACATAAGCTGGTCTAGCATACTAGGCCGCAGCATTATGGCCCAAAGAAAGATCGAAGCACTACTCAAAAAATTGCCCTCCGTCCCCGGTGTTTATAAAATGAAGGACGAGGAGGGGAGGGTTTTATATGTAGGGAAAGCCAAGAATCTAAACAATCGAGTGCGATCTTATTTTCGCAAAAATGCCAAGGCGGTTCGCACGGAAAAACTATTGGAACACGTGGTGGATTTGGAATGGATTGAGGTGGGAAGTGATCTGGAAGCGCTCTTTTTGGAGACGAACCTCATTAAGGAATTTCGTCCTAAATATAACGTCCTCATGAAGGGCGATAAGAACTATGTCTATATAAAAATCACTAAAAACGAAGATTATCCGCGCATCGAAATTGTACGCCGGGTGGAAAAAGACGGAGCGCGGTATTTTGGTCCAAAAACGGCAGCCCATACCGTGAAAAAAACTTTGGGTTTGCTCCAAAAGCTCTTTATGTACCGCAGTTGCGACCTGGGTATTGAGTGGAATGGCGGCGCTACGAAAATTACGAAAAAGACGCTCGCGTATCCTTGCCTCGACTACCATATTAAACGTTGCGCCGCCCCCTGCATCGGAAAAATTTCTCCCGAAGAGTACGCCCGATCCATTGAACGTATCGAACTTTTCTTGGAAGGAAAAACCGACCAAATTGAGCAGTCTCTTCGGGAACAAATGGAGGCTTCTGTGGCGAAGAAAGAATTTGAAAAGGCCGCCCTTGTACGCGATAAACTACTTTCGTTGCGGCAGCTTTTTGAAGGTAAGCAAATCGTGACTTCGCCGACGCATGAAAATATGGATATTTTAGGTTTTGTGTTGGAGGGTGGCAAAGCTTACCTCAACCTGTTCATGCTGCGAGACGGAAAATTGATCGATCAGGAAAATTTTATTGCTGACGCCGGCGGTTACGAGACGGGTGAGGAGGGCGAGGCTCAGGAAATAGTGGAAAGTTTCCTATATCAATATTATGAAAAAGCTACGGAGATTCCTTCGCAAATTCTGATTCCGCTCGGTTTTGAAGAGGGGGATTTTTTTACCGAATGGGCCGGCAATCAGGCGGGGCATCGAGTGAAATTGTTGACGCCGGAACGCGGGAAGAAACACAAACTCATTGAATTAGCGGAAAAAAATGCTCGTAGTTTTCAAAAACAAAATAAAGCGCGTTGGGAAAGCATGGCCCCTTCCGACGGGGAAGCCCTGCAGGAACTTTCTCACGTGCTCAGCTTGCCCAAGCCGCCTAAACGCATGGAATGTTACGACATTTCGCATCTTGGCGGCAGTGACACCGTGGCCTCTATGGTGGTTTTCGAAAACGGTACTGCAAAAAAATCCGACTACCGAAAATTTCATTTGCGCGGCATCGCCGATGGCGAGATTGACGACTTCAAGTCGATGAGCGAAATTCTTCACCGTCGCCTTTCGCATTTGCAACCCGTGCCGGCCGGAATTCATGTTCGTAAAGCAGCTAAAACGAATCTTCGTGGAATCCAGACGCTCTTAAAAGAATGGCGCGGAGATAAAACGCTTCCCGGGACACTGGATGAATACTATGTAACGTTAAAAAATAAAAAAGTGATCGGATTGGTGAGACTCTTTTACGGACAAGAAAAAACGGTTCTGATCCGTTCCTTGTATGTAACGCCCAAAGCTCGAGAAAAAGGCGTGGGGAAGAGCCTTCTTCTTTGTGCGATTGAACGTTCGAAAGCAAAACGTGCGTATCTTTCCTGCCCTCATGATAGAAAAAGTTTTTATGAATCGGTTGGCTTCGAATCGGTCAAGAAACTCCCTGATGCTTTTATTGAGGAGCTTGATTTGGCGAATTTCTTAAAAACACATTCCGCTGAAGACGTGAATTTTTATGCCTACGACCCCGCTAAACACACCGATGCCTCTTTTGAAAGCAAGCCGGATCTCATCGTGATTGATGGGGGAAAGGGGCAACTCAGCGCCGCCGTAAAAAGCCGCAATGCTCTGGCGCTCACCATTCCCATGATTGGTTTAGCGAAGCGGGAAGAGGACGTTTTTGTGCCCGGGTCTAGCCTTCCACTCCTCATTCCAAAAGATTCCAAGGCTTCTTACTTACTTCAACATATCCGTGACGAAGCCCATCGCTTTGCCATTACTTTTCAAGAAAGTACTCGAAAAAAATACCTCACCACTTCTGTTCTTGATGAAATTCCCGGCCTCGGGAAAGCCACCAAAATGAAACTTCTAAAACACTTCGGTTCGGTGGAAAAAATCAAGCAAGCCTCGGGAAAAGCCATCGCCACCCTTGTGGGGGAAGATCTAGCTAAAAAGATTCAGTTCCGGATGAACGTGAATCCGAAAATTCGATAAGTGGCTACCGCAAGAGCTTTTCCTGGTGACTGACTGTCAGCATTCGGTAAACAAAATCTGTGCCCGGGCACAGATTTGACCTCAATTTTTGGCTTAAACAAGCCATTTCATTTTTTGAATTACACAAGGGTTGATACTCATATTCTAATAAAACGGCTTTCAGAAGCCTAGAAATGAATTTTCGGATTCACGTAGATGAAAATAAAATTGACAGAATTAAAATAAGTGATACAGTTATGGTTGCCATTAACCTTAGTATGGAATGACAACAACGAAACTAGAAATTGACCTATCACATGTCCCGCTATCTGGCGACCTTAGCCTTCAGGACATTGAAGACACTTGTGCAGTAATAGAACCAGAGGTAGAAGTGATAAAAGCTTTATTGGCAGAAGTTCGTGATGTTGCAACGTTAATTACAGCAATCGACGCTTATAATTCAGAAAGAAGAGATATTCCAGAATCTGAAGGGGGATTATATGAAATTGAAACAATTACAGTTAATGGACTTAATGTCCTTATTAGATACGATCGTAGAGGAAATATGTGGCTAATCAATCCTTCCTATCAAAGAAGTGAAGCAAAAGTAAACCAGGTGCAAGAAGCGGTTGAACCTGCTCGCACTGGAATAAGAAGCAGATTGGGGAAATTGATAAAAGGGCTCTTTCTACAAGCTTACACCTCTTAAAATGCCTGAAACCATATCACGATCAGAGGCCTTAGGTAGAGTCAGATCCGCTTTGCAAAGAGAGCAAAGCGCCTTCCGGGAAGAGGGCGCAACCTCGGTAGATGAACTACGGCAAGAAGATCTTTTGCAAGCCATGTGTGAGGTTCAGGCGCGTGCAGATTTGGAAGAGACGTTTTTTAATCCACAGTCTCCCATAGATAGAGACCTTCGTGCAGCGATAGGAGTTGCGGATGACGAGTCTTTAACGCTTGAAGCGGCAGGTACCGCTATTGATAAAATTCTAAAAGACAGGGCGGAAAGATCAAAAAATGTAACCGAGGGAAGCTTGGATTCCGAGATAGTGGATGCCTTTCAAGGTAAATTGTCAGCAGCTCTCAAGGCAGCGCTTGTGGATTGACGAAATAGATCGGAGTCGGGAGAATGGAGTCAACCTTTAAAACTCTATGGACTACCCAACTTTGCTCGAAGATCTCAAACAGGCCATGCTTGCCAGAGATGAACTTAAAGTTTCTGTTTTGCGTATGCTCAAAGCGGAAGTGATGAAGGTTCAGACCGATGGCAGCGGAACTGAAATCACGGAAGCGCTTATCCAAACGATCATCCAAAAAATGATCAAACAGCGAAAAGATTCCTTCGAGCAATTTAAGGCCGGGAATCGCATGGAACTCGCGGAGAAAGAAGAAAAAGAAATCGCTCTTTTGCAGGCTTATTTGCCCGAGCAAATGAGTGAAGAAGCCATTCGCGCAGAGGTTCGTGCGACAAAAGAACAGCTCGGAATCACCGACAAGAGCGGCGTAGGTAAGCTGATGGGCGCTCTTATGGGCAAGCTGAAAGGCAAAGCCGACGGAGCGGTGATTAAGAAGATTGTGGAGGAAGAATTGAATTAGTCTCGTCTTCGACGAGTGTGGTGCCGAAAGTGGGGGTCGAACCCACACTCCCGATGAAGGGAACGGGATTTTGAGTCCCGCGCGTCTGCCAATTCCGCCATTTCGGCACGGGAGAAAAACTACACTATTTGTCATTCGGACACAATATGCTATTGTGCCTGCACCACGTAATTTTACACATATGTTTTCAAAAAATAATTCACAAACTGTCTGGGTTGGGCTTAGTTTTCTTGCCGTTGGATTGATGGCCGGATTGTTGATTTCAAATGGAGGAATCTCCGAGAACTTTGGTAGCGCAAATGAAGAGGCGGTGGCTGCCCCCGATGTGAATCCGGATGACTTGGAAGTAGTTGATGTGAACGTTGATGACGACGCGGTTTTAGGTGCGGCAGACGCCCCCGTGACCATTGTGGAATTCAGTGATTTCCAGTGCCCTTACTGCCACACTTTTTATAGCGAAAGTCTACCAAGCATCATTTCTGATTACGTAGATACCGGAAAAGTGAAGCTCGTTTTTCGCGATTTTCCTTTGAGCGGTCACCCTCAAGCAAATCTTGCGGCTCAAGCTGCGGAATGCGTGGCTCGCACCGATACCGGGGTCAAAAATAGCGAGGCCTATTATGCCTTCCACAATTGGCTTTTTGAGAATCTAGCCATGTGGTCCGGCAACGACGATGCCATGGAAGTTCTGATTACGGCGGCACAGGATGAACTGGGTGTCGACATTCGAACTTGTTTGGAAAACGGTGAAATGGCTGATGAAGTGAATGCAGATTTGACCGCCGGCCGAGGATATGGAGTCGGTGGAACGCCTTCCTTCTTCATCAATGGAAAAAAACTTGTGGGCGCTTGGCCTTACGAAACCTTTCAAAAGGTGATAGAGTCTGAGCTCTAATTCCAAGGCAAACTATGTTTTTCGATGAAGTCCAGCTCGAACTTGAAGGAGGAAAAGGTGGAGATGGGATGGTCTTTTTTCATCGTGAAAAATATGTGGAGTGTGGCGCGCCGGATGGCGGAGACGGTGGAAATGGAGGGAATCTGATCCTGGAGGCGGACGACAATTACAACACGCTGCAGCACTTCACCGGAGCGAAGCATTTTGAGGCTAAAGACGGGGAAGGGGGCTTTAGAAATAATATGGCGGGTCACGCAGGAGAAGACGTTATTTTGAAGGTTCCGGTGGGTACTTTGGTTTATGATCAAGAGACAAAGGAGCTGATGGTGGATCTTAAAAAACACGGTCAGCGTTTTTTAGCGGCTCGAGGGGGGCGCGGTGGATATGGAAATTCGAATTTTATGTCCAGCATCCGGCAGGCACCGAAGTTTGCCGAGCTTGGCGATATTGGTGAACACAAAAAAGTGCGTTTTGAATTGCGACTCGTAGCGGATGTGGGTTTAGTAGGATTCCCGTCCGCGGGTAAGTCGACCTTTATCTCCCACGTTTCTTCCGCTCGACCTAAAATTGCCGCCTATCCTTTCACGACTTTGATACCGAATTTGGGCGTGGTTCACCTTTCAGATTTTGGTGGAAACAAAAAACAAAGCTTCGTGATTGCAGACATGCCGGGGATTATTGAGGGCGCTTCGGAAGGAAAAGGTCTTGGTGACGCCTTCTTGAAACACATTTCCCGTACGGCGATTCTTGTTTTTGTGCTCGATCCGTTCTCTTATGAGGAGCGTTCCATCCTTGATCAGTACAAAACCTTGAGAGAGGAACTTAAAAAATATGACCCTGAGCTACTCGAGAAAGATTTTTTTGTCGCGCTTAATAAAATTGATTCCATCCCCGAAGAAGATCGTAAAAAGATGCAGAAAGAGTTCCTGAAGGCATTCCCGAAACTTAAAAAGAATTTCCGACTTATTTCCGGAGTGAGCGGGGAGGGGCTCCCTAAACTCATGCTTGAACTCGCCGTGCTTGTGGAGAAAAATCGTAAAAAAGCCCCTGCCATGAGTACCAATGAGGAAGTGATCGAATATAAACCCCAAACTTTGGTCGATGACCGCTCTTTTGAAATAGAAAAATTGGGCGATGTGGACTTGGGGAAGTTTGAGGAACCCATCGAGGGTCAAACAATTGAAGACGAACTTATACCTGTACGCCCTTTGTTTAAGGTTACGGGCAAGCGAATTGAGCAAATTTCCCGAATGACCAACGTGGCATTGGAAGGGTCTTTGGACCGGGTTTACGATGTACTCAAAAAAATGAAAATTCACAATGCTCTACTTCGACTAGGTGCAAAAACCGGAGATCTTGTTAAAATAGGACCACACATTTATGAATTCCACGATTTATGAAGATAATCTGCGGCCTCGGAAATCCCGGTAAAAAATACAACAATACTCGCCATAACGTGGGCTTTGCTTTTATTGCGGAGTTTGCTAAAAAACATGAATTTCCTCCTTTTGAGGAGTGGGGGAAGTCTCTGGTGAGCATAAAGGGCACGGGTGAGGGCAAAATTCTGCTTATGCTGCCCCTCACTTATATGAATCTTTCGGGGGAAGCCGTTCGAGAAGTTGTGGACTATTATAAGGTTGAATCGAAGGATTTTTACACGGTCTACGATGATGTGGATTTACCTTTAGGCACGCTTCGTTTCCGCAAAAAGGGCTCTGCCGGCACTCACAATGGGATGAAATCGGTGGTCCAGCACTTGGCTACCATGGATTTCCCCAGATTGCGCATCGGGATTGAATCACGTGGAGAAATGGCCCCCGAGCAGTTGGAACTTTATGATTTTGTCTTGGCTCCTTTTCTACCTGACGAATTGCCGATTTTGAAGAAAGCCATTGAAGAAGGCATGGAAATTATGGAAAAAGCCCTTGCCTAACCGAGAAATATTCCGTAGAGTAGCCCCGATTTAAATTTAAAACCTATGTTTGCAGTCGTCTATCTTGGTGGGAAACAATATCGTCTTCGTGAAAAGGACGAGGTTGAGGTTGAAAAAGTGGATACGGAAGAAGGAAAGAACTTCAAAATCAACGAAGTGCTTTTGATGGCTGAAGAGGATGGTAGCGTTATGAAAGTAGGTACGCCTTTTGTAGCCGGAGCTCACGTGGAATGTCAGGTTCTTGAGCAAGGAAAAGGAGAAAAGCTGTATATTGAGACCTACCAATCCAAAAAACGCACTCACCGCCGCCAAGGTCACCGTCAATTTTTCAGCACCATCAAGGTCCTGAAGATTTCCGCGGTTGAAAAGAAGGTGAGCGCCGTGAAGGCCGTCAAAGAAGAACCTGTTGCTGCAAAACCTGTTGCTACAAAGAAGCCGGCAGTCAAAAAAGCGGCAGTCAAAAAGGTGGCCAAGGCTAAGTAATCGGGATGTTCTGTAAGTCCTTCGGAAGAGCAGCTTCAAAGGTCTTTCCATCGATTTCGATCTTTTGAGCGTGGAGGAATTGTCGGGTGAGGCCGTGTTTTTCCTTGAATTCTTCATTCAACTTTTTGTCCCCGTAAACACTGTCGCCAACTACCGGGTGACCGATACTGGCCAGGTGAACGCGGATTTGGTGAGTTCGGCCGGTTTCAATATTCACTTTAAGCAAACTGACCCCACGATACGCAGCCAGCATTTCAAAAGTGGTGATGGCGTTTTTACCCTGATGACTCACGGCCATTTTTTTACGGTCGGTAGTGCTGCGTCTGATGGGCGCCTCGATGCGGCCTTTTTGAGATTTAGGCTGACCTTTAACTAGCGCAAGGTAGGTCTTTTTAACCTTTCGATCGTGGAAAAGTTTGGTCAACTTTTGGTGTGTTACGTCATTTTTGGCGATGAGGAGCACGCCGGACGTATCTTTATCGAGGCGGTGCACGATGCCGGGACGTTTTTCACCGCCAATTCCACTCAGATTTTTGCAATGGGCGAGCACGGCGTGAACAATAGTCCCCTCACTGTGCCCGGATTCGTCGGGATGAACCACCATGCCGGCCGGTTTATTTATTACGAGCATGTTTTTATCTTCAAAAATAACGTCCAAAGCTATTTTCTCGCCTTTGAGGGTGGATGCTTTAGCCACAGGGATTCTATACAAAAGCTCGTCCCCGATTTTCACGCGCGTATTGGCTTTTTCAGATTTGTGGTTGAGGTAAACGCAGTCTTCTTTGATGAGCCGTTGAACCTGGTTGCGGGAAATGTTTAAAAAATCCACTAAAAACTGGTCGAGACGTTGCCCTTCGTCTTTTTTCTTAAATTTGTAGCTTTGAAATTGCATTTTAGGAGGGCTTTTGTTAACCTGAGCTAAGTAATCTTACAGGAAAAAACTATGTCCGTGAATACAGACGAAAAAGCGGTTGATCAACTTCTTTCTTTGGGCGTCGCCGATGTGATTGTAAAAAAGGACCTGAAGGAGAAGCTGATGAGCGGAAAACAACTTCGCATTAAGCTGGGGATCGACCCCACGGGTTTTGATCTGCATCTGGGGCACATGGTGGTGGTGCGCAAGCTGCGCGAATTCCAGGAATTGGGACATCAAATCATTTTACTTTTTGGAAATTTTACAGGTCAAATTGGGGATCCGTCAGGAAAATCGGAAACCAGACCACTTCGTACGCAAGCCGAACTCGAGAAAAATGCTGAGCATTATTTGAAGCAAGTTTCTGGAATTCTCGATATAAAAAAGGTTGAAGTTCGTTGGAATGCCGAATGGCTCGCGCCGCTCAGTTTATCAGATGTAGTTTTATTGGCTTCGCAGTTTACGGTTGCGCAAATGATGGATCGCGACATGTTTCAGGAACGCGTGAAAAAAGATCAGCCAATCTCACTTCACGAATTTTTATATCCGTTAATGGTAGGTTACGATTCCGTGGCTTTGAAGGCTGACGTTGAGCTTGGTGGAACAGATCAAACTTTCAATTTGTTAGCGTGTAGGCCGATTCAGAAGGCTTATGGGCAGGAGCCACAAAATGTTTTAACAGTTCCTCTTTTGCTTGGTACCGATGGCGCCATGAAAATGGGGAAGACCACCGGAAATTACATTGGGGTAAGCGAAAAGCCCGAAGATATTTTTGGGAAAACCATGTCGATTCCCGATCATCTTATTTTGACCTACTGCGAGCTGGCCGGACGGATGGACGAGGCTGAAGTTGCCGAATTCAAAAAGCGTTTGGAGGGCGGCGAAAACCCTCTCAATTTAAAGATGGAACTCGGACACGCAATTGTGGAGCTGTATCATGGCGAAAAAGCGGCTCACATGGCCGAGGAACATTTCAAGACCGTTCATCAAAAGAAAGAAGTGCCGGATGATGTGGAAGAAGTGGCGCTCCAGGGTCCCAAATGGAATATTGTGGACTTGATTTGCGAACTGAAACTCGCCGCCACCAAGAGCGATGCGCGCCGACTTGTGGAAGGTGGAGGGGTAAAGTGGGAAGGAAAAAAGTTGGAAGACGTGAAGACTGAAGTGGCTCTGACAAAAAAAGGTGCGCTATTGCAGGTTGGAAAGAGGAATTTTAGGAGGGTGAAGGGGTAAATACTCCGAGTTGACGAAAGGGTAACTCTCGTGTAACATTTAAATGTAAGCCGAGGTGCTGTGGTTATCTACAGCTACTCCTAGGTGTCAACAGAAGCTCTTTCTTCGGAAGGGGTTTTTCTGTATATTCGCATTTGCCTGGTGAAGCGGGGCTGTAGCTTAATCGGCTAAAGCACCTCGGTTTGGCACCTAGGGGATGCGAGTTCAAATCTCGTCGGCTCCACCAGGCATTTTTGTTTCCCTTTTTATGCTTGATAATCGACTCGATTCTACGACTCTGAAAACCCGAGATTCTTACGTGGCCAAACTCAAAGAGATGGGCATTAAGACTCTGCGGGATTTGCTGACGTATTTTCCGCGGGCGTATCGAGATGAGCAGGAGTTTACGCGCATCAATGAGATGCGGACGGATGAGGTGAATGTGGTGCAAGGACGCATCAAATCGATCTTAAATATTTCCACCAGGGGAGGGAAGGTGATGACTAAAGCCGTGGTGGCCGACGAAACGGGAGAAGTACCGGTTTTATGGTTCAATCAGCGGCACATCAAGCAACTATTTTTTAAAGGAAGTGAGATTGTTTTGACCGGAAAACTCAAATTTGAACGGGGGAGGAGCATGCTGCTGAGCCCTAAGTACGAAAAACCTTCTGCAACGCTGCTGCACACGGGCCGAATCGTGCCGGTTTACCCTGAAAAAGATGAGATTACGTCCAAGTGGTTGCGGGAAAAAATCCACATGGTTTTGCCGTACGCACAGTATTTTGAGGAGTATATGCCGCAGTGGATTTTGGAAGAAGCGGCGCTGATGAGTTTGCCGGACGCCATTTATCATGTGCATTTCGCCAAAGATGAGGAGCATTTGACCAAAGCCCGCGAACGTTTGGCTTTCGACGAACTTTTTATACTGCAATTCCTGGCGCTGAAGCGGAAAAAACTGTGGCAAAGTGAATTTTCCGGCGAGGCTCGAGAACAGGAGCAGACTGGGCTTCGCCCAGGAGTCGATCTGGAGGCTTTTTTGGATTCTTTACCCTTCAAATTGACCGGTGCACAATTTCGAGTGATAGCGGAGATTTTTGAAGACTTTGCGAAGAACTATCCCATGATGCGACTCATTCAAGGCGATGTGGGCGCGGGTAAAACGGTGGTAGCGGCGGCGGCGATTTACGCCATGAAACAAGCAGGTTTGCAGTCTGCGCTGATGGCGCCCACGGAAATTTTAGCACGGCAGCATTTTAAAACTTTGGTGCGTCTGCTGACCCCTTTTGAGCTTAACGTGCAGATTTTAACAGGTTCAAGTTCGACCGGTGAATACGAGCAAGTCACACGTCAATTGGCCACTGGCACTTGTGACTTGGTGATCGGTACGCATGCGCTCATCCAAGAGGGCATTCAATTTTCCAAACTCGGCCTTGCCGTGATTGATGAGCAACATCGCTTTGGAGTGAAACAACGCGCGGTCTTTAAAATGCACGGTAGTCCGCACATGCTCAGTCTTTCCGCAACGCCGATACCACGTACTATGGCGCTGACGCTTTATGGAGACCAGGACCTTTCGACCTTGGACGAACTCCCGCCCGGCCGTCAGGAAATTGTGACACGATTGGTGCCGGAAGATAAACGCAACGACGCTTACTTGTGGATTTCGGATCAAGTGGCGAAGGGTCGGCAAGTATTCATTATTTGTCCGCTCATTGAAGAGTCCGACGCCATTCAGGTGAAGGCGGTGACGTTGGAATATGAGCGTCTTAGAACGGATGTTTTTCCGCAACACCGCCTGGCGCTTTTACACGGACGCATGAAGGCTGAAGAAAAAGACTCCATCATGAAACAATTTGCCGCCGGTGAAGTGGATATTCTGGTTTCCACTTCCGTGGTGGAAGTAGGAATAGACGTGCCCAATGCCACCATCATGATGATCGAGGGCGCGGACCGTTTTGGCTTGGCCCAACTTCATCAATTTAGGGGGAGGGTCGGGCGAGGCGAATATCAGTCTTATTGTTTCCTCTTTTCAGATTCAAATGCCGATGCGGCCTTGCAGAGACTTAAATTTATGGTGAAATATAATTCAGGCTTCGATTTAGCCGAACTCGACTTGCAAATGCGTGGTCCCGGAGAAATCTATGGAATTAAACAAAGTGGTATTCCGGATTTAAAAATGGCGAGTTACACGGACTTGGCGATGTTGAGCAAGGTACGTGCATACGCACAGCGACTTGTAGGCGAAGACCACGAACTAAGCAAGTATCCCAAGTTCCGAGAGAAAATCACCAAAATAGAGGCACAGGCCGAATTGGGGGACGCATCCTAAGTCGTTTTACGAAAAATAACGCGTATAAACGAAGGTTTTTTGTCGCGCCGTTGTAAAGAATGGATGGAAGATGGAGAAAGAAGTTGTATGTAACGACAAGTGGGTGGTTATACCGGTGACCACCCGGATCTTCCCTAGAGTTAACTTCGTACAAGATATATTGTGCGGGATTAGAGAAGAGTAGGGAAAGCCCCTCCCTCCCTTTCAATAATCTGCAAAATCTGGTATAATAATTAGATTTAAATAACCGTATGGCAACGCAAGCGCAACAGAGTAAATCTGCCAACGATCCTGAAAAGGCAAAAACCTCTTCTAAGGTGGACTCCCCTATTGAGGAAAGAAAGGAATTATTTGTTGAGATGGTTCAGAAGGAAAAAAAAGATCGTAGAACCGAACTGAGCCAGGAAATGGTCACGGAATTAAAGGGTGATGAACGGGGTGAAAAAGAGCGTCTTGAGCTTTTGAATTCCGTCCTTGATCAACGAGAAGCGGAGGAGATTGATAGACAGCTTGCCGTTTTAACCGTTGACCCCGAGGGGGAAAGTCCGGAAAAGGTAGAGGCCCTAATGTTTTTCAGAGATACATTCCCATATTTATTGGCTGTTTTGGCTTTAAAAAACAAGATTGACCCTAAGTCTAAGACGGAGGAATTTTTAGCGCTTGCCGAAAAAACGACGGATGTCCAGGAATTAGCGTTGCTGCGTGCGATGGCATTTTTGGAAAAGAATTCACAACTTCCTTGCTCCATTGCATACAAAGAAAAACTGTATTCGGATGTGCGTAAAGACTCCTTGGTTTTGTATGATGCCGCTAAAGAAGTTTTGGACGAAAAGACGGGGGCCGGAACGTGGATGAAAGAAAAAATGACAGAATATCCTGTCGCAACGGTAGCATTGCTTGCTTTGGGGGCGACGGTTGCTTATAAAGCAGGTCGTTGGCTCTATAGCAAAGCAAAAGGAAAACTTAATCCTGCCGGTAATCCGGCGACTCAAAGCCCTGAAGCAAAAGGACCCGGACTTTTTTCTAAACTTACTTCCGGGTGGAGCTTCTTAAAAAAACTAACTGTTTCTACGGCTCTTTTTTCGGGAGGTTTGTTCGTGGCGGGAAGAGTTATGGGGATGACTGGAGTGGAGGAATATATGAGAAAAAATGAGATTGAATGGCCTTATGAAAATCGCTTTTTGGTGGCCCTTTCGCACTTTGCTTATGGAAGAATGGAAGAAGGTTTAGCTACTTTGAATTTTGGCCCTCGAACGGATGAAGAGCGTGAACGTCATAAAGTTTACTCCGAATTTTTTGACGTCTCCGATCATTCTGTTTGGCTTACGGCCGGGCTTAATTTCAAGAAACTACTTGATGCAGAGGAAGGTCGGGAGCATCCGCTTGCCGCGGGAATCTTTGCCTCCATCCCTTTTATCAACAAATTTTTCGTCCTCCCCGATCAAGTTGCTGCAGAAGATGCAGTCAAAATAAAACTGGAAGAAAAATTAGCAGTTATAGAAAAACAAATTCCGGATGCGAACACTATGACGGTAGATGAAGTTCTTAAAAAGGCTTTCGAGCTTCGCTTATTTGAAACCAGCGATTCAGCCGGATGGGGTGAATATAGTGATGACTTGCAAAATCTCATCAAGGCCGAGGAAAAAGAATCTGCGGATTATGCAACAAAAATAGACGACGCCTCAAAAGGTAAAGAAGCTCTGGAGCAGCCTGATATCGATGCTCTCAAGGAAGCCCATACTGAAGTTACCGGAAGTCTGGAGGAACTGAGATTGGCGCGTCCTACTTATTGGCTCGACATGCAGGGCTTGGCGGAGCGAGTAGTTCCTTGGCTTACTTTTGACGATGATACTTTGCAGAATGCGGATTATCTTGAAGCTAAAGCGAGTTATAAAGCCTTTTTTGAACGAGCACAAAAAGATGACCTGGATGCTATTGGTGGCGATATGCAGGAACTTGAGGAAGTACAGGAATTTTTCGGTGAGCTCAAGCCGGGAGAGCCCCTCGCCCCTGAAGAAAAAGTTCTTTTAAAAAAGAATACGGAGGCTATGAAAGAGATTCATCAGCGTATTCGTGACAGTTTGGTTCGCTCAAAAATCACCCGAGATAAAGCTATCAAGGATGATTCTACGGAAGGTTGGCATGGTCTAGCTTGGGATGATTTGAATGAGGCGAAGTCACTTTATTTCCACGCTTATAAAGGAGTTTGGTATGGATTGGAATGGAGTGTCAGCGAACTGATAGATGAGAACACAGGCCTTAAAGGAAAAGTGCTCGGCTTTACTGGAGTGGTCCTTGGAAGTGCCGTGGCAGGTTCGATTGTTTTTGATGTTGCACAAGGGGCAATGAGAATGAATGAAGGTAGATTGCTCGCCGGTTCGGCTCGTATGGTGATTTTGCCGGGTCACAGTTTGCCTTTGTTCGCCTATTATCACTTGAGGGCTAATCCCGCCTCTCTTATTGAGAAAGTTATAAAAGGAAAGATGCACCCCGATCGTGCTACAAGATATTGCGAAAAGGCTATGAAAGAAGGTGATGTTTTTTGGGCAGAATGGTACCACTTTGGTGGTAAACAGTGGGGAGATCGTATGAGGTATTTAGAAAACCTGAGAGGTATTTTTAACAATCAAACAAATCTCAAGTGGTTGGATGATCTCGTGGAAGGCACGGCTACTTTCACTCGAGGAGATGCTACATGGCAGGACGATTTGGTGGATATGGTTCAACGTGAATTCAAAATGCCTTTCGAGGATTTTCTAACTAAAATGAGAGCCGAACGAGGCACAAAACATATCATCATTGAAGCCTTTGAACGACTTCCCGCAAAAGAAAGAATCATTCAGTTTTTCGAACGAATGTCTCGAAAATTGGGTCGTCCTACTATTCCAAGACCTATTCTTGAGAAATGGTTTGCAAAAGGTGGAGCCGGACTGGGCTATCTTGGATATTATGCGCGTATTGGTATGCCGGTAGGAGTGGCTTACCTTTCTACTTATTGGGTGTGCGAAGAAACCTACAATGCTAAAGATAAAGGGGAACGGGTTGCAATGGCTACGGCTGGTATTCTTGCAGCAGAAATTGGATGGAGAGCTGTGAGGGCGATTAAATTTGCTCCAAAACATCCGCTCATTATGGCGGGTGTGGCCTTAGGGGCTAGTCTTGGCGTCACTGTTGCGGCAGAAAATTTCTTTGCCCCTCTCCTCAAAGACAGAGGTTTTATGGCGACTGCATCGAGAGGCGCGTATTCGCCTGTTTTCTACACTGCTGGGGCAGGCCAACTCTGGGATACCATCGGCCATTATTGGAATCCGGGCGGCAGCGAGGAAAAAGAATATTTCTCTCGTGAAACGTATTTACCTCTTATCGGCGCACGAAAAATGGCTTTCCATGACGGAGCTTTTTTGGCCGGAGGTTCTTACTTTGAAGAACTTGACCCCGAAGCTGCTGTAGCCGCATGGAATTCCAAAGTTAATTCGGAAATTTATGATTTGCGCGCAGAACAAGAGGCGACGAAAGGCAGCGAGGAACCGGTGGACAACTCTAAAAAGATTGAGGAATTAGATGCAAAGATCATTGATCGGGACTGGAATTATCGTCAAATTCAAAAAATAGAGGCACAAAAAGCACAAATTGCGGGGATGGGTTCTGATTTATTCGACGATATTATGTCCGCTTACGGCACGTCGATAACAAAAGCTGAAAAAACCTTGATGGAAAGTTTGTTAGTGACAGATTTACCTGAATCCTGGATGGATGAATCCTTTATGAATGTTGAGAAGGAACCGCGATATGCCACCGTTTTGAAGTTTGCGGAAAAACTTGGGGAGGAGGATGAGCTCCTGACTTTCTTGGAAAGGAAACGACTCATTCAGTCTGATACTGAATTTTATAAATCGATCGGACACTATGATGCTATAATGAAAGCTGACGAAAAAGATCGTTTGGTTGCGATGCTGGGTGTCGATCCAAAATTGGCAGATGAAGCGGAAAAAGCTTATGAAGGACTCGTTCAAGAGTTGGGCTTGGAAGAGCCACTAGTACCACATTCCCAAAATCTATTCATATAGGGTAGGGAAAGCAATTTTGGCCTTGTCGGTACCAAAGCCCCACTTGATGAGACTGCCTTTCTTGTTGCGGTCTTTTGTCCATGCAGATACTTCCCGTTTCATCTTTTCTTCGGAGGGGATGCGCCCCTTAAGACACTGTCTGCTCAAGATGCCAATTTCAATTTCTGCCATATTCAGCCAACTGGCGTGTTTGGGGGTGAAGTGGAATTTTATTCGTTTCATCATCTGTTTGGTTTTTCGTTTTCCAAAAGCCAGCAAAAGGGATTTCTCAGAATGTGTGTTCAAGTTGTCTTGCACAATGTGGAGAATTTCTGCAGCAGGATATTCTATTACCAACTCTGCAAGAAACTCGGCATAGTCCTTCTTGGTCCGTCTGGCCGTTACCTTTGTAAAATGCCTCCCACCCTTTGGTTCAACGGCCACGAAGATGTTCCGTGTTCCTTTACGAACGTATTCGTAATCCCTGATCGCTATTTCCCCAGGCAAGGAGGATTTCCCAAGGCGGCTGTCTTCCAGAAGTTGTTTGCTCTTCTCGTCCAGGCAAACCACGGGATGAAGAACATCCCGTGGTTTGTTATAAAGCTCCAAAAGGTTTTCCATACGCTCCTTAAACTCAGGAGTGAGCTTTGGAATGCACCACATTTTTTTCCCTCCAGGGCTTGAGTTCATTTGCCTTCAGTACTCTCCAAACATTGGTTCTCCCCATGCCATCTTTTGAATGTTCAACCAGAAGATCCAGCGTCCAATGGCTATAACCTTCCGGTGGATCTGTACAAGCAAGAGCAATGAGTTTTGCTTTAGTATCTTCCTGAACAGTAGCAGGTCTTCCTGAGCGCTTAATATCATAAAGGGCTCGCTCAAGCCCCTGCGTGCAGTATCTCATACGAACTTCGGCAACACTGCGCCAGTTGCACAGAGCATGCTTTGCAATTTCAGTGTCCTTGAGCCCCTCATCCGCTTTGAGCAGAATCTGGGCGCGGCGAAAAACCTGGACTTTCCCTGTGCCACTTCTCACGAGGGTTTGAAGGAACTCTCGTTCCTTCTCCGGCAATGATACAACGTGGAGTTTTTTCATGCCCACATTATATCACATGAGAATATTTTGGGAATGTTGTACTAGCAATGGCCGTCTAAATTTTCTTGGTCATATAGGTCCCTTCAAGTTTATAGCCTTGTTTTTTGTAGTAGGGGCGGACGCCGATGCCGGAGATTACGGCGAGGCGGGGGAAACCGGCGAGTTTGGCTAAGGATTCGGCTTCTTTGAGGAGGCGCTTGCCCAGGCCTGCGTGTTGGGAAGCACCTTTTTTGGTGTCGCCAAGTTCAACTTGGGCACCATAAACGTGGAGTTCGCGAATGATTGCGGCGTTTCTTAATTCAGGTAGAAAGTGGGATTTTTGGCTTTCTCTTGAGGGGAATCGGAGGCGGAGTAGGGCACAGAGTTTATCTTCAATATTAACAAAACTTAAGAAAAATTCTTTGCCGCCGCCAGCTTCATACTCGATTGTTTTTAGTTTTACGGAATCTTTGTTATAGGCCTCTCCTTTTATTTCTCTGCAACGGATACAGTGACAGTCTTTTTTTGGATCTTTTTTTGCCCGGTCCTCCAAAATTTGGCGCATGTTTGTGACGCGACTCCCCGCTAAAATCGACTCCCCCGGAATGTCTCTATAAAGACGTTCTATTCGCACATATTCGGGCACACGAAGCTGCATTTCTTCCAAAAGATTTAGGATTATTTTGTCGGAATAACTTTTATATTTTCCATTTTTCCACCAAGATTCAAGTTCGGAATATGGAACGACAACGCAGGGATAAAGTTTGATTTGATCCGGTTTAAAATCCGGATTTTTAAAACATTCGTCAATCATTTTGAGGTCTTTTTTTGGCGTACTTCCGGGTAAATTCGGCATCAAATGAATCGCGATTTTGAAGCCACTGTCGCGGAGAAGTTTTATCGCATGTGCCATTTGTACAGTCGTCTCTCCCCTCTTCACAAAGTCGAGAATTTTTTGATCCAAATGCTGAATGCCAAGTTGAATTTTTGTGACTCCAAGTTTACGGAGATGTTTGATAGCTTCTTTTGTGATGGAATCACTGCGAGTTTCAATGCTTAGTCCAATTATTCTGTGGCGTGCGGATTCATTTTTCGTTTGAGCTTCTTTTAATGTGCGTGAAGTGGATACGTTGCATGCATCAAAAAGTGATTTTATGAATTCCGTGCGATATTTTTTATCGTAAGAAAGAAAAGTACCGCCGAGTACGATCATTTCGATTTTATCGGTTTCGTGACCTTGGCGTGTGAGGCTGTTGAGACGGGTCGCCACTTGGTCGCGCGGATGAAAGTCGTCGAGCACGGCGCGCATGGCGCCGGGTTCATTGGAAAGATAAGACTTGGGCATGCCGGGTTCCGTGGGGCAAAACACGCACTTGCCCGGACACGGATAGGGCTTGGTGAGTACGGTGACCACCGTCACGCCGGAAAGTGTTCGGATTTTTCGTTTTCGCAAGAGACGCTGCAGCGCACTGTCACCCTTCCAGCCTTCTTTTATCAGAGCTTCATAGGCCTCTTGCAATTTAAAATTGCTGGGCAGATCAACGTTGTGCTCACGAGCATAGGATTTTTTAAGTTTGTGCAACGCGTCCTCCGTTTGAATCTTAAGATTCGAGGCTTGTTGAACCAGGGCTTTTTGTATATCTTCTGATGAGAGTATTTTCATAAAATATCGTTTAGTCTTCGTTACACTACGGCTTGCTATGCACTCTAAAAGAATCCAGGAAAAGGTCAAGCATGATTACGACCAGATCGCACGGGACTTTTCGCAGTCTCGTCAGTTTCCCTGGAAAGATTTCGAGCTTTTTAAGGCCTATTATCGCAAAGATTTCAACGTTTTAGACCTAGGTTGTGGCAATGGACGACTCCTTAAATTTCTTAAAAAAGAGGGCTACAAAACTTATCTGGGCATTGATCAGTCGGCCGAACTCTTGAAACAAGCGAGAAAAGAATGGCCCAAGGAGAAGTTTTTATTGGCGGATATGAGCGACCCTCTGCCGGTTAAAGAAAAATTTGATGCCCTTTTCGCCATCGCCTCTCTTCACCACCTACCCCCCGAAGATCAGGAGCAAACTTTAAAAAACTGGAAAAAAGTTTTGAAACCGGGTGGATTCTTATTTATGACAAATTGGAATTTGCATCAGCGATCTTTTTGGCCTTTGCTGCTGCGAAGTTTTTTATTTCCAACTTACGAACGTCGCGGACTGCTCGTCCCCTGGCAACATAAAATTCAGCGGTACTATTATGCCTTCACCAAGCACCGACTCGAAAAAATTCTGAAAAATGCGGGGTATGAGGTGCTTTTTAATGACTACGTTCGGGAGGGCGAATCTGCTACACTTTTCTCCGGAAAAAATATTCTTACAATTGCCCGCTATGCAGCTCATGCACGTTAGAATCGATGAACTCACCCGAGTGGAAGCGCGAAATCATCTCGAAATCCCTCAAGTGATTTTCACTCCGAACCCCGAAATGCTTTTGGAAGCACGAAAGAATAAAGCATTTAAGGAAGCCCTGAAAAAAGGAACTTTAATGCTTCCGGACGGACACGGCCTACAATTAGTGAGCACGCTGAAACAAGTACGATCGAAGTTTTTACGCGCTCTCCTCATCCTCCCCGCGATGATTTTATTTTTATTTTGGAAGAAGCCGTTTAAGCGAGTTTTTCCTGAAATCATTCATGGTAGCGATTTTATGTTGGAAGTAATTAAGTGGGCGGAAAAAAATAAGAAAAGTATATTTTTTCTGGGTGGAAGGTTGGGGATTGCTGAAAAAACAGCAGATATTTTTAAAAAACGATTTCCCGCTTTAAAAATTGCCGGGTATTCAGGTGAAGACCCAAGCGAATACGCTTTTGAACTCGTTAAACAGGCTAAGCCGGAAGTGCTGTTTGTGGCTTACGGTGCGCCTAAACAAGAGATGTGGATTGCTCAATACGCAGCTAGAATCCCTTCTCTTTTCCACGTTATGGGAGTGGGTGGGTCTTTTGATTTTTGGAGTGGAGAAATTAAACGCGCTCCTTCCCTATTACGTAAAATGGGCCTCGAATGGCTTTGGCGACTTTCCCTGCAACCATTAAAAAGACTGCGCCGTATTTATAACGCGACTTTAAAATTCCCCCTCATCAGTCTTTTCTTCGACGACTGAGCTTCTCTTCGGCTCCTCTTACGAAAGGGCCGATGAATTCAATGATGCTTTTGGTAAGTAGAAGAGGCTTGGTCACGTAGGTGTTCACCTTGTCCACGATTTCCTTAACCTGGTCGCTTATCTTTACTACGTCACGCAAAATGAACATTAAATAGATCAAGGTTATAGTGAGAAAAATCGTTACCAGGACTAAACAGCCGGCGAGTGTGAGAAACAAAATGTCTAAGGATTCCATGAGCGTGGAGTTAGATTAATTTTATTATACCTTAAGATAGGAGCTTTAACAAAACTTCATTTACCATTTTGGGATTTGCCTGGCCTTTGGACTCTTTCATAACCAGTCCCACCAAACTTCCAAGTGCCTTCATGGTGCCTGCTTTTACGTCGGCAGCAGCCTGGGGGTTGGCTTCAATAGCGGCCTTACACCATTTCTCAATTTCACTAACATCGCTCTTTTGAGTGAGCCCCTGCGCCTCTACGATTTGTTTGGGATTTTTCCCGGTTTTCATCATTTCATCAAAAACAGTGCTTTTAGCCACGTTATTGGAGATGGTCCCCTCATCGACGAGTTTGATGAGTTCCGCGAGCTGCTCGGCGGAAACGGGAGAATCCTGAATCCGCTTATTTTCGTCTTTAAGTTTTTTCACCAAAACGGTTCCCACAAACGATCCGGCGGTTTTGGTGTTACCGGATTTCTCTGCTACTTCTTCAAAATATCTCGCGAGCGCCGGATCCTCAGAGAAGAAACGGGCTTCCGCTTCACCAAGTCCATATTGACTTAAAAAGCGTTCGTATTTGCACATCGGAGCTTCCGGCACGGCCTTCCTCCACTCGTCGAGCATTTCTTCGGTGATTTCCACGGGCGGAAGGTCCGGTTCCGGAAAATAACGGTAGTCCGCAGCGCTTTCCTTCTCACGCAGCAATTCAGTGGTTCCACGCTCATCATCCCAGCCTACGGTTTGTTCGGCGGCCGGCGGCGTACCGGCTTCCCACATTTTAGATTGGCGTTTGATCTCATATTCAATGGCAGCTTCAAGTGAACGAAAAGAATTGAGATTTTTAATTTCAGCTCGAGGATAGAGTTTGTCCTCCCCTTTCGGTCGAAGGGAGACACTAGCGTCGAAACGCATCATTCCCTTTTCCATATCGCAGCTTGAACTATCGCAATAACGAACGAGTTGTTGTATGGATTCGGCATAGATGCGAGCTTCCTTGGGACTGCGGAGATCCGGGTAAGACACAATTTCCATAAGAGGGGATCCGGCACGGTTGAAATCGAGCAGCGTATTTTTCCCCGTATGCGTAAGTTTCCCCGCATCGTTTTCCAGATGAAGGCGAAGGATTCGGATGGTTTTTTTGGTGCCATCCACGGAAATCTCTATGTGACCCTCCTTAGAAATTGGTTCATCGTATTGAGAGATCTGATACCCGGGCGGAAGGTCCGGATAAAAATAGTTTTTTCGGTCGAATTTAGAATGTCTGGGAATTTCACAATTGAGAGAGAGTGCGGCAATCACTCCTTTACGAACTGCCTCTTCGTTAATGACGGGAAGCATTCCCGGGAAGGCCATGCAAACCGGGCAAACGTTTGAATTGGGTTCTTTCCCAAAAGAATCGTTGGAGCACGAGCAAAACATTTTTGTTTTGGTGGAGATTTGAGCATGAATTTCAAGACCGATGATAACTTCAAGTTCCATACGTTTAACTTAGTTGGATTTATTATTAGAACGCAATAATTTCGCAATCATATCTTTGAGTTTGGCGTGATCTTCGAAGCCTTGGTTGTGCATAAAATTCTGCTGATGTTCCATGATAAAACGTTCCACTTTTCTAGGCGCGGCCACATTGACCAAAATAAGCGGCTTACCATTCACGTGTGTGATTTGAATGTTTCCAAAACGCAGCATGGTACCCCAAAAGCCTCTAATTTCATTGCTAATTCCGTCGATGTTCCCGTATTCAATTCGATTGGTTGCCTGCTCAAAAGGAGACTTCCATTCATAATCAATAACACTGGAATCGGTAATAATCCAAGCGTCCAAGTACCATTGTATGAAGCGGTAGCTGAAAAGCAGCACTCCCAAAATTCCCCAACCGAGCCAAATGGGCAACAGTGGCGGGAATAAAAAATAAGCTCCCGCCGGGATGAGTAAACCAAATAACATTACTTTGAGTAATCGCGGATAAACAAGAAAAGGATGTACATGCGCCACCATCAGAATTTTTTCACCTTTATCAAGCAGACTTCGGAAGATGATTTTGCCTATGATCATTGCCTGGAATAAATTTTATTGGTAAGCTCCGTTAGCATTTTACACGACTATGTTTCAAAATTCGACTAAAGATTTTATTCTCCCGAAATTTCTTTTGGACATTCTGGTTGACGTCATCGTTGTGGTGATATTAGTGGTGGTTATTCGTCTTTTTCTTTTTGCTCCCTTTCAAGTGCATGGTCAGTCCATGTGTGACACTTTTAATAATTACGATGGCGAGTGCCTTGCGGGGGATGGCGAATATGTACTCACGTCACGTCTTTCCACCTGGGGGATCGGCGAATGGAGCCCTACCGACATCGAGCGTGGGGATGTGATTATTTTTAAGGCCCCTTATTCGGAGGAAGGGGAATTTTATATTAAACGCGTAATGGGCTTACCGGGTGAAAATGTTAAGGTGGAAGATGGCCTGGTGAGCGTGATGAACGCTGAGGGTATTTATATAGAACTCGACGAGCCTTATTTGAACGCAGAAAACCAAGGGAATACGCAGCCCTATCGCACCAGTTCGCAGGTCTTTACCGTGCCGGAAGGGACTTATCTGGTTTTTGGAGATAATAGGGTTAAAAGCAATGATTCTCGACGTTGTTTCCAGCAAACAGGCTGTACGGGAGATAGCTCTCCTTATTTAACTGAAGATCTTATTGAGGGAGAGGTTAAGGTGGTCATCTTTCCTTTCAGTCATATTCGCTGGGTGGACACTTACGAATACTCAATTTAATTCGTCTTTACTGCTCAAGTAGAATTCGAGCAGCATCATGAAGATCACGAGTAGAAGTCCATTCCAAATCCGTAGCAGACCGAGCATGAGCAGTAACAGACAAATGCAAGTGCAAATACTTAAAAGTATGCCTTGTCTTAAAGAAATGGTGACATGTTTTAGGTAAATATGATCGCCCGCCCGCCAACGTTTTAAAAAAAAGAGCATGAGGGTAAAAGTTCCTGAAAAAGCCAGGAGTGAACTGGCAAAAAACAAAGGGAGCGCTAAAGAGGCCGCGGTAAAAGGATCTAATTCCCAGATTACCAGAAACCAAGCCGCCCAACTTATTAGTGTGGCGAAAGCAATGATGAGCAGCACGCGAAAGTGCGGAATATCCAGGAGTTTGCGGCGAGGTTCGTTTTCGGGCATGGCAGAGTGAAATTTTTCTGATACAATCTTCAGCAGATTATCATAGTTCATGCAGCCTTACACTCTTATTTTCTTCTCCACCGGCGAAATTTCCATTCCTCTTTTCGAGAAGTTATTGGTGGACAGCCGTTTTAAAATTCTAGGGCTCGTTTGTCAGCCGGACCGCAGCAGCGGAAGGGATTTGGAGATTCAGGAAAAAGCTATTAAGAAGCTTGCGTTGAATGCCAGCGTGGCGATTTATCAACCTGAAAAATTATCTATAGAGACGGCTCTGCTGGATCAGTTTGAAGCAAACCCGCCTGATTTTTTGCTAAGCTTTTCTTACGGGCAGATTCTAAGTGAGGACTGGCTCGCACTTCCCAAGATCGCTCCGCTTAACGTGCATCCTTCCCTTCTACCCAAATTTCGTGGGCCCACCCCCATCCAAAGTGCTATTTTAAATGGAGAAACCGAAAGCGGAATCACGCTGATGAAAATGAGTAAAGGGATGGACGAAGGGCCGATTGCCTTCCAGTTTAAAATAAAAATTCCCGCACATGTGAGCAGTGCCCTGCTTTTTGATGATTTTGCTCAAATGGCTGCGGAAAAGATTCCCGATGCCATCGCACAAGTTGCGGAGGGGGTAGCTGTTTTTAAAGAACAGGATACCGGCGCTGCGACTGTCTGCAAGTTGATTGAACGTGAAGACGGGCGAATTGATTTTAAAGAGTCGGCGCAGAAAATAATGAATCAATTCCGTGCCTACACCCCTTGGCCCGGGATTTTTGCGACCTATCAAGGGAAGCGTTTGAAATTATTGGACATTGAAATAGCGGATGAGGCGCTGGAACCCGGGAAAGTTCACTGCACTAAACATGAGATTTTGATAGGAACCTCCGACGGAGCCCTTAAGGTAAAACTCCTCCAGTTGGAAGGAAAAACCGTGTTGCATCCCGAGGCTTTCATTGCGGGTCAGCCGGATTTTTGTCAGAGTTCCCTTCCCTCTTAAAACTGAGGATGGCAAGTACAAAAATCGCTAAAAAGCGGCCTTGGTCCAGTGTGAGAAGATAGTGATCAAAAAAACCAATGATAAGCAGTAAAAGCGCGGCCCCCCAAAGCAGGGTTCTTGTTTTAATCTTTTGATAGAGTTGCGCCAAGGCCGCACCCAGCAGGAGAGCAAAACTCAGCCAACCGAGTTCACTAAGCAAGAGTAGAAAAACGTTGTGAACAGGTTGATATTCCCAGGGCATCAAAGGAAGTGAGCTCACGGAATCCAGAAACAGGGTGAAGTGAGAAAATCCGACCCCCCACGGGTGCGCTTGGATCAAACTCCAGGCATAAGAATAACCATTAAGACGCTCTAAAAAAGCCGGGTCTTCCAATAAAGTGGATCCTCGCATGACAAAGAAAAGAGTGAGTAAAAGTCCCGCCCCTAATCCGAATAAAATAAGCGTTTTTTGCTTTTGAAAAAACTTTTTCTCGAATCCCGTGACAAGAATTACTAACAACAAGGCCAAGAGCGCGCTACGAGAAAAACTGGACAGAAGTCCCAGAAATTGAAGAATTAGAAGAACAATTTTTTGTCGCCCCGAAATATTTTTATTCAGAAAGGTCAGGAGGATGCCCAGGGCCAAAAAACCGCCCAAAATATTGGGGTGTGGAAAGGTTCCGTATCCTCTAATAAATTCCCACGAGCCCCAAGTGAAGCGCGCGAGATTAGGTGCAGCGGCTGCCAAGTTCGGTTCCCCTAGAATCTGAAGACCGAAATCCCTTTGAAAAAGCACTTGCAGGAAAGCCCAAATCCCTTCCACGGAAACAATGTAAATGAATATCCTGCTCAGAAATTCCTTGTCTTGTACTTTCGTCAGGAGGTGATAGAAAAGAATGAGTTCCAGTAATTTGACCACAAGTAATAAGTGGAAAAGCGAATCATCGTAAGGAGTGAAGAAAAAAGAAAAAATAGCCAGAACGGCAAATAAAAGTAACAAAGGAGAGCTTGCGGATGCCGCGGCTTTTTTCCGTTCATAAATTAAAAAGAAAAATGCGGAAAGCAGTAAGGCGCAGTCAAAGAGCGAAAAATAAATAGAGGTATAGGGATTTGTGAAACCTTTTCCCCACTCAGTCTCAAAGGCCAGAATCTTTAATTGGAAAGGCAGCGTCAGAATGCAGAGCGCCAGGCTCCAGGTGAAGCCTTTATTCCGCAGGAACGTAAATAGGTTTGATACCATCCGCAGGGATTAAACTCTGTATCGTTTCCGCCAAGTCACTTAAAACATTTTGGCTGCGTGCGGTACCTAAAACTTGGTCGATGGCATTCGAAAAGGCTTCTTTGTAAGCATCAGGATCTGCCATGGGCAAGCTTTCCGCATAACCCACTTGAGCGGCGAAAATTCCATAGGTAGCGTCGAGCATTTGTTCTTCAATCAAACTGCGGAGCGCGCTTGGGCGATGCGTTTCTTCGTTGTAGTAACGCAAATTTTCTTCCTGTACCAGGGCGGCTAAAAATTTCCAGGCTTCTTCGGAATTGACACTGGTGCGACTCACCACCGGTACAAAATAACTGGCGTAGGCTTCACGAGTTTCAGCAGATGTTTCGGGGTCATAAACCTGCGGTGCTTCTTGAATTTTCACACTGTTGATATCAATGGTTTCTTCACCCTCCGCTTTTAACGCGTTGATTTCATTGATGATGTTTTCATACGTATAGGAAAAACCAAGCAACATGGAAAGTTTTCCGCGAGCAAAAGTGGCCAGTTCTTTTTCGGCACTGTCGGCATCGGAAAGAGTGCTGTTCCAGCTATAATTTTTTTGACTGGG
>Ga0265296_1000210_pt1 | contig 105348 bp, 106 predicted proteins | sample MunlanPumphouse1_FD_189073 | JGI IMG/M metagenome (GOLD analysis project Ga0265296, IMG submission 189073) | Groundwater microbial communities from a municipal landfill in Southern Ontario, Canada - Pumphouse #1 | ecosystem: Environmental > Aquatic > Deep subsurface > Groundwater | place...
TGCATTCACTAACAGCGGCAGATATCTTTTCCATATCATCACTTTCCGCTGTCATTAAAGCTGCTATAAATTCTACAGGATAGTTGGCCTTAAGATATGCCGTTTGGTAGGCCACAATAGCATAAGAAGCAGCGTGTGCTTTATTAAAACCATAAGCAGCAAATGGTTCAATTAGCTGCCACAGATTAATCGCCTTGGCTTCTGTTAGCCCGCCAGTAATACAGCCAGAAATAAATTTTTCTTTTTGCCTAGCCATTTCTTTGGGAATTTTTTTACCAATTGCTTTTCTTAATTTATCTGCCTCCTCCCAAGTATAACCAGCAATGGAGATGGAAATTAACAGTACATCATCCTGGAAAGTAATGATGCCGTAGGAAGTCTGTAAAATATCTTTTAATCTAGGGTCTAAATAAGATATTAATTTGGCATTATGTTTGCGTTTAATAAAATCAGGAATAGAATTAATTGGCCCAGGACGATATAGCGCCACCATAGCCATAATGTCATAGATATTAGTAGGTTGGAGTTCGGTTAAATATTTAGTCATTCCTGAACTGGATAATTGGAATAAACCCATAGTATTTCCTTGCGCCAGTAGGGAAAAGGTCGCTTCATCATTTAGTGGCAAGTTATCTAAATCGACTTTTACACCTTTTGTTTTTTCAATAATTTCAATGGCGCTACCGAGAATACTTAAATTTCTAATGCCTAAAAAGTCCATTTTTACCAAACCAACCGCTTCACAAGCACCCATGTCGTATTGAGTTATAGTATGCTGGTCATCAACATCCATTTGTAAAGGTGTGTAGTCAGTAAGCGGAGTGGGTGATATTACAATACCAGCAGCATGGACTGAAGCATGCCGAGCGCAGCCTTCAACTTTTTTTGCTAATTCTAGTAGACGTTTTACTTCCCCGTCTTCGGTATATAAAGCATTAAGCTCGGAAGTTTCTTTAAGCGCTCGTTCAATAGTCATAGGAAAACCTTGATGGCCAAAAGGAATCATTTTGGCGATGCGGTCACATTGACCATAGGGATACCCGAGTACCCGTCCCACATCGCGTATTGCCGCTCGCGCCATCATGGTTCCAAAAGTCACAATTTGGGCAACGCGACTAGTGCCGTATTTAGCAGTAACATAAGCGATTACCTCGTCGCGACGGTTATCTGCAAAATCCATATCAATATCTGGGGGTGATGGGCGCTGGGGGTTTAAAAATCGCTCAAACGGCAAATTATAAGTTAAAGGATTAATAGTGGTGATTCCTAATAGATAAGAAACCAAAGAACCAGCTGCTGACCCGCGGGTGGTAGCAATAATTTCGTGTTGTCGCGCCCAATTAACAAAATCTGCTACTACTAAAAAATAACCCGCGTAACCTTTTTTCATAATTATTCCTAATTCATATTCTAGTCGATCACGCACCTGTTCTTCTACGCCGCCCGGATATTTTTTTGTTAACCCATCTTCGGTTAAAAGTCTTAAATACACCTCGGTGGTCTCTCCGTGGGGTGTAGTGTAATTGGGGAAAAACAGTTTAGATAGAGGAATTTCTAAATTAATTTGTTTGGCAATTTCCGTAGTTTGATATATAGCATGCTCAAAACCAGGTAAATCCCGAAGCATTTCAGTTTCATTTTTCATGGAGGTATTTACTTTATTCATGTTTAGCCTGTTTTCATCCGTTACTTTTTTTCCAGTTTGGATACACACTAAAATATCTTGCGCTTCAGCGTCACTGGGTCGAAGATAATGAACATCATTAGTTGCCGCCATAGGAACACCAATTTTTTTACTTAAAGCGGCAATTTTTTGATTGACGTTAATTTGTTCTGGTAATTCAGGATGAGCTTGAATTTCTAGATAGAAATTTTCCTCACCCATAATAGACAAATATTGTCTGGCCAGTTTTTCAGCAGTGACCGTATCTTCTGCTAATAATGCCTGGGGAATATTGCCTTTCAAACAACCAGATAGTGCAATTAATCCCTGATGATATTCTTTCAAAGTCGCGAAATCAATTCTGGGTTTATAATAAAATCCTTGTAAGTGAGAAATGCTTATAAGTTTCAATAAATTATGATAGCCCTGTAAATCTTTGGCTAATAAAACTAAATGGTAAGCCGTGTCATCAACCCTAACCTGTTTATTTTTTAAACTTCGATGAGCAAAGTATGTCTCAACACCGATTATTGGTTTAATACCTTGTGCAGTGGCTTCTTTATAAAATTCTATAGCCCCATACATTACTCCATGATCAGTTAAGGCCAAAGCCTCTTGGCCAAGTGTTTTTGCGAATGCCACCAAATCGGGAATTTTTGGCAAACCATCTAAAAGGGAATAGTGGGAATGGACGTGTAAGTGGATAAATTTAGACATAAAAGGTATTTATATTTTATCAGATTTTACTCTTGACAAAAAGCTCTACTAAAGCTATTATATTATGTTACTGTAGTTTTTGGAGCACATTAACAATAAATACAACAAATAAGCCCAAAACATAAGTTTTTGGAAAATTCATAAACAAACAAAAGAAAGGAACTGTCACAATGGACGGCAAAATAAAAGTAGCTGTCGTAGACGGCAAAATAACAGACGAAGCAATAGGCGGTATCATGCGTCGTGCTGGAGAAATTGCACAGCGAGTAGAATATGGAGTAATCTGTTTCGATTGGGCAATGGATCAACTTCAGCGGATTATCGAGGGTCGTCTCAGCGTGCCTCTCGATTTTCCAGTATGGAAAACCATCAAACTTGGAACCTATAAGAGTATCAAGGACTTACAAGAAGCCTCAGGGAAGGCAGGCTATAACATCGTCGGTTTGGCAATCGATTTACTCAAGCAACCCGCCTTTGCAATTAGTTTGATAGAAACCAATCTTGACCTGGTGGTTGTTTCAGGCCGCGAACTTGGTTTACCCAAAATTACCACCCATCAAAAGATTTACGAGCGCGCGTTTAAGCAAAGACTCAGTCTTTGTCCAAACGAAGTCGGACCCCAGCTTAGGCTGCAATACCCGGATCAACCAATGCCTGAATGCCTCTTCATTGCCATGGAAACTATTACATGCTCGACCACTGGTTTCGGTGTGTTTAGCGTCACGCACAGTAAGATTGGCCTTTTACTCGACGGCATCTATGGTTGTCCTGACAGCGTCTGTCATGCTGACGATCGCTGGATCTTCACTCGCCCCAGGTCAAAGTAGACTTTTGTTTTTTTTCATTAGTCTTCGCAATAATCTATACCCCTTCATGTTCACAATAGTTGAGCATGAGGGGTTTTTTTATTTCCCCTGGTCATTTTTATGTCTGGCCAGACATATTTTTGACCATATTATTTTTCTAATACCTTCTCTGGGCAAAACTTCCATACTTCCCAGTATCAAAGTTTTGTCTAGAAATAATCTTTGCTCTAATTGAACTGTTATATCTAATTTAGGAACTATTCGCGCGAATAGTTCCTAAAGGAATAATATTAATTTTTTAGTAGAGTGAAGTATTTTATTTTTTACCAACTTTTTATCCTACTTTTTCCCCGAGTTTAAATTTACTGTTTATTTATCGCTATTTATTTCTTCTTTTTATCGGTTTGTTTCTTAACAAAATAACTCACCAATTCTTTGGCACCAACAGCCAGCACTGATAAATAAGAAGTAGAATGTTCCAATTTATCCTTGGCGGTGGAAAAAAAATCTTCCAACTTGTGCATACTTTGCTCCACGCCCTGTAGAATGTTGACTAATCGCCTGATGATGATTATCAAGTAAACTAATATCCACCCCAAGAGAAAAGCTAACCCGAAAATAGAAATAGCTAAAGTAAAATTAAGTATATCTTTGCTAGTTTCTAACATATAATTATAAGTTAATTCTTACCTTAGTAGTATAGCATGATGATTAGCTAAAAGAAAAGGAAATGTGGTAAAATATCATTATTAAAACCTAACCACATAAATTATGATCAATAATAAAATATCAGGTATCCCGGAACAAGAATTCAAATTAGGCTACTGGTTTTTTATACATCGGGACTTATTTAAAAAAGTCATTATTAGCTTATTATTATTAATTATTTTATCTTTTGGTGGTTATGGCATAATTGGTTTAATCAGATATTTGGCAACCACTAGAGCTTATAATCAAATGTTGGTAAGCTTGACGGAAAATAATGTTGATACGAGTTTTTGGAAAATAAAAAATAAGGCTGAAGAAATACAAGTAATTAAGGTTCAGGCTATAGCACTAGGGCAGACTTATGATTTAGTGGCTGAAATAAAAAATCCTAATTTACGCTGGTCAGTGACTAGTTTAGACTATCGGTTCTTAGTTGACGGGCAGGAGTTAGCCACAGGTTCAAGTTTTATCTTACCGTTGGAAGAGAAATATATTACTGCTTATAATATTAGATTGAATAATAATTATAAAGATATTTCATTGGTTATTACTGAAAACAGGTGGCAGAGGTTGCGTGATTTTAAGGAGTTTCCTATTTTAAATTTTATTATGACCGGACAACAGGTTGAAGACATTAATTTAACTTCTCAGGGAGCACAACAGGGGACGCGCCTAGCAATTGATTTGACTAATCGTAGCGCCTATAGTTTTTGGCAGGTTAACATCACTGCTTTGCTGAAGAGTGGGAATGAAATAATGGCTGTAGCCAGCAAGGCAATAACTAGCATGGAAAGTGGTCAGACTCAAACTGTTGAATTTTTTTGGCCACAATCTTATCACAATATTTCAGAAGTGATTATAAAACCAGAAGTAAATGTGTTAGATCCCGAGGTGTTCAAGCCGTTGACATCAAATCCCGTAAATAAATCAATGATGGATTTTACTGCTTGCGCTTGGGAAAGGTATTTAGCTAATGCTAAAACAGCTATCTTATAACTAACACGGTGCAATGAGGAAAATATATGCCTAGGAGATTTTTGCAAGTGTTTCAGGGATATGACTGGATATTAGTAGGGGTAGTATTGTTATTGGTAATTATTGGTTTAGCTTCTCATTATGCTAGTGCAGTTAATTCAACTGTAGATTTTAAGGATTCTTTTTTTGTTAAACAATCTATAGCGGCGGCAATTGGTTTAATTGTGTTAGTGGTGGTTAGTGCGGTTGATTTTCGCGTTTTCCGTTCTTGGTCAAAATTATTATACATATCATTACTAGTATTATTAGGGACAGTATTGGTATTTGGGAATGTAATACGCGGTACTAAGGGTTGGTTTATTATTGGTAATTTTAGTTTTCAACCAGTAGAACTTGCAAAAATATTATTTGTAATTGCCCTGGCTTCATATTTGATCTATATTGGATCTCCTTTAAATTTTAAAAAAACTTTTAGTAGTCTGATTGTGTTATTACCACCTTTAATGCTAATTTTGATGCAACCAGATTTTGGATCAGCGTCGTTATTTATATTTACCTGGTTAGTGATGTTAGCAATGGTACCAAAAAAGATTACCTGGTGGATTGCCGTAGTTGGTATTTCAATTATTTTAGTGATTATTGGCTGGTTTGGGCTAAAGGATTATCAGCAATCAAGAATCCAAGTTTTTTTAAATCCACAACTTGATCCATTGGGGCAGGGTTATAATGTTACTCAATCCATTATTGCAGTCGGGTCTGGCCAGTGGCTGGGGCGCGGTTTGGGTTTAGGGACACAAAGTCAATTAGATTTTTTACCTGAGCAGCAAACAGATTTTATTTTTGCAAGTATTGCAGAAGAATTGGGTTTGGTGGGCGCAAGTTTGGTATTACTGTTATTTAGCATATTTTTTATTAGAGTTATTCGTCTAATGAGGCGTCTACGTGACGACTTTTCCTTGTTAGTAGTGGGTGGTATAATTAGTATAATTTTTATTCAGGTGGTGTTAAATATTAGTATGAACATTGGATTAGCTCCAGTAATTGGATTGCCCTTGCCCTTTTTAAGTGCTGGTGGTTCATCGTTGGTAATGTCTATGGTAATAGTTGGTATGTTAGAAAATTTATCTCGAAAATTCTCTCAACTGGCACCTTATGAACAAAATACTTAAATATAGTGAAAGTGGTATAATTTTCTTGACAGTGTAATTTAAAAATGATAAACTTGAAATGATAGATAAAAAAATAGCATATGAATAGTGAATTAAAACATAGATCCCATAATCAATTAGGAGATAGCTTAAAAAAGTTGATCTCATATTGTCCGCTTTGTGAAAAATCATATAATCCATTAAAGGCAAGGATTTTAGACGAAAAAGACGGCGCTCATTTAGTTCATCTACAATGTGGAGAATGTGGTAGCTCAATAGTGGCTTTAATTCTTACTTCAACCCTGGGTATAACTTCAGTTGGCTTGGTTACGGATTTAACCAGTGAAGATGTAATGAAATTTAAAGATTATAATCAAATCAATTCTAATGAAGTTATTAATTTTCATCAATTACTTTACAGTTCCTAAATTATGACCGAACTCTCAATTACCACTCGAACAATCATTGGCAAAAAAGTTAAAACTTTACGACAGGATGGAAAAATTCCTGCTGTTGTTTACGGTCATAACGTCAAGTCCATTTCGGTGATGGTTGATTATCTTACTTTTGCCAAGATTTATCGTGCGGTTGGCGGTAGTGTTTTAATTGATTTAAAATTAGATGCCAATAAATCAGTAAAAGCGTTGATCCAAGATGTAAGTACTCATCCCGTGACTGGTAAGTATGAACATGTTGATTTTCATCAAGTAAGAATGGATGAAAAAATTACCGCCGAGGTACCAATCGTATTTACTGGCGAGGCAAAGGCGGTTAAGGAATTAGGTGGCGTCTTGGTTAAAAATTTAAATCAATTGCGCATTGAATGTTTGCCAGATGATTTACGACAGGAGATTGTTGTTGATATTTCGCTCTTAGAAACATTTGCCAATTCAATTCAGGTAAAAGACTTAAATTTACCTCAAACTTGGCATGTTTTAAATAACGGCGATGAATTAGTTATTGGCGTAGAACAGCCACGCGTTGAAGAGGTAGTGACCGTGGCTCCAGAGGAAGACGTATCTAAAGTTGAAGGCGTAGAAACGCCGGCAGACAAGACTGAAGGCGAGGTTAAAAAAGAAACAGGTGCTGTTAAAGCAGAAAAAGGTAAGAAAGAAGAAAAGAAAGATAAGTAGTGGTAGATTGGAAAATTTTAAATTAAAAAATCAACCCTTGTACCTAAAATGGTGATTTTATAGTACAAGGGTTTTTGCATGGTTCGTCATGATTTTTTTCCTCTTAATAAAAAAGTGATTAATCCCAGTTTTCTTTTATAAATCCAATAACCGTATTAAGGTCAAGGATCTCTTCTAAATCAAAAACTTGCTCAGTAGGTTCCCTGGCGACTTCGCCAATGGAATGATTTTGATAAATAGACAGGATAAGTTTGTTGTTAGTAGTGTCATACTTGCCACCTTGGACCATCAGGGTCATAGTTTTTACGTGCTTACCCGTAATTTTATCTTTGATCTGTACGGTTATGGGTAATATTTTATCACTTTTTTTAAGGAGGTTAATCAAAGAACGAACCTTTTCTTCGATTAGATTTTTCATTTTTTTACCTTAATTTATGTTAGTGATTTGTTAATTTACGGTACCAGTATTTTACTTGATTATTGGTTTATTTGTCAATCATTATTAGTCGAGAATTACCTGACAAGTCAGAAAATACTGAAATAAGGCAGTGGGGCAAGATTTTTTTTATAGTTTCTAACCAAAAACTAAGTACTAGCGGTGAAGTCTCTAAAAGTATGAATTCTATTTTAGTATTTTGTGCAATTTGCTGGCAAAACTTTTCAAATAACCCCGGCTGTTCTAACAAAGCGCTAGCGGGTTCATATTTAAGTTCAGGATTAGCATCATATTCTGTTTTCTTGACATAGGGCAAATTGGCAATTATTAAATCAATTTTTTCGGATTTTAATGGACTTAGTAAATCGCCGTGTTTAAAATCTATACGATTGGCTACTTTATAAACGCAAGCATTGCGGCGCGCCACTTTTATCGCGGAAGGCGAAATATCAGTAGCAGTTATTTTAATCAGCGGTAATTCAAGAGCTAGTGTTATAGCTAAGCAACCAGATCCCGTTCCAATATCGGCCACAGTTTTTATGGAACCATTCGCGCGAATGGTTCCAATAGTTTTTTCTATTAATAACTCAGTTTCGGGGCGGGGGATCAGCGTGTGTTTATTAACCAAGAATTTGCGTCCGTAAAATTCTTTATTGTGTGTCAAATAAGCCACAGGCATTCCTTTGGTTCTTTTATTAATCACATATTTTAAGCGCCAGAAATCAAATAAATTAATGTTTTGATTTAGATCAGTCAAAAGTTTAGTTCTGGATAAGTTAAGTACGGATGCTAAAAGCACCTCGGCGTCTAAGGCAGGTGAGGTGCTGGAATTAAGTTGGCGCGATGCCCAGGTTAAAGCTGTTGACCTGTTCATGCTGATGTTGTTTTTAATGTTTCAATAATTTGCTCTAAGTTGCCATCCATAATTTGCGCTAAATCGTGCCAACTATTTTTAATTCGATGGTCGGTTAATCTGTCTTGGGGAAAATTGTAAGTGCGGATTTTTTCTGACCGGTCGGCCGAGCCGATTTGCGAGCGTCTATTAGAATCGCGTTCCTGATTTTTATGAGCTTGTTCTTGGGCTAATAATCTGGAGCGCAGAACTTGCATAGCTTTTTCTTTATTTTGTTTTTGAGAGCGTTCATCTTGGCAAATAACAATCAAGCCGGTTGATAAATGCGTGATACGGATTGCTGAATAAGTGGTATTTACGCTTTGCCCACCATGTCCCGATGAAGTGGTCGCGTCAATACGAATATCTTCGGGTTTGATTTTTAAATCAACTTCTTCTGCTTCTGGCAGAACGGCAACGGTGGCGGTTGAGGTGTGTACTCGTCCACTTTTTTCAGTTATAGGAATACGCTGCACCCGATGAACACCGCTTTCCCATTTTAAACAAGAATATGCGCCTGAACCCTTAATTTCAAAAATTACTTCTTTGTAACCACCTAATTCATTACGGTTGGCTGAAATTAAATTAGTCCGCCAGCCGCGGCGCTCGGCATAGCGTGAATACATTCTGAATAATTCAGTGGCAAATAAAGACGCTTCGTTGCCGCCAGTGCCGGCGCGTATTTCAATAATAATATTTTTAGCATCTAGCGGGTCTCTGGGTTGCAGATATTCAGTAACTGCTTTTTCTTGTTCAGTTAGTTTAGTCTTGGTTAAGGTTATTTCCTCTTCCATTAGTTGTTTTAAAGCATGGTCCGATTCAGTTTTGGCTTGATTTTCTAAATCAGTTAATTCTATCGTCAATTTAATAATTTGATCACTATGTTCTAATACTTGCGATAACTCATTATATTCCTTGCTAATATTGGCCAGCAGATCACGATTTTGTAATACAGCAGGATCTTGCAGTTGGCGCTCCAATTCTTGATGCTTAGCTTTAAGTTCTTTAATTTGTTGGTCCGTAATCATAATTAGGTAATATTAGGACTTACGCGGTTAGTGTCATTGCGAGCTTCAGCGAAGCAATCTCTTGTTGATGCTAGTGTTTTATTAAGATTGCTTTTTCGCTTGACTACTCGCAATGACGCAGAGTAGGCCAAACGCGTAAGTCCTAAATATAAAAAACCTCTAAAATAGTAGGAGGCTGTTCATAGTAATAGTTACTGAACTGTTTTCTTGGATAATTTTTTCTTAGTTAAAGTTTGTTTTTTGGCTTGTCTTTTTTGGAATCGTTCAACCCGACCAGCGGCATCAATCATTTTTTCTTTGCCAGTAAAAAAGGGATGACAAGCAGAACATATTTCCACACGCAGTTCTTTTACCGTGGATCCGGTAGAAAAAGTATTGCCACAAGCGCAAATCACTTTGGCTTGGGGATAATATGTTGGATGGATATCTTTTTTCATAGGTGGAATTAGTAAATTCAGGGTTATTGTAGCAAACCTTGACAAAACCGTCAATATAAAGTACTTAAATTCTAATCTGAAGTGCAATTACCCTTTAGACAAAAGACATCTCATTAATGAGTTAAAATAGTTAGGTCTAACTAACTAATTATTAAACTCAACAAGATGCCTTATCAACAGCTTAATTTAAGACTGTACAATTAATACTTGTTACTATACATCTTACCAAGTGTTACCATAGGGTGTTAACTGTACAGTGTATGAGAAAAACAATATAATTAAGACATGAATCAAGAAATAAACGACTACATAACCAAAAGGAGAATTGAAGGTACATCTGATAGCATTATTAAACAGTCGCTTAAAGAAGTAGGGTGGACTGAAGTGCAACTAATAAATTTTTTCCCTAATATTATTTCATCCTCAAAAAAACCACGAAGCAAGGTTAGTGGGATTATTAAAGTTGTACTTATAGTTTTAGCGTCATTGATTGTTTGTTTTATATTCGTAGCTAGGTATTGGTCACAAATTGTATCATATTCAAAAGTTTTCTTACCCAATTCACTGAGTCAAATAGCAGATCAAAATACGGTGACCTTAAATGACGTGGTTAAGCAGGATCCACTTGCACAGTGTAATAGAAAAACATTACCAGTTTTTGGTGAATTATTTTCTGATGGTGTGAATCCTGATAATTGTTATTTTAAGTTTGCTTTAGAAAAAAAAGACGTTTTATTTTGCGATATGATTAATGATAATAGTATCATAATTCCTTATTGTTATCAGGGCGTAGCGATAATGAGAAATAATGCACAGTTATGTGACCTACTTAATAATAGAAATTATGGTGATAAAGTGGAAGCGTGTAAGAGGTATGTAACAGATTTCAATAGTGGGTCTACTGTTTGTAAAGAAGGGGATGATACATGCAGTCGTAATATTGGAGTGTCTACTTTGGATTTGGGATACTGCAGACGCATGGTTAGCTCGTATCACAGCAAATCATGTATGAGCCAAGTTGTTGAGATTAAGCCCGATGATGTTAAAGTGTGTTTGGAATTTACAGAATTATTTGATAAAGACAAGTGTTATACGGATTTTGCTACGGCAGAACAAAGCGTAGATCTATGTAGCAGGGTTGAAGTTAATGATAGACGGAGCCAGTGTTTAATAACTGTGGCGGTAGATAAGGGTGATCAGACAGTTTGTGATAAATTGGATAAGTACCACAGAGGTTCCTGTTATTTAAATTTTCCCCAACTACAGGATTCGCGTGCTGGAGATATTATCATAAAATCAGACATAGGTGATTACAAATTTGAAGAGTACTACCAATACAATAAGAATTCTTTAGTTCCGGAAATGAGCGACAGTTTTATTGTTACCTACGTCCGCGAACATATCCCTTTAGACCAAGAGTCTATTGATGCCGGTTCTCTTATTACAGAATATGAATTTCAACGGGTGCGATTATCATTGGCGGTATATAAAAATAAAGCCGATGCGGATATTGCGCTAAAGAAAAATTACCTTGACCAGTTCCCTGGACAAATTAATAAGAAAAAAATAGGAGATTATACTATTTATACAGCTGGTTCATCAGGTGGAGCTGTGTGGACGTCAAATAATGTTTGGGTAAGTATAGATGCTGAAAATTATATTACGTATGACCAGGCTGGTGGTATTACTTATCCAGATCAAATAATGCCGGTAATTAGCGCTTACCTCAATAAATATCCACCTGCGTTATCAAATTTGAAAGACGAAATGGATATTCGGGATACCCAGAGAATCTCTGATATTAGGTGGATTCAAACCGTATTGATACCATATTTTGATGATAACAACGGTTATCCAAGGCAAAGGTTACCTGTAGTGCTTGGTTCCAGCAACGCTAGTTCGTTGACTAATAATGGTTGGGGCGCTTCAGGTACTACTATGTATTTGGCCGAGGTTCCTTCTGATCCCCAGCCGTTTGGACAACAATATACTTATTGCTCAGCGAACTTAGCTCAACCTGAAGTGTGTGCCGACTCTACACAGTCTTACATTATTACTTTTAGACTTGAGACCGACACAGATGTATTTGGTATTGGGACGTTATCTGCTGGGGTTCACACTGCTACACCAAATGGTATAAAGTAGTAAATATTTATTATTGGGGTCGAGACAAGTATATTAGTGTGTCGTAAACTACAGTAGTTTAATGAGTGCGGGGTACTTAGACTAGAGTTAAATTTTTAGCCCCAAACCTCTCATTATTTTTTTAAATCAATCCTTAGTCTTGCCATAATATTTAAAATAAGCTACACTATTTTTACTTATCTCTCATACTGTTTGTCTGCTGTTCCTTGGTTCGCCTACGGCGAATCTCACCAGCAAAATACAAGCAGTAGCGGTCCCGATAAAAATCGGGAATAAAGGAAAGGAAAATTTATTTATGCCAGAAATACCAAGTTTATTGGAATTGCTTAAGTCAGGCGTTCATTTTGGGCACCAAAAATCTCGGTGGCACCCAAAAATGAAGCAATATTTATTTACTTCGCGCCAAGGCGTGCATATTATTGATTTAGAAAAAACCACTGCTAAACTAAAGCTGGCGTTAGATTTTATTAAACAAGTGGCAGCCAAAGACGGTTTAATTTTATTCACCAGTTTAAAAGTTCAATCCCATGAGATTATTAAAACGGCAGCACAGGAAGTTGGCATGCCTTATATTACTGGCCGTTGGCTAGGTGGAGTATTTACCAATTTTTCAATCATTTACAAATTAATAAAAAAACTTGAAGGTATGGAGCAGGATAAAAAGACGGGCGCCTGGGAAAAATATTCCAAAAAAGAGCGCTTAGAAAAAGAAAAGATTTTGATTGGTCTGCAAGAATTGGTTGGCGGTATTAAGGGTTTAAATCGTATACCCCAAGTAATATTTATTATTGGTTTACGTGAGGGAAAAAACGCTTTAGCTGAGGCGCGTAAAGTTAAAGTTCCAATAGTGGCAATTGCGGATTCTAACACTAATCCAACTAAGGCTGATTATCCCATTCCGGCAAATGATGATGCTATTAAGTCACTTCAATTAATTACTAATTTAGTAGTGCAGGCGATTAAAGAAGGTCAGCACGAAGCGTTGCATAAAGTTAATATTAAGGAGGAATAATAAAATGATTACTACAGAACAAATTTCTAAATTAAGAAACGATACTGGAGCTGGTATGATGGCTGCTAAACGAGCCTTAGAAGAGGCGAGTGGTGATTATGATAAAGCAGTAAAAGTTTTGCGCGAGCGTGGAGTTAAAGTGGCGCAGAGTAAAAGCAGTCGTACTGCTTCGCAAGGATTGGTAGAGGCATATATTCACGCTGGCAATAAAGTTGGCGCACTGGTAGAGGTGGCGTGTGAAACTGATTTTGTAGCTAGGACTGATAAATTTAAAGAATTAGTACACGATATAGCTATGCAAGTGGCAGCTGCTAGTCCGCAATATATTGCTCCAGAAAATGTTCCAGCAAAAATTTTGGAACAGGAAAAAGATGTTTATAGTAAACAATTAGCAGATCAAGGCAAGAAAGGTGAAATGGTAGAGAAAATTCTTCAAGGTAAGGTAGAAAAATTTTATGCCGAAGTTTGTTTGGTTAAACAGCCATTTATTAAAGATGATAGTAGAACTATTGAGCAGCTGGTTAATGAGGCAATTTCCACCATTGGAGAAAATATCAAAGTGGTCAGGTTTGCCAGGTTTGCCTTATCTCAGCAGTCGGTAATATGCGAAAGTTAAGTTATAATAGGATATTGCTTAAATTATCTGGTGAAGTTTTTGGAAAAGCTAGACAAGGTATTGATTCGGTAAAAATTAAACAAGTAGTAGTGGAGCTTAAAGCGGCTAAGAAATTAGGAGTAGAAATCGCTATTGTTGTTGGTGGGGGAAATTGGTGGCGTAAACGAGATGGGGATAAACAAATTTCCGATCTTTTTTCTGATTATATGGGCATGCTTGGCACAGTGCTTAATGGTTTGGCACTGGCTGATTATTTAAATAAAGTTGGAGTTAAAACTGAATTGCAGTCTTATCTGGTTAGTGTGCCGGGTATTGCTAAAACGAGCGCCAAACAAGCGTGCCTTAGTTTACAGCGGGGCAAGGTGGTAATTTTTGCCGGTGGTACTGGTAAGCCGTTTGTCACCACGGATACTGCCGCAGCCTTACGAGCACGCGACATTAAAGCACATGCGATTTTTAAGGTTGGTTTAACTGATGCAGTTTACAGCGCAGATCCAGATAAAAATAAAAGTGTCAATCGTTTTAAAATACTAAGTTTCAAACAGGCAATTAAAAAGCACTTGGGAATAATGGACTTGGGCGCTTATAAGATTTGTCAACAAGCCAAGATTCCGGTTTTAGTTTTTAAGTGGGGGAAAGGCAGTTTACTTAAAGTATTGGCAGGAAAATTTAATGGTACGGTAATAAATTCCTAAATATAATATAAAATTTGTTATCCACAACCCTGCAATTGACATTATTGTGGGTATTTTGTAGTATGGCGGTTAAGGAGCAGAAAATTTTGCTTTAAAATTCTGTTTCCTTCACGGAACAACAACTTCTTAAAAAGGAGATTGTATGAATCCAAAGAAAATTTTACAAAGCCCATTTGTGGGTTTTGTAAAAAAAATCGATCGCCGCGTATTGACGGTGGCATGTCCTTTGGGGCGTAAATTCTTTGAATATTGCCACAATAGGCAACCACCTTAACACGCAGAGCGCAAATTAAGCTCATTACAAATTCTACGGAAAATCTCATAACTAATCTGTTGTAACCTATAATGAATAATTCAGTAACTTATGAAAGTTATGAGACAAGAGCGCGATTGGCACTATAGCTGTACTTAAAGAAGTATTGGTGTCATATGCGAGTTATATTTTGGGATTTGTTATTGAGCGAAGCGGTGGATGAATCATTACTCTCCACCGCTCTTTTATTATTTTAATTTCAGGTAAATTGTCCCGATCGAGACTTTTTCCCTGAGATGAAATTTGTGATTTTCTTTATTTGACTTGAATATTTTATAGGTGATAAGATATTAATAGAGTCAAAATGCTCTAAAAATAAAATAACAATACCAAAACAACAATTTCCGAAAGGAAGGGTATTAATATGAGACATCTGATGATTAATGTGTTCAACAATACAGGTTAGCATCAAGATGCTGAGTGCGCCAGCTGCAGTATATTGAAAAGGACTATTTTATTGCAGCTGGCCTTTTTTTTATTGTCAAAAGTCTATATAATTAACCTGCATTATTCTTAATCTATTAACTTATGCCTATTAGAATAGCTATCAATGGTTTTGGTCGCATTGGCCGAGCGGCGTTTAAAGTCGCCTTAACCAAAAAAAAGTATGAAGTAGTGGCGATTAATGATTTAATGGAGTCAGCCACTTTGGCGCATTTATTAAAATACGACACGATTTACGGTAATTACGGTCAAGAAGTAAAATTTGACCGCAAGCACCTTATTGTTAATGGAAAAAAATATTTAGTTATTGCTGAAAAAGAGCCGAACAAATTGCCATGGAAAAAATTAAAAGTGGATGTGGTGCTGGAATGCACTGGGCGTTTTACTACACAAAATGATGCCAAAGCCCATCTTAAAGCTGGAGCGCGGAAAGTTATTTTATCTGCCCCAGCCAAAGATGATATTACACCTACTTATATTTTGGGAGTAAATGTGCAAGGTAAAATTAAACAAGATATTATTTCCAATGCTTCCTGCACTACTAATTGTATAGCTCCAGTGGCCCAAATAATAACTTCGGCATTTGGTGTTAAAAAAGCAATGATGACTACAGTGCATTCAGTTACGGCTGAACAGAATTTAGTAGATGGTCCGCCTCCTGGATTACACAAAGATTTGCGCCGAGCTAGGGCAGCTTCGCAAAATATCGTTCCCACCACCACTGGCGCTGCCAAAGCTACTTTTAAGGTGGTGCCAGAGCTTAAGGGCGTGTTTGATGGAATGGCGGTGCGCGTGCCCACTATTTGCGGATCGATTGCTGATTTTACTTTTGTGTTAAAGAAAAAGACGTCTGCGCAGCAGGTAAACAACATATTCAAGCGCGCTGCTAACAACCCGCGGTTTAAGGGCATTTTGCAAGTCACAACTGAACCCCTGGTGTCATCTGATATTATTGGAAGTCCTTATTCCTCAATTGTAGATTTATCATTAACTCAAGTAGTGGATGGGGATCTGGTAAAAGTAGTAGCTTGGTATGACAACGAATGGGGCTATGCTAATCGGTTGGTGGAGATGGTGGAGAAAGTGATTTAATCGATAATAAAATACCCATCTTTTGTAAAAGATGGGCAGGTAGATTTTTCTAAAAGTTACTTTTTTAACTTTAGGGGCTTTTTCTTTTTGTGGAAATGCCATTCTTTGAGGAATTCTGTGCGTCGTCGGCGATAGTAAACTCGGAATTTTAATGATGTTGTAGCTTTGCTTTTTTGGAAATAAGTTATTAACCTATATTCACAACGCCAGGCCTTAATAGTATCTCCCGATAAAGCATTTAAATTTTCTAAAAAATTTTCTTCTGTCAATTCTTTGGCCAGCGCTTTGTTAGTGGTGCTGTCTAACGGTTGGATAAACCATTCTTTTTTCATAAAGAGCTCCTTTTTGTTAGTTTGGCTATCATCTTATAATATTTACTAAATTTTAGCAAGCATCTTTTTTATTTCCCTAAATTGTTATATCCTAAAGAGTAGGATGAAGTTAAAAGTTATAAATCAAGCCAATAATTTCGCAGGTAAACGCGTGATAGTGCGGGTTGATTTTAATGTGCCGTTAATACGTGGCAGGGTGGCAGATAATGCCAGAATTATTGCTGCTTTACCTACTATTAGGTTTTTAGAGCGCCAGCAGGTTAAACAAATTGTGTTGGTGTCGCATTTAGGCAGGCCTGACGGCAAAATAGTAAAAAGTCTAAGTTTAAAACCAGTAGCCAAGGAATTAAGCAAATTATTGCGACAGCAAGTAAAATTTATTCCCTTAGCAAAACTGGGTGTTAATGAAAAACATTTTATAATACTTCTGGAAAATATTAGATTCTTGCCTGGCGAGGAAGCAAATGACTTTAAGTTGGCTAAAAACATTGCCAAATTCGGCGATATATTTGTTAATGAAGCGTTTTCAGTAGCCCATCATATGGGAGCTTCGTTTGTGGCTATCAGCAAATATTTACCCGTTTATGCTGGTTTGGAGTTGGCTGCAGAAGTTGCGGCTCTGGAAAAATTTAAAAAGCAAGGACGTCAATCTACAATCGCGATTATTGGTGGTGCTAAAGTAGAAGACAAATTGCCAATCATTGAAAAAATACTAAGTAAAGTTGATAACGTTTTAGTGGGAGGAGTAGTTGCTAACACATTTTTAAAAGCCAAGGGATTAGCAATTGGTAAATCATTGTTTGGTAAACAGCTGTTAAAGCAGGCTAAAGTAATTTTGCGGGTAGGAAAAAATAAAATTGTTTTACCTTATGATGTAATAGTAGATACTGTTGGTACTAAGAAAAAAGAAACAACAGCGGTTTTAGTAAATAAAGTTAAATCTAATCATAAAATTTTAGATTTAGGAACCGAAACAATCAGGCAATATTCGCGATATGTGAAAAAAGCGAAAATTATTTTTTGGTCTGGGACTATGGGTTTGGCAGAGAAAAATACTTATTCACATGGAACTTGGTCTTTGGCGCGCTTAGTATCAGCGCGTGCCCGAGGTAGAACATTTGTGATGGTGGGCGGGGGAGACACGATCAATTTTTTCCACCAAAAAAAATTATGGGTTGATTATGAATCCTTAGCCGGCGGTGCTATGCTGGATTATATAGTTGGTAAGAAATTACCGGGTCTTAAATCGTTATTTATTTAATTCGTTATGTCTAAGGATACTATAAAAAAAATAACAGCCAGAGAAATTCTTGATTCCCGTGGCGATCCGACGGTAGAAGTTACAGTGGAGGTTGTAGGTGGAACCAAAGCTACAGCTGCTGTTCCATCGGGTGCTTCTACTGGAAAACACGAGGCGCATGAATTACGCGACAATGACAAAAAACGTTATGGCGGCAAGGGTGTGTTGAAAGCTATTAAAAATGTTAATACTGAAATTAACAAATTATTGAAGGGAAAGGATGTTATTCAGCAGTCAGAGATTGATAAGCAGCTGATTGAATTAGACGGCACAAAAAATAAAGAGCGTATAGGTGCTAATGCTATTTTAGGCACTTCGCTCGCGTGCGCCCGAGCGGGGAGTTTGGCTGTTAAAGTTCCTTTATACAAATATATTCGTCAAACTTTCTCTATTGTGGCAAAAGATTTTCCCTTACCACACGCCATGATAAATTTGGTTAATGGTGGCAGACACGCTGATAGTAATTTGGAAATTCAGGAGATAATGATTATCCCGCAGATTTATTCAACTGGTGGGGAGGTAAATATTAAAGAATGCGTTCGCCTTGGCTCGGAAGTATTCCATGCTTTAGGTAAGATTTTTAATAAAGAAAAATTAGATATTGATTTAGGTAACGAAGGCGGTTATGCACCTGATTTTAGATCGTATAATCAGCCGTTTGATTTACTATTGCAGGCCATAAATAAGGCAGGATTTGAACCTGGCAAGCAAGTGGCTTTGGGACTAGATGTGGCAGCTTCTGAATTTTACAGCAATGGCAAGTATGATTTTCAAGGACAACAATTATCTGCTGACGGTTTGATTAGTCTTTACGAAGAATGGCTTAATCGCTGGCCAATAATTTCTCTAGAAGATGGCTTACATGAAGATGATTGGAGTGGCTGGATTAAGCTTACTAAAAAATTCAAAGATAAATGTAATTTAGTTGGAGATGATTTATTTGTTACTAATATTAACAGGTTGCGCATGGGAGTTGAATTGGGTGCGGCTAATGCCATTATTATTAAATTCAATCAAATCGGCACGCTTTCAGAAACTATTACTACCACTAAATTTGCCCAAGATCATGGTTATAAAATTGTAGTTTCACACCGTTCAGGTGAAACAGCAGATACTTTTATTGCCGATTTAGCAGTGGCAGTAAAAGCTGATTTTTTAAAGGCGGGCTCTGTAGCGCGAGGGGAAAGGGTGGCTAAATATAATCGGTTAATAGAAATAGCGACCGAATTAAACAAATAGATTGTCTATTAAGCCAATTTTTTATATAATTAAAGAAGAGGTGTCTTTCACTTCTTTTTAAACTATGCTTAAAATGAACAACAAAATTATTCGTCACTCGCCATTGGTTTTAGCTATTTTAGATGGCTGGGGAATTGGCGGGAATGATAAAAATGTGAATCCATTGCTTAGAGCTAAGACGCCTTTTATTAATTGGGCGCTTAGAAATTTTCCTCACGCCAAGCTATGCGCTTCGGGGCGGTGCGTTGGTTTACCGAAAAATCAAGATGGTAATTCTGAAGCAGGTCATTTAAATTTAGGTGCCGGACGCGTGGTTGAACAAGACTCGGTGATTATTTCCCAAAGTATCAAGGATGGGACTTTTTTTAAAAATCCAGCATTGCTCGCTGCAATTGAACATGTAAAAAAATATAAATCACAACTGCATTTGATGGGTTTGTTATCTAATTATAATAGTGGCCATTCTTCTCCTGAACATTTTCAGGCATTGCTAAAGTTTTGTAAGCAACAAGGTATCAAGCGTGTATATATTCATTTTTTTACTGATGGCCGTGATTCTCCCAAATACGATGCAATAAAATTTTTACACGAAGTACAGAAAAGATTTACCAACGGGGAAGTGGTAGCCTCAATAATAGGTAGGTTTTATGCCATGGATCGCAAGAAAAAATGGTCTAGAACCGAAAAAACATATAAATTATTAACTCGGGGAGAAGGATTAATTGCTCCCGATCCGGAAACGGCAATTCGGCACGCTTATAATCGCGGTGAGAGCGATGAATTTATCAGCCCCACAGTTATAGTGGATAATAAGCACCATCCAGTTGGTTTACTTAAGGATAAAGATGCGGTGATATTTTTTAATTTAAGATCCGACCGTGCCAGACAAATGGCTAAGCCGTTTGTACAAATAAAGTTTGAACAGCAAAATCGCGGTGCCTTTCGACGTCATAAAATATTAACTAACTTAAAATTTATTGCTATGACAGATTTTGGGCCAGATTTAGGCGGCATTACCACAGCTTTTCCTAGCGTTGATATAATAAATTCTTTACCGATGGTTTTAAAAAATCTTCGTCAGTTATATATTTCAGAAATGGAAAAATATGCTCATGTCACATACTTTTTTAACGGTGGTTATGCCCAGCCAGTAGCTGGTGAAGATAGAATAATTATTCCCTCACCGGCGGTTTCGTCTTACGATAAAACACCAGCTATGTCAGCTTATAAAATTACCACTACAGTGTTAAAAAAATTGAGGCAGCATAAGTATGATTTTATAACCTTAAATTTTCCTAATCCGGATATGGTGGCTCATACTGGTAATTTTGCAGTTTGCGTTAAAGCCATGGAAGTATTGGATAAATGTTTAAAGTCAATTTATTCGGAATTAAATAAACAGCGAGGTAGCTTTATGATTGTTTCTGATCATGGAAATGTTGAGGAATTGTTAAATACTAATACTGGCGAAATTAACACGGATCACTCAACCTATCCTGTTCCTTGTGTGTTAATTAATAATAAACTTAGGCACAAAAAATTTGGGAAAACCAAGGGTTTATTAGGCGATGTGGCGCCAACAATATTAAATTGGCTGGGAGTTAATCAACCGCAGGAGATGACGGGAAAAAGTTTATTATCAAAAAAATTATGACAGGCCAAGCTCTAGTAGTAGTATTGTTAATTCTTGATGGTTGGGGTATTGCACCGCCATCGCGCGGCAATGCCATTACTTTGGCTAGGACGCCGGTGTTCAAAAAATTAATCAATACTTATCCAATATTTTCTTTACAAGCAGCTGGCGAGTCTGTTGGTTTGCCCTGGGGAGAAATGGGTAACAGTGAAGTTGGCCATTTAACTTTAGGGGCAGGAAAAATATTGTATCAGGATTTGCCACGGATTAATAAATCAATTTCTGATAAGAGTTTTTTTTCCAACCAGGTTTTTATTAAGGCCTGCAATAATGTTAAAGAAAAAAATAGTCAATTACACTTAATTGGCTTAGTTAGTCCCGGCGGTGTGCATAGTTATAATGAACATTTATTTGCTTTATTGGAATTAGCTAAAAGGCAGAATGTTGCAAAAGTATATGTGCATGCTATTTTAGATGGCCGAGATACACAATTTAACAGCGGCCTAGGCTTTATTGAAGATTTAGAAAATACTATTAATAAAATTGGATTAGGAAAAGTAGCCACAATTAGCGGGCGTTATTTTGCAATGGATCGCGACAATCATTGGGATCGCATTGAAAAATATTATTTGGCTTTAACCAAGGGCGAAGGAAATAAAAGTGATAAAGCGGTAACGGCAATAAAAGATTATTATGAACAAAAGATTTATGATGAAGAAATACCACCAACAGTAATTACTACCGCCAATAAACCGATTACTCAAGTTTTATCTGGCGATTCTATAATTTTTTTCAATTTTAGATCAGACCGCGCCAGACAGTTAACGCAAAGTTTGGCGATGAAAAATTTTGATAAATTTAAACCCGCGCCTATTGATAATTTGGTATTTGTAACCATGACTGAATATGAAAAAGGATTGCCCGTTGAAGTGGCGTTTCCACCTGAAGTAGTAGAAAAACCATTAGCCATGGTAATTTCGCAGGCTGGTTTAAGGCAGCTGCATATTGCCGAAACAGAAAAATATGCTCATGTTACATATTTTTTTAACGGCGGTAGGGAAAAGGCTAATGAAGGCGAAGAGCATGTATTAATTCCGTCGCCAACAGTTTCATCTTATGATCAAAAACCAGCTATGTCGATTCGCGGCATTGTTAAAACATTAATACAGGAGGTGCGTAACAATTCTTATAGTTTTTATATTGTTAATTTTGCTAATGCTGACATGGTGGCTCATACTGGGAATTTACCAGCAACTATTAAAGCCGTAGAATTTATTGATGAGGCTTTGGGTGAGGTAGTGGCGGCAGTTTTGGAAGTTGGGGGCATGTTATTAATAACTGCTGATCATGGAAACGCAGAAGGGTTAACTAATTTACAAACAGGAACCATTGATAAAGAACATAGTGCTAATCCAGTTCCTTTAATAATCGTCTCTAGCACTTTAGAGCAAAAAGCAGCAGCAGTTTCGCCAATTACTGATGATTTAAGCCAATTAAGGCCAGCGGGAATGATTGCTGATATAGCTCCAACTATTCTTCATTTATTAAATATTCCCAAACCACCAGAAATGACCGGATTAAGCCTGTTGTAAATTTTATTATGCCAGAACTTCCAGAAGTCGAAACTATCAGGCGTGTTTTAGATAAACAAATTCGTGGACAGATAATTAGCCGAGTTGAAATAAGAAATAAAAGAATTGTTAAATCTTCGGTTGCGATTGTTCAGAAAGCATTAACACGAGCAAAAATAGTAAAAATAAAACGACGCGGCAAGCTGTTAATTTTTAATTTAGATAATGAAAAAATACTGCTGATTCATCTCAAAATGACTGGTCAACTGGTTTGGCAGGCTGTTAATAAAAAAATAAAGGTGGGTGGTCATCCAATAATCGGGGTAGTAGGTGTGCCTAATAAGTTTACCCGAGTTGTCTTATATTTTAAAAATAAAGGACGATTATTTTTTAATGACGTTAGAAAATTCGGTTATTGGCAAGTAATAGATCAAAAAGATTTAGAAAAAATAGAGTCTAGATTTGGTCCAGAGCCATTAACCAGGGTTTTTAATAAGCATTACCTATTTCAAGTTATAAAAAATAGAAAACGTTCCAAAATAAAATCTGTTTTATTAGATCAAAAAGTGGTAGCAGGGTTGGGCAATATTTATATTGATGAAAGTTTGTGGCAAGCAAAGGTCAAACCCTCACGGTTGGTTGGCGGTTTGTCATTAAATAATATCCGGTTAATTTGTAGCGCCATCAAACTAGTTATCAAGCAGGCTATTAAATTTCGCGGCACATCTTTTAACAGTTATATAGATCCTCGAGGAAAAGAAGGGAGTTATTGGCAGCAAAGAAAAGTTTATAGTAGACAGGGTTTGGCGTGCAAGCGATGTGGGGATATAATAATAAAGATTAAACAAGCGGGTCGTGGTACTCATTATTGCCCCACTTGCCAAAAATAGTATGACATATTATTTATTTGAGATTATTAATGGAGGAGCTGGAAAATATATATTAGTAGATACCTTAGGAATTTTTTTTGCCAGTTGGGCAATTTGGTTATTAGCTGGTTGGTTAATTATTATTTGGTGGAAAGGCGCGGGGCAATTTAAATATGGCCGTTTATTTGAAGCGGCATTAGTCATCGCGGTGGTTTATGCTATAAATTCTATAATCGGTTATTTATATTTTGAGTCTCGGCCATTTACCGAACAGGGGGTTAATTTATTAATATCAGTGCCCATGCTTTCTAAATCATTCCCTTCTGATCATGCAGCCCTAGCTTTTGTATTAGCAATGTCGATATTTAAGTTAAATAAGAAATTGTGGTGGTCGTTTATAATTGCTGCACTTATAGCCTTGGCTCGAGTGTTTGTTGGCGTTCATTATCCACACGATGTGTTAGTTGGCATCATGATTGGTATTATAGTTAGTTGGATTGTTTTTTATTTATTTAAATATTATACACTTAAGTTAAGTAGTAAGCTTAAGTAATATGATAACTACCGGAGAAGATTTAGTTAATGGTTTGATTAATTGGGGAGAATTGAAAAATCCGTTGTTAGTTAAGGCACTGCGGCGAATTGATAGAAAATTTTTTGTTCCAGTAAAATTGCAGGATGAAGCTTATGGTAATTATCCTTTACCTATAGGTAAGGGGCAAACTATTTCTCAACCCTCTACTGTAGTTTTTATGATTGAACAATTAAAAGTTAAACCAGGACAAAGTATTTTGGAAGTAGGTTCGGGCGGTGGTTGGGTTAGCGCCTTGTTAGCGCAAATGGTAGGCGATCAAGGGCATGTGACTGGTATGGATATTATTCCAGAATTAGTTGAATTAGCAAGGGAAAATATTAGGCGTGTCATTGCGAGTCCGAGTAAAGGCGAGAGTGAAGCAATCTCTTTCAAAAATTTACAGTTTATAGTTGGTGACGGCAGTTTGGGTTATAAGAAAAATAGTTCCTATGACCGAATAATTGTTTCAGCTGGAGCCCGGAAAATTCCCCAAGCATTATTAAAACAGCTAAAAGATGGGGGGCGTATGGTTATTCCAGTTGGTGAGGGAACGCAGGATATGGTGGTGATAGAAAAGGTAGGAACTAAGATTAAACAGACCAAATATTCCGGTTTTGTCTTTGTGCCGTTGATTAGTAAATAAATCAAGTTTTAAGTTGACAATTATTTAACATGCAGATAAAGTATGGCTAGAAAAAGTGTCAGAACATCGGCTCTTTAACAAACGGTACTGATAAGTAAGGTACCAATTTATAAACCCGTAGCTTGATAAGTAAGAGCTACACAAAATAATGGAGTTAATCATGAAACTTATAAAATTATATCATGTAGTTCTTGCGCTAGTTGTGCCGGTATTACTTGCTTGCTTTGCATATCTATTTTTACCACGCGAAGCCTCGAGTTTTCACGGTGACACACAAGTAGCAGATATGAATTATTACCCTACACAATGGGTAATTGGTTTATCCATAGTCTGAGTAGCTGGAGTTATAATTTGGCGGATATCATATCGCGCGAGGTGTATCAATATCTTTGAACAGATATTTAGCGTGTCACCCCCAAAATCAAAATGCTGGAAAAAACGAACCGTTCTGCAACCTATAGTGGATAAGGTGCTTGTTAGTTTAGCTGGAAAATTTAAAATTGTTTGTAAAGTTGAAGAGCAGATTACCAGTAAAAAGAATTCTAGTCACCATAGAGATGGGATAAAAAAATAAACACTGCTCCGTTAGTTATTCAGCAGTTAATTAGCGAACAATTTATTAAATTTGAGGAAGCCGAGGAGAAGGTTGTTGAGACTAAAAAACTTTTTTGGCAAGCTTATAATTTAACCGAGCAATTTGGTTTCGAGTTAAAAAGAGGAGAAAATATAGCCAGACAATACTATCCCAAGATAGTCGCTTAGGACAAACTTGCGGTACCTCAACATCTAAACATCTAAAATAATTAAACCTAAAGAAAAAGGTCGCTAGAATCTAGCGACCTTTTAATATATATTGACGTCTTTCGTAGGCGCTATCTTATTGTCATATAGCTTGATAATCGGTAAAATGATATTATATGAAATTTCTTATTTTAGCAGGCGGGTCGGGCACTAGGTTGTGGCCGGTTTCGCGGCAAAATACGCCCAAACAAGCTCAGGCTTTTTTTGATTCCGCCACTTTATTAGTTAGAACATTTAATAGGCTAACAAAGTTTTCCCCTAAGAAAGATATTTTTGTTGCTACATCAGCTAAACAAGTTGAGTTAGTTAAAAAGGAATTACCCCAACTTTCTCAGGGGCAGATTTTTATTGAACCAGTGGCGCGTGGTACTTTAGCAGCTATAGGTTTATCAGCTGTCAGATTGTATAAAAAATATCCCAAAGAAGTAGTGGCAACAATTAACTCTGATCATTATATTGGCGAGGAGCAAGAGTATGCCCGGATGTTGAAACAAGCGGAAAAGGTGGTTAAACGCTTTCCTGAAACCATTACTCTGTTAGGTGTTAGGCCGTCATACCCAGAAACTGGTTATGGTTATATAAAAATGGGTGAGCAAGTGTGGAAAATAAAAAATCGTCAAAAAACAGACGAAGTTTTTTTAGTGGAAAAGTTTGTTGAAAAACCCAACTTAGCAAAGGCTAAAAAATATGTTAAGCGCTGGGAATATCTTTGGAATCCGGCTTATTTTGTGTTTTATCCTAAAACATTATTAAAACTTTATGCTGAACATATACCAAAAGCAGGTAAAGTTTTTTCCAATATCAGTAAAGTTTTAGGAAAACCCGTGGAGTTAAAAATAATAACCAAACAATTAAAAAAATTACCAGCCATTTCAATTGACTATGGTTTATTGGAAAAAATGAATAATTTATTGGTATTGCCAGCTGATTTTGCCTGGACTGATGTTGGTCATTGGCGGACTATTTATGATATTCTGGCAAAAAATAGCCGGGCGAATATAAGTAAGGGCACTTATTTGGGCGTCAAGTCATCTGGTAATTTAGTTTACTCTTTGTCTGGTAAATTAATTGCCACTGTGGGGGTAAATAATTTTATTATTATTGAAACAGAAGATGCATTATTGGTTTGTCCTAAAAAATATTCTCAACAGGTAAAAGAAATTGTTGCTAAATTAAAGCAAAACAAGCGAAAGGATTTGTTATAATGTTATCTAATTATCAACCAAAGCCCAAACAGGGAATTAAAAGATTTTCTAAGTTTATTTTATATATTTTTTTAATGGTCGTGATATTAGTTGGTTGGAGTGCTTGGTTGTTAATTAAACCCGCTAATACTAGTAGTGATCTGGTTAATTTTTCCGTTGCCGTTGGTGAGGATGTAAAAATTATTGGCACAAACCTGGATAACTCCCAACTTATCTCTAGTCGGTTTATATTTGAAAGTTGGGTTTATTTAACTGGAACAGAAATAGAATTTTTAGCTGGTAATTATAAATTACCAGCTAATAGCAATATCATAAATATTATCAAACTACTAACTGGTGGTATTGTACCGTCATCAGAAGTTAATATTACGATTATTGAGGGCTGGTCTATAAAAGACATTAGTGAGTATTTAGCTAAAATTGATTTATACCAAACAGACGATTTTATGAAATTAGCTACAACTCCGCAATTATTTAACCCAATTTTGGATTCATTAGGCATGACTCTTTCCTCTAAACCAGCCGGCGCATCGTTAGAGGGTTATTTGTTTCCAGATACTTATCGTGTTTATCAGCAATCCAAACCCCAGGATTTGGTTAGCAAGGTGCTGGATAATTTTGTAAAAAAATTCAAACAGGAATGGCTCACGCAATTAGAAAAAAAGGGATATAATATGTGGCAAGCGATAATTATGGCAAGTATTGTAGAAAAAGAAGTTGCCAGTGAACAAGATCGTCAACTTGTTGCGGATATTTTTTGGAGGAGATTAGAAGCAAGCTGGGGACTGGAAGCTGATTCAACTATCAATTATATTACTGGTAAAAATTCACCTCGAGCTTCAGGTGATGATTTGTCTATAGATTCGCCTTATAACACTTATAAATATCGCGGGCTGCCCCCTGGACCAATTTGTAATCCAGGAGAAACGGCTTTGTATGCCGTGGTTTATCCACAAAGTAATAATTATTGGTATTTTTTAACCACACCCGATGGGGAAGTAATATATTCTAAAACTTTTGAAGAGCATAAAAAAGCTAAGGCACAATATTTAAAATAAATTTAAGATTTTGTAGTTTGAAGAAGAAACTTGCCAAATAAGGCAGAGAGGTTTAAAATAAAAAAAAATTAAATATAGATCATTGAAAGGTGAATTCATGAACCGGGAACACATTTTTTTGCTTATCTTGGCGATTTTATTCGCCTTGGTTTGGTACGATAATCAATCATTTAAACATGAGCAAAATTTAACGAATGATAATTTAAACGCTGTTAAGGCCTTAGTGTCCACGGTGGACTCAACTTCGCGGCATAGAGATAGTCTGCAGTGGAATTATTTTTCTTTTTCCTCTTTTCATTTGCCTGATACTTATATTTGTCTTGAACAAGTTGTGGATTTTACCAGACCACAGGTAAGGCAAAGGGTTGAAGAAGAGTTATATAAATTTTTACGATACCGGGATCGTTTGTTAATGTGGTGGAAATTGGGTGGTCGGTATTTTCCACTTATTGAGGAATCATTAGCCGAGTTGGAATTGCCAGATCAGTTAAAGATATTAGCAATTTTAGAAGGGTTGCTTGATCCTAATTCAGCTTCTTATGCCAAAGCCGTTGGTATCTGGCAGTTTATCTATACCACAGGTAAGGAATATGGTTTGCGCAAGAATTTTTATGAGGATCAGCGCAAAGATATTTGGAAGTCGACTAAAGCAGCGTGCAAACATTTAGTCGATTTGTATCAAATAACTTGGCTTAAAGGTAAAGATAATAAAGGTTATCAGGATTGGTGGCTAGCTTTAGCTGCATATAATGCCGGTACTGGTAGGATAAATAACATTACCAGAACTGAAGGTACAACTGATTTTTGGTCTCTTAGATCTTTACCAAAAGAAACCAAGAGATATGTACCGCAGTATATCGCCCTATGTTACATATTTGATCATCCCGAACTATTGGGACTAAATAATAGTCCGCAATATCAAGCATTACCAGAAGTTAAAGATACGATCATTGAGTTGTCTAAAACCGGGTCTTTAAAAGATTTAGCCGTAGCTGTCGGCATTAATTTAGATAGCTTTATGTTAATCAACACTGCTATTGAAATTGATAAATTGCCTGCTGGTCGATATAGGGTGAAAACCATTGTTCCTTAAGTAAATAACCAAGAATACATGCCTTCCCTATATGAGAAGGCATTTTATTTTTTATAAAATAAAAATCTCCCAAACTGAAATAATTTGAGAGATTTTTGATTGTTATATTTTGGGGTCTGGTTTAGACCAATAGGATAATAGTTGTCCAAAAATAAATCCCACACCCAGAGGCATGAGTATTCCTAATAAGAAGTCAGATATCATATTGTTAACCGTATCATTTGTTAGCCAACCATAACACAGGAGTAGTATAAGTAAACCGCCAGTTGTACCATATAGGTAGTAGCCAAATTTTTTTCTGGCTTTTACCTCGAATTCATCAACAAGATATATTGATATCAGTCGCGAACTGAAGATGGAGAGTATAAATATTACCACCATACCAATAATGAAAATTGTTGAATGAAGGCATGAGATCCCTTGTTTAATGGACACTGGTAATGTTATAGCCGTTATTGCTATTAATAGAACGATTATTAAACCGCCAAAAGTTAGTCCCCATTTAATTTGTCTCAGATTATGATAGTACATTAGTTTATTTTATCCTTTCTTGATGGATTTTTTTCAAAAATCAATGTTTATTATATTCCACTTAACCGCTTTGATAGTCAGTGTCAAGTTGGTCTAATGTTTGTTAATATTAACACACCTTCGTTCTAATAAAAATCAGAACTACGGCGTGCAATAAGCGGACATGACCAGAATAAAAAAGATATATATTGCTGGTGGTCGGTATTAAAGTGTACTTTAGAATTTGACAGGTTTTTCGGTTATGCTACAATAGTCATACATAATAAATAGAGAGCCACAGACAGTAGGTTCCGTCTCGCCATTTGGCGGACGAGATTAAGCCTCACAAAAGGGCCTACCGAGGCAGATTAGCCGCTGGTTTATAGCAAATGGTTAATAGTATCTAGTCTGTGGTTATCCACAGTTTTTTAATATTTAAAAGTTAAAGATTTATATGGCAAAAACTAGGCAAAAAAAAGAATCATTAGTAGCAGAAGTTGCTGTGATGTTGAAAGATGTTAAGGGCGCGGTGTTTGCTGATTTTACCGGTTTGACTGTAAAAGAAATGAAAGAGCTTCGAAAAGGTTTAAGGGAACAGGGTATTGCATATGAGGTGTTAAAAAAGACTTTACTTACAAAGTCTATAAAAGAGGCAAAACTAGAAAATATTTCGGTGGATAAATTTGTCGGCAGTGTTAGTTTAGCAGCTTCATCAGAAGACGAAGTGGCGCCGGCAAAAATTTTAGTTAATTTTGCCAAGACACATGAAAAACTCAAAGTGTTGGGCGGCATTATGAACCGGAATTTTATTGAACTCGAACAGGTATTAACATTAGCCAAATTACCAAGCAAGCAGGAATTGTTAGGACAGTTGGTTGGCACAATAGCTGCTCCAGTTACTGGTTTGGTTAGAGTGTTATCAGGCAATATTCGTGGTTTGGTTCAAGTTTTATCAACTTTATATAAAAAACAAGCTTAAATAATTTATAAATTTTAATTTTTAATTATATATCATATGTCAGACGAACAAAAAAAAGATGTTCAAGTACCAGAAAAGTTTAAAAATCTTGTTTCTGAGATTGAAAAATTGTCAGTACTTGATTTATCAGAACTGGTAAAAGTTCTGGAAGATAAATTTGGCGTTTCTGCGGCCGCTCCGGTTGCTGTTGCTGCTGCAGTGGGTGCTGGTGCGCCGGGTGAAGCTGTAGAAGAGAAATCAAGCTTTAATGTTGAATTGACTGAATCTGGTGCCAATAAAATTGGCGTGATTAAGGCATTACGCGAAGTAACACAACTTGGGTTGAAAGAGGCAAAAGATTTGGTTGATAGCGCGCCCAAGATGGTAAAAGAAGGTGTAGCTAAAGAAGAGGCAGAAAAAATGAAGAAAAAAATTGAAGAAGCCGGTGGGAAAGTTACCTTGAAGTAAGTTCAAATATTAAAACAAGTCTCATGTTATGGGGCTTGTTTTTTATTAGACTATTTCGTTAAATCGCTAGCAGAATAACTGTAAACTTTATCCCCATCTAGTATAAAAATCAAGTTATTTGTTTTATTTATAACAATATCCGTCGGCGCGGTTAGGGTTGGAAACATTAGTTGTGCTACTATTATTCCTTGTTTGTCTATAACAATAATTCGTTTGGTTGCTGTTTCCAATATATATAAATAGTCAGTGTCCGAACTGGTTCTTATTTTGTTGGCACTGGTTACGTTTGGATTAATAGTGGGTGAAGGAAAATTTTTATTTACTCCACGTACGTATTTTTCGATTAAGCCGTTACTATATAAAATATATATTGACCCATCAACAGTAAGTGATACTGCATTTTTTAATTCATCCTGGCTAGTATTAAGCCAACGGGAAGCTGAAGATAAAGAATTATCAGTTAAAGTAGTGCGGTATATTAGTGATGGATTATTGCTAAGCAGATATACATTTTGACCATCGTAAGGGCTAATATCTTTAAGATCTGGAAATTGACGGCTTATAGGTTCATTTACTTTGGTTGTTATATTTACCAAAAAATTCAGATTAGAGTTGCTATTAAATAGCGCCAGGGTTTGATTAACAGGCGTAGCATATTTAATAGGACCGGTATTGGATAGAGTAAAAAGGATTTTACTTCCTGACTCCTCGCTGGTAGTAGCCAAGCGCCCTGATTCAGAGTAGGCGATTAATTTATTCATCCACAATAGTCCGCGCCAGTGACCAGTTTCTAATAATGATAAGTCACCGACCAGTTTAGGTTCTAAAACCACGATTTGACGCAGCGCTCGCTGACCTAGTTGGTTAAGCGAATCAGAAAGTTGTTGATACTCTTGTTTTTGATCTTTAGCTTTGCGTGGAAGTTGAGCTAACAATATTCGCGCTTCATCTAAAAGTTTTGCAGCTTTAGCGTCATCGTGATAAATCAAAGATGCTTCAATGGCGCCGCGTTTTTCGGTTATATTATTGATAATCGTCTTATAGTTATTATTATCTGAACCTTGCAGGTTTATTCTACCAGAAAGAACAATACTATAAGAAAAAATAAATACCAAAATTAACACGATTGTCCCTAATACACGATGAATCTGCACTGACGATCGGTATTGCTTGATAATTTTTTCAAAACTAGATATTACATAATTTTTAAGTTCAGAACGACGCCAGGGGATATGAATATTAGTAATTATATTAATTATTTTTTTGGTTAGCCTAACCGTAGTAGAATGTTCACTTTCTTCACTTATTACTGATTGAGATACCGGTTTTGACCGATTGTTATATTGGAAGCTAGCAATATTTTTTAGTGTTGGTAAAAGTCTAATAATTTTGGCTTTAATATGAAGAAAAAAATTCGGTTTTAAAATATTGGTGGTTCGTTTCGCTGATCTAATTAATTGATTTACTGAATCTTCAGTAGTAGTAATATGTTGTGGCGTGGAAAGATTAAGGATAATTAAGCTTACCGGTGGTTGACGATCCATTTGAGTAATTAATTTTTCAATAATTTTCGTGGCGGAACCAGGTGCAGCCGTACTAATAATTTGTCTTAGTTTATCAACAGAAAAATAATCCATTATTCCAGGGTTTGATAATAATAACGATTCTCCAAGCTTTAGATGGCCGCTAATCAATTGCTGAAAAACTGGTTTTTTACTTATTACAGAATAATCATTATCATTTTGAATACTCGTTTTTACGATATTTGTAAAACGCGTTGTTGAGATAACAAATGCGCTAGCCGCACCAATCGTTGATACGCAAATTTCCGGATTTCTAAATAAGGCAATAGCCAAATGATAACGTGGCGCTTGGGGATTAAAAGGGAATGGTGATAGTAAGCGAGCTAATGTTTTATTCACCTCCATTAGAATATTTTCCATTATTTCTTCTGCTAACTCCAAACGGTGTGTTGTTTCGTACCATAGACTATCAATACGTGAAAGTAATGCCGCTCCTACACCCTGGGCTGTGGCATAAGGCAGATCTAATTCCCCGACTAATAATAAATGTTCATTATCACGCGACCAAACATTAGCCAAACTTGGGGTTTGCATGTTTTCTATCGCCAGCCGGGCTAATTTGATATTGATTATTATTTTTTTTTCACTCATCGGATATAGTTATTAACAGATTATTATTCACCTAAATACCATACAAACACAGGAAGAATAACAAGGTAAATAATGAATAAGGTTTACTAATTGACTATATTTAAGTATACTATAAGTCAGCGAGACTGAAAATAAGTTAATTTTTATATAAAAATAATAAATGCTAAATTTTTATGCTTGAACAATTGTTTGGTTCACGAACCAGGGTAAAATTATTAAGACTATTTTTAATAAATCAGGATACTGCTTTTTATGTTAGGGAGATTACTAGAAAAATTGATGAGCAGTTGAATTCTGTTAGAAGGGAGTTGTCTAATTTATTATCTTTAGGGTTGGTAACTACGGTTAATCAGGGTGAAAAAAAATATTATCAGTTGAATAAAAACTTTGCTCTAGTTAAAGAGTTAAGTGATCTGCTACTTAAATCACAGATTTTATTAGAGCAGCATTTTATTAAGAACATGAAAGAAACTGGTAAGATTCGTTATTTACTATTAACCGGATCGTTTACCGGATTAAAACAATCCCCCACAGATATTTTAATTGTTGGACAGGTAAATAAAGCTATGCTGGTTAATGCGATTGAAAAATTTCAGCGAGAGATAGGTCGTGAAATTAATTATACTTTACTGTCCACCAGAGATTATAATGAGCGACGTAGTTTGGGAGATAAATTCTTATTAACTGCGATGAATGGCCCCAAAGTAATAGTGGTGGACGATATTACTACAGAAGAATAAATTTATGATTAATGTTTGTATTTTAAGTTCCCAACTACGCTGTCTAACAAATCCTCAGGAGTCAGAGCTTGTGTCGTTACTAAAAAAGGAGATAGTGTGGGTAGATCTTGAAATTAAAGAAAAAAAGGACGCAAAAATCTTAACTAGTATTTTTAATTTTCATCAACTTTCGGTTGCTGACTGTTTGGACGATGTCCATTATCCAAAAATAGAGCAATTTGCTGATTATTTGTTTGTGATTTTACATACAGTGGAATCCTTAAAAGGAGTAACTTATAAGACGAGTGAAGTTGATTTTTTTATTCAGCCCAAATGTTTAATCACTGTTCATCGTGGTTCAGCCGATACTTTAGCTACTATTAGAAAGCATTTTTTAATGGGTGGTTTACCAGCCGCAGTGAAGCCAGATTTATTATTTCATGTGATAGCTAGCAAATATGTAGATGAATATTTTCCAGTTTTAGAAATGTTAGACACCGAGATCGACACCATTGAAGACTCTGTTTTTAAGGGCAAAATACCAACTACCCATGGCGCAGTCGGTTTAACTGGATCAATATTGCAGGTAAAAAAGAGTATTACGGGCTTAAAGCGTCTATTGACACCCCAACGGGACATTTTTAATCAGCTTAGTCGTAATGAATTTATTCAAATATCAAAAACTACTGCAGTATATTTCCGTGATATTTATGATCGCTTATTTAGAATAACTGAGATGTTGGATTCGTTTCGGGATATTTTATCATCAACTTTAGAAGCATATTTGTCTGTGGTTTCAAACAAATTGAATGAAGTTATGAAGGTACTTACTGTGGTAACTGTTATTTTATTGCCATTAACGTTAATTGCTGGAATATATGGTATGAATTTTCGTTATATGCCAGAATTATACAGTGTCTGGGGATATCCATCTGCATTATTATTAATGGTATTAGTGACGTTGTCTTTGATTTGGTATTTTAAACGCCGGCATTGGTTGTAGTATGATGTTAAATCTTCGTTCGTTGTTTATTGCTTTAGCGGCAGTACTATGGAGTACTGACGCTCTTTTTAGTAAACCCTTAACCCAAGATTTATCAGCACTGTCAATTGTTTTTTCTGAGCATTTATTAGCCTTAGTGTTTGTGGTACCGATACTGGAATAACTATATGGCGAAAAAATCCAATTTCTTAATTGAGAAAAAAGATATTAATTCAGGATATTTATATATCGATGCAGTATCTAGTCACGATTTGCATTTAATGTTATTTAATAAGCATCGAATATTAAAACAAGTGAGGACAAAGCAGGGCGCTAATACAGAAAAATTCTTATCTATCTTAAATAATTTTCTAGTAGCTGATAAATCAATTTCAATTGGAGGTATGGTAATTGCGCAAGGGCAGGGGAGTTATTGTCAGAATCGAATAGTAACTGCCATAGCCAATACCTTGGCTTATGTTTGGCAAATATCAGTGGCTCGTATTGATATTAAAAAAAATAATCAGGTGTTTACTCATTTATCTCGAGTAAGATTTTCTCAATCTACCAATTCAATCTATTATAATTAATAATACAAATTCAATTTTTTAAAGGGTAAATATACTGTTTTGTGGTTTTATTACTAGCTTGACAAGCTAGTAATTTTTGTATCTTATTCGAGATATTAACACATTAATTGACAGTTGTATTATTGTGGTGTAAAATGGAGTAGTGGTGGTATAAAGTGGATAAAAGTGGGGATAAGTTTAATCAAACGTGGATAAGTTAGTTTATTAAGACACAAACATTGACTTTTCAACAAATTTTATGTTTATTGGTGAATACCAACATAGCATTGATAATAAAGGCCGTTTGCAAATTCCTGCTAAATTACGCCAAGAATTAGGTAAAGGAGCTGTAGTAACGCGGGGGATTGATAATTGTTTATTCCTTTATACTAAAAAAGCATGGTTGAGTTTGGCGGAAAAGCTTTCCAAGTTGCCTATTGGCAAAGCTTCTACTCGCGCTTTTGCTAGATTGATGTTGGCTGGGGCAATGGATGTGGATATTGATAATCAGGGAAGAATGTTGGTCCCTGATTTTTTGCGCGATTATGCGGCTTTGAAAAAAACAGTGGTAATTGCTGGATTATATAGTCGTTTGGAAATTTGGGATAAAACAGAATGGCAAAAGTATAAACAGGGAACGGAAAAGAGTAGTGTAGCGATTGCCGAGACATTGGGTGACTTGGGTGTATAAAAATGAATACTAAGCATCAGCCCGTTCTTTACACAGAGGCTCTGCAATTATTAAAACTTGAAGCCAATGATAATGTTATCGACTGCACAGTTGGGGGAGCTGGTCATAGCGAAGGAATCTTGAAAGCCATAGCGCCCAGAGGAAAACTATTGGGATTTGATGCCGACCCTAAGGCCATAAAATTAGTTGAAAAAAAATTAGATCAATATAAAAATCGAGTTACCTTAATTAATTCATCGTTTAGTAAATTAGAATATTATGTGGGTCGCTATAATTTTAAGCCTGTGGTTGCCATCCTTTTGGACCTTGGTTGGTCAACCGACCAATTGGTCAATAATAATAGAGGATTTTCTTACCAAACAAACGGGTATCTAGACTTACGTTATAATTCGGCTCAAGGTAGAACAGCGGCTGATATCTTAAATCAGGAAACAGAAAAAAATTTACAATTGATTTTTAAAAATTACGCTGACGAGCGATTTGCTTTGCCGCTGGCTCGGGCAATAATCCAACAACGGAAAAAGAAGAAATTTGACCGCACTCAAGACTTATTGGACGTTATTTATCAAATTAAAAAAGTGAAACGCGGTCAACTGCATCCGGCAACAAAAATTTGGCAAGCATTAAGAATCGCCGTCAATGATGAATTTGAAGAGTTAAGGAAAACAATGCCTCAGGCCCTCAATGTCTTAAAGAAACACGGTAGGCTAGCTATTATCAGTTTTCATTCGGGAGAGGATAGAATAATTAAAAATTTTATTAAAACTGAGTCAAGAGATTGTCTTTGCTCACCAGAAGTACCCGTTTGCCGCTGCCAGCATCAAGCAAGTTTACGACTAATAACCCGTAAAGCAATCAAACCTACTTTAAAAGAAATAATAATTAATCCTAGTTCGCATAGCGCTCACTTGCGAATAATGGAAAAAATATAAAACAAAAATATGCCATCATATCTAATTAATTCACCTAAAGCCAATTCACAGGTTGATCAAAAAAAAGTTAGCCGAGTTTTAAGCATATCATTATTAACTTCTTTTATAATTCTTTTAATTGCTTATGTTGTTGAAACTAATGAGTTAGCAACTAAAGGGTATGAAATTAGGGCCTTAGAACAGCAGGTAGAAGCATTAGAGCAAAGTTACGAAGAATATGAACTTAAAGCCGGTGAATTGCAGGCCCTTAATAATATGAATAATTTGCAAATAAAGGATTTTGTAGCAGTGGAAAAAGTTGAATATCTAAGTACTATACCAACATCTAGTGGAGTAGCGGTTAACCAATAATTTTTTATGAATAGCACTGGAACCGGAAACGGAAACGGGAATTTTTTATATAGAAGACTGGCATTTATTAAGCTAGTTTTTTTGATTATAATTTTTATAGTAATAGTTAGATTATTTGATTTACAAATATTAAATCATGCATGGTATGAAGCATTAGCATCAGGTCAACACGATGTCTTATCTGAATTAATCCCCAAACGAGGTCAAATATACATTCAAGATAAATATGCAGCCAGCGGCAGAATAATGGCAGCGGTAAATCGAGACGCTACGTTACTTTATGCAGTTCCGGAAGAAATTACCGATGTAGATCAGGTGGCGGAAAAACTTAGTCCGTTAATTGATATGGATGTTGAACAGCTAAAATTATTAATTAATAAACCAGGAGATCCGTATGAACCGCTACTACATCAAGTACCTGAAGAATTAGTAAAAAATATAAATCAGTTACAACTTGCTGGAATTAAGTTTACCACTGAAACTATGAGATATTATGCCCCAATTCCAGATCTAGGACAGGTTACGGGTTTTTTAGGTTATAATGAGAATTTAAGGCAAGGGCAATATGGGATAGAGGGTTTTTGGGAAAAAACGCTCGCAGGTAAACAAGGAAGTCTCCGAGCGGAAAAAGATGTGGCGGGAAGTTTAATTGCATTGGGTAAACGCGATATAATTTCAGCTATTAACGGATCAGACATTGTGTTGACTATAGATTATAATATTCAGTTAGATGCTTGTACTGAATTAGAAAAGGCTGTTAAAAAACACGGAGCTGATAGTGGTAGTTTAATAATTATGGATCCGAAAAGTGGAGCTATTAAGGCACTTTGTAATGCGCCAAATTTTGACCCGAATAATTATGGAGAGGTAGAAAATATTAAATTTTTCACTAATCCAGTTATTTCACATCCTTATGAACCAGGATCGGTATTCAAGCCAATAACTATAGCAGCCGCTTTGCACTCTGGCGCAGTAACTCCGGAAACTATTTATGAAGATACTGGACAAGTAGTTATCGGTTCAAAGGTAATAAAAAATTCTGATGAACAAGCTCACGGGCAACAAACTATGATAAGCGTATTAGAAAAGTCATTAAATACCGGTGCAATTTTTGCCATGCGCCAGGCAGGTGCAGAAAATTTTCAAAAAATGGTAGTTAATTTTGGCTTTGGTTCTTTATTTAATATTGAATTACCAACCGAGTCAACCGGTGACATTCGGTCAATTTATGAAAATAATGAAATATATTTAGCTACGGCATCTTTTGGGCAAGGTATATCAGTTACACCATTACAGTTAATTACGGCTTATAGTGCCATTGCTAATCGGGGTATTTTAATGAGACCTTATATTGTAAAAGAAATTATAGCCCCAGATGGTCGTAGTGAAATAACGTCAGTACAAGAAATTAGGGCAGTTTTAACACCCATGGAAGCGCGTACTTTAGCAGGCATGATGGTTCAAGTGGTGGAGGAAGGGCATGGCAAGCGTGCAGGAGTGCCTGGATATTATGTTGCTGGTAAAACCGGTACCGCGCAAGTACCATTACAGAATAAGGCTGGTTATGATCCTGATAAAACCATTGGTACATTCGTTGGTTTTGCTCCGGTTGATGATCCCATTTTTGTTATGTTGGTTAAAATTGATAATCCAAAAGATGTCACTTTTGCTGAAAGTACCGCGGCACCGTTGTTTGGTCGAGTAGCTAAATTCTTGTTAGACTATTATCAGGTGCCTCCAGAGCGTGAGATAAAATAGTTAATTATGAAGAAAATCATACAATTTATACTTAAAGTTTTGGCTAGATCCACAATTACTAGGTATCAACCAAGGGTAGTGGGAATTACTGGGTCGGTGGGCAAAACCTCAACTAAGGAGGCTATAGCTGCTATTTTGGCTTTAAGATATTCTGTTGGGCAAACGAATAAGAATTTTAATAATGAAATTGGTCTGCCCCTGACAATTATCGGTGCTAAGAATTCTGGATATAGAAATCCGATTACTTGGTTGATAATTTTTGTTAGGGCTTTATGGCAAATTATTGTCAAGAATAATAAATATCCTGAATTTTTAATATTGGAAATGGGTATTGATCACAAAGGCGATATGGATTATTTACTTTCAATTGTTCAGCCCGAAGCTGGAGTGTTAACCGCAGTGTCCGAAGTTCATTTGGAATTTTTAGGTAGTATTGATAACGTGGTTTACGAAAAGGGAAAGTTGTTACGGTCGTTGCCTAAGCAGGGTATTGCAGTAATAAATTGCGAAGATCAACGCTTATTAACATTGTTAGATAAAATTAAGGCGAAGATCATAACTTTCGGTTTTTCCAATCAAGCACAAGTTTGGGCTGATGGTATTCAAATGTCCAAAAATAACAACAACGAGGTGCAGGGTTTGAGTTTTAAATTGCATTATGGTGGGGGAGTAACGCCATTATTGTTGCCGCAGGTTTTAGGCAGACATCAAATTAATATTGCACTAGCTGCGGCGGCAATTGGTTTGGGTTTAGAGTTTACTGCTGTTGATGTATCTTCAGCGCTAAGAAATTTTACTTTTCCGCCAGGCAGAATGAAATTAATACCAGGAGTTAAGAATACAAAAGTTATTGACGATAGTTATAATTCTTCACCTTTAGCTTTAAAAGAAGCACTTAAAACTTTAGCTGATTTTCCGCTTAATGGGCAAGCAAAGCGCTGGGCAATCTTAGGTGACATGTTGGAATTAGGGGCTGATAGTATTAAGTTGCACCGCGAATGTGGTGAATTGGTTGCTAATTTAGGAATTGATTATTTAATGACAGTAGGTGAGCAATCCAGAGATCTTGGTAGGGGCGCGGGAGCGAGCGGGTTTGGGCGTGATAATTATGTTCATTTTGCCACTGCTCAAGAAGCAGCCCTGTTTGTTAAAGATAAATTGTGTGAGGGAGATGTATTGTTAATTAAAGGTTCGCAAGGGATTCGTATGGAACGGGCGGTTAAAGAACTAATGGCCGATCCTACCAAAGCAAATGATTTATTAGTACGACAATATAAACCTTGGATTTAATATTTTAAAGCTATGTCAAAAATTTTAATCACTGGAGCTTTTGGACAAATTGGTAGTGAATTAGTTCCAGTACTTCAGCAAAAATATGGATTGGATAATGTTATCGCTGCTGGTCACAGCAATTTACCCGAAAAATTTGTCGGAATATCGGAAAAAATATCAATTTCCGATACTAGTTCATTGAATGATGTAATAAAAAAATACAACATTGATACTATTTATCATTTAGCATCATTCCTTTCGGCTAAGTGTGAGCGTGATCCGGATTTAGCTTGGCAAGTGAATATGGGTGGTCTAAAAAATATTTTAGACCTTGCACGTGATAAAAAGTTAAAGGTTTTTTGGCCCAGTTCAATAGGAGCGTTTGGACCAACTACACCAAAAATTAATACACCTCAGCATACAATTATGGAGCCCACAACAATTTATGGCGTTACCAAACTGGCTGGCGAATTATTATGTCAGTATTATTTTTTGAAATACGGCGTCGATGTTAGGAGTGTACGCTATCCTGGTATTATCACGTATAAAACAGAGCCGTCTGACGGAACAACAGAATATTCTATAACAATGTTATATGAGGCAGCTAAAGGGGTTAAAGTTTTTAGTTGTTTTTTAACTGACAATACCTTATTGCCAATGATGTATATTGATGATGCTATTTGGGCGACAATTGCCTTAATGGATGCACCAGCAGAAAATATAAAAATTAGAACCAGTTATAATTTAGCTGCTATTAGTTTTTCACCCAAAGAATTATTACAGGAAATAAATAAATATATTCCGGATTTTGTTTGTGAATATAAGCCAGATTTTCATCAAGCTATTGCTGATTCCTGGCCAAAGACTATTAATGATAATGAGGCCAGAGAGCAATGGGGTTGGGGTCATCAATATGATTTAACCAAAATGACCAAATTGATTTTGGATAAATTAAGGGAAAAATTTGGGAAGTCTTGAAACTATTGACTAAAATAGATTTTTAACGTATTTTTTATTAACTGTTAGTAATATATATAAGACGCTATCGTCTAGTGGTTGGTCTGCTAGATGCAGATCCTCCTCCGGAGGAGACAACTAAAGTAAGAAATATTTTGGTGTTATTAAAATGAACTATCCCATGGCGCATTCGTCTAGTGGCTAGGACACATGGTTCTCATCCATGCAACAGGGGTTCGATTCCCCTATGCGCTACCAGTATCATTTATGGTGTAGAATTGTAATCCGAGCCTGCGCCGTAGACCCGCCTCGGGCGGATTCTTCGGGGTTCAACTCCCGGTAGCGGTCCCAGCTCCCCAGTATCTGGAACGTTTGACGTTCTTGCTGGGTGGATTTTGGGTAAATAAAAAAACTCAAAAATATATCAAGTAATCTTCTTTTTATTTACTAACCAAAAGTTCAGCTGTAATCGAGGTTAAGTTCCTATCGTTGTAATAATCAGTTAATTGTTGTTGCCAATCTTTGTCCTTAATAGAAATATTAGGTTCTACACCGCGGCCTTCGATCGGTTGATTATCGTCTCTTAAAGTTACAGCTTTAACTATGAGAGCTGAATATTCAATATTATCCTTAATTATGGTTTTAAGAGGGAAGAAGTTTTCTACAGTACCGCGACCGCCAGTAGTTTCACCAATTAATATACCGATATTGTATTTTTTTAAAGTGGTAGCCAAAACTTCAGCTGTGGATTGCGTTCCTTTGTCAATCAAAACAATAATTCTTCTAAATCGTGCTAAACTTGAAATTTTTTCAGTAACAGTTTTATGCGGTTCAGTTTCACCTTTACGAAAATAATCATAAGCATATTGGTTATGGCCAATAAAAAAGCCGGCGAGATATGGCAGGGTATCGATATTGCCGCCAAAATTACTTCGTAAATCAATAATCAAAGCTTTTAAGTTATCATTGGCCGTTTCTTGTAAACGCTGTTTGAATTCGTCAATAGTAGTTGGAGCGATTTGTTTAATTTTTAAATAAAGAATATCTGGCTCGCAGATTTTATAAACTATAGTTGGTTCAGCTCCTGTTTTATCATATGTAGTCCGCGCCAAAGGATCACCAATGGTTTCAAAAGCACGTTTGGCTGAAGACAATTGTTGTTGAGCTTCTGCAGAAGTGTCGTCTTTCAAAGTTGTAATTTTATTCTGATAAATTTGGTTGATTTTATCTGGTGGGGCATTTTTATCTACGCCTAAAACAAAATAAAGATCAGTAGTTGGGTCAGTACTGTTTACTTTATTTCTTAATTCTTGTTGTTTGTCATTACTGTAAAGTCTGCTTCTGTTTTGGGGAGATAGACTTGCTAAAATAGCATCCCCTAAAGTTACCACCAGTTCTTGTTGTTTAGTTTGGTCATAATTATTCAACCAGTCGTCAAGTAGGTTAACTAAACTAGCGCGTTCGGGTTTTTTTAGGATTTGTGGTTTACCAGTTAATTTTTCCACTCCCAGTCGGTATAAATTAGTTAATTGTTCATCAGTTATTTTATCCCAGTGATTTTCCTTAACAGTATCATAAAGCTCAACTAAAAAAGAGACGTTTTGATTTTGAATTTCAGATTTTTTTTGTAGGCTAATAGTATAGCCCATGCCAGTTAGTAAGCCGAATATAAAAATTGCTAGAATAACTATCCCGTAACTAATTTTAAGATATATTTTAAATTTAGCAGCAAAATGTAATTTAATCCTCTTGGTATAATTTAGGTTACTTTTTGGAGGAATAAAATCAGAAGGTGTATTATGCGGTTGGAAGAAATTGTTTTCGTAGTTGTTAGCCATAAGTCTTATTTATTTTATAACACTTTTGCTTTTTTAGCGAGTAATCTTTTTGTTATTTAATTAAAAATGATATAAAATGACTTTTGTAATATGCAAAAAACTAGTATTGAAAAGCAAATCATAAAGATTATAGATCAGTTTAGCCCCTATATTATTGGTCACGGTGGCAGTATTAAGTTTATTAGTTGGGATGCCAAAACAGGGACAGTTGATGTTGAATTATTAGGTGCTTGTCAAAATTGTTCAATGTCACATTTAACACTGAAGTATGGTTTAGAACAAGCACTAACAGCAAAAATACCCTCAATAAAAGAAGTTAGATCAGTTTAATAGTTATTCAGTTGAATCAGTGTCACTACCTTCCAGTGGTTCTTCATCAGGTAATATTTCCTGTTTAACAACGGGTTTTTTGGTTTCAGCAAAAGGATTGCCAAGAGAATCTATTGCCTGTTGATCATATTCCTTTTTGCTTTCTAAAGCAGAAAAAACTTCATTATACAAATTCATATCAATAGTCTTTAAAGATATTTGACTTCGGTAAATATAAATTTCTTCAGCTTGGGTAAGTGTATTGTAAAAGTAAACATATAAGAAATTAACCAGCCAAATTAATATCACAATAATTACAGCTAGTGTGCCAACGGGTAATAATTTTAACAGGGCGCCAGGCGTAACTTTTATTTTTTTAAAAGATAAGTTAAATTTCATGGTTTATAGTAAGCGTTAGCTAATAGTAGAGTAGTTATATTGGAATGATTATTAAATACTTCTTGTGGATTTACTGAGCCGGTATTAATTCTAATAGTTGAGATGTTAAGATAATAATCAAGATTTTCTAAGCCAACTAAGTAGTTCATTAAGTTAGTAAAATTACTAACCAAGGTAATTTGCAGGGGCAAGGTTTTGATTGTTTTTTCCTTTGGAGTGGTTGAGGTAAGTTTAATATTTGGCACAATGTTATTATTTTCTGACAAATTTTCTAGAGAAGTGAATAAATCTAATTCTTGACCCGATTGAATATAAGCACGATTAAGTAGTAAAACAGTTGGTTTGATTTGTTGATATTGTTCTAAGGTTTGCTTTAAATTTTGACCACGTAAATAAATTTTTTCGAGTTCTACCCTTTGAGTAAAAATTTCGTTACTAAGTTCCTTAATTCTAGTAATACAGGGGTAGATTAGTAGAATAATTAGGCCACTAACAATAATAGCCACAGCAGATAAACTGATAATAATTTTTTGTTTCGGTGGACTGGCTGATGAAAGGAGTAACATAAATTAGGGTAATTGGTCAAAATTTATTACAGCAGAAAACTGAAAATTAACATTTGTTTTATCCAATAAGTTGGTTAGGGGCCTTGAAACCTTGGATAAATATAATAACTGGTTAAGATTATTTTCCAGTTTAATGAAATCATCTCTGGTTGTGGCCACACCTACTAAGCTTAATGTTTTAAGTTCTTTGTCAATTGTTAAAGATGAAATGCTAATGTTTGGTGGTACTGCGTTTGTAAAATTAACAAAAAAACTAGACCATTTTACAAAATTTTTCTGAATTGCTGATAATTCTCTAAGTGTAGAATTAATTTTAGCTATTTCTGAATCAATTCCTTGGTTGCGTTGAGTCACTAAAGTTGTTTCAAAAACTAAGGTACTATAATTATCCTCTAGCATTATCCTAGCAGAAACAATCATGGCCGTTATAATAATAGAAAAAATTATTATCAACCAGGCTACTTTTCTAATGGATAAATAAATAAACTCGAAATGAAGTGATTCTTTTTGTTCAGGACTGATTAAATTAAGCTTTATCATAATCATTTTCAAATGCTCTTAAAGCTAATCCGATAGCTGTAGTGTAAGAAAGTAATGCCGATGGCTTATAGGGAGGTGTGACCTTCTTAAGATTACACCACGGGTTACCTAGTTCAACTTTTATTTTTATTATGTCGGTAATATAGGAATCAATAAATTTAAAATTCGATCCACCACCACACAAAATAATTTTTTTAATAGGATCACCATTAGGGAAATGTTCACTATAAAATATAAACGTCTCTTTTATGCGCTTAATTAAATCATCAATAACTTTATATAGAATTTCTCGCATGGCGCCTTCGCATTTTTTAGAGTCAAGACCGCAAATAATTTTTGCTTTTTCAGCTTCGTCTTCGGAGAAATTAAGTTTTTTGGCTATAATTTCAGTCATTTGATATCCAGAGATTGGCACACTGACAGTAAATTGAATGGTGTTTTTATCAACCACACACAAACTAGTATGTGAAGCTCCAAAATCAATAATCATAGTTGCCTCAGTAGAGGGAGGTATATCCTTGTCTATTAGGCTACGTACTATGGGTACTGCCTCAATTTCTAGCGCTAAAGTAATTAATTTAGCCTGGGTTAAAGATTCAGTATATGAATTAATGATGTTTTTTGGCGCTACACCTAATAAAATAGGTATGCGCTGGCTTTTTAATTTAGTATCAACCACCTGCCAATCCCAATATGTTTCGTCAATAGACAAAGGTATGTGGTGTTCGGCCTCCCATTTAATTGCTTGGGGCATTTCCTCTTTGGTCATTAGTGGAATATCAATCATTTTAATAAATGTTTTAGTTTCTGGTAAACAGGCTACAACATATTGGGTACCAAATTTACCAATTTTTGGATGACTTAATAGTTGATCTACGGCTCGAACAAACTGATCTTTAATAATTATTTCTCCATCAACAATAATTCCCTTCTCTAGTGCAAGATCACTAATTGCTTTAAGTTTTATTTTTTTGCCCCAGTAGCTGGTAAATTGAATAGCTTTTAGTGACCGTTCACTAATATCTAATCCAATAGTATTTGGTTGCTGTTCAATTTCCATACTATATTGCTTCGCTTAGACTATACATTGGCATAATTATTGAAACTGCAAAAAAACCAACCGCCACTCCTAATATTAGCATTAATATTGGTTCAATTATCGTAGATAGGTTTGACATAATTCTATCAACTTCCTCTTCGTAAAAGGAGGCCAGATCTTCTAGCACAGTATCCAAGGTACCAGTTTCTTCACCTACTGCCAGCATTTGGATAACTAATGGTGGAAATAATTTTTTATAAGGAGCCATAGATTGTGATACACTAATCCCGGTCTTAACTTGATCAGCCGCATTAATCATTGCTTGATGATAGCGGACATTACCTAAAGTGGTAGCGGTTATTTGAAAGGTTTGTACAATTGGGATATCAGTTTTCAATAAAGAGGAAAAGGTGCGTGAAAATTTTGCTAAGTTGATTTGTCTGAAAATATTTCCAATCATTGGCAACTTTAAAAGAAAACTATGCCAGACTATTTTTCCCTGAGTAGATCGTATTGCAAATATGAATAAAGCAATTAGTAACAACGACCCAGCCGCTACCCAGTAGCCATAATCAACTATAAAATTACTGATCGCAATCAACACCCTGGTTGGTAATGGTAAGGTGGCACTAACCTCATCAAATAAAGCAGTTATTTGTGGTATAACAAAGACAATCATGGTAATACCAATACCTATCATAGCTACGATCACAATAATTGGATAAATAAGGGCGCCTCGTACCTTGGCTACTAAAGTGTGGTTCTTTCTAAGTTGATTAGTGAGGTAAAGTAATACTTCTTCTAATTTGCCGCTTTTTTCACCAGCCTTAATCATATTTATGAACAACTCGGAAAATATTTTAGAGTAGTGCCCCATCGCATCAGATAGGTTTACTCCTTTTTCCACATAAGTTTTTAATTCCTGGAGTATAGTTTTGAATCGTTTATTTTGAGTTTGTTCAGCCAAAGTGTGCAAAGCGGCAGTTACTGTTAATCCAGCTTTAAGCATCACTTGTAGATTTTGAGTAAAAAATATTTTATCAACAGCCTTAATACGTTGCCAATTCATAGCGTATTTTAGCCAGTTTTTTTTGGTGGTGTGATTTAAAAGGGTGGCTTTGGTGAGTAATAGATTCTGTTGACGTAAATAATCAGCCAAAACTTCTTCTGAGGGTAAATCAATTTCACCCATTTTAATTTCACCCTTTTCAGTTCTAGCATTGTAAGCGAATTTCATATTATATTATTCTTTAGTAACCCTGATTATTTCTTCCAAGCTGGTTGATCCCTTGATGGCTTTTATTATACCATCATAGAACATAGGAATCATACCCTGATCAATAGCCTGTTCTTCAATTTTATCCGATGAGCTTTTATTTAAAATTAAATCGGCAATCTCTGGTGACACTTCTAAGATTTCGTAAATTCCCAATCTTCCTTTATAACCATCTTGCCCGCATTGTTTACAGCCAACTGCTTTATAAAAAGATATTTTATCAATTCCTTCATTGCTCTTAATAATTTTGAATTTGATCAAGGTTTGTAATAATTTGTCGGTGTTAATTTTTTTACCAAGATCGTCAATATTTGTTTTTGATAAATGATAAGGGGTCATGCAATTAGGGCAAAGTTTGCGTACTAAACGTTGGCCAACAACTATATTAACAGTTGAAGAAATTAAAAAAGATGGAATGCCCATTTGGGAAAGGCGCGGTAGGGTACCAATCGCATCGTTAGTGTGTAGAGTTGATAAAACCAGGTGTCCGGTCATAGCAGAGTGAATAGCGATTTCTGCAGTTTCGGTATCACGTATTTCTCCTACCATAATGATATCAGGATCTTGACGTAACAGAGATCGTAAACCATTGGCAAAACTAAAACCAATTCGTGGACTTACTTGACTTTGGTTAATTCTTGGCATGCGGTATTCAATTGGGTCCTCAATAGTTGAAATATTTACTTCAGGCTTATTCAGCATGTGCATTATTGAATACAACGTAGTTGTTTTACCAGAACCAGTGGGGCCAGTAACCAAAATCATGCCGTGAGGTTTTTCAATGTTGCGCTTTATTGTTTCAAGTGGATGATTTTGAAATCCTAATTGCTCTAATGTTAATACTTGAGCTGATTCGTGCAACAAACGCATAACAATTTTTTCTCCAGTAAAAACAGGGATTATTGATACGCGAAAAGACACTTCATATTCACTAGTTTTTATTTTAAAACGGCCGTCCTGAGGTAGTCGGTGTTCGTCTAATTTTAGGTTAGATAAAATTTTTATTCTGGCTGTAAGACCAGCTTGGACATTTTTAGGTAAAGTCATTACATCGTGTAAGACACCATCAATGCGGTAGCGAACAATAACGTCCGTTTCACTGGGTTCAATATGAATATCAGAAGCACGTTCAAAAATCGCATATTCTAATAAGGTATCAACCATACGAACCACTGGTACATCTTCTGCTAATTGTTCAAGTTTTTCGCCGCTTGCCTCCTCGCTGGAAATTTCTTCGTGAGTTAATGCCTCAAATTCAGCTCGTAGGCTTTTATGATATTGTTTAATAACCTCCTTAATAGACGAGGGGGTAGTAAGGTGGATCTCAAGCTTGATGTTGAATTTTTTTTCAATAAACTCAAATGTTTGTAAATCGTCAGGATCTATGGTAGCAATTTTGATTGCGTCTTTGGTTTTATCAAAAGCAATTATACCGTGAGTTTGAGCAATGGGTTCTGGAATTGCCAGTAAAATGTCTTTTCTGATCACGGTATTTTTAAGATCAATAAAAGGTATTTTAATTTGGTTAGCTACTAATTCATACAGCTTATTTTCGCTGATGATATTGTTGGTCAATAGATATTCCTCCAACAGAAATTTTTTGTTTTTTGCTTCTGCCTGTATCCGTTTAGACTGTTCTTCTGTAAGAACGGAACTGGCTTGTAATGCTTGGGTAATTTTATCTTGATTAAGCATAATTGTTTTCAAATTCACTAGTTTAAGTTTATACTACCTTATAATATTATACCATTAAATTAAGTGAGTCTCAAATCTAATCATTAGGATTGATGGTATTTTTACGATGATTGGAATATATGGTCGATTGTAATTTAGCATGACATTTACAAGAAATATACGAGAAATGTAGTTGATAGTTGCCAAAAACACCTAATAAAGATTAAAATCAATGATAGTTATGCCTATTCATTTAAATGCTGCTAGAAGTTTTGCTTGGCGTGCTTATTGGCGTTCGCCAAAAGTTTTAGTGCCATTGTGTTTGTCGTTATTTATTGATGTACTTGTTTGGTTGTTGCCATATTGGCAATTAAGCTTTGATAGTGATTTTTTGACAATTCGTTATTCAATATATGTTGGCACCAATTGGTTAGCAGCTAAATATTTTATTTTTTTACCAGCTGTTATTTGTTTGATATTTATTATTGTCAATACTTTTATCAGTTATACAGTTGGTAAAATAAGTCTAATTTTACGTTCGATTATTCTTTGGCAGACAGTAATAATTTGTTTAGCATTTTGTTGGTTAGAGATATTGTTAATTGTATTTAATAGTTAAACAAAGTTTTGTTTATGGATATCGTAGCAATTGTGAAAATATTGACACTAACAACTGTGTCATTTATTGTGGCCTTGTTAGCCACGCCTTTGCTAACACATTTTTTGTATAAATATAAATTAGGAAAAAATGTGCGTGACGAAATTCAAGCACCAGTGATGTCGAGATTGCATCAAGCAAAAAACGGAACGCCGACTATGGGTGGAATATTAATTTGGTTGACTACTTTAGTTTTGGCAGTTATTTTTTTCTTTTTAAGTAGTTTGAATATTATACCACCGATAATAAATTTCTTGAGCCGCACTGAAACCTTGTTGCCATTAGGTGCTTTGGTCGCGTCGGCGCTTGTTGGTTTGATAGATGATTGGTTTAATGTTAAAGGATTAGGTGCGCGTGGAGGAGGATTAAAAATGCGTCATAAGTTATTAATTTATAGCGCCATCGCAATTGTCGGAGCTTGGTGGTTTTATTATAAATTAGACTGGACAATATTATATTTACCCGGTTTAGGAAATATTGATATTGGTTGGTGGTATATCCCCTTATTCATTTTTATCATTGTTGCAACTTCTTTTTCTGTAAACGAGATCGACGGTTTAGACGGACTAGCTGGGGGTACTTTGTTGGCTGCCTTTGGTGCATTTGGTGCTATAGCGTTTATAGAAGGAAAAATTGATTTAGCAGCTTTTTGTGGAGTAATTGTTGGAAGTTTATTAGCTTTTTTATGGTTTAATATTAATCCTGCCAGATTTTTTATGGGAGACACCGGCGCCATGTCATTAGGTGTAACCTTGGGTATAGTAGCCATGTTAACTAATACCGTTTGGTTGTTACCAGTAATTGGTTTATTATTTGTAGTTGAATCACTTTCGGTAATTGTACAGGTGATATCCAAAAGAACTACCGGAAAAAAGATTTTTCTTTCTAGCCCTTTGCATCACCATTTAGAAGCAATTGGTTGGCCCGAGCCTAAAATAGTAATGCGTTTTTGGGTAATAGCCGGAGTAATGGCTGTCATCGGGGTCATTTTGTTTTTAGTAGATAAAGTTGCTTGAAATTATGTATTTGAAAAATAAAAAAGTTTTAGTAGTTGGTTTAGGTTTACAAGGTGGGGGAGTAAGCACGGTTAAATGGTTGGTTGAGCAAGGGGCAAAAGTCACAGTTACTGATTTAAAAACCAAAAAACAATTAATCAGAAGTGTGCGGTCTTTGAAAGGTTGTCCGGTAGTTTATAGATTAGGTGGGCATAATTTAAAAATATTAAAAGGTCAAGAATTAATAGTACAAAATCCGGCGGTTCCGAATGATTCTAAAATAATTAAAGCTGCTGTTACTCAAGCATTACCAATTGAAAACGAAGCAAGTCTTTTTTTTAAATTTTGTTTAGCACCAATAATTGCCATAACTGGTAGTAAAGGAAAATCCACTGTGACGGCCTGGTTGGGAAAAATATTTTCCTCGTATAATAAAAAAACTGTAGTTGCGGGAAATATTAAAGACCGATTGATGTTAGACGAATTGCCACATGTTAAACCGAATACACCAGTCATCTTAGAGTTATCTTCTTGGCATTTAGAAGGTTTGTCACGCTGGCGTTTAAGTCCGCAGGTTGCACTTATTACCAATATTTTACCTGATCATTTAAATCGTTACCGTACAATTGATGATTATGTAAAAGCAAAAACGAATATTTTTAAATTTCAGAAAAAAAATGATTTGGTGGTGTTAAATTACGATAATCAGGTTACTCAAAGATTAAGTCGTAAAATTTCAAGTCGATTATTCTGGTATAGTACAACTCATATAGTTGCCAATGGTTGTTATATAAAAAAGGGTTATGTTTATTATTGTTACCATGGCAAATCGCAGAAAATATATAGCGTAAAAAGTATAAAATTACTTGGACAGCATAATTTATCTAATGCTTTAGCTGTTACTACTTTAGCTAAAGTTGCGGGTATGCCCACAAAATTTATTAGGCAAGGGATAAAAGAATTTAAGGGTTTGCATTCACGACTAGAGCTGGTGGCTAGTAAGCATGGTGTAAAATATTATAATGACACTACAGCGACTATTCCTTTGGCAACACTAGCAGCTTTGGATTCATTTAAACAAAAGTCAATCACTCTAATTGCGGGGGGGGCAGATAAAAAATTGGATTTTTGTACGCTGGCTAAACAAATTAAGAAACAGGTAAATAAATTAATACTATTACCCGGAACAGCAACGGATAAACTGAAACGTGAATTATCCCCGAAATATCAATTTTATTTAGTAAATAGTATGCGTCAGGCGGTAAAGCTAGCCGCTCGAGTTACACCTAACGGTGGTGTGGTAATTATGTCTCCAGCCGCAGCAAGCTTTGGATTATTTGTAAATGAATGGGATCGTGGAGAGCAATTTATTAAATCGGTTAAATTGTTGAATTAATTTATGCTGAAGCTTAAACAAACTTCATCGGTTGATTATATTTTTATAATTTTATCTTTTGTGATTGTTGGTTTAGGATTATTATTGTTGTCATCAGCGTCATCGGTGGTATCTTTTCAAAAATTTGGATTTAGTTACTATTATGTTCAGCGGCAATTGTTATATGGTTTATTGCCTGGTATAATTTTATTTTTGATTCTATCAAAAATTGATTATCATCGAATAGTAAAATATGCCTTGCCAGTTTTTATTGCAAGTATCATAACCTTAATTGCCGTATTAATTCCCCAAGTTGGTTCCGGTTTTGGTGGAGCTAGCCGTTGGCTAGATCTTGGTTGGTTTAGTTTTCAGCCGTCAGAAATTGCTAAATTGTCATTGCTTATATATTTAGCATATTGGTTTGATATAAAAGGTATAGAAGAAATAAGAACCTGGAAACAGGGAACACTGCCGTTTATTATTATAATAGGTACTGTATCGGTATTATTAATAATGCAACCAGATATGGGTACAATGATGGTAATTATTTTAAGCGCCATGATTCTTTATTTTTTAGCTGGTGCTCGATTGTTCAATATTATTACTTTAATGTTTGCGGGTAGCGGTTTATTATATTTTTTAATTAAGATTGCTCCTTATCGGTTAAGTCGCCTAACGGTTTTTTTAAATCCCGAATCTGATCCACAAGGCATTGGTTATCATATCAATCAAGCCTTATTAGCAGTTGGATCAGGGGGGTTTTGGGGTTTAGGGCTGGGGCATTCGCGGCAAAAATATCAATATTTACCAGAGGTGACTGGTGATTCAATTTTTGCTGTAGTGGCTGAGGAGTTGGGTTTTTTATTAACGACCGTGCTTATTATTTTATTAGCGTCATTAATTTTGCGCGGTTTTAGAATTGCCAAACAAGCGCCAGATAATTTGGGTAAATTATTAACATCTGGTATTATGGTTTGGCTAGGATTACAAACTTTTATTAATATCGCGGCTATGCTTAACTTATTGCCATTAACTGGTATACCTTTGCCATTTATTTCGCACGGCGGTTCAGCTATGGTTGTGGGTTTAGCAGCTTTGGGTATAATTGTTAATATCTCGAGTCAAGCTCGGGTAGTGGAGACAAGAAGATGAAGATCATATTAAGCGGTGGTGGTACTTTGGGTTCTGTTACGCCTTTATTGGCGTTGGTTGATCAGTTAAAACAAGATCAGTCTATTGATTTTTTATGGTTGGGAACCAAAGCGGGCCCAGAACACTTTTTAGTTGAACAGGCACAACTAAAATTTATTGCTATTCCTGCGGGCAAGTGGCGCAGATATTTTAGTTTAAAAAATATTTTTGATATATTGAAGGTGTTAACTGGTTTGATTAAGTCTTTGTATTTAATGTATAAGCTAGATCCTCAAGTTGTAGTGGTAGCTGGCGGATTTGTTGGCGTTCCAGTTGGTTGGGCAGCTTGGGCTTGGGGTGTACCGTTAATTATTCATCAGCAGGATGTGGAAATTGGTTTAGCAAATCGATTGTTAGGTTGGTGCGCGGCTAAAATCACCACTACTTGGCCTGTAGCTTCTGGTGGTTTTTTTCCTGATAAAACAAAAGTTATTGGTACGCCGCTACGGAAAATTTTTCAACAACCAGTTGATAAACAACAGATATTATCTGCCTTGGGATTTAATGAAAACTTACCGGTTATATTGGTTATTGGTGGTGGTACTGGAGCAGAATTTCTAAATAAATTAATTGCCCAAAATTTAGATGGGTTAAAAAAAGTATGTCAAATAATTCATATAACTGGAATAAATAAATCTGCTAATCATAATAGCGACAAGAATTATAAAACTTACGAACTAGTAACAAATAAAATATCTGAATATTTAGCAGTGGCGGATTTAGTTTTGAGCAGGGCAGGCATGGGATTAATATCAGAGCTGGCTTATTTTGCTAAGCCTTCAATAATAGTGCCTTTACCAAACACACATCAAGAGAAAAATGCTCAATATTTACACCAGCATAATGCGGCGTTGGTTATTGAGCAGTCCCAGTTGACTGGAGATAAATTAATTAATATAGTACATAGGCTAAATAGCGATCCAGAGTCATTGATTAAGTTAGGAATAAATCTTAAGGCTTTGTTTCCCCAGAACTCTGCTGGTCAACTAGCCGAGATAGTAATGCGGGCTGCAAAAAAAATATGAATATTACACAGGCACAAAGAATTTATATGATTGGAATAAAAGGAGTAGGTATGACTGCGCTGGCGCAAATTTTAAAACAACAAGGAAAGATTGTTTCTGGTTCTGACACCACAGAAAAATTTTTTACCGATAAAGTTTTATCCAAAGCCGGGATTGATCTAAAGGAAGATTTTAAAATATCTAATGTTCCTGATCAGGTTGATTTGGTAATATATTCATCAGCTTATAATGAAGCTAATCCAGAAGTTAATGCTGCCAAGGAACGTAATTTACCTATATTGACTTATGCTGAAGCTTTAGGTGAATTAACCAAGCTTAATAAATCTATTGCCGTTGCAGGGAGTCACGGAAAAACTACAGTAGCTGCAATGTTGGCTTTTATATTAAAACAAGCAGGATTGTCACCCACGGCAGTTGTTGGCTCACAAGTACCGCAGTGGCAAGGTAATGCTCTAATCGGTTTTGGTGAATTATTTGTTTTTGAGGCAGATGAATATCAAAACAAATTCAATTATTTTTTTCCTCAAGCTGTTGTGTTAACTAATATTGATTGGGATCATCCAGATTTTTTTAAAACTCCAGAATCGTACTTTGATGCCTTTGTAAAATTTTTACAAAAAATTCCGTTAGACGGATTTGTGGTGGCGAATTATGATAATGATTTAGTGCGCCAGGCTGTAACAGAAGCTGGGCTTAAGCCCGAGCAAATATCAAGTTACGGTTTAACTGCTGGTTTTTGGCAATTGGAAAGAATGTGGCTAGATCAGGGCAGTTGGCATTTTTCTGCTAATGGTGGAGAAGAATTTTTAGGTGATTTTTGGTTAAAATTGGTTGGCAGCCATAATGTATCTAATGCTTTAGCAGCCCTAGCCTGCGCCAGGCGATTGGGTGTTGATATAGAAGTAATTAGAAAATCATTAGCCGAGTTTTCTGGTACCAGTCGCAGATTTGAGTATAAAGGAAAATTAACTAACCAAGTAATTATTATTGATGATTATGCCCATCACCCACGGGAAATATTAGCCAGTTTAAAAGCAGCGCGTGATTATTACCCTTATAAAAATATTCGAGTGGTTTTTCATCCTCATACTTTTTCTAGAACCAAGGCATTGCTTACTGATTTTGGTATAAGTTTTAAAGACGCTGATGAAGTAATTGTGTTAGATATTTATGCATCAGCCCGTGAAACTACAGGTGATATTACTTCTGAACAATTAGTTGAGGAAATAATTAAACATCATCCGAAAGTAATATATCAGCCCAAAATATCAGATGTAGTAGAATATTTGGCTAATTCTTTAAGTCGCAGCGATTTAGTGATCACTATGGGTGCTGGTGATGTGTGGAAAGTAGGGGATGAGCTGATAAAAAAATTGGGTTTAACACAGGACAATAATTAATTCTTCCTGGTTTCCAATTATAATTATAGCAGCGGTATAAGATGTAAATGACATTGGGGATTTTTGTCCGATCGGACATTTTTCCCCGATTTAATTCCAACCAAAAGCGTAGAGGAAGTATTATCCAAAAATGAAAAAGCCGACCAACGATTGTTCGTGATCGGCAATTATTTATGGGCGCGGGGAGTCGGGCAGTATATAATCTGCACCAGTGATTAATACAATTACTATTGCTAAGATCGCAATTATTACTAGTATGAGAATTTGTTTTCCCATACTCAGACCAGTTTGGTCGATAATGTTTAATAACATTTTAGTTTTCCTATTTGTTTTTGAGAGATTGTTTAACTTTTTTAAAACCACAAACTAATTGCGAGCTTAAAAAAGTTTGGGAGAACTAAGATTTTAGTTCTCCCGGGCCTTATTTTTCGGTGCCTTGCCCTTTGGCACCTCGCATTTTATGAAAGTTTATCACCTTCAATAAAAAGGCATATATGCTCCTTTGTTTTTATCGATTCAGTGATTTTATTTGTTGCACCAATTCCGCGTGAGGAATGGTGGTTGATCTTGAATCAGTATTTATGTAATAAACTGATTCAGTATTTTCATTTATTGGTTGATTAGGGACTGTTTGTCCCTTTACTTCCAATTTACCTCGCCAGACTATTCTGGCGGTACGGCCGTGACGCAATTCCATTGACGCGGAAGCAACAACGCTGTCACGACCGCTGGATGTAATAATACTAACGGTCCAGACTACCTGAACTCGGTAGTCTGCGTATTTGGAATTATAGCGACGATCAATTGTCGCAATTTCTTTTTGATCCTGTCCAATCATTCCAGGATCAAGGTCATATTCATCTACTAAGCCACCTTCAGCAGAGAATAATCTTATTACGATCGATCTCCCCAATGGGTCCCTGTTTTCCATTACATAGGTTACAAAGACCTCTGGTGCGAAAGTAAATCGATCGCAGCCAACTATTAGTGTTAATGCTAAAAGCATTAACACAAGTTTCGTTTTCATTTTTTTCTTCCTTATGATATTATTTTTTCTTTCTTATTAATCTGGAGGAAGTGTCTGGATTTATATCCGCTGCTCGCGGATGTATCCAAGACTAAGCAATGTCCCAAGTAGCGCCCAGTCGAAACCAAGGCTACTAAAGTAAATTGCCAACTCTCTCCTCCAAGTTAATAAGAAAGAAATTTTGTTAATGAACTTCCCGCCTGAATAAGTAATTTTTATTTACTCAGGTAGGAAGGAGAAAGAGATTTTTTTCTTTCTCCTTTAAGAAGTGATTATCTGGTGTGAATCGCCGAGATCATGTCTCTGGCTATCAGTACATCAATGACGAGCAGGATGATGCAGATAATCGGCAGTGCGTCTGAGTGATTTATCCAAACTTTATTAGCTTGGAGAATGACACCCGTTCCAAGGTTGAGGCATAGAAACAATATCAGTCCTATCCAGAATTTTTCGCGATTCATTTTTTTATCCTTATGTAATGAGCAATATGTTAAATAAAAAGGTGTTTATCTCGATATCAGATTGAGCTTGCTTTCCGTATCTGCTAATTCGACCCAGTAAATATTTTTTTATTATCGCTTATTCGACTGCGATTCAGATACACCCAAATTTATGAGCTTATTCATGAATGAATATTAACGGGACAAGCTGCAACCGGTTGTGCTTGCCAAATACTGATACCTAGATAAACACCTTTAGTTTAGCCCCAAGCACCTGGGTTGTTTCTGGATTTTAATTTAACAGTTTAGTATAGGGTATAATGATATTTTTGTCAATAGTTATGGAACAATAGTTATTAAACCCCTTTGTTTTTAGGCTCCAATTAATCTTTTATTGCTAAATTTAGCCAAAAAGCATGGTTAATTAGTTGATTGTTCCACCAACTTAAACTAGTCTTAAAATAGGATATTATGAAAGACATATTTGACACTCTAAAAGAAAATATTGGGTCGAACATTAAACTTAACGAGTCGCTTAGTAGGCATACTAACTTTAAAATAGGTGGGCCAGCTAAATATTATTTTGAGGCATTGACTAGTACTGATTTGGAGCGTGCTGTTCAAACTGCGCGTGAGTTGCAAATTCCAACAATAGTGCTTGGGGGAGGGGCTAATGTATTGGTGTCGGATAATGGTTTTGCAGGTTTGGTTATTATTGCTAAAAATCAAATCTGGTCGATCAATGGTAATTTAGTTAGCGCCGAAGCTGGGGTGAATTTGGGTTTTTTAGTTTCACAAACCGTATCTGCAGGCTTGGCAGGGCTTGAACCTTTGGTAGCAATTCCTGGATCAGTAGGCGGCGCGGTTTATGGTAATGCTGGATTGCCGCAAATAGCCAAAGGATGTATTGGCGATTGGATTTATGAAGTAACAGTTTTGGGTGATGATAAAATTGTTAAGCTGAATAACAAGCAGTGCAAATTTAGTTATCGTAACTCGTTATTTAAACAAACCAAAGACATAATATTAAGCGTTATTTTAGAATTGAAGCCAGCAGATAAGTTGGTAAGTGAAAAATTAATTAAAAAATATATTGCCCAAAGAAAAGGCCAGCCGTATCATCTTCCATCAACAGGTTGCATTTTTACAAATGTGGAAGTAAAAACTAAAAAACAAGAAGCAGAAATCAAAAATAAAATAACTAGCGAGCCGAAGCTAGATGATTTCTTATTACGTGGGCAAATTCCTGCCGGTTGGCTAATTGAACTAGCTGGATTAAAAGGAAAAATTATCGGTGGGGTACAGGTGTCAACCGATCATGCAAATTATATTGTTAATATAAATAATGCCAAAGCTGAACACGTGGTTATGCTGATTTCTTTTATTAAGCAGCAAGTGCGTGATAAATTTGGAATTCAATTAAAAGAAGAGGTACAGTATATTGGGTTTTAAAAAAGCGTCTAGTTTGGCTAGACGCTTTGTAAGTTAGTTGTTAAAGCCAGTTAATTTTTGTTCTCAATGAACAAGTGCGAAATTGACGTGCCTCGATGTGCGGCAGAAATAGCGGCGGCAAATATATCAGTCACCGATATTATATTAAGTTTGGTGTGAAAATCAGCATCTGGTTGAAGAGGAATAGTATCGGTAACTGTTAAGCTTGTTAATTTACTTTTTTGTATCATTCTCACCGCATCGCCAGACATAAGAGAGTGTATGCCACAGGCATGAATTTCGTTTGCTTCCATTTCGCGCAGCTTGGTTGTCGCGTTGAAAAAAGTACCAGCGGTGTCAATTAGGTCGTCTAGGAGCAAACAATTTTTTCCGGATACATTTCCACTAATTCGCATCTCTTTAATAGCGTTTGGTCGTGGTCGGCGTTTGGTGATAAAAGCGATATCTACTGCGTTTAGATAGTCTGCATATTTTTCAATACGCTTACTGCCCCCAACATCTGGTGATACAAGGACCAAGTTTTTTATATGCATACGTTTAATTGCTGGTATCAGATTTAGTGAAGCAAATAAATGATCAACCGGTATTGGGTCAAAAAATCCGACAATTTGATCAGCGTGCAGATCCATGGTTATAACTCTATCTGCGCCGGCGTTTACAATTTCATTGGCCCAGCGTAAAGCCGTGATATCCATACGAGGACTTGATTTTCGATCATCTCTCCCTTCAAAATATGTAATTACCACAGTCACGCGACTGGCGGAAGCTAATTTTGCTGCGTGAATAAGATATTTTAAATTTTCTAATCTGACAGCAGAACCAATTGGTGAGGTTCCATGTAAACTAGCAATAATATATATATCGTTTCCGCGGATACTACGGCTGAATTGTCGTTTTTTGTTTCCGTCTGCATAATTAGTCATTGTGATCGGAATTAAATTTGTATGAAGTAAATGTGCTACTTTGGACGAAAAATTAGCATCTGATTGTGTACTAGCGATAGTTAGCTTATTCATTATTGATCTCCTTATAATAGACGCTGTTATATGAAAATTATTTTAAGATTCGATTTTTGTTTGGTAAATTACCTTAACACTAGGTAGAGTCTGGCGTCAAGCTTGATTTAGTAGCAACAACTTGTTTACAAGTTGCTTAATATTATCTAAACTTAATATCATATAAAGTTTTCCACAGATGGATATTATAATTAGTGCAAAAAATTTCAAACTTACTCCTTCGCTGATTACTTATACTGAAGAAAAAGTTGGTAAAGTGGAGCGTTTTTGGGGTGAGATTATTCGGGCCAATGTTGAGTTATCAGTTGGCCGTGTTAAATCTGCAGGCAATATTTCGCAAGTTAGAGTTTGGCTAGAGGTGTCGGGGCCTGATATCGAGGCCGAGTCTGAAGCAGCTGACATGCATGCAGCTATAGATTTAGTGGTTCCTAAATTGGAAAGTCAAATTCGCAAAATGCGCGGTAAGGTGTTAAGCCGACAAAGAAAATTAAAATCATAAAAATGAAAAGTAGAAAGAAATTTTGGAAATTAGGCAGAGCAGATTTAAATACTGATTATTTTGATATTAACAAAAATGGTCAACTAGTAGTTAAAGAGGGGAATTATCAATACAATTTATTTGATCTAACGCGTAAATTTAACACTTCACTAGAATTAGTATTTCCTTTTATTATTGAAAAGCGATTGCAGGAATTAATAGCGATTTTTAATAAGTGGATTAAAGCGTATCGTTATCGGGGCAAATTTTTTTATCATTACCCAATGAAAGTAAACCAGAATAAGGAATTTGTGCTGCCGATAATTTCTGAAGGTGGAAATATTGAGGTAACAAGTGCCAACGAATTGTGGTTGGTTAAGCGGTTGTGGGAGCAAGGTCAGTTTAATACTAGAATCAGAGTAATTTGTAATGGACCAAAAACTAATTATTATTTGTCACTTATTTCTGAATTAAGAGAAAAGGGTTTACAAATAACACCGATTATTGAAGATATGGATGAGGTAGTGTCCATTAATGGTTTTAAAGGTGATGTTGGGATACGACTGGACCCAGATGTTAGAATACGAGCACATTGGGACAAGAAATTTGGCCGATTTGGTTTACCGGCTAAAGAAATATTAAAATTAGGACGCATTAGAAATTTAAAATTACTGCACTATCACATGTCAACACAGATTGAATATCAAGAGGATTTGATTGCACCATTAAAAAAAGCCCTTAATCTGTATGTTAAACTGCATAAAACTAATCCTAATTTAGATATGATTGATTTAGGTGGTGGCTTGCCTGTGCCTTATGAAGGAACGCCGCTGTATAATACCGAAGCTATTGTTAAACGAATTATTAGGAATATTCAGCGAACAACAGATCGTGCTGGAGTTCCTAATCCTGATATCTTGGTAGAGTGGGGAAGTTATTTAGTGGCACCAGCACAAATGACAATTTATCGGGTGTTGAATGAAAAGCCAATTGAAAACGCTATGGCGAAAAAATGGTATGTGGTTGACGGAAGTTTTATGAACGATTTAAAAGATACTTGGGCTATTCATCAAAAATGGCAAGTAGTGCCGATTAATAATTTACATGCTAAAAAATTAACCAGGGTGTGGTTAGCTGGTCTGTCTTGTGATTCAGATGATAAATATACTGCTGGTGGGGAATATATTTTATTGCCTCGATTGGAAGACTTAGAAAACGGTGATCAGCAGTTTGTAGCCATGCTTTCTACTGGCGCTTATCAAGATTCCCTAGCATCACATCATTGCTTATTATCATCACCAGCTAAGATAATTGCTCAAAATGGGGTTTTAATGGTGGCGAGAAAAAGAGAGAGCGCAGAAGAAGTAGGTAAACAATTTGGGTGGTAATAATTTTATGAAACTTAAGTATCAAAAAGAACCATTTAATTTTGGGGGATTAGAGCCAGCCACTTGGGATAAGGCAAGGGTGGCGGTTTTACCAATCCCTTATGAAAGCACAACCACTTATGGCGGCGGTACGGCTCGGGGTCCATCTGCTATTATTGACGCTTCGCGGCATATGGAATTATGGGATATAGAGTTAGGCAAGGATTTTTCTCGTCTTGGTTTTTTTACTTTTCCGGAATTAGAACCAGATATGTCTGGTCCAGAACAAACCATGGGTCGTATTCAAGATGCTGTAGCTGAAATAGTAAAAGATGAAAAATGGCCTTTGGTGTTAGGTGGCGAACATTCAATAACACCAGCGGTAGTGGCGGCGGTGCAGAGTAAATACAAAAAATTATCAGTATTACAAATAGATGCGCATACTGATTTGCGGAATGAATACCAAGGCACTAAATATAGTCATGCTTGTGCCATGCGACGTGTTTATGACTTAAATATTCCAACTGCAGCAGTTGGTATTCGTTCGGTTAGTGAAGAAGAAACAAAGTTTATTAGTAATGCCAAACTTGCCAGTAGAATTTTTTATGCACCTGAGATTCCAGTTGATACAGTATTAAAATGCTTAAGTGATTATGTATATATCACGGTAGATGTAGATGGTTTTGATTCTAGTATTATGCCCGGAACCGGTACCCCTGAACCAGGAGGGTTAAACTGGTATCAGGTTATTGATTTATTGCGTGCTGTTGGTAAGCAGAAAAAAATTGTCGGAGCTGATATTGTGGAATTAGCACCAATCCCTGGCCAGCCGGCAGAGGATTTCTTAGCTGCGAAATTAGCTTATAAAATTATTGGTTATTCTTTTTTTGGTAGGAAGTGAATTAATCTGTTAATTTGATTCAATTTTTGTAATAAAAAAGAGCCATCTGATTTTTTTAATGAAAATCAAATGGCCCAACCAGCTACTTAGTAGCCTTATTTAGTCACTTCCTCAAATGTGACCTGAGTGTGCTGTTCATTCGCAAATTTTGCGAAATATAGTTTGAAATTAGTACCGGTGAAGAAATGCTTCACCAGAAACTTCGAGACTTTGCTTAGATCTACTTTTTGTCTTTCAGCCATATCTCGCAGACTGCGTAGGAAGGTATTGGTTCCAATTTTCTCCCGCAGCGATTCATAAGCTTGGCAGTCTTCGTGATTAATAAGGATAACCACTTTGACCGAATGGAAATGATCAAGTATAAACTCGATCTGCTCCTTAGTCACCTTGAAGTGCTTAGGGAGCGCATCCATTTCTGACAACGAACTGATGCCGCCCGGGATAATAATGGGTACATATTTTCCTTGAGCAAGTTCTAGGCATCCTTTTTCTTGTTGGCCTTCGATGAAATTACGGAAGGCATTTTGAAAGCGGGGATCGTCGCAGTGAATTATGATGGCTTCGGGGTTTGAATCAAGGTCGACTGGAAATTCCAACACGGTCGTAAATTTTTCAACAGTTCCTGTTGGTGCAATATTAGATTTATCTTTTTCAGCCATAGATTATATTCCTCTTGTTATTGGCAAATCAATTAAATATTATGTGGGAGAGTTTTGTACTCTCCCACTGTTTTTTCCTTTGCATGTTGCTTAGGCTTCGACTGTGGTATGTTTTGGGTGTTCCTCCTTGAATTTCAGCCCAGGAAGTAATTTCTCGATTTCATCAGGTTTAATCCCAATTTTTTCAAGAAAGCCGGTGATGTCCATTTTCAACGCCTTCATTTGCGTGAAGACTTTAAAAATAATATTAGGAACGAGAGTGCTCATTCGCTCAATACCGCCATCACCGTTTTTTCCTCCGCCCAAATCGACAATTGAGATATTGTCGATGTTGCTTAAACCAGCGGCTGTCGACCGGAAGATTGATTCCATGACTTTCGAGCCAGCTTCGCCAGCTTCCTCAAGCAGTCGCGGTAACCGATCTAGAATGAGTAGCAGTTTGGCTGCCTCACTCATTTCCATCATTGCCACATTCATGGCTTTGGCGCCATCAGCATCAGCTAGTAAGCCTTGTTTCTTACCTTCAGCTTCAGCTAGTAGGTATTGTTTCTTACCTTCAGCATCAGCTAGTAAGCCTTGTTTCTTACCTTCAGCTTGAGCTAACAGTATTGCCCTTTGGCCGTCAGCATCAGCGAGCATGACCTTGAGTTTCAACGCTGCTTCACCTTCACCCTTCAGGGTGTCGGCATCTTTTTTACCTTCAGCTTCCGTTTTCAGAGCGATAGCTAAGGCTTCAGCTTCCAATTCGCGTTTTCTCTTAGCCGCTACAGCTTCAATCTCGATTTTCTTTCGAGCGGCATCCGCATTGATTTCTATCTGCTTGCGATTGGCTTCGGCCTGCATGATAATTGATGCATTAAGTTCAGCTTTTTTGCGTTCTGCTTCTTTTTCCTCAACAGCAATTTGTGCTTGTTTTCCCGCGGCATCTCGTTTGGCCTCGGCAATTTTCAATTGTTCTTGTTGAGCTGCTAAGGCAATCGACTTTGCTGTTTCCGCTTTAGCCACCTCATTAGCTGTCGAGACCTGGTATTGTGCTTTTTTTATGTCCCGGTCTTTTTCAGCCTCCGCTATCAACGCCTCATTTTTAGCTTTGACAAGAGCGGCTTCTTTGAGCGCATCAGATGTTTTAACCTGCGTATCCCTGTCGGCTTCTGCTACCTTGACGGCGGCATCTTTTTTAGCCTCGGCTACTGCTTTTTTACCAAGAGCATCAATGTAGCCCTCGGCGTCCTTTACTTCTTGGATGACCAAGGTGACGATTTCAATACCCAGCCGTTTTAGTTCCTCTTTTGATTCTTCCACGACCTTTTTATTGTACTCGTCTCGCTTTCGCAGGAGCCCATCGATGTCCAGATTTCCGATAATAGATCGGTTGTGGCCCTGGAGGATATTTTGAACAATTTTATGAATCTCATCCTCGGCTTTTCCAAGAAAGTTTTCCGCGGCATTCATTAAATCCTCTGGTGCCGTGCCAATTTTGCAGGTGGCGACACCTTTAACATTAATCGGTACATTATCTTTGTTCGGGATTTCTTTCTCATCGATGTTGATTTGAAAGGCTGTTGTGGAAAGTTCTGCGAAATTTTCAACAAACGGGATTACGATGCCACCACCCGAGGGAACAACCTTAAAACCAAATGTTCTTTTTGGTGCTAGTTTAGCGCCATCCTTTTCCACAGCTTTATCCCGGGGATCGGAATAAGTGTATTTTCGGCCGTAGTAAATTCCTACTCTTCCAGGAGGAATTTTTTTGTAACGACTGGCCATGACTCGTAGTGTAAATAAAATACCAAATACTACGAGTAGTATCATTATTGGTACGAAAACGCTTCCGAAGAAATTTCCTATTGCGTCCATGATTATTCTCCATTATTTTGTTTGTAATTTGTGATTTATGATCGTACAAAAACTCAAGTTAGTGTTACTAGTAATTCGCTTCCGTTGTTACCGACAATTTTTATTGCCCGGCCTTTTTCTATTGGCTCGCCGTTTTGTGAGCGGGCTAGGTAAGTTTTGTAAGCACCATAGACGGTAACGCTAATTTCTCCTATTCCATTTTTACTGATGGAAGTTACAACTGACCCGATTAATCCGATGGTGGCTGATGTTGGAATAAGTGAAGTTCCTTGTTGTTTATACATCAGGCTTAAGCCAAAAAACATTAGCCCAGCGACTATAACGCCAAACAATATGCCGATTAGGGATGACGCAACTATATCGACATTATAATATCTTGCGATTGCACCGGCTGCTCCGAATACCATAATACCAGTAGCAATAACCTTGGTACTAAAAATACTGATGGTAGTTTCCGAAGTGCCTTCATGATCAATGGTTGTATCGTGGTCGGTATCAGTAGAAACATCATGATCATGACCAAAGATTAGTGAAGATGCTAGCCAAATAATGCCAGCAATAGCCAACGCGATGAATATTGGCATGATTTACTCCTTTCGTTGAATGTGAAACATTGTTATTTAATTGTGAATTTTATCAATATTTATATTTATATTTATCGCAACACCTTAACATAAGGCTGTTTTTTTGTCAATGTTTATAATATTTGGTTATAATATTTTATCAAATTGTCAATACTTTAACTAAGATTACAAATAATGTTAATTTTATTAAATATATTAAATAGAAAAATCAGCCTCCCTAATAGATTTTATGGGGAGGCTTTTTGATGTAAATATATTTTTACTTAACAATTTGGTGTTTAGGCATTAATATTCTCTTTGGCTATATTTTTCTTCACAGTTGTAATAATAGCTGGCCAATCATATGCCTCGGGTCTTAATAGTGTTTCATCTACACCATGAGTTAATATTGGGAGTTTAACGAAGTAAACGATTGTTGAAAGTTCATTCGCGGTTTGCATTTCTTGTTTTGTAATATACCATTGATTAGGCTCTTGTTTCCCTAATGAATTAACTAGTGCTATGGTTTCATGGTTGCAACTATGCGGACGTAATCCCACGATTATAAGTGGGTAATGTCTTTTTGCCGCTTCCTTGCAAAGAGTAATACAATTGAGCGGTTGCGAATCGCACCCGTTGGCTAAAGGTATATCAAATTCAGTGAGCATAATATAATCTTTCTCGCTGAGATTAGATGCTTCTTTTTCTAACCGAATTTGATCAAAAACAGATAATGCTTGGTTATAACTTTGCGCAATGCGAATATTATGTATTCCTTGAATTTGTTTCAACAGTGCAACAGAAGCAGTGTTCAGTGTAACGATTATAATGTTCATTTTTAACTCCTATATTAATTGGTTATTATTTAATTTTTATTTATTTAAGGCTAACATTATATTTCCGTCTTGTCAAGAGTATAAAAATATAGTAAAGTAAATTCTACTCTATGTCATTTTTAACTAAACTATTTGGTGACCCAAACGCTAAGGTAATTAAGACTTTGGAACCAATAGTCCAGAAAATAAATTCTTTAGAGCCAGAAGTGCAAAAGTTGACAAATGAGGCACTAAAAGGTAAATCTCAAGAATTTAAGGATCGATTGTCTAAAGGAGAAACTTTGGATGATTTGTTGCCCGATGCATTTGCTTGTGTTAGGGAGGCGGCCAAGCGCACTTTGGGTCAACGTCATTTTGATGCGCAATTAATCGGCGGTATTGTTTTACATCGCGGACAAATCGCGGAAATGAGAACTGGTGAAGGAAAAACTTTAACTGCTACTTTGGCTGTATATTTAAATGCCTTATCAAGCAAGGGCGTGCACGTGGTAACGGTAAATGATTATTTATCGCGACGTGATGCTGTGTGGATGGGGCAAATTTATTACGCTCTTGGTTTGGTGGCTGGTTGTATTAATCACGAGCGGTCGTTTATTTACAGCCCAGAAGTAATTCACGAGGATGCTTCATATAACAAGTTAAAGGAGGTTACTCGGCAGGAGGCGTATCAGGCTGATATTACTTATGGAACCAATAACGAATTTGGTTTTGATTATTTGCGCGACAATATGGTTTGGCAACTGCAGCAAAAAGCACAACGCGCGCTTAATTATGCCATTGTTGACGAAGTTGACTCCATATTGGTAGATGAAGCTAGAACGCCGTTAATTATTTCTGCGCCAGCCGAAGAAGCAGTTGAGAAATATTATGATGTGGCTCGGTTTTTAGCTGGTTTGCAAGAAAATACTGATTATAATGTTGATGAAAAAATGCATGCCGCCACGTTTAGTGAAGAAGGTGTAACTAGGGCAGAAAAATGGCTGGGCGTGGAAAATTTGTATACTGGAGCAGATGTGGAAATAATCCATCTACTAGAGGCTGGTTTGAAAGCCAAAGCTTTGTTTAAACGGGATAAGCAATATGTGGTACGCGATAACGAAGTGGTAATTGTGGATGAGTTTACTGGTAGGCTGATGTTTGGCCGGCGATATTCCGAGGGGTTGCATCAAGCTATCGAAGCCAAGGAAAATGTAAAAATTCAACGGGAAAGTATGACTATGGCCACAGTCACATTTCAAAATTATTTTAGAATGTATGAAAAATTAGCTGGCATGACTGGTACAGCTGCTACTGAAGCAGAGGAATTTTCTAAAATATATGATTTGGAAGTAGTCACTATACCAACCAATAAACCAATGATTCGTTTGGATGCTTCAGATTTAATTTATAAAACAGAGCAGTCAAAATTTGACGCTGTGGTTCAGGAAATCAAAACGAGACACGAAGCGGGTCAGCCAGTATTGGTTGGTACTATTTCCATTGCTAAGAATGAAATTTTGGATGAAATGTTAAAACGTGAAGGAGTACCTCATGAAGTATTAAATGCTAAGAACCACGCGCGTGAAGCAAGTATAATTGCGCAAGCGGGTCGTAGGGGCGCTGTGACATTAGCTACTAACATGGCGGGACGCGGCGTAGATATTATTTTGGGTGGCTTTCCATTGGATCAAATCGAAGCTGAATTTATCAAACAAGCAGGTGGTTTGCATGTAATTGGTACAGAGCGCCATGAATCGCGACGTATTGATAACCAGCTAAGAGGCAGATCGGGCCGCCAAGGTGATCCTGGGTCGTCACAATTTTTTGTTAGCTTGGAAGACGACTTAATGAGAATTTTTGGCGGTGAAAGAGTAAAAATGATGATGGAGCGACTAGGATTGCCAGATGATGTACCTATTACTAACGCTATAGTTTCTAAATCAATTGCCGCAGCTCAAAAAAAAGTTGAAGGTGATAATTTTGATATTAGAAAACATTTGGTTGATTATGACGATGTTTTAAATAAACAGCGTGAGGCAATCTACCGTCGACGAGTAGAGATTTTAGATTTAGCTGAAGAAAATCCAGCTGAGTTGAAGAATTTGGTTTTAGAACAAGTAACGGCAGAAATTGCTAGTGTGGTATCATTTCATACGGCCTTAACAGATGAAAAAGAATGGAATTTGCAGGAAATTTATGAAGTAATCAACACAATTTTTCCGGTGTCGCTCGAGGTTAGAAAAAAACTTAATGAGATAGAAGAGCAAGCGGGTGATGCTTCAGCCGATGCTAAGGCGCGAAATAAACTAATTAACTATTTAACTAAATTAGCAACTGAGGAATATGAAACTCATGAGCAACAATTAATTAAGCAAGCGGAAAAATTACAGCAGGGTGATCCGGAAAAAATTATGCGCAATGTAGAACGTACAATTTTACTGCGATCCTTGGATAATCATTGGGTAAAACATTTAACTTCTATAGATCACCTTAGGGTTGGTATTGGGCTTAGGGGGTATGGTCAGCGTGAACCGTTGGTTGAGTATAAGCGCGAGAGTTATAAAATGTATCAGGATTTGATTGCACTAATTAGAAATTCAGTTGTTTATTCAATTTATAAGACTGAATTAACCCAAAGAATGGCTGGAGCTACTGAAGCGCCAGTTAGAAAAACTCAAGAATTAGGGCCGGCTAAAACGAGTTCTACCCAAAATATGATGTTTGGCGCTACTTCTTCTACAGCCACAGTTCCGCAGAGTAAAATTAAAGATGCCCAAGGGCACAAAGTCGGCCGCAACGACCCTTGCCCGTGTGGTTCTGGTAAAAAGTACAAGCGATGTCACGGTAGATAGCTTTTTTGTATAATTAAAGTTCAATATGCCACAACTTTTATTTAATGAAATAAATCTAGCGCAGTCCCGTAGTGAAGTGACACTTCTACTACTAGGATAAGAAGTGTCACGGGAAATAATTTAACCTTTAAAAAACGTACCTATGCATAATCCCGAAAAAGAAACTGGCGAGATAAAAGGAGAGTTGGAATTAGTTTTTACTGGAGATGAATTTATTTTACCTAGTGATACGCGAATTTTAGAGCCCGTGCGAAATGAGCTGGAAAGAAGATTGTTGGCCGCTGGTTGGGTTGAAGAGAAGATTGAGAAGGTTTTAGTGGCAGTTGATGAAGCAATTACTAACGCTGTTAAGCATGGCAATAAAAATAAACCAGAAGCCAAGGTTTATATCAGATTAACCCTTGATAATTTAGATTTTAAAGTTGTAATTCGTGATGAGGGTAGCGGTATTCCAGATGATCAGGTGCCGGATCCGCGTCAGCAAGAGAATATAACCAAAGCTGATGGTCGTGGTATTTTTTTAATGAAACAACTTAGCGACAAAACAGAATTTAATGGGCCAGAAGTCATATTATATTTTAAAAATGATGTTCAGATAAATTAAAAAGTGTTGAGACTATCCGTTATTTTTACAATGGTGGTCATGGAAAATAATTTAATATTTTAATAAGTAAATTTATTCAATCAGCGCCTATACAACAAGACGAAGATGAAAGATTACAAGCATTAATAAATTTAGGCTTATTAGATACCGAGCCCGAGGAGAGGTTTGATAATATTACCAATGAGGCAATTAAGATTTTTAACGTTCCTATTTCTACTATTTCGCTACTTGATAAGGATCGTGAATGGTTTAAATCGTCAATCGGATTAGATAATAGAGAAGGTCCGAGAAATACATCTTTTTGCGGACATGCTATTTATGCCAAAATTATTTTTATAGTTGAGGATACATTAACTGATTTGCGTTTTAAAGATAATCCTACGGTAATAAATCCACCGAAGATTCGTTTTTATGCTGGCGTGGCGTTATATGACAAGACCGGTAATTATCCAATAGGAGTTTTATGTATAAAAGATATTAAGCCAAGAAAATTTACTCCGGCTGATATTGATAAGTTGGTGGAGTTGGCTAAGAAAGCAGAACAGGAATTGAATAGGACTTATAACTAAAAATAAATAATTATAATTAATTATCAATTTATGAATGAAAGTGCAGAAATGAAAACATTAGAGCCATTGACTCCTGAATAGGAGATTGAGGCCATTCGGCAGGAGATTTATATGATGGGAGCAAACGATTCAGAGTTTTCTGCCATTGATGATATTTTAGAACGATTGAAGAATAAAGTAATCGATACAGAGCAAGCAATTACCGAAGCAACAAAAATAAAAAACAATAAACAAGATTATCATTAAAAAAGTTATTTTAATTTATTTAAAATAAATCCGCCATTTGGTAAATAGCGGATTTTTTTAAGACGCGGATCAGGTTTTGGTTTTTCCTGATCAAATATTGTTTTAACCTCAAGATTTTTTAAAAATCTTAAAGTTAATAATTCTTGGGAAGATTTTTTCCAGATTTGTCCAAAGTCACCAATTGTGCCCTTGTTGGTTAGGGTATTAGAAACTTCAAAATGAATAGTAGTTTCTCTGTCGTCAACTTTTAATGTCCAGGGGCTCTTTTTAAGGGTGGCAAAGTATTTAGCATCAATGATGTCTAATGGAAAATTAAAAACAAAATTTATTTTTCCTTCTACTACATCCAAAGTCCAGTAGATTGGATTTTTTAATGAATCAGAATTTAAGTAGGTTCCTGTCCCCCAGCAAATAATTCCAGTAGACCTTTCTGCTTGGTAATTTTTCTGCTCATGAAAAATTGTTTTTAGTACGTGGATATCGATTACTTGATGTTCAATGAAATCGGGTAATTCTATTAATTCTGATTGCGCCCAGGTAATTTGCCCTAGCAACAAAATCATTAAGATTATTAAAATAACGATTTTCATCTTGTGTCTCCTTTTTATTGTAATTGTGTTTGTTTGAATGCACTTTATAATCAAATTTATAATTTGTCAATCAATAAGGTAACGCTTGCTAGATGATTGAGGAAATGTTAAGATTTAAGCAAATTTATGATAGATGAATCGATTTTTACTGATAATAATCAACAACGTCATCACAAACCAGCTAAGCCACCAATTTCAGAACGGCTTACGGTAACGGCAATTACTTTGTCTATAATTTTAGTACTGGCTTTGGTAGTGTTACAAATTAAGGCGTTGTATGATGTTAATCGGTATTTTAATCCGCATTACCAAGTTTGTACCCAACAATTAACTGAGCCAGGATACGGTGACTGTTCTGGCGAAGCTTATGCTTGGGAGCGCATATTATTGTGGAGTTATTTAAGCGGTGGATTATTTTTAATTTATTTAATTTTGGCGCTAGTTTTTAGAAAAAGAAAGAATTACACTTGGCAAATGGCGTTATTTAGGGTTTTTACTGTGCTCACTTTTTTTGCTACTGTGGTAATGATTGCCTATTTAAATCAATATTTATTTGAATATCATCAAGATATTGCTTGGTATGTGGCTTTAGGTCTAGTGGTAATTTTATCAATTGCACTGGTTATTTATATCGAGCGTCGTCGCCTACAAAAAAAATTAGCAGGCAAACCAGCTAATAGTTATGTCAAAAATATCATCTAAAAAGAAAATTGCAGTGTTGGATATTGATGGAACTATTTTTCGTTCTTCCTTGCAGCGCGAGTTATTAATGTCGTTGGTTTATTTTGGCGTTTTTCCACCAATAGTAAAAAAGGAATTGGAAAAAAATTATTATGCGTGGGTAAACCGCGCTGGTTCTTATGAAGATTATATCAATAAAGTTGTTCAGTCATATCAGCAGCGAATTAATGGTGTATTGGTTAGCGATGTCAGAAGAGTAGCCAATATTGTGATTGAACAGCAAAAATACCGAGTTTACACTTATACGCGCGAATTGATTAAAGAATTACGCAAAGATTATCGTCTGGTGGCCATATCCGGTTCACCAATTGAAATAGTCAAAGAGTTTAACAGGATTTGGAAATTTGATGCTGTTTATGGTTTGGTGTTTGAAGTTGAAGATGATCGTTATACAGGCGTGATAAAATTTTTGCCAATTAGAGACAAGAAATCAGTAATTGAACAATATGTTGCGGAAGAGCAGTTGTCATTAAAAAATTCTATTGGTATAGGTGATACTGAATCGGATTCCAGTTTTTTAGAGGTGGTGGATAAACCAATTTGCTTTAATCCCAATCACGCTTTGTATGAAATTGCCAAGAAGAACAAGTGGGAAATCGTAATTGAACGCAAGGATGTAATTTATCATTTGTAATTAACGTCGCATTAATAGAATTATTTGATTGATAAGTTATGGAAACAGAGATTGAGGCAAAATTTTTGGATGTTGATCCCAATCAGTTACGTCAGCTGTTAAAAAAATTAGGAGCTAAGTTAATTCATAAGGAAAGATTAATGAGGCGTCAAACCTTTGATTTGCTGGATTTGTTATTAAAAAATAAAGGCGGTTGGGTAAGAGTTCGTGACGAGGGTGATAAAATTACCCTGTCATATAAACAAGAAAAAGATCGTACTTTATATGGTATAAGAGAACTTACGGTTGAGGTTTCGGATTTTGATTTAACTTGCGAGTTGCTAGAAACAATTGGTTTGGTAAAAAAAGGATATCAAGAAACTAAAAGGGAAACATGGATTTTAGATGAATGCGAAGTTACTATTGATACTTGGCCATGGATTCCTACGACAGTGGAAGTAGAGGGGAGTACTGAAAAATTAGTTAGACAGGTGTCTGGAAAATTAGCTTTGGATTGGTCACATGTTTTACACGGTAGCGTGTCAATTGCCTATCAAAAATATTTTAAAGTGACTGATGATGAAATTAATGAATATCCAACTATTACTTTTGGACCAGTGCCTGACTGGTTAGAGAAAAAAAGAATTAAAAAATAGTTGTTATGGATATTTTTTCTCACGGTTTGTGGACCAGTGTAATTTATAGTCGTATTCAGTGGTGTATTAGACTGTGGGCAATATTATTTGGCGTGTTGCCAGATTTATCATCTTTTGGTATTTTGTTTATTCAATCTTTGTTTGGCGGCAGGTTATTTGGTCCACCGCAGATTCATTTGGTTCCTGATTATATTTACGTATTATATAACATTAGTCATAGTTTGATTATTTGGCTGGGAATTTTTTTGGTTATCTGGTTAATTTATAAAAAACCTTGGTGGCCGCTGGCTGCTGCCGTGATTCATATTGTAATTGATATACCTTCGCATGCAGCTGACTTTTTCCCCACACCTTTCCTCTGGCCGCTGTCTTCATACACTTTTGATGGTTATTCTTGGGCCCATCCCAATTTCATGATCGTGAACTATGGTTTACTGATAATAACTTATATTGTCTGGTATTTACTGATACGTAAGCATTCAAAAATAAAAAAATTAATGGTTTGACGAGAGATAAAAATAATACTATAATGATTAATCTCTATGTAATAGAGTAATATTAGTTATGAAAATAATTACTAAACAAACTTATAAAGTTTTTTGGCAGCACGCGGTTCGTTACCGCCTGCTTTTTTGGATTATTGTATTGGCTATTGCTTTGGCAGCTATTATGCCGATTATTGTTCCGTTTTATTATAAAAAATTTATTGATGTGGTGGTGGCAGGATCGTCGGTAAATAACATTGTCGAACAGTTAAGAAATATCATTTGGTTTATTTTGTTGCTTAATGGAATAGAGTGGTTATTATATCGGGTGGCCTCTTATGCAAATAATTATTTTCAACCCAAAGTTATTTCTGATTTATATAACACCAGTTTTGACTATTTACATCATCACTCTTTTGGTTTTTTTATAAATCGTTTTGTTGGTGCCCTAGTGAGAAAGGTTGGTCGCTTTGTGCGAGGTTTTGAAGATATCAGCGATTCTCTATATTGGAATTTATTGCCAACAGCCGTTAGGGTATTATCTGTTTTAATAGTTATGTTTTGGTTATATCCGCTGTTGGGTTTTATTTTATTGGGTTGGACTATACTGTATTTAACAATTAATTATATTTTGACTTTGCGGAAATTGAAATTGGATGAGGCCGCTGCAGCTATGGATAGTCGGGTAACTGGTTATTTAGCTGATACTATAACTAATAATGCTAATGTTAAAGTATTTGTTGGTTTAGAACACGAACGAGCTGGTTTCGGTGGATTAACCCAGGAGCAATTTTTATTAACCAAAAAAAGTTGGAATTTTGATTCTAATATCGAAAGTGTTCAAGGCGCTTTTATGGTTATATTAGAGTTTGCCGTTTTTTATGCGGCAATTTCTCTGTGGCAGAAAGGTCTGTTAACGGTTGGAGGATTTGTTTTGATTCAAAGCTATATTATTCAGGTATTTATGCGTTTGTGGGATTTTGGCAGAGTTATTCGCCGTATTTATAGGAATTTAGCAGATGCTGAAGAAATGGTGGAGATATTATATACTCCGCACCAAGTTAAAGATGCCCCCGGGGCTGAAAAACTTATCGTGACTAAAGGCGATGTTGAATTTAAAAATGTTTGTTTTAATTACTCCCAAGAATTAGATGTAATTAATGATTTTAATCTGCAAGTTACTCGAGGTGAAAAAGTTGGTTTGGTTGGCCCATCAGGCGCTGGCAAATCCACTTTAGTGTCCTTAATATTTAGATTTTTTGATGTAACTAGTGGCGGAATTTTTATTGATGGCCAAAATATTTCGCAGGTGACCCAAGAATCTTTACGCAACCAAGTTAGTTTAGTACCGCAGGATCCGGTGTTGTTTCACAGAACTCTGTTGGAAAATATTAGATACGGACGCAGAGATGCTAGCGACGAAGAGGTAGTGGTCGCAGCCAAGTTGGCGCACTGTGATGAATTTATTAATCGTTTGCCCCAAAGTTACCAAACCTTTGTTGGGGAGCGCGGTATTAAATTGTCTGGCGGAGAACGTCAGCGTGTGGCAATCGCCAGAGCTATTTTAAAAAATGCCCCAATTTTAGTGTTGGACGAAGCCACTTCCAGTTTAGATTCTCACGCCGAGTCTATTATTCAGGATGCTTTAACCAATTTAATGAAAGGAAGAACTACTATTGTTATTGCTCACCGGCTCTCTACTATCATGAAAATGAATAGGATCATTGTTTTATGCCAAGGTAAGATTCAGGAAGTGGGTAGCCATCAGGAATTGTTGAAAAAATCAGGCGGTTTATATCAATCCCTGTGGCGGTTGCAAGCCGGCGGTTTTATTACTTAATAGCATTAATAATGTACAGTTAATCAAATTTCCTTGTCAACGATTTACTAATATGTTACTATATTCCTGTTACCTCGGGTTTTCCCTTGGTATTTTTTCTCAAAAATGCCTAATAATAACAAAACTCATCAACCAGACAACGAACAGGAATCAAACTCACCTTTAGCTTTTTTAAAGTGGATATCTTGGCCACTAGTTAAGTTGGGTAAGTTAATGTTTGGCAACATGAACCAACGCAAGCAGATGTGGTATTTGCTGGTGGGTATTTTGGCCATGTCTTTATTTACAGGTTTAATTGATTGGCCCAAAGTACCGAATTGGGTTCCGGGAACCAGTTTTTGGAATAAATTTAATGTGCAATTAGGGTTAGATTTACAGGGCGGTAGTCATCTAGTATATCAAGCAGATCTAAGTGGTATTCCCCCAGGAGAGGAGTCGTCAGCGGTAGAGGGGGTAAGGGATGTTATTGAAAGAAGGGTTAATTTTTTTGGTGTATCTGAACCAGTGGTGCAAACTAATAAGGCAGGAGATAATTGGCGAGTCATTATAGAATTACCTGGTATTAAAGATGTCAACGAAGCTATTAAGCTGATTGGTGAAACTCCAATATTGGAATTTAAAGAACAAGCCCCGGTACCAGTTCAACCAATCGATACAGAAACAGATGCGCGTGAACGTGCGGATAGCGTTTTAACAGACGCCTTAAAGCCCAAAACTGACTTTGCGGCATTGGCTAAAGAATTTTCAGAAGATGAAGGGTCACGTGAACAGGGTGGTGATTTGGGGTGGTTTAAGGCGGGTGTAATGGTACCCGAATTTGAGCAAGCTGTAATGGAATTAAAAGTAGATCAGATCAGTAAAACCTTGGTGCAAACGCAGTTTGGTTTTCATATTATCAAAAAGACTGGTGAGCGCCAGATTGCAGAAGGAGAACAAGAAGTTACAGAATACCAAGCTAGTCATATTTTGATTAAAACACCTAATGTTCAAGTTGGTGAAAACTGGCAAGCAACTGGCCTGTCTGGTAAGCAACTTAAACGCGCTCAAGTACAATTTGACAGTAGCGCTGGTTTACCAGAAGTACAGTTAGTTTTTAATGATGAAGGTAAGGATTTATTTGGCGAAATTACTGCTCGTAATGTAGGTCAACCAGTAGCTATTTTTTTAGATGGCGTACCTATTAGCGTTCCTACAGTACAGCAAGCAATAACTGGTGGAGAAGCAGTAATCACAGGAAATTTTTCCTTGACCGAAGCCAAGCAGTTGGTACAGCGCTTAAACGCTGGTGCCTTACCAGTTCCGATTCATTTAATTAATCAGCAGGTGATAGACGCAACTTTGGGTAAAGAATCTGTGGAAAAAAGTTTGTTAGCCGGCATCATTGGTTTATTGGCTGTGGCTTTGTTTATGATTATTTATTATCGTTTGCCAGGATTTTTATCAGTATTAGCATTGTCTATTTATACTTTGATTACCTTTGCCATATTTAAATTATGGCCTATAACTTTAACCTTGCCTGGTATCGCTGGTTATATTTTGTCTATTGGCATGGCGGTTGATGCTAATGTTTTAATTTTTGAAAGATTGAAAGAAGAGTTGCGGGCTGGCAAACCATTGCCGCATGCGATAGAAGAGGGCTTTAAGCGCGCTTGGACTTCTATTCGCGATTCCAATATATCAAGTTTAATTACTTCTATTATTTTGATTTGGTTTGGCTCGTCCTTAATTAAGGGTTTTGCTATTACTTTGTCAATTGGTATTTTAATAAGTATGTTTTCAGCCATTACTATTACGAGGACTTTTTTGCGTTTGTTGGCCACTGGTAAATTTAATCAATTAACTTTTTTATTTGGCGTGTCTAAAAAGAAGCTGGCTGTACAGCAAAAAGTATTATGATAAGTTTTATTAAACATCGTTATATTTCCTATAATTTTTCGCTTACTTTGATAATTATTAGTATTGTGAGCTTATCGTTATGGGGATTAAAATTAGGAATTGATTTTACCGGCGGGTCGCTCTTGCAGGTTGAGTTTCCGTCTGGCCGTCCATCCAATCAAGAACTGCAAGAGGTTTTATCTCCTTTGAATTTTGGTAATTTATTAATACAGCCATCGGGAGATAGTGATGTCATGGTACGTTTACGTGATCTTAACGAAGACGAGCATCAGCAATTATTAGCTTCCTTAAAAGCAAAGTATAGCGATATTAGCGAAAAGAGATTTGAATCTGTCGGGCCGACTTTGGGCGCTGAACTGTGGAGAAAGGCGTTGTGGGCGATTGGCGTGGCGTTATTTTTTATTATTATTTATATTGCCTGGGCTTTCCGTAAAGTAACTCGTCCCGTGGCGTCGTGGAAATATGGTTTAACAGCAGTTATAGCGCTAGCGCACAATACTGTTATTACTGTTGGTATTTTTAGTGTACTAGGACATTTTTGGGGAGTAGAGGTAGATAGTTTATTTGTGTCAGCGCTTTTAACACTGCTTGGTTTTTCAGTTCACGATACCATTGTAGTATATGATCGCACGCGCGAGAATATTTTTAGGCACAGTGTTGAGAGTTTTGCCGATACTGTTAATAAAAGTCTTAATGATACTTTGGTTCGCTCTATTAATACGGGTCTAGCTACGTTGCTGGTGCTGGCGGCACTTTATTTTTTTGGCGGCGAGAGTATTCATTTTTTTGCCTTGGCACTGATTATTGGTATTGCTATTGGGACCTATTCTTCAATTTTTGTAGCATCACCGCTGTTAGTTGATTGGTTTAAATTATCACAGCGTAAATAATAAATTAACTTACCACCACCCGATATGGGCGAAGTAAGAAAAAAATATTTATTAATCCCGTCCATATTAGTATTCGGGCTGTTTTATTGTTTGGTAGTGCAAGCAGCGGCGACAATATTTTTAATACCTGATCAAGGCGAGTATGTGTTAAAAAGTAATTTTTCAGTTAAGGTATTGCTTAAAGCCGAAGAACCACAATCAACCCAGGTTAGTGCTAGTTTGGTTTTTGAACCAACCAATTTACAGGTAGTTAGTTTAAATTTAAATAATTCTAAAATTAAAAAATGGCTAGTGGAACCGTCGTATTCTAATGCTAAGGGAATAATATCGTTTATAGGCATTTTAAATAATGAGAACCAAAACACGATTCAATATAATTTATTAGAGGTAACATTCAAACCTATAAAATTAGGAAAGACTTCTGTGCAAATAAATTTTGGTAAAGTGATAGATGAACAAGACTACAATACTGTGGGATCACTTGGGTCAGCAGAATTTAATATAATCGAGTCGCAGGCTAGCACTGATTCTGATAATCAAGCGTTGAATAATAATGAAATTAAACAAGTGAATAAATCTGATATAATAGAATTTAATCAATCGTCTAGTAAGAGATTTGATTATAACGCTTTTTTGCCACTTTATGTAGCATTATTTATATTACTTTTGATAATAGTATTAGTGATTATATTTCTACAAAACAGGCCAATTAATTAAAATTTGACTGTTATATTGTTACTTGATATACTCCTACCATATAAGTATGAGTAATTTTTATGTTTGGATTATCAACAAAAGGCGAATATGGCTTAAGTTTACTAGAAAGTTTGGCTTATGAGCCAACTACAGTTGTTTCTCTTAAAAAAATTGCCAAAGCCAAGAAGTTACCTATAAAATATTTGGAACGTTTGGCCTCATCGCTTAAACGTGCTGGCTTAATTAAAAGTAAGGAGGGCGCTAAGGGTGGTTATTATTTAGCCAAACCAATAGCCCAAATAAAATTAATTGATGTGATCAAAATTTTAGAGGGAGATTTAGCACCAACTATTTGTACAGGCGATCATCTAAAATGCCCTAGGCAGGATACTTGCACTATGAAACAAGGTTGGCTAGGGGTACGTAATAAAATTTATTTTATTTTATCAAGCTATACTTTAGCAGATTTATTTAAGAATAATAATTAACAAATAAAAATATGTTTACTTTACTTAAATTACCATATGCTTATGATGCTCTAGAACCCTATTTTGATAAACAGACAATGGAATTGCACCATTCTAAACACCACGCTACCTATGTGACTAAACTTAACGAGGCTTTAGCTAATGCACCAGAGCTCTATACTAAATCTATAGAAGAATTGCTGGTTAATTTAAATGTTGTACCAGAGAATATACGAACCGTGGTTACTAATCACGGCGGTGGACATTATAATCACTTATTTTTTTGGAGTATTATCCAGCCGCCAATAGGCAATGGTGGAGAACCGGAAGGCGAATTAGCCAGTGCTGTGGATCGTGATTTTGGTGACGTTACAAAATTTCGTGATGATTTTACCAAAGCTGCAGTGAGTATTTTTGGCAGCGGTTGGGCATGGTTGGTAGCTAATCGGGATAATAAACTTTCTATTATTACTACTGCTAATCAGGACAGTCCCATTACCCAGGGTTTAAAACCTCTATTAACAATAGATGTTTGGGAACACGCTTATTATTTAAAATATCAAAACAAGCGAGCTGATTATATTGATGCCTGGTGGAAAATAGTTAATTGGCAGGAAGTTAGTCGGAAGTTTGCTAAAAAATAAATATGTCCAAGTTGCTACAAATAAAAAAACTTTGCATTAGCGTTGGTAGTAACGCCATCATTGATATTTCAGATTTAGCTATAAATCTTGGTGAAATTCACGCGCTGATGGGACCAAATGGTTCTGGTAAGTCAACTTTGGCACAAGTGATAGCGGGAAATCCATCATATACTATCAAACAAGGAGCAATTTATTTTTTAGGTAAAAAAATAAATCAGTGGTCGCCTGAAGAAAGAGCGCGAGCGGGAATATTTTTAGCTTGGCAACATCCCCACAGTATCGCTGGTTTGGCAGTAAGGGATTTTTTACGCACTATTTATAATAATTTATTGAGTGTTAAAAATAAAAAAATATTGTCAGTTACGGATTTTAATAAATTATTACTTGATCAAGCATCGAGTTTGGATTTGCCAGTAGAATTATTAGAGCGTCCGGTAAATGAAGATTTTTCAGGAGGAGAAAAAAAGAAATTAGAAATCTTACAACTGTTATTACTTAAACCAAAATTGGCAATTATAGATGAAATTGATTCGGGTTTAGATATAGACGCATTAAAGGTTATTGCCAGAGTTATTGGCAAGCGGAAAAATATGGGTATTTTAGTCATTACTCATTATCAGAGAATTTTAAAATATTTAAAACCAGACTATGTACACGTTTCCATTAATGGAAAAATTGTAAAAAAAGGGAAAGCAGAATTGGCAAATCAGATAGAGCGGCTTGGTTATAAATTTTTAAATTTTAAATAAACTAATGAATCGTCATCAGTTGTCAACAACAAAATATGCTTATGGTTTTCATGATAATTTAAAGCCGGTCTATTCTATACCTCGTGGCTTGTCAGCTGCTGTAGTTGCTGAATTATCCAGTATCAAATCAGAACCTCAGTGGCTCAAAAAAATACGTCATCATTCCTTGAAAATTTTTGAACAAAAAAAATTGCCCAATTGGGGAGGTGATTTAAGTAAATTGGATTTTAGTAAAATTCAATATTATATTAAACCAACAGAGCGTCAAGTAAGCAGTTGGCAGCAAGTGCCTAAAGTCATAAAAAATACTTTCGATCGACTTGGTGTTCCGCAGGCCGAACGAAGATTTTTAGCCGGTGCTGGTGCACAATATGAATCCGAAATGATTTATCACCATTTGCAGGAGGCATGGCTTAAAAAAGGAGTTATTTTTTCTGATTTAGAAACAGCTATCAAGAAATATCCAGATTTAGTAAAAAAATATTTTGGCAGTGTGGTACCAGCTGGTGATAATAAATTTGCCGCACTTAATTCAGCTGTTTGGTCTGGTGGTAGTTTTGTCTATGTGCCAAAAAATGTTCAGGTTACAATTCCCTTGCAAGCATATTTTCGGCTTAATTCTCAAAATATGGGACAATTTGAACGAACTTTAATTATTGCTGATGAGGGAAGTTTTGTTCATTATATTGAGGGTTGTACAGCGCCAATTTATGCAGTTGATTCATTACACGCCGCAGTGGTAGAAGTGATTGCACATAAGTATTCACGCATTCGTTATACCACCCTGCAGAATTGGTCAGCTAATGTTTATAATTTGGTAACCAAGCGTGCGGTAGCACACGAAGGTGCCATAATTGAATGGGTGGATGGAAATTTTGGCAGCAAATTAACTATGAAATATCCGGCTGTAATTTTAAAGGGTAGGGGTGCGCACGCTAATATTTTATCCATGGCTATAGCTAGGCGCAGCCAGCATCAAGATGTCGGAGCTAAAGTTATTCATATGGCGCCCGATACCAGCTCGCAAATAGTTTCTAAATCAGTAAGTAGTGGGGGTGGTAGATGCAGTTATCGCGGATTGGTTAAAGTTAATAAAGGTGCCACTAAAGTAAAATCTAAGGTACAATGTGACGCTTTGTTATTGGATAAACATTCTCGATCAGACACTTATCCTAAAATGCAAGTTTATGAACACGATTGTCAAATAGAACATGAAACCACAGTTTCCAAAATAGGCGATGAGCAATTATTTTATTTAAAAAGCCGCGGTTTAAGTGAAATAGAAGCTATATCTTTAATCGTCGGTGGATTTATTGAGCCAGTAGCCAAAGAATTGCCTATGGAATATGCTGTGGAATTAAATCGTTTAATTAATCTGGAAATGGAAAATTCAATTGCCTAATTATGCAAGCTAAATCTGGAAAATTTGAAATTTTACCAAACAGGCTGCGGCGAGGTGTATTTGATCTAAATTTTCCTCACCAACTAAACAGCAATTGTCTAATACATCTTGATAAATCTATTAAGAAAGATTTACAATTAAATTTTTCATTAAACTCTGGCGCAACAGTTAGGTTAATTATTTACGGCAATCCTGAAAATATTAACTGCAGTGTTAATATTAAACAAGCAGCAGGTAGCCAGCTTATTTTTTATTCCATAATTGCAGGGACAAAGAAAATTATTAATAAATTAAACGTAGATTTAAACCAGCGGGCAGCTAGATTTGATGGTAAAATATTTTATTTTGGCACAGCTAATGATTTGCAGGAGCAAGTTACCAAAGTTGAGCATCGGGCACCAGCCACTTTTGCTAGGGTTAGTCATAAGCGAGTGCAGATTGATAAGTCGCAAACAATAAATTATGGTATGATTAAAGTTGATAAAAAGGCGGATAAGACCGATACTCTTTTATCAGATAGAACATTACTTTTAGGGAAAAACAGTTCAGCCGAATTTGTGCCTTCATTGGAAATATTAACAAGTAACGTTAAAGCATCGCACCAGGCCAGCTGCGGTCAAATATCAAATCAAGATATATTTTATTTACAGTCCCGCGGATTAAGCATATCCCAGGCACAAAAACTAATTATTAGTGGATTTATTAAAGAAATTTTACCATCCAGCGGCAGAATAACTAATTGGTTAAGTAAAAAGACAAATAATTATGTTTAATGTTAATATCATTAGAAATCAGTTCCCATTTTTTAAACAGAAAAAAAATAATAAAAATTGGGCATTCTTAGATAATGCGGCGTCTTCGCAAAAACCTGAAATCGTGTTACGCGCGATGGATGAATTTTATCGAACCACCTATGCTAATATTCATCGCGGTATTTATGACATAGCAGAAGTAGCTACGACGAAATTTGAACAAGCGCGCGATATGGTAGCTAAATTTATTAATGCTCCGAGTTCCGATAATATTATTTTTACCAAGAACGCGACTGAAGCAATTAATTTGGTTGCTTATACTTTAGGTACAACATTCAAGCCTAATGAGGAAATATTGCTAAGTGAAATGGAGCATCATGCAAATTTAATACCTTGGCAGCAAGTGGCACGGCGCATGGGCGCTAAATTACGTTTCATTCCTGTTACTCAAGATTATCGATTAGATTTAGCCAAGCTTGATGAACTTCTTAATAATAAAACTCGTTTAGTAAGTATTGTTGCCATGTCTAATACTTTGGGAACTATTAATGATATAAAATATATCATTGATAAGGCTCGAAAATTGGGTGCACTGGTCTTGGTTGACGGTGCGCAAGCGGTGGTTCATAATCCGATAAATGTTCAGCAACTTGATTGTGACTTTTTAGTTTTTTCAAGTCACAAAATTTATGGTCCATCTGGTATTGGTGCGCTTTATGGAAAAAAAGAAATACTTGAATCATTGCCGCCATTTTTAACCGGCGGACACATGATTGCTGATGTGGGGTGGAATAATGCTACATGGAGTGAGGTGCCAGGAAAATTTGAAGCAGGTACGCCGCCTATTACTGAAGCTATTGGTTTTGCAGAGGCAATCAGGTTTATTCAAGAAATTGGTTGGACCGCGATTGAAAATTATGAACAAGAATTAACTAATTATGCTTTAGAACAATTAAAAATGATTAATGGTTTGCAATTATTTGGTCCGGCAGATAACCATGATCGTGGTGCATTATTTTCTTTTACTTTAAACAAGTTTCATGCGCACGACATCGCAGGTGTATTAAATGAATTAGGTATAGCAGTTAGAGCGGGGCATCATTGTACCGCGCCGTTGCATAAAAAATTTGGATTAATTGCCACCACCAGAGCCAGTTGTGCAATTTATAATACTAAAGAAGATATCGATAGGCTAGTTGATGGAATTAAACAAGTCCAAAAAATACTAACGTAATTATTAATTTTTTCATCACGAATTTTAATCTTAAATTTTTTTATTGTGGATTTATATCAGGCTAATATTTTAGATCACTACAAACACCCTCGGCATAAAGGTAAGTTAAAAAATGCGACTGTGCTGGGTGAACACAATGTGCCGTCATGTGGTGATAGTTTGATTATAGAATTGCAAATAGACCGCGGCAAGATTATTGATGCTGCCTTTAACGGTGAGGGTTGTGTTTTGTCGCAAGCATCTGCTTCAATTTTATTAGACGAAATAATTGGTAAAACAGTTACTCAAGTATTAACGTGGGATAAAAAAAAGATTCTGGATTTGCTTAATATTGAAATTGGACCAAACCGCCAAAAATGCGCCACGTTATCTTTGGATGCCTTAAAACAAGCACTAATTAGAAGTAATTAATTCTGTTGATACTAGTAATGCTAGATTTTTAAATAGATGAAGTTGGCGGCAAAAGTGCCGTCCTTTTTTTATTTATTATGCCAACGATTATAGCGAAGACAAATAAAATCGCGTGAAAAAAATTTTCCACCACTTCTAAATGAAAAATATCAAATAGATTTGGTAAAGTTAAGCCAGCTAGCAGCATTAACATAACAAAAGCAGTTACTACTTCCAGATAACGCTTAAGCCACAAAACATATTGGGAAAACCAACCCAAGCTTATTCCAATTAATCCTAATATAAAATAAACAGCGCTTTGCCAAATATCTAACTCAACCACATAAGGAATTTTTACTATAAAGATACCAAATAAACCAACCCCCATTAAGATAATCCCCGTAATTCTTGCAAAGTATTTTATCATACAATTATTGTATACTTTTTTTATATTTTTTGCGAGCGCCAGTCTTGTACAATACAAGACGAGCCCCAAATAAGGATTGCTTCCAACGTAAAATGAGTTTCAAAGAGGCTCTATTCCACGAAGGCGTGAGTTCGTCTATAATTGAAGTATATGACACTTAGTTCTCAACTTCGGAATACCCCTTCGACCACACAAAAGATCCTTCTTCAAGGCTACCGAAACTAATCTTTTATAAGCAAAAACTTTTTCAGAACCAGTTTTTAAATATCTTTAAAAATTTTCTGTCTCCGCTTTTCAAAAATTTTCCACCGCGAACATTTTGGTCTTTCTGCCCAACATTCTCAGTATGAAAGAAAAAGGCACACCGTTGATGCAGTGTGCCTTCATAATTACTACAGATACAATTACAGATATACCTGAACGTACAAATTCGTGAGCTTAGAATGATATTGCCATCCCATTCCCACGAGTGTCTGAATGCCGTTTGGCCCCTGATAGACCTTAGTCCACCCGAGTTCCAGGTGGTCGAACGAGCGACTGTATTTGTTGTAGTTTGCCGTAACATAGGGGGCAAACCATTTTGCGCGATATTCAACAAATCCGGTTGTGACCTTGTCATTCGCAACGAACCATTTCAGGGTCATTTCATCACATTCCACACCCGCTGCAATTCCTTTCCTCACTGTACTCGCAAATCCTCCGAGTTTGAGTGTGCCCAAAACAGTTTTCTGTTCGAGACACGCGTTCCATTCAATTTTTTTGTGGGGAGCTAAATAGTAGCTTCCAACCTGGATAAATGGTCCATTAGCAAACTGCCGCGAGATTGCGAGTCCCGTTCCAACTCCGGGTATTGCCGCAATTGCTGGGGGTTCGAAGTGACCGCCCGACGTGAGTGGCATAGGCCGCATGATGAGCGTAATAGGACGAGGCATAAACCCTCCGGCGATTTTTATGGTTCCGAAATCCTTCGAAAGCACGAACTTTCCGAAAACCGAATTACTGCTGGGAGAGAAGTCGTACCCTGCCCATGCACCCAGCTCAATGCTCTCAAATAGTGGGGCGGTAAAATCGCCACCAACCCGAATACTTGCCTCGTGTGTGATCGTCAACTCGCTGTTGTAGCTACCGGTATAGAGGATGCCGGCGTATGTTTTCGTAACCTTAAGCGAGTCAAGTTGAGCAAAAGAAAAAGCGGTAAAAGCGAGAAGCAGCGTGAAAACAACAATAAGGTGTTTCATAATATATCCTCTTTTTTTGTTAAGGAACTCTTGGGATCTGCCCAAGTCAGTGCAAGTTTATCTTGCTAATAAATTACAATTTTCTATTTTTATTTAATAAATTAGTATAGACCTTAAGCTAATTTTTGTCAAGCGAATGCTGTTAATGCTATACTTATTGTGCTATGAACAAAGTTTGTGTTATTGGTGGCGCTACCTGGGATGTACTACTCACATCTAATGAAGCTAAATTTGTGAATGTCAAAAGCGGTGGCCGTAAACAGCAAGCGTTAGCTTTTTTATATGGAGCAAAAATTGATACCATTGGCAGTGAATATTCTTTTGGTGGTGGAGCAGCCAATGTTTCAGTTGGTTTACGGCGATTGGGGATTCCAGTAGATATTGTTACACAGTTGGGAAACGATTGGCGCAGTAAAGATATAATTAATCATTTAAAACAAGAGGGTGTTGGAATTAGCAATGTTATTTTTGATAAAAAAGCGTATTCAGCCATTTCTTTTATTATTACGTCAGGTGGCGCGCATGAACATGTAGCATTTGTAGATCGGGGAGCAACTTTAAACTTTAATATTAATACTCAACTAGCAATTAAACCATTTCAATGGTTTTATATTACTTCTCTGGCTAATCCATCGTGGTTTAAATATATGGCCAGTTTTTTACGTCAGGCTAAGGTTAATCAAAAAAACGTTTTTTGGAATCCCGGCAGTTTACAACTTAAATCACCCAAACAATTAAGACCATTACTTAAATATTTAACTGTGTTGGATTTAAATAAAGATGAGGCTTTTAAATTGGTTTATGATTTTGGATTTCGGCCACATTCCATTGTTGAAGTAATGAGGATTATCCAGAAATTAGGCGTTAAAATTGTAATTGTAACTGCCGGTGCAAGCGGAGCGTATTGTTTGGCAGATGATAGAGTTGTTTTTTGCCCATCCTTTCATGTAAAACCTAAAAATACTATTGGTGCAGGCGATGCTTTTGGATCTGGTTGGCTGGCAGGTTTTTTGAATTCACGTGGCGATATTAAACAAGCCATGCGGTGGGGTATGGCTAATAGCAATTCAGTAATTATGAAAGTGGGGGCACAAAAGGGATTATTACAAAAAACTAAATTATTAAATTTTGTTAAGCGCTATGGAAAATAAATTGGTACCAATTGAAATATCAGCACGGCATGTGCATTTATCTGACGTTGATCTAGAAAATTTATTTGGTAAAGATTATCAATTGCGGGTAGACAGAAAAATTTCTCAGCCTGGACAATTTGCTGCCAAAGAAAAGGTTTCTATTAAAACGAATAACGGAGAATTGTCAGTTAGAGTTATTGGTCCAACCCGTGATCAAACACAAGTTGAGCTTGCTGTAACTGATTGTATTAAATTAGGAATTAAGCCGGAAGTTCGCCTTTCTGGTGATTTAGTAAATACTCCCGGTTGTATTTTAGTAGGGCCCAAAAGCGAAGCGATATTAACACAAGGCGTGATGGTAGCCCAAAGACATTTGCATATTAACCCCGAGCAAGCTGAGCAGTATAATTTAAAGAATGACGATGTTATTTGTATAAAAGTTGGCAGCAGCCGTAAAGTTATTTTTCATCAAGTAATCGTAAGGTGTCATTCGGGCGTAGATGAACTTTCCTTTATGATAGATACAGACGAGGCCAACGCTGCTGGTTTAATAGGCGGAGAACAGGGTGAAATAATTATTAGATAGATATTTATGATTATTGATCATAAAACACAATATATTCTAGTTTTAAATGCCGGAAGCGCTACTTTGAAATGGGCTTTGTATACGAGCAGTGATTTGCAAGAGTGCGGGCGCGGTGCAGTAGAACGCATTGGTTTAGCAAATTCTTTTAGTGAAAATAGGATTGCTGGCAAATTGATAGTGAATAAACAAAAAATCAGCAGTCACAACCAAGCACTAACACAGGTTTTAAAATTAATTGCTTGGCACCATATTCCATTGTCACGCATTATCAAAGTAGGGCATCGAGTAGTTCATGGTGGTGATAAATTTATTAAACCCACTAAATTAAGCCAAAAAGTGATTCAGCAGTTGAGCGTCTATAACAATTTAGCGCCGCTGCATAATCCAATTGAATTAGAAACAATTAAGCAGTCGTTTAAATTTTTAGGTACGACTGAACACTGGGCAGTGTTTGATACAGCGTGGTTTGCTGATTTACCAGATTATGCCAAATATTATGCCTTGCCTTTGGATTTACAAAAAAAGAAAAATATCAGACGCTTTGGTTTTCATGGTATTTCTCACCAGTATGTTGCCACCAAAGCTGCCGGATTATTAAATAAAAATTTAGCAGAAGTGAACTTGATTACTTGTCACCTGGGAAGCGGTTCAAGCGTCACTGCGGTAAAAAATGGTAAAGTGGTTGATACGTCGTTTGGCTTTACTCCGCTAGAGGGTTTAATGATGACCACGCGACCCGGGGACGTTGATCCGGGTTTGATATTGTATTTATTTGAAGAATTAAAATTAAAACCAGCAGTAGTTAAAAAAATGTTGAATGATGAGTCAGGTTTAATGGGAATAGCTGGTGTAAAAGATATGAGGGAAGTTTTAACTCGGGCTGGTTATGAGGTGTTAGGATATAAATCACGGAAAAATTATAGCGTCCAAGAAAAAATTAATGCAAAATTAGCGCTAAAAATGTTTATTTATCGAGTACAAAAATATCTGGGCGCTTATGCTGCGATTTTGGGTAAAGTAGATGCCATTGTGTTTACTGGCGGTATTGGTGAGCGTAATGAAACTATCCGCACTTTCATTATGAAGGGACTACCAACGCTTAAACATATTCAGGAATTTGTTATTCCTGCTAACGAGGAGCTAGCGATTGCTAGGGAGATAGTTAAATTATAAATAATTATTTATAGTAAGTCTACTTGAAACGGGGATGAGTTAGAGTTTAGTGTTAATGAAGTTGTTGTATAAAATATGAAAAAAGAAGATGAATATATAAGCATAATTAGATCATCCGGCTTACGTCACGTCAGTTCTAGAAATCTACCCTTGATAACGGTTAGCTGTATTTTTTTTGGTTATAATGAAATACTTAAAAGTCAGGTTGGTTATCAATACGGCACAATTGCTAATATTGGCATAAAAGATAATGCATATTTTCTGATCAATGAGGATAAAATTGGTAGGTTATTCGATAAATTTGTAAGTAAGAGAAAAGAAAAAATTTTAATAAAAAAATTTTCTAAAAAATTAATTGATAATAAAAGTGTTTTGAAATCTTTGATGTCTAAAAATTATTTCAATTCACTTCCAACTATTTTAGACTTGTATCTCCAAGTGCTAGGTCAAATTGGTTTTTATAATTCTATGATGAGGTATATCAAGGATGATAAAAACAAAGCCAAATATTGGCGAAGTTTGTTTAATTTTGTATCAAAAGATAAAGATAGGGTAGCAAACTTAATTTATTGCGTTATTGAACCTTTATTAAAAAAAAGTTGCCAGAGTATAGGTAGAGATTTTAATTTTGATGGTGATCTTTTAAAATATATGACTTTACGGGAGATGCAAGAGTATTTATTAACAAAAAGAATAAATAAAAAAATATTACTAACTTTAAAGAAAAGGAGAGAAGGTTATGTTTATTTATATTATAAAGAAAAAGATTATGTACTAATTGATAAACCTTTTGTTCATAAAGTATATAAGGAATTTATTATTCCGAAAAAAATAGTTAATATAATAAAAGGCGTGCCGGCTTATCCTGGTAAAGTTGTTGGAAAAGTATTTAATACTTTTCATGGTTTAAAAACAGTCAAGCATGGTAGTATATTAGTTACAAATGTCACCAATCCGAAAGATAATGTTTTATTAAAAAAGTTTGCTGCTATTGTCACTAATGAAGGTGGTTTACTCTCGCATGCTTCAATAATCTCAAGAGAGTTTAAAATTCCTTGTATTATTGGTACCAAAATAGCTACGCAAATATTTAAAGACGGGGATAGAGTGGAAGTAGATGCTAATAAGGGGATAGTTAAATTATTAAAAAAGAAAAGTTGATGGATAATCGTAACTTATTGAAACAAATTAATAAGGTTGATTGGGAATATGTTATTAATCGCCGGGAAGCGTTGCTATTTCGATCTCTGACAGATACTTGCTATCAGTATCAAGTCATTGGCATCCATTGGAAACCTAAATACATTTTGCGTTTAATAAGCGGAGAATTTTATCATAGCCACCACGAGTTGGAGGGGTTGCGTAACAGCATAGCTGAGTATAGTGATAGATTGGGAACTGATTTTAAAACAAGACTCCTAAAGTATATTGGTAATCTAGATAGATTAGCATCCCGAATTGAGGAAATTGATTGTAATAAATTAAACCATCGTCAGATTATAAGTTTGCTCGTTTCCTATTATCAAGCGGCACTTAAAGCGCATTGTTTTTTATTACCTTTTCCAGTAGGAGATAGTATTATTGCCTCAGAAATAATCAAGTTGCTCCTTACTGCCTCAGATGAGCAAAAACGTCGGTGGTTGGCTATTTTATCTTCTCCAGCTAAAGAAAATAGCCATACCCAAGAAGAGCGCTCGTTATATCGTTTGGCTATTGCCTATCAAGTAAATAAACAGCAATATATCAGATTACTACGAAAGCATGTTAATAAATATGCCTGGATAGGAGCACGGGGATATTATTTTGATAATGCCTGGAACAAAAAAGATATTGAAGCTAGGGTTAAAAATTTATTTTTTCAAGGTAAAAATCCTGCCAAAGAGCTTAAATATCTTGATAATTTCCAAAAAGACCAGAAACGTGCCAGGACTGAATTAATTAAAGAGCTTAAGATAGATAAAAACCCCCGCCTTTATAGATTAGTTAAACTAGCTTCTGAATTTGCTTATATACGCACTTGGCGTACTGATTTAATCTATAGAGCAGGTTACAAAGTGCGCCATCTTTTTTATAAGGTGGCTGATAATTTAGATGTTTCCCACAGCGACATTATTTATCTGACATTTCAGGAAATTATTACTTCGGCAAAAAAAGGTGAGTCATCAATACCAAAAAGTGAAATAATTAAACGCCAACAATTTTTCGCTGCCTTCTTATTACAAGGTAAATATCAAGTTTTGTCTGGTAATATTTGGAAGCAGCTGTTAAAAAATTATAAGCATTCATCTAAACAGGAAACAGAATTCACTGGTACGTCTGCCTATACAGGTAAAGTCATCGGTAAAGCAAAAATAGTGATGCAAATTCGTGATATAAGTAAAGTTCAGGCTGGCGATATATTAGTGGCGCCTATGACTTTTCCAAATTTTATTGCAGCCATGGAAAAAGCCAGTGCTTTTGTGACTGACGAAGGTGGAATATTATGTCACGCCGCTATTATTTCTCGCGAAATGAAAAAACCTTGTATAATAGGCACTAAAATTGCTACTCAAGTTTTGAAGGATGGTGATTTAGTAGAGGTAGATGCCAATAAAAGGATTGTAAAAATATTAAAAAAATCCCGATTCAAGTAATTTTTGAATCGGGATAATTATTAGACAACTTTCACCCACTATGATTTTTAATCATTGAGGTATTCAAACACCCCTGCGTTAGGATTGTATCTGAAAATATGAATTAGATCTTTCCACATTTCTTCACTGCGAGCCCATCCTTTAAGCATTTCAGTATTAGTAACTCCTCTAGCCCAACCAATAAGTCCCGCGACTATCGGTCTGTGTGTACCAATTAGTACTTTTACTTCTCCTGACATGTCTTGAGATAGATGTGACATTCGTAGATTATTGGTAACAAATAATATGGCGTTCTTTTGCCAATAATCGTACCATTCTTTTTCACATTGGGGATAAAAATATGTTTTTCCACTTTGTCGACTAGCATGTTGACCAAGAAGACGGCTTGTCCGCCAATCCATATTAAGAGCCATACACAGTATTGAATTGACATCATTACCGCGACATAACCGCGATGAGTACGCGAGATCGAATGGTCCTAATTCCTTGATTTTAGGAACAATGGATTGTATCTGCATCATTCCTTGTTCATTCATTGGGGGATTTGATAGTAACACTGGGTCTTCAGTTGTTTGAAATTTCATCTTATCACCATGCACGACGAATACAATTGTAAAGATCATTATTTTCTCCAAGTTTTGTTTTTCATTAGTTATTTTGTTTTAAAATCAATTAAGTCTAGCAAGGAGATGTTTATTTGTCAAGAGTTAGAATAATTGCAATAATTAGAATAGATTGCTTCACCCCGTCTGACGGGGTTCGCAATGACTATCAAGGGTTTATGAGTAAACGTTCACTTAAATTAGAAATAATGCAAAAAATGACTGAATTAGCTACAGCTGGTTTTGGCTTGGTAGCAGCATTGGCTTGGAACGATGCTATTCAATCTTTATTTAAAAAATTATTTGGTACACAGTCAGAGGTTTGGGCAAAATTTGTTTACGCCTTAATTATTACTGGATTAGTCGTACTGATAACTATGCGTTTAGGAAACTTGGTAGATAAACTTAAACATCAAGATAATAATGATAGCGAAAAATAAAATGTACTGTCATTGCGAGCGAAGCGAAGCAATCTAGATTACTTCGTCGCTAAAGCTCCTCGTAATGACTAAAAAGAATTATCATTTGTAAAATATGAAAGATTTGCGTGTGAATAATTTGAACTGGAAAATTGGCGGTCAAGCTGGTTATGGTATTTTATCAGCTGGAGAGATTTTTGCTTATTCATGCCTGCGAGGTGGTTTAGAAACTTTTGCTTATTTAGAATATCCTTCATTAATTCGTGGCGGGCACAATACTTATCAAGTATGGGTGCGAGATGATAATGTGCAATCTCACTCTTCACAAGTCGACTTGTTAGTGGCACTTAACAAGGAAACTATTGATCGTCATATTAACGAACTTAATGAAGGCGGTGTTTTGATGTATGACACAAATGATAAATTTTTAAATGAGTGGACTTGCCCCCGACAGGATATTATTTGTTTTGGCATGCCGCTTGGTAGTTTAGCGGAAAAAGCTGGTGGCCAAAAAATGATGAGTAATGTGGCAGGCGTGGCTGCCTCTTTTGCCTTGGTTAAATATCCATTTGAATTAATAGAAGAATTTATTACCCGAGCTTTTAAAAAAAAGGGTGAGGAAGTTGTTGATATAAATTTGGAAGTAGCGCGTGTTGCTTATGAACATGCGATTAAAAATTTCACTGGCAAGTTTGCTTGTGAATTAAAACCCAAGAAGGTTAAAGAAAAAAGAATGCTAATTAATGGCAATGAAGCCATAGCTATGGGTGCTATTAAAGCTGGATTGAAATTTTTTGCTGCTTACCCAATGACGCCAGCTTCGTCAATTTTACATTATTTAGCCAGTCAAGAAAGAAATTATAGTATTGTGGTTAAGCAAACTGAAGACGAAATATCAGCCATGAATATGGTTGCTGGTGCTGGCTTTACTGGGGTGCGGGCAATGACTGCAACCTCGGGTGGTGGTTTTGCCCTGATGAGTGAAGCTTTGGGTTTGGCTGGCATGGTGGAATCACCAGCAGTAATTGCTTTGGTACAACGCCCAGGACCAGCTACTGGCCTGCCCACTTGGACTGAACAAGGAGATTTGCGTTTTGCCATGCACGCCGGGCAAGGAGATTCGCCGCGCGTTATTTTAGCTCCAGGCGATCCAGAAGAATGCTTTTTTATGACTTTTGAAGCATTCAATATTGCGGAAAAATATCAATTGCCAGTAATTATTTTAAGTGATAAATATTTAGCTGAAGCTAAGCAATCGATTCCTTTTTTTAAAACCGATAAATTAAAAATTGATAGGGGAGATATTGTTAATTCTGTTAATCAATTGGAATATGATAGATTTAATCGTTATGCTGATAGCACTACAGGGGTTTCAGCTAGAACCTTGCCTGGAACACTCGGCGGAATTTTTACTGCTAATAGTGATGAACATGATGTTACTGGTTTAGTGGAAGAGAGCGAGGAAAATAGAAAAATCATGATGGATAAAAGAATGCGTAAATTGCAATTATTAAAAAATGGAATTAAAGATTCGGTTAAACTTTATGGACCAAAAAATGCTGATATTACTATCGTTGGTTGGGGATCTACTAAAGGGGCGATACTTGAGGCTATGAAGATGATCGAGAGCGAGTCTATGAAGGCGAAGTCCGGTACCGAAACGCGTAGCGGGTCTGGTACGCGGGTAAACTTTTTACAGATAAGATTATTAAGTCCCTTTCCTGTAAAAGAAGTAGATAGTGTTTTACGTCAAGCTAAATATCGGTTGTTAATTGAAAATAATTTTTCCGCACAACTTGGTGGATTAATTCGTGAGAAGACAGGTATTGAGATAACCGATAAGCTTTTAAAGTACGACGGCCGACCAATACATCCAGAAGAAGTGATTGAGAAAGTTAATTCAATCAGGTAATTTTTTAACAATTAGACATCTCAATTAATTTTGTCATCCCGAACTTGTTTCGGGATCTCATAAAGATGCTGAAATAAATTCAGCATGACCAACTGTGTCATTCAAGCCACTAAGCTGGAATCTAGAAACAAAGAAGATAAAAAGTTAACAAAATGAGCCCCATCACGATTGAATTGATGATTAAAACATGATATAATTATTTTGATTAGTATCTTATCTATGACACATCCCAAAACCATTCCTAAAGATCTTTTTCCAGTACTGTGGTCTTATGATGTGGCCAAGCTTGACCCCTGGCGTGATCGACATTCGATAATTGTGAATACCGTTAACTACGGCGACCTTAAACAATGGCGGTGGTTGGTGGAAAGCTATGGTACCAAGGAAGTGCAGCAAGTACTCGGAGAAGCCAAGAGCTCCACAGTACTCCGCCGCCGAGCGCGCAAGCTTTTCTCCTTACTCTTAACAGTATGAACCTGTTATGCACCGTGAGGCTTTAACCGAAGAGGGGGCGAAGCTCTGGCCGCAGTTGGCCAGCTTGGGCGATTTTTATTTGGCTGGTGGCACGGCCGTGGCTTTGCAGCTGGGGCACCGCGTGTCGGTTGATTTTGATTTTTTTAGCGATAAGTCCCTCTCGCTTGATTTGTTACCCTCTATTGAGCGGCTTTTTAACGAACAAAAACAACGAATTATGGTGAATAATAGTGAAGAATTAACACTCCTGATCAGCGACACCAAACTTACTTTTCTCAAATATCCCTTTCCACTGCTCTATCCCACAATTCTCGTGGAGAGGGTACAGCTGGCGACGATTGCTGAACTCGCCGCCATAAAAGCTTACACTATTGGACGACGGGGTAGTTTTAAGGATTACTTTGATTTGTATAGCATTTTACAGTCAGGATATGCTTTAACCACCGTGATTGCCGACGCAGAAAAAAAGTACCGCGATAACTTCAACTCCCGACTATTCTTAGAACAGCTTGTGGATCTATCGGACATTACCGACTCTGCTTTACGTTTTTTGGTGCCGGTTATATCGCCGCCAGAGGTTGAACAATTCTTTTCTGGCGCTGTGAAGAAACTCAAATGGTAACGACTAGCAAACAACCCTACTAGCTTATTTATGAGCGGATCAATATTAATATCAGTAATAAGTCTTTAAAATATGACGACCGGCCGATACATCCGGAAGAAGTGATTGAGAAAGTTAATTCAATCAGATAATTTTTTAACAATTTGACATCTCAATTAATTTTGTAATCCCGAAACAAGTTCGGGATCTCGTAAAGATGCTGAAATAAATTCAGCATGACCAACTGCGTCATTCCCGCGTGGGCGGGAATCCAGAAAAATAAATCAATTCTGGATTCCGGTTCAAGGCCGGAATGACATATGGTACATTATTAATGTTTAATCATTAACTCTAATCATATGGATACACAGATAGTCCAAAATCAAACCGAACAAATCGCTGTCAAGTGGGGGAAGAAACAAAAGTTTTTGTTCGCCATAAGTCAACTATTACCACCTTTAATTTTCCTCCCAATAATGCTCTTTTGGGTATCGTTGGGTTTACCAAGGAATGTTAATAGTTTTTGGATGATTCTCATTTCTTTTCTGTCAGCAATTATTATAAATAAATTATGGGCGAATTATCGAGGTTTCAAATCTTGGAAATGGGCTATTGGCTGGAGTTTGTTGCAATTTCCATTAATTTACGTTTTATTATTTTTGTACACATTTATGATTATGATTTTAATTCCTACTGATATGGCGACCTAGTGCTGGCGTATAATTATGACAAGGTAAGGGGTTTAATTTATGTCCACTACAAAAGATTTTGAAACAAAACAATTTCCCACCTGGTGCCCCGGGTGTGGCAACTATGGAATTTGGACCGCACTCAAGAATTCATTGGTTGAGCAGGGGTATAAACCGCACGAGGTAGCTGTAGTGTTTGGTATTGGCTGTTCAGGCAATATGGCCTCATTTTTAAACGTTTATGGCTTTCATGGCTTGCATGGCAGGGTAATACCCGTAGCCACTGCTATAAAGCTCTGTAATCACAAATTAAAGGTTATAGCAGTGAGTGGAGATGGCGATGGCTATAGTATTGGCTTGGGGCACTTAATTCACGCAATTAGGCGAAATATTGATATTACTTATATTGTGCATAATAATCAAATATACGGCTTAACCAAGGGGCAAACCTCACCAACTTCAGAAAAGGGTTTTACCAGCAAATCAACCCCTTTCGGATCTATTGAAGATCCAATTGATCCAATTGCATTGGCAATAGATGTTGGTGCAAGTTTCGTAGCTCGTGGATTTACTGGTAATATTGATCATTTAACTAGATTAATAAGCGCTGGTATTCAGCATCAGGGTTTTTCATTGATTGATGTATTGCAGCCGTGCGTTACTTTTAATCATTTAAATACTTTTCATTGGTTTTATGACCGAATTTATGAATTGGAAAAAACAAAGTATCAACCAAATGATAAATCAGTGGCATGGTTAAAAGCGCGGGAATGGCCAACTGATGAACTTATTGATGAAAGCGCTAAAACTAAAATTCCTATTGGTTTATTTTATAAAGATGATAAAGAAACATACTGGAATCAGTTATCGCAATTAAAAGATCAAGCTTTAGTTGATCAGCCGATTAATGACATTGATATTAGTGAATTGATGAAAAAATTAAGTTAAGAAAAAGAGAGTTGGAATTGTTTATGACAATTTACATCAACTCTCTTTTGTTTTTCATTACCATTATCAGACTACAGTAAAATAAAACTAATAAAGCCTGTAATATTCTGACAATGATACTATCATTTTGTTGCGCTCCGATTAGTAAATTTATTAATGTTGCCGGTATTATCAAATACCAACGCTTGCTTGAATATAGTATAATCGGTGCTAATAACAACAAACTAAAAATAGCAAATGAGTATGTTGTGAATATGTTCATTTTTAATCTCCTTATTTTTGTTTTATATTTCAGCTTATATTAGTTTATAAACTGAATTTTGTCAATATTAAAAAAGTGTACTGTTAGTACACTTTAGTAAATAAATTATTAATTTTTTAATTGGTTTCGTTAAAAATTGTTGTTGGATCGAACTTTTGGTATAAGTATAATCCAATCAATAGCAACAATGGTACCATGACTATCTCAATTCCGATGAATATCCAGGGATGTTGTTGAACAATCATAACTTGAAGATTACCAACTTCAATGCGCAATTTTTCCAGATAAACGTATCCAACAAATGATGCAGATGCCATAGCTATACAGGACAGTAAGCGACTTATCAATTTTAAATCCCTTAGAATGTAAAGAGAGATAAAAAAAGTAATCAAAATTATGGTAACAGATACAAATGGGTCAGCAACTCTAATTAGCAGCATATAATCTCCTTTATAAGGTACAAGTTTTATTTAGTTATTTCTTTGTCTAAGATTAATATAACTTGTCATTAAGGTCAAGATAAAGCTAAAATATACACGTGATGACTAAAAAATGGCAATTGGCTGAACCAATTAGTAACCAAACTCGAAATCAATTTCCAGAAATTGAGCCGGTTTTGGTGCAACTATTATATAATCGTGATATCACTAGTCAAAAAACAATTGATGAGTTTTTAAATCCTGATTGGGGTGAAGATGTCCACGATCCTTATTTGTTTAAAAATATGCAGGTGGCGGTAGAGCGGGTATATAAGGCAATAAATAATAGTGAGATTATTGGCATTTATGCTGATTATGATGCTGATGGTGTTACTGGGGGAGTAATACTTTGCACTACTCTACAAAAGTTGGGAGCCAGGGTTGAAGTTTATATTCCTCACCGCGAACAAGAGGGCTATGGATTAAATATGGCCGCGATTAATTATTTAGCAGATAAAAAAGTAAAATTAATTGTTACTTGTGATTGCGGAGTTGCTAATGTTGATGAAGTTCAATCTGTAAAAAAATTAGGTATAGATATTATTATCACTGATCATCATCAAGCTAAAAGTATTTTACCGCCAGCCGACGCCATAATTCATCCTAATTTAGAAGGTGAAAATTATCCTGGTAAAAATTTATCTGGTGGCGCAGTGGCCTTTAAATTAGTACAAGGTTTATTGCGTAACGATTTATGCGATTGGACAACTAAAGACAAGGAAAGTTGGGAAAAGTGGTTATTGGATTTAGTGGCCATTTCTTTAGTGGCTGATATGGTGCCTTTGATAGGTGAGGCTCGTACACTAACCAAATATGGGTTGATTGTTTTACAAAAGAATAAGCGTTTAGGATTAAGCAGACTTTTGCAAACAGCATCAATTAAGCCGGAAAATATAAGCACCTATACCATTGGTTGGCAAATAGCACCCAGAATTAATGCTGCCGGTAGAATGGATCATGCCAATGCCGGTTTTGCTTTACTTAGTACAGAAGATGCACAACAAGCTGATGAATTGGCCCGCTCGTTAAATTTGAAAAATAGCGAACGGCAAAAAATTACTGATGAAATGGTAAAAGAAGCAATTGAGCAAATTGGTGAACTGAAAAAAAATGATTATGCAGTGGTTGCTTATAAGCCGGATTGGTCACTAGGAATAGTAGGTTTAGTGGCCGGTAAGTTGGTTCAATATTATAATCGCCCAGCGGTTGTGATGTGTTTTAATCAGCAAATGATATCTGGTTCAGGTAGAAGTTTACCAGCATTTGATTTAATTCAAGCGCTGTCAATAAATTCAAAATTTTTAATAAAATATGGTGGACACAAACAAGCGGCCGGATTTAAATTAGCCAAGGAAAATTTTGAATCCTTTGTAAAAGCTTTTAGGAAAGTAGCTAAAAAGCAGCTGGAAAGTGTTGATTTAACTCCTGTACTTAATATTGACTGCGTATTATCTTTACAGCAAATTGATTGGAAACTATATGAGCAAATTAATAAGTTAGAGCCTACGGGGCAGGGTAATGGTCGACCGATATTTATGGCTAAGGATTTACAAATTACTAACATAGAGTCAATGGGTAGTGAGGCGCAGCACCGTAGATTGTTTTTAACCCAGAATAATGATAGTAAGAAATTTATTGCTTTTAATTTATCTACCAGTCAGCCAGATTTAAAAATTAATGATATAATTGATGTGGCGTTTGAAATCGGTGTAAACGAGTGGAATGGTAATAGAGAATTGCAATTAAAAATTATTGATATTAAAGTTTATGATAAAAAAGATAATAGTACGAGCTGACGGTGGATCGCGCGGTAATCCTGGCCCAGCAGCTATTGGTGTGGTGCTAGAAGATGAATCCGGTAATCTGATTAGAGAGTTTGGTAAATATATCGGCGAAACTACTAATAATCAGGCTGAATATCAAGCTTTATTTGCGGGTTTAGAAGAGGCAAAAAAACATGGCGCAACAGAGGTTAAATGTTATTTGGATAGCGAATTAGTGGTTAAGCAATTAAATCGTGAATATAAAATTAAAGATGCTAATTTAGGCAAATGGTTTATAAAGATTTGGAATATCAGCCAAAAGTTTACTAAAGTCACATACACACACATTTTGCGAGGACAAAATAAACGCGCTGATTGGCTGTTGAATCAAATATTAGATCGACGTTAGTGTGGGTTGTATAAATTTCTAGCAAATAAAAAACCCAGAAAGTTGAAATTCTATCCGGGTCGGCAGTGAAACTGGCTATCGTTCATTATTTTTGTTTTTTATATTTTGTATCGAAACGGTATGCTTTAAAATGGCGTTCACTCCTTATAATTGCTACCCCTCCTGGTTTTTTATCATGGAGTTAATTCGTGTTGTGATAACAGCCGTTTCAAATGGCTTCGGGTCGTGGTCAAGAGTAAACTCCATTTTATCACCGATACTCATATTCGAGCACATTTGAATCAAGGAATCAGAATTAATCGTTTTTTGTTGTGAAGAAGTTGACATAGATTACCTCATTGTTTGTTTTGTATTAAATGTACTTATTATTTGTTTTCTTTAGATAAAATCTAATCATAAGTAATAAATTCTGTCAAGGGTTGACAAGAGTCACAAGTTTTGTATAATAATTTTGTTAAGTAAGTTTTGACGATTGCCCCCCACTAACTTTACTCTATGAATTACGTGTATATTTTAAAGAGTACAAAAACGGGCAAGCTTTATATCGGTTTTACCAATGATTTGAGACGTAGGCTTTTAACACAATTCTAGACAGTCTAAGTCAACAAAATCGGGTGCACCATATAAGCTAGTATATTATGAAGCTTTTTTAGCAAGGCGAGACGCGCAAGAGCGTGAAAGAAAGTTAAAAAGATTTAATCAGAACTATACACGAATTAAGGAACGTATAAAGTATAGCCTTGCTGAGTAAAGTTAGTGGGGGGAGGAAAGTCCGAACACCATAACGCTCCCGTAGGGGAGGGGTAACTGTTAATGGCAGCCGTTGGCCGCTGTAAAGCGCGCCACAGGACAAGTGCAACAGAAAATAGACTCGCCCCGTTTCAATTTATTGAGACGAGGTAAGAGGTGAAACGGTGGGTCCCGCAACAGGGAATAATGCGCATTGGCGTATAAAGTAAGAGCCCACCAGTTCCAATGGTGACATTGGAAGCTAGGCAAACTCTACCCGGTGCAATACCAAATAGGTCTCTCTGCTAATTGGCGGATGGACGGGTTGGTAGCTTGAGTCCGATAGCAATATCGGAACTAGATGGATTATCGTCTTTGTTAGTTAGTTCGCTAACTAATAAAACAGAATTCGGCTTATAAAATTTACTTAACACTGAAACTTCTACTACTAGGTAGTAGAAGTTTTTTGTATAGCTGATATATAATCAATTAGGTTTATAAATATACAATAAATGCTATAATATATTCATGAAAAAATCCCAGCTGTTACTGGCTGCTTTGGCCCTGCCACTTGATTATTTAGCGTTAATTTTGGCTGGCATATTAGCGTATTTTTTGCGCTTTGAGAGTGTCATATCTGAAATACGTCCTATTATATTTTATTTGCCATTAGGCGAATATTTTATTTTAGTATTAACAGTGGCTGTTGTTTGGCTAGTTTTTTTTATGATTGCTGGATTATATCAAATAAATATTAAATTGAAGTTTTACGAGGAATTACGTAGAGTATTTTTAGCTTGTTCCACAGGCTTAGCTCTTATTATTATTTTATTTTTCTTTAATCAAGCTTTGTTTTCTTCACGCTTTATTGTACTTGCGTCTTGGTTATTAGCGATCATATTTGTAAGTATAGAACGCTGGCTGCTTCGTTTAGTAAAAAATTCATTATATCACCGCGGTGTAGCTCTAAGTAACATTTTAATTATTGGTAATGACAATAATACTCAAGCCCTAATAAAATTATTTAATACTAATCCTAAGCTTGGTTATCGGGTAATAGCCAATAGTGCCCAATTTGATATTGATGTTATAAATCAACGAGTTAATGCTATTGATGAAATTTTAGTGGCCGAAGCAAAATTAACACCTGATGATCGTTTGAGTATTTGGGAATATTGTAACGAGCATCATTTAGGTTTTAAATATGTTGCCGATGTGTTCAACACCCAAATCCATAATGTAGTCATACATACTTTAGCCGGCTTGCCAATTGTGGAAATTAGAAAAACACCGCTCGACGGCTGGGGTAAAATAATCAAGAGGATATTTGATGTAATATGTTGTCTAATATTGATAATATTATTATCACCGTTGTTGATAATTATATTATTGATAATTAAAATTAAATATGGCTCACCAGTCATAGTAAAATTACAACGAACAGGGGAGAGGGGTATAAATTTTATTTTACATAAATTTAGATCAATGGTGCCGGAGGCGCATAAAATGAAACAAGATTTATGGCAACTCAATGAACGCGCTGATGGCCCATTATTTAAGTTAAGCAACGACCCGCGTGTAACGCCTTTTGGAAAATTTTTAAGAAAATGGAGCTTAGATGAATTGCCTCAACTGTTTGACGTTTTATCTGGACGCATGAGTTTAGTGGGACCACGTCCACACGAACCAGAAGAAGTTTCAAAATATGCTAGGTATCATAAAAAATTATTAAACATCAAACCCGGGATAACTGGATTAGCGCAAATTTCCGGACGTTCCAGTTTAAGCTTTGAAGACGAAGCTAAATTAGACAGCTTTTATATTGAAAATTGGAGCCTGACTCAGGATTTAATAATATTAATTAAGACTATTTATGTGGTTTTACAACGAAAGGATGCAGTATGAAAATTGCTTTAGCGCATGATCATTTAACTCAATTCGGCGGAGCAGAAAAGGTTTTGTCTGAATTTCATAACATGTATAAACAATCTCCTGTTTATACTTTGGTTTTTGATCAGCGTACAGTAGGAGAATATTTTTCAAATTGGGATATTAAGACCTCATTTATACAAAAAATGCCTGGTTCGCCAAAGCTTTTTAAATGGTATATTGGCTTAATGCCGGCGGCAGTGGAACAACTTGATTTGTCTAATTATGATTTGGTGCTTAGCTCTTGTTCGGCATTAATTAAGGGTTTAGTTTTAAAACCAGACACGGTGCACGTTTGTTATTGTCATACACCAACGAGATATTTATGGAGTGACACACATCAGTACGCCGAAGAATTAGAGCAACCCAGATTAATAAAACGATTATTACCATTAGTATTGACCAAATTGCGCATATGGGATCAATTGGCTGCTCAGCGCGTTGATCATTTTATTGCTAATTCAAATTTTGTAGCCAAGCGGATTCAGCGCTATTATCATCGTCCCGCCACGGTAATTTATCCACCGATCGATATTAGTCAATTTAAAATAGAGGATAAATTAGAAGATTATTATTTATTAATATCAAGATTAAGACCTTACAAAAGAGTAGATTTGGCAATAAAGGCTTTTAATAAGCTAGGGATACCTTTAAAAATAATTGGCATTGGTGAGCAATATCACGAGCTTAAGAAAATTGCTAAGTCAAACATTGAGTTTTTAGGGCAGGTTAGTGATGTAGAGAAGGCATATTATTTAGCGCACTGTCGGGCTTTAATTTTTCCGCAGGAGGAGGATTTTGGCATTACAGCTGTAGAGGCGATGGCCAGCGGTCGGCCGGTTATTGCTTATGGCGCAGGCGGTTCTCGAGAAATCATAAAAGAGGGAATTAGTGGTAAATTCTTTTCTGAACAAACCTGGGAGGCATTAGCTGACGCAGTAATTAGATTTGATTATAAAATGTATGATCCAGTAATTATTAGAAAACAAGCAGAGCAATATGATAGCCATAATTTTCAACGGCAAATTAGAGAATTTATTGATAAAGTTTTAATAAGTAAATGAGGCTGGCAATTGATATAAGATGTTTGCAAGATAAATACTGGACCGGCGTAGCAGATTACACTTGGAATATAATTAAAGCATTTAATGAAAAAAAAACATTATTTGATCTTTTATATTATACAAATTCATTTAAGCAAAATAATCAGCTACCAACAGAAATAAGAAATAGTAATAATCTTATTAGTACGCAGTATCCAAATAAACTACAAAATCTACTATTACGATATAATTTATGGCAAAATTTTGATGAACTAATGGTAAAAAAAGATAAACGACCTGATGTTTTTTGGCTGCCCAATTTACACTTTTATCAGCTTTCAAAAAAAATAAAAAAGGTGTTAACTATTCATGATTTATCGTTTATACATTTTCCTCAATTTTTTTCTTTAAAAAAAAGATTGTGGTACTTAGCTAGCATGAAAAGATTATTAAAAAATAATCTTGGTGACTTTGATAAAATCATAGCCGTATCTAAACATACCAAAGATGATTTAATTTCATTGTATCCTAATGTTGAGCAAAAGATTGAAGTTATCCAGTCAGGAATCGAGGACGTATTTTTTAAAGCGCCTAACCCTCTTGATTTAGGCTCAATACTTCAGCATTATAATTTGCCTAGGAATTATCTGTTAACTGTGGGAACAATTGAGCCAAGAAAAAATCATTTGTTACTACTGAAGGCATATGAGCGAATTATCAATCAACATCCGGACTTCGATTATGATTTAGTTATTGTTGGAACGCGCGGCTGGTTGTGGCGGCCAATCATTGATTATTGGAAAAAAATGAAGTGTACAAAAAAAATCCATTTTATCGGTTATGTGCCTAATAACGAGTTGAATAGTTTATATGCATATGCTAAATGTTTTTTATATCCTTCGCTGTATGAAGGTTTTGGATTTCCGCCACTTGAAGCAATGGCCGCCGGAACTCCTTGTTTGGTATCTAGTGCTAGTTCATTGCCAGAAATAGTTAATGAGGCTGCAATATTGTTAGACCCATGGGTCATAGATGAGTGGGTAGAAACAATAATTTCCGTTGTTAATGATCAGGAACTATGTCGAAAATATAGTGCCGCAGGCAAAATTAGGGCACAGGATTTTTCCTGGAATAAAACAACAACAGCCATGGAACATTTATTTTTATCTCTAGTTTAGTTATGATAATAGGTTTTGACGCTAGACTGTATGGAATTCATCATCGGGGTATTGGTCGTTATTGTTCCAGTTTACTCGATCAGATCAGTCAGATTGATGAAATAAATAAATACCTTTTGTTTGCTAATGATGATAAGATTCCGCATAAATTTAAAAGTTGGCAAATAGTGCGGGCGCCTTATCAAGCTTACTCGTTTTCTGAGCAGCTTAATTTTTACTTTACGCTTAGGAAATACAATCATGACTTAATGCATTTTCCTCATTGGAATATTCCGGTAATTTATAAGCAGCCATATGTTGTTACTATTCATGATTTAATTCTTCATTATTTTTCAAATGAACGTGTAACAGCTTTACCATTATGGCGGTATAATTTAAAAATTAATTTATATTTTAAAGTTATTAAGCGGGTAATAAAAAAGGCTTGTAAAATAATTGCTGTCAGTGAAAGTACAGCTAAAGATATTGTCAAATTTTATCCATTTGCAGAGAAAAAAATCAGTGTCATTTATGAGGCGCCGACTATTGATGGACGCCATTATAACAATCAAGTATCACCAAGATTAATACCACGGGAATATTTGCTTAACGTAGGAGCAGCTTATCCGCATAAAAATTTGGAGCAA
>Ga0265296_1000211_pt1 | contig 105340 bp, 112 predicted proteins | sample MunlanPumphouse1_FD_189073 | JGI IMG/M metagenome (GOLD analysis project Ga0265296, IMG submission 189073) | Groundwater microbial communities from a municipal landfill in Southern Ontario, Canada - Pumphouse #1 | ecosystem: Environmental > Aquatic > Deep subsurface > Groundwater | place...
GGCAACACCTGTACCCATTCCGAACACAGAAGTTAAGCCTGTCAACGTTTTACATTGTACTAAGATGTGCGAACTCTCGGGAACTGTAGAAAGTCGCTATGCTCACTTATTTCAAATTATTTTTATTGGAATTCATTCAAAAATTCTATATGTCTTATACATGGTCTTAATCCGTCCTGGGACTAAACATCCCTGAACATTACCGTCATAAGCGAGTATAGCGGCCAAAGCGGCGGGGCAACACCTGTACCCATTCCGAACACAGAAGTTAAGCCTGTCAACGTTTTACATTGTACTAAGATGTGCGAACTCTCGGGAACTGTAGAAAGTCGCTATGCTCACTCATTTCAACTTATTTTATATCTATTACACTTTTTCCTTCATAAGTTGAAGGACATTTAGTAAGCATCCTGAATGCTTGAAAAACGTTGTTATTGAATTGTCCAGTGACTATAGTCTGGATACTTACTGTCTCAGCAGGCATGTTAGGTTTATCCCCAATATAAACAACATTCATAGTTGCGACACCATCAGTCATCTTGAAGGTTAAGGTCTTTGTGGCAGGATCCCAGTTATCAGTACCTGGAACTAATGTTCCATTTACAGTGATCGGCTTATCTCCAAGTTTTTCCTTCGCAGCCAGCGCACCGCTTACTTCGAAAAGGCTTGACTCCGATGTTAACTGCATGTATCCCATGTACCCTAACAAAATCACAATGATACTTACTCCAAGTAATAAACGATTTTTCTTATTCATTTGTATCCTTACGAACTATATATGTTCTCCAAACTTAAAGGTTTCTCCCAATGATTATTAATGTTTCGATGTATTTTAGTATTAATTATGGAACTAATTCCCATTATTGTGATCTCATTCCTGATCGCAGCACTTTTCTCCCTTCTTGGTCTTGGTGGTGCTATTATTTATACGCCTTTGTTTTTCTGGCTGGGATTTGATCTTCTCACAGCGATACCGATGGCGCTTTTTTTGAATATGATTACCACAGCCTCCGCTTCGATCACATATCTAAAACAGCAGCTTGTGGATAAAAAATTTGCATATCCATTGATATCAACATCAATCATCGGTGCACTTTTGGGCTCCTATCTTGCAAACAAAGTAGAAATGAGGATCCTAATTCTCTTTCTTTCGGTCATACTTTTGATCGCAGCTCTGCGGATCCTTTTTTTCAGTAACATTGGTTACAGGGTAAAACAGACGGGGAATAAGAAGATATTGGCAGGAGCTGGACTGGCATTCATAATAGGAGTCATTTCATCCTTCATTGGCATCGGAGGGGGCACTTTTATTGTACCTCTTCTTCTCATACTGGGATTTGACATGAAGAATGCAGTCGCTACATCTGCTTTTATTATTACGTTCACTTCATTATCAGGATTCATTGGACATATGAGTTTTGGAATTCAAACACTTGACCTTAGAGTATTATTTTATACAGGCCTGGCTGCTTTTGCAGGCGCCCAGTTTGGCTCGAAAATATTATTCAAGCGTGTTTCATCAAAAGGAATCAGTAATTTATTTGCTATTGTGCTGCTATTAATTGCGGGAAAACTTTTTTATGGTCTTTTATGAACGAACTGGTAAGAACTGCGGTAATAATAAAATCATTTTGAGTTCTGAAAACTGTGCCTTTGCTCGATGGAGTTACCCTTACTCCTCCTGTTTGACTTCATTATCCATCATTTTCTGATATGTCATATCAATTATCGTCTTTAGATTTTCCACATCTTCTTTATTATACTTGATCAGCGTTTCCAGCGCTTCTGCATCCCCGCAACGGTATTTGTTCCACAAATGAACGGCTTCAAAACCAGATATCCCTTCAGTCTCTTCACTCCTTCTTATTCCGAGTGAGCACTCGATCTTCTTAAGACCGCCGCTGTAACCGATACTTTTCAGAGGGTACATCAGGTCAATATGCAGGTGGTTAAAAAACCCAGGAAATTCATGTTCAATAAAAGGAATATCAAACCTTGCACCATTAAAAGTAACGAGCTGTTTATACTTTTTCAGTTCTTCCTTTGCTTCATGGAGGTTAATATCCTTAATGTATGTCTTCGTTTCTGTCCCGTTAAAGATCCCGATCATTGTTATGTTATCATAATTCATTGAAAGGCCGGTTGTCTCAATATCCACAAATGCGGTGTTATCCTTGAAATGATTGTATGCCCTCCAGTGATGTCGGGACAAAAGCCTTTTTGCAAAAAAGATATGATTCTTGCTATACAATTGTTCGATCGACTCTTCAACTCCGGAAACTAATAATCGCTGCTTTTTCTTGGTAGCTTTGATCAATCCATGATTTTCAAGAAAATCATCCCAGCTTTTTATGCCGGATTTCCATATCATACGCTCTGTTGAGGCGCCGATGCTTGGTATATGAATATAAGTATTGTTCAACATATTTCAATTAAAATCCATTATTTTGTATTCCATTCCTGAGAGGTCAACAACTGTGGCTCTTGCCGGCATTGGTTGCAGATTCATGCGTTTCTGGAACTCTGTCTGGCTCTGCCATGTGCCGCTGTTAATTGTAAGCACATCCCTGTAGCGTGAAACACCTACTGTATGGACATGCCCGCAATGTAAAATATCGGGAATTTCGTCGATCACGAAATGATCTTTTTTCTCAGGCGCGATAGATACTCTTCCTCCGTATATCGGTGAAAGATGCCTGAGTTTTAGCATTTCATGCATGGGTTTTTCTGGCTCATTATACGAAAACCCTGGAATGCTTGCAATGATGTCATCCATTGACCTGCCGTGATAGATAAGGACTTTAACCCCAATATCCACCATGGCCGGGTTTCCCACAAAGATAATATCATTCCGGAACATTTTTGTTATTCTATCGGGAAAGCGCGGCTGCGGCTCTGCCTGCCTCACAGCGTCATGGTTCCCTGGTGAAATTATTATTTTAATATGCTTGGGGACGGCGTTTAAGTATTCCGCCGCTTTTTCATATTGTTCATAGATATCGGAAATGGCCAGTTCCTTGTCCTGTCCAGGAAATATCCCTATCCCATCAACCACATCGCCTGCTATCAAAAGATAATTAATATCATCATCCAGCCAATCAATGAATTTGAGCCATGAATCTTCTAGAAAAGTATTGCTTCCTACATGTATATCTGAGATGAACACTGCTTTCCCACCACCTTTTTTCCCGTTAAGGCTCCCATTCTTTGAATTGGGAATATCAGGCCATGAGATCCTGTTCGCAAATATCATGTTACCATCAGAAGAAAGTGTGCCTGTTATTCCGATCACCTCATCAAGAAGAAGACGGCATCCCGATTCAAAAAGCTCTTTATCTCGTTCTTTATGAATTAAGACTCTTATCGTCCCGGTCGGGTCTTCGATATCAATGATCTTATGCCCGTTTGAGCTTGTCCTGATATCAAGTACCATTCCGATCACGGAAAGCTCTTCCCTTGAATCAAGGTTCCTTTTTTTTAGGCTTTCTATGGGTCTTGCGCCCAATCTTTTGCGAAGGATATCACCCAGGGAACTGTAGCGGTCCCTGAAATACTGCACGAATTCGGTATATTCTCCAATGCAAGTGGACTGGTTGGTAATATCTTTAAGTATGGTTACGGTGCTTTCCACAGGCATGTTTATGTTAATTGAAAAAATCGGTTTGATATGTTCTATCCCTACAACAAGGACTGAACTATCGATCGTTGTTATAAAATGTTGTATCTGCTCTGGAGAGTTTTTTCTCATAGCGTCAAGCGCTTGCGGATCTATCTGGAATCCAGAGTGTGCAAAAATCTCTATTATCTCTCCTGTCTCCATATTCCAGTCTCCATCTTATTTGATTTATAACTTGTAAGGGGATAAGATTTTTCCTCGATTATGTTTCGATGCTTTTATTTACTCTTGCCCTAATTCATAATATGGTGGAATATGTCATTGGAAACATCAGAACAATTTGTGAAAATTATCAATGAACCCCTTAAATCAAAGAATCCATTAGTTATCGTAGGGTTTCCCGGAATCGGTCTTGTAGGCAACATAACCTGCCAGCACATAATTGAAGAGCTTGCTATGAAATATGTAGGCTCGATCGATTCGAAATATTTCCCTCCCCTTGCTGTGCTTTTTAATGGGCTCGTCTATATGCCTGTTCGTATTTATGAGGCTCCAAAAAAAGATATAGTAGTAATAATATCTGATATTCCAATACATCCAACCGCTTCATATGATATCAGCAAAGTCCTTATAGACTGGATGCAAAAAATAAATGCAAAGAACATAGTTTCAATTGCAGGGATAGCTACAACAACAGGAGAAAGACGCGTTTTTGGAGGGGCCACGAATGCAGAATGGCTTGAGAAAATAAAAGATAAGACTGAAATATTCCAGGTCGGGACAATATCCGGTATTTCAGGGAGCATAATGACAGAATGCTTCCTGAGGGGCATTCCGGCGGTTAGCATGCTAGGTGAAACACCTGGACCTAATCCTGATCCGAGAGCAGCAGTCCAGGTAATAAATGTTCTAAATGGCATATTTGACCTATCTATAGATAAAGAGAAATTGTTGAGCCAGGCTGACCAGATAGAACTTGAACTCTCAAAGCTGGCAGAACAGGTGAAGACTACTGAAACATCTCCACCTCCCAGGAAAGAATTCCCAATGTACGGGTGATTTCTATGCGTAATATAGTTTTAAGTGGAATATCGCATCATGTTATCAAAGAAATTGAACATGAGAAGATAAAGACCATTGAGATAAGGAGCCCCCATAATTTCCGTTCAGTATTGGAAACTGAGGCTGGAGATGTCATATTTATAACATCAAGAAGCCAGGAAGATATCAGGGCGGGAACTCTGGGTCTTATTGTGCGAATTCGTGAAAAACAGGTTTCAATGCACAGGGTGGTCCAGAAGACGCCCGATTCTTATGAGGAATCCGAGTTCCAGCTTGCGCGTCTTCAGCTGGAAATGAAAGGGCATGCACGAGTGCGGCGAACCGAAGTTTACAAGCTCGGTGAAGCCATGGTTGTTGATGCTGACGAAGTGTGTAACTTTGAAGGAAGATAGTTTAAAAAATTAATGCTTCTTAAAATTCTTCCATTACATCAATGCCATGTTCAAAACGTGTAGGAATACATTTTGGCCTGTTTCTATCCCTTTCCCTGATCTTATCCTCGTATGCTTTAAAAACAACATGATATTCTGCATCTCGCGAAGGATCATGTTTTGCTTCTTCCTTTAATTCATTCGAAAGGTCATGTAATTGTCGAATAGACATATACTTATAGCGGTCTACACCCGGATTCATATCATTTTCTCCCGATATGTTTTTATCTATATTTCAAGGCTAATCAGATTATCTGATTATTATCATAAATAATCGTTTTATTCGGATATATAGGTTTATGGTGCATTTACTTGCATGGAAAACACGGAAATTAATATGATAACAAAACGGATAATCAATATGATATTTGATTTGACAGCTATTGTACCAGATGTGATGCTAAACATGGTACCATATATGATAACAAAACCTTCGATTAGTATCCAGATATAGTTTGAAAAACCATTATAAGTCTTGAAAAGAATCCCTGTACTTACAAGGAGATCAAGCGTGCAGGGCGTCATTATATATTCAACAAAAAACTGTCCGAATTGCAGGGTACTGAAGCAATTCGTGGAAAATGCAAAAGTACAATTCACAGAGGTAGATATGGCTACCCCGGCGGCATTGACAGAACTGCGCATGAACGGTGTATTCACCATGGCTGCGCCAGTGCTGCAAATTGGAACTAAATTCCATATTTATAATGAGTTATTCACACAGGACAGGATCAACCAGGACAAGATCGAAATTCTGCTCAATGATGCCAGGTAGGTTATGCCAGATCGTTATGGGCCAAAGGGTACAGGTTCATCTGATCGGCGGCTTTCGCATTAAACTACAAAACAAAATGAGGTGTAAAAGATGGGTAAATATATAGAAGTACAGATGTTAACTCTCATGGAAGAGAACAAAGAGGAGTTATACGAGGCTTTTGTTCATGAGAATAAGGGGGATGTTGATCAAAAAGTAATTACTGTACAGAAAGCAAAAGAAGTGCAGACAATACAGAAAACGCTTATTGGTTCCCTCGTTTCAGTTATTCCGAAAGTAAGGACAACGGACGGACACCTTATGGACTGGGACCGGGAAACTATCGTTAAACAACTTATTAAAGAGACAAAACTAAGCGAGCAGTTCTACGGGACACCTGGTATCACTCTGGAAGAGGCAAAAGTGATAGCAAAGGAGACCGAGAAAAGGATCAAGGACATGAATGTGAAATTCCTGTCTGGACCTCTCGTACGCGAGCTTGTCAATATTATACTTCTTGAACATGGGCATACAGATTGGCGAAATATCTCCACAAGAGTAGGGACGCCTGTGTACGATGCTTACCGTATCGACATGGGAACGGGTTTTGAGGCGCGGGACAACGCGAACCTCCAGGAGAACGCTGAGACAAGCCACAAGAAAAAGGCCGACAAGATGAGCAAGGAACAGTATCTACTCATGCTTCCCCCAAAGATCTCAGACTCACACCTCAACGGCGATATCCATATCCATGACCTTGAATACCTGGGAACGCGGGCTTTCTGCCAGGATTGGGATCTGCGGTATTTCTTCTATTATGGTCTCATGCCGGACGGCAGCGGAACAAAGGCAAGTGTGGCAGGACCTGCAAAGAAAGCGGAAGTTGCGATACTCCATGCAGTGAAAGCCCTTGGCAGCGCCCAGACAAATTTTGCGGGGGGGCAGGGTTTCTATAACTTCCTGACTTTCATGGCTCCTTATTTTGAGGGAATGAGCTACGAAGAGATAGAGCAGCTCACCCAGATGTTCGTTTATGAAATGACCCAGATGATGGTGGCACGCGGGGGACAACTGGTCTTCTCCTCAGTCCAGCTCTCCCCCGGCGTCCCTTCACTATGGCGTGATAAACCTGTTGTTTATAAAGGCAGGGTATGGGACGGCGAGCAGGCGCCAAAGCGCACATACGGCGAGTTTGAACGCGAGGTGCGACTTGGTTTTGAAGCCATGATGAACGTGATGTTAAAAGGCGATTACTGGGGAAAACCATTCAATTTCCCCAAGCCTGAGATAAGCATCGAGCCTGATTTCATGATAGAAGATGAAGAATTCAATCGTGCCCATCCTGAGCTTTTGAGCTACCATGAACTATATACCAAGTCTTTTGAGCTTGCGGCGCGCTTTGGAACTCCTTATTTTGATAACCAGCTTCCTGAATACAGGGGCGCGGGTAAGGGAATAAGCTGTTACCAGTGCTGCGCTTATAATTTCTCATCTTCGCATGATAAGGACTCAGAATTTGATGATAAGTTGTATTTCCGCGAAGGGAAGCATTTCTCCATGGGCGCATGGCAGGTAGTTTCGCTTAACTGCCCGCGCGCAGCTTATAAATCCGGAAAGGACGATGAGGCGCTTTTCAGGGAATTGAAGAACATGATGGACATGTGCATCGATCTTTTCAAGGTGAAGAAGAAATGGATGGATATCGTTATCGGAAATGGAAGGATGCCATTCGTTACCCAGAGGCCAAAAGATCCTTTCACCATGACCCACGGACAGATTGCTGTGGATACAAAAGGGCTTGTCTATACGATAGGCGTGGTCGGGATAAATGAGATGGTGCAGCACCATACCGGAAAGCAGATACATGAGAGCGAAGAGGCACGAAGGCTTGCTATCCGCGCAATGTTCGAGATGAAGTTCTATGCAAAGGAACTCTCCCAGAAGCACGGCATGGAGATAGCGCTTGCAAGAACGCCTGCCGAGACTACAGCGCAGAGGTTTGCAGTTTCTGATCTCCTGCATAAGGAATATCGCAAGTGCGCAGAGCCGATAATAAAAGGAAATGTCCCGGAAGCATTGAAGCACATCTCGGAAACAAGAGATCTCCCGATATATTACACGAATGGCACGCACATCCCGCCCAACGCAGATGTGTCGCTCCCGCAGCGCATCAAGCTTGAGGAGACTTTCTTCCCGATAGTGGATGGAGGTAATATCCTTGATATCTGGATGGGTGAAGCGGCGCCAGACCCGCACGGTCTTAAGGAGTTCGCGATGAACATTGCAAAGAACACTCAGGTGGGCTATTTTGCTTTCACGAAGGACATGACAGTGTGCATGGAAGATTTCCATGTGGCGTCAGGGCTTCTGGATGAGTGCCCCAATTGCGAGAGCGATAATGTTGAGCATCTGTCCCGCGTTACCGGATATATCCAGGCTGTCTCAGGATGGAATGAGGGTAAGAAGCAGGAGCTCAAGGACAGGAAGAGATATGGTGTGGGGGTGTGAAAGGGATGAAGAGAGCCTTCAATTTTTCAAATAAAGCCATAGAGTCTGGTAATATTGATTTTCAGCCATGGTTGAGGAAGGCTTCAAAAGAAGAACGGATCGAAATTGCAAGGAAGATTGCATCTACGATTGAGAGATCCGATGATGAAATAGAATATATCAATACTGCAAACCTGCAGGATATGCAAAGGGAAGAAAGGATGTGGATCGCTAAGAAAATAGTGTCGTCGATACCGCATGAATGGGGATGTGGGGGCTGTTAGTGGTTGGAATATAAAGAAGTTGGGAGGTATAGGGTGAAGATTAATATTTTGACACATATTAAAATTTTAGTATATGAGGCTTAAATTGTGAAGAAATTAAATAAAGCTCAAATTACTGCTAAGAGTGTAGAAATTAGTAAATGCCTGATTAATACATCTCCTGGACTGGTGGACTATGACTTAGGTGTCACTCGAAGGATTGGTGATGCAGCAAGATTAGCTGTTGCAATAAGATGTCATGCAGAACCTATTAATAGGCAAAATTTAGCTGGAGTTTCTTCTTCTCTGAAAATGGACTTTAGAAACGTTGAATCAGATTTCATCCCAATGTTTGAAAAATTAGACTGGATTGAAGTAAAACAAGATGGTAATAGAATTGGGACAATAACTGAAAAAATCCCTCCAGCTGCAGATATTTTATCAACTCTCGGTACGATTTGGGAAGACCAACAACCTACAGCAATAGATAAAGCCACAATTTATTCTTTAGCAGAGCTCTCAAGAAGACCTTATTCAAAGGAAGCTCTTTTGTCAGAATTGAATATCAAAGAAGAAGATTTTGAGGCAACCTTAGACTACGGTGAAATGGCTAATTACCTAGGAAAATTAAAATCAGACGAATATGAATTAGAGACTATATGGACGCCATTATACTGGGCAACAAACTATGATAATGTTGCAACTTTTATAAAGAAGCAAAATGAAGAGCGACTTAAGGTGATAGGTTCACTGGTTGATAATTTCAGAAAATATCCCGGAATGCCTATCGAAAAAATGGGAAATCAAGCTACTTTGATTGGTTCTGGAATCTATCACGGGTTCTTCCCTTCAGTTGCTATTGGTGATAGAAATAATATGTCTCATCAATATTTATTTTCAGCTACCCCCCAATTTCAGACAGATTCAAATAGCGATATTTATGAGAAAGCAAGACTTATAGTTTCATGTGTTCGACATGGCCAACATCATGCCGAAGTTTCAAGAATATTATATCCTCGGTCTATTCTCAATGCAATGAGAAATAATTGTATGAAACCACATCCTTATGCTGTTGTCCAATATGCAGTATTAGTCCTTCAAGGAATAGTAAAGCTGGAACCAGCTGAGACAAGGTATGGAAAAGCCTATAGAGTCGTATGGAGAGATACACCTGAGAACAACCTAGCCGCTGAGATGGCTGATAACTTATTACAGGGAGAAGCGCCAGTTACAAGTAAAGATGAACTTGAAGCAAAAGAAATTTTGGTTAAAGGTGTTTATAGCTATTCATCAGAGCTCAGAAGGCTAAGTGCAACCAAAGAAGTCAAAGCAAAGAAAGAATATGATCGATTAATGGAATTAGCAAGCGGTGTTAAACTATGAATGCATCTCCAGAAGAAGAGCAAGATTTCAATCTTAAGCTCCGCTTAATGAGATATTTATGGTATAATGGATATCTAGTTAGAAGAAACGTAAGCATTATTGAATCATTGGATAAACGCCAATATACAGATATAGATGTTTTAGCAATAAAAATTGATCAAGAGCTTTGCACAAATTACTTAATTTGTGATTGTAAGTCAGGTGTGCGAATTAAGACACCTGAACGCCTTTTTTGGCTATCTGGTCTTATGAAATATTTTAATGCACGTCAAGGTATTTTTCTTAGAACAAAGTTATTTGGAGTTAAATATGCTGATTTAGCAATGAGACTCGATATAACTCCATTATCTGAAGAACAACTATGTGATCTAGAAAAAGCCTACAGAATCGATAACACTAAATTAATAGGATCCTTTTCAAATAATTGCGATCCACCCATCGAAAAAATATTTAGCTTACTTAGGAAGCTGGAATCGGGGGTAGAAGAATACGTCAATACGCTTTATTGGGACGATTCCCCATCAATGCAAATAAACAACCTCGCAGCATGCTCAAGACGTATTATTGAACTTGATGGTCTTATGCCTAAGGCAAAAAGTTTTCTATTAGCATACACTTTTTCTCATCTTTCTCTATCAGCCCTGCAATTTTCCAAAACATTATTTACTATACCTAGCTCCAATAAAGAAGATTACGCAAAAATTGAGTTATTAGGAGGAAAGCTTGCACACGAAGAGCGGAAACGCTTACTTAAAGGTTTTTATGAATTTATGTCAAAAGAAATAAAAGAAAGATATAATGCTAAATATCCAATTTCAAGTAATCAATTCGTTGAAAGTTTAGTCCCAGAATATTCCAAATACTTTATTGAGTTTTCAATAAGAACATGTGAAAATCCTAAATATTCCTTCTTGATACCACGGTTTTTTGATCTTTTAGCATTTGAAACCGTTTTGGGAAATCGTGATATTAAAATTGAAGATTTATTGCCATTGCCGATTAAAGAAAATGTGGACACATTGATGAAGCCTGTAAAAGATTTTGCAGCCTTTACTTCAAGAAGTGGGTTACTTTCAAAAGAGTTAAGTGTGATTATTAGCCAACAATTGATAAATTTAGCTTCTGCCAGTACCATAAATTAATGAAATCCAAAGAAAGATACTTACACTTTTGGGAGGAATTATGAAAGCATGTATTTATGTTCGATGAATTTGATGAAATGTGGGTTATAATTCTAAGGAGATTTTTTAAAATATAATCAATAAAATTATATGGGTGTAGGACAGGTGGCCAAACACATGGGGTTGATCTGATTCACACAAACTATTTTGTATATTATTAAATTATCTATATATTTTAAAATAAAGTTGATTGTTTATTATCGAGTATTCGTTCAATTTTTACTTTTTGTAATTTATCCAACGCAGTTTTAATATCAGGTTCAATAATGATATTATTTTCTAAATATTGATCCAAATGATCTAAAATCATTATTAATTGTTTACAAAAGCTGCGATGTGCATCTGAAAACCCAATACATTCTCTGGACTTTCCTACTTTATTATTTTTTTTTTGAGTTTTAATTAGTTGATTCTTTTCTAAATTATTAATTGCTTTTTGTGAGGTAACAAAAGATAATGAAGTTTTACGTTGTATATCGCTGATTGAATCATTAATTTCTAATACAGATAAAATTTTCACTTGTGTATATAATTCAGCAAAATTATGATGATTCATGAAAACACCTTAATATAGTAACTATATATAGTGGCTATATAATATATCCTTTTCGGTTAGGATTGATTTAACAGTCTATATATAGAGGTTTTTGAAAAAAGTATTTAAATCATTAATTTAAAGTTACTATTGCAATGGTCAGATGTTGCGGTGATACTTGATGGAAATAAGAAAACCTGGTGGATTTCTTTTAGCTATAATGAAAAAGATACCTGAGAGAGATAAGCGTGGTATGGTTAAAATTGAGGATGTAGAGAATAAAATAAAATTACTCAATCAAAGGGGTGTTGTTACTTATAGGTTTCAAAGAGGATTTAACAATGATTTGGCTTCAGAGGAGTTTTATGATGATTTAAGGATTTTTGAGGATGTTGGGTGGATAGAGATAGATTTTTCTAATCCACATTGTAAACTCACTGAGAAGGGGGAACGTCTTGTTAAGGAAATTGAAATACCGGATTTAGTAAAAGAAAAGTTTAATAGTATATTTGAGTAATAAATGCGACTCCAAACCATTCTTTTTTTATTTTGGAGTCATGCAATGTACTATATCAATATAAAAAAGCATTATTCAAAGTTAGCCATATTTTTTCCAATTGTTGCTATTTATATAAACTCTGCAAAGGATGAGATATTCAAAAAACTTTTTGATTCGATAAACCAAACCTATACAACATATGTCGATTTCTACACATTTTTAATTGTCAGTTTTATAATAATTGTAATAAGTCTTTACATAGCTAGTTCCTTATTATATTCATTAGTTTATTGCACATATATATTATATAGATATATTAGATTCGATAAAAAACAAAACAAAACATTATTATTAGATAAAATTCATGAATTATATAAAGGGCAGCAGGTTAAATTTATGAATTTGGAAGTTTCTGATAAATTATTATTGTTATATTTATATGATTTAAAAATTTTCAATTAAATGGATGTGATTATTTTGACGATTAGTAAAGAGGCTAAGGAATTATTAGAATCTTATGCGAAGGAGAAAATCTCGCCAGATTCCGAAAGTAAACAAGAATCGTTAATTTTAAACGAATTTTCAAAAATTTTTCCAGATATTGAGAAAACAACTCGTCCCGATAGAATTAAGCTAATGAATTTATGGCTGGATGGTCATGTCGATAAGTATTTTAAAAAATTAGAGGAATATAAGCAAACCGACTGGCAAAGCAGCGAAGTATATATCCCGGTTCATGGACTAGTCCATCTTAGACCTGAAATTAAATATTTACTAAGTATACCACTAATTCGAAGATGCAATGCTATTAAACAGTTATCTACTGCGTATATGATATATCCTGGTGCAAAACACACAAGAGATGAGCATCAGCTTGGCACCTTATTTGTGATGCAAAGATTTTGCGAACATCTTATCAAAGAAAAGGCTATCCATGCCAAGGACCAAGCAACTTTAGAAGTGGCAGCATTAATCCACGATGTAGCTCATCCGCCTTTAGGGCATTCTTTAGATAGTATCAAAGAATTTCTAATTCCCCGTAGTCCTCTATCAAGCCATTATTCATATGAGAAAAAAATTGATAAAACTTTGTTAGAGATATATTTAACAGATGAAAAATATCAATTAAAAGGCGCTATTGAGTCAATTAAAGTAATTGATACTGATCTCTTAAAATCGATGTTGTTAGATAACTTTGAGAATTCAGATAAATTTCCACCAGCTTATTCGGATATGATTGATTCAGAAATTGATGCTGATAGAATAGATTATTTATTGAGGGATGGTATACATACAGGGAAGAAAATAGATTTTGATATAAATTTAATTATACAAAGTTCGCATTTTTGTGAACTCAAAGAAGGAGACAAAAAACGAACATCATTATGTTTCGATGAAAAAAGAAAAAGGGATCTCACCTCTTTGCTAACATTTAGGAAAAATATGTATGAAGAGGTTTACGAAAATGATGATAAAGTTATTTTAGATGAAGTAATAGTACATATTATTTATTGTACTATTTCATTATATTATGGACTAAAAAACGATAACGTTACCAAAAAATTTCTACTATTAAATGATTGTGAAATTAACGATTTCTTAGGATTATTTTCTCCGATATCAATTTTTAAACAATATACTTCACAATTATATGGTAAACCAGAATATACATTAATTAAAAAATATTACTTAAATGATAACAATAGTTCCGATTTTTCTAGGGCTCTAAAAGAAGCTTCATCAAAATATTCGAGGGTATTTGGTTTTGACCTGAAGTTTAGAGAAGAAAGACAATTTTCAGAGAATCTTAAAATTATGAGAGGTGAGGACGAGACTCATGAAATCCCATCCATATTATTTTCTCTTCCACATTACATTCCATCCCAGAACTCTGACAATTATGAGCGTGAAGGAAAGAGGAAAAGAGGATTGAAGGATTTAGTCTTAAGAGATTCAGATGGGCATTGTGATTATTTCAAAAATCTAGCAGGGATAACGAAAGAAAAAGATCTTTCTTCAAATAAATTTCTATTAATTGGAAAAGAAGAAGGCATTGAAAAGGATTATATTATAGAAGAATTTGAAAAATTTATGATGGAACGACATGGTACATAACCCACACTCTTCTTATAGTGAGATTGTCGGAAAACCCTGTTTTTTGAGGGTTTATGATTTAACAGTCTAAATTTGATATGCCGATGCGTAGCGGTTATGTTACGACAATATTTTTGGATGTTTCAATTTTGGCACTTTTCCGACAGTCTCATAGTAAATACGATTCGAAATATAAAGAAATTAAGACTAAGCGGATCGAAAGTAATTTTATTTGATTTGTATAAGGCAAGTGCTACTGGAATTCCAGCCCCCTTCAATTCCATCTCATCTCCCCGTCCCCCTCTCCTCATCAGGCCGAAGGCGCCGCAGAGGGAACGATGGGCAAGGGGGCGCTTTGATATGTACCGTTTCCGATCCAACGTATTAATTCAGCATTAATCCGGGTAATGGATGTTCACAACTCCCCCTTAAACGCCCTGTCCAGCACCGCCGGCATCAGCGCATCCATTTCGGCGCCGGTCTCTGCCTGGAGGTGCCTGAGCACGTCAACCTTTTCCTGAAGTGCATCGAGGTAGGCGACGATACGGCGCTGTTCGGTGAGGGGCGGGATAGGCACGCGGATATTTGCCAGCTTCTTTCCATTTACATTTGGCTGACCAGTACCTTTCTTTTCATCAGTAATCTGCCCCCAATAAGAAGGAGTTTGAAAAAATCGATACAGGTATTCGACAGATACAGAATGTTTTACACGCAAACGAATAAGGTAGGAAGCAAAAACCGCATTTGGGCACTTCCTAATCAAAAAACTTTTTCCAGTTGTTCCTCCAGTTCGTGCGAAAATAAGGTCATTTTCCTCCAGTAGGTATTTTTCAGGATATGGACAGTTGCAAAATGGCACTTTCTCCCAATCGACTTGACCATTCTGTATATCGGTAATTCTCAGGAATTTAGGGCCGATTTGCTCTTTCGTTGATGATTCTGTATAGCCATATTGTGGAGTTTCACAAAAATCTCCTATACATGCTTCTCTCCAGCTAGATCGCATTTTGAATGCCGCATCGCTTGAAGATGAAAGAAAAGCCGCCACTTCTTCCCCCGCCTTCTTCCTCAGCCCCCGCGCCTCCTCTATCTTCGCCGCCAGCTCCTCTATGCGCGCCACAATGCGGCGCTGCTCTGAGAGGGGATGGGGAAGTTCAGGAAGAGGTTCCTTGCTACCATCTTGCCTGTTTCGAACCACCTGAAGAAACGTTGCTATCGCTAACTGAAGTGTTGAATCAACTATTGGCAAATCAATACTGCTCAGCTTCTTACCATTTACATTCGGCTGAGCTGATCCTTCTTTCTCTACGGCTATTTGAGACCAGTACAAGTCTGATTGAAAAAATGAGTAGAGATAGGCTGGATTGATATCCAATTTTGGCCTTATTCGGATAAGATAAGAAGCAAATATTGCAAAAGGTGTCTCTTTAACGAGGTATGTTTTTCCAGTTGTTGCACCAGTTCGCGCGAAGAGTATATCGTTAGGCTTCAAAAGATAATTGTCTGAATCTTGGCACTCACAATACGGTACTGAATTCCAATTTATTGCTCCATCCTGGATATCTGTAATTCGAACAAACTTTGGACCTATCGGTTCGATTGAACTGCTGGCAGTAAATCCGTATTGAGGCGTTTCTGTAAGCTCAGCCAGAGTCTTTTTAGGGGTACCAATACGTTGAAGGGCGCCAAATAAGACCGTGGAAGCCGCTCGCACTAATACTTCAGCTTTAGTTTGATGGAAAGTTAGTTTTATGATTCAAATCCCTCCCTTGTTATATGAATTACTGACTCCTCGCTCATCGTCCCTCCGCCGGCGCCGTCCGATATATTAACCGCGGATGAAGGCCGATGAACACAGATGGAACAGCGATGCTCGATAACTTATTAAGTTTTTTTATGAATCTCACCACAAAGAGCGCAAAGGACGCAAAGATTATTGTTGCTATGCTTTGCGCTCTTTGCGGTGATTTGATCAGACTATTTCCTTGATAAACCTCAGATAAATGCTGGATGTTCAGATTAACAAATCTGCGTTCATCTGCGTGTATCTGCGGTTTGTTTTTTAATAAATTCAGCCAGGAATGAGCTTGGTTATTATTGCATGGTTCAATCTTTTCTTGAATTGGGAATAGTTCAAATTTGATTTTCGGGGTTCTATCGCTCAATGAAACGAATATTAGCCGCAGATGAACGCAGATAAACGCAGATGGGGGGCAATTGAACGCGGATTGCGCGGATGACGCTGATACGCACGGATAACAAGTATCCGTGAAAATCCGCGCGATCCGCGTTCTAAATCGTTGTGGTAATGCTCTTTCATACTGTGGTGAAAAAGTTGCTGTGCTTTGCGCTCTTTGCGTACTTTGCGGTGATTGATTTGATGCAATCAGATTTGACATATAATAAGTGCTCATCCTCCAGCCTCCCGTATCGGCAGACGTGCTTCCAGCATCTTTCGCGTATGCTCAAGTTCTGCTACAAGCACCTTTTCATCAGGCAAAGCCATGCGATATTCCGCTGCCAGAACTTTGTTTGGCAGCCCCTCAAGAGCATATCGGGCAACTGCTGCATCCTTCTCTGCGCAGAGAATCAACCCTACCGGCGGGTTCTCGTCCTTATGCATCCAGTTTTCGCGGGCGTAATTGAGATAGAGGTGCATTTGCCCTGCGTCGGCATGCGTGAACTTGCCGACTTTAAGATCGATAATGACCAGACAGCGCAGGATTCGGTGGAAAAAAACAAGATCGACACGGAACCACTGGTCGCCAATGCGAAGGCGACGCTGCCTGCCAATGAATGCGAAATCTCCACCCAGTTCAAGGAGGAATTTTTCCAGATGCTGGATGAGTGCCTCTTCCAGATCGTTTTCTGAATATTCATCCTTGAGGTTCAGGAACTCCAGGACAAATGGGTCCTTTATCTCTTCCTCAGGTGTTACAGCATCCTCCGGTTTTGCCTCTGATCCTTTCTTAAGCATTGCAGCTTTGTTTTTCGAAAGTAATGTCCGCTCGTAAAAGAGAGTTGAAATCTGTCTATCGATCTGGCGCACCGACCATCCACCGCGCAGGGCTTCAGCTTCATAAAAGCGGCGTGTATCTTCATTATCAACAGAAATCAGGCGTACATAATGTGACCATGAGAGTGGGAAAGCCAGGGATAATGCATCAAATATTTCTGGCGAGGTCATAAGAAGCTTACCATTCCCAACTCTTACAAGTTCTTTGAATTCGCCCGACAGTGTCTGGCATTTTTCAGATGGCAATTTGCCCGACAGTGTCTGGCAAATCTTTTCCGGTGGATAAATCCGGTAGATTAGCCGCATTTTTTGGAGATTTTGGCGTGAAAAACCGCGACCAAATCTCTTCGTGAGATCTGCTGATAGACGATTGATCAATGCTTCCCCATAGGCAGCACGCTCTTTTCCAGCTTGCTCCCATTCAATAATTCTTCTACCAATCAGCCAGTAGGTTGAAGTCATGAAAACATTGACCGCTCTGGCAGAAGCGCGCCTTGACGATTCAAGAAGGTCAATGACCTCAGAGAGAATTGTGTCATATCCTGCGATCTCGCTATCGTTCTCAACCACAACGAGTTTCTTGGGGCGTTTATTCATTGTTTAATTCCTTCTGCCAGCACTTGCTTAATCTCCAGCATAATCTCTGCGATTCTCTGCTCTTTCTTCAGGATACTTTCAGTCAACTGCTCAGGCGGCAGATGCTCCAGATCCGCCTTGCCATTAGGGTTTTTGATATCAAGATTGTATCCATTCTCAATAACCTTCGCCACAGGCACTTTCCATGCCTGTCCATTCTCCTTCCTTTCCTTCCACCATTCCATAACAGGCGCAAACTCCTCAAACTGCATCGGTTGGGTCTTATTATATTGCTTCCTGCCCTCTGGCATTGGTATTTCATAATACCATATCTCCTTTGTCGGCCCACCGCGCTCGAAAAACAACAGGTTCGTAGGGATTCCTGTATAAGGCGCAAAAACACCATTGGGCAGCCGAATAATGGTATGCAGGTTAAAATCCTCGATCAGTTCCTTTTTAATGCGCGCACAGACGCCATCCCCGAATAAAGTACCGTTAGGGACGACTATTCCGCACCGACCTCCCCTCTTCCCTCCAATATCTCTCCTCAACTTCCGCATGATCAGTTGAAGAAAGAGAAGCGCAGTCTCTGCCGTCTGTTTATCTTCAGGGAAATTCGAAAGTATTCCCCGTTCTTCTTCACCTCCAAATGGTGGATTTGTAACTATTAAATCCACTCTGTCTTTATCTCCGATTTCGCGAAGAGGAAAACGAAGAGAATTCCCATGGTCTATCTGCGGATATTCAAGACCGTGAAGAAGCAGGTTCATCTGGCAAAGAAGATATGGTAGGGGCTTTGCTTCACCACCCCGAATTGAACTCTTTTGAAGCACTTCAAAATCTTCAACCTTCTGGCATTGTTTCCTCATATGCTCAAATTCTTCAACCAGGAAACCTCCTGTACCTGCTGCTGGGTCTTCTGCCAATTCTCCAAGTTTTGGGTTAATCACATCGACCATAAACCTTACGACCGGACGAGGGGTATATAACTCACCAGAATCGCCTGCAGCATCCCTCATTTCCTTAAGCATGCTTTCATAAAGATGAGATAGCGTATGTATCTCTTCGGATGCAGTAAAATGGATGCTGTTGATCTTATTGATGACATCGCGCAGAAGATATCCATTGACCATGCGGTTGATAGTGCCCCTGAAAACAGTAGCAATTACGTCCCTTCTGTCACCGCCGTTAGCCCCGCGAAGATTCCTCAAATAAGCAAACAAACCCGCGCCACGTGTTCCATCAGGTATTACAGCTTCATCGTTATTGATAAATGCAATGAGTTCATCCCCTGTTATGCCGTCCTCTTTCGCTGCCCAATCTCTCCATCTGTAAGGCGGCTCAATCGCAGTCTTATACTTTCTTCCAGCAAGTTCCTCTTCAGTCTCCCTCATCCGTTCCATATCATCAAGGAATTTAAGGAACATTATCCAGGTAAGCATCGGCAGACGGTCAAGATCGCCATTTAATCCCTTGTCCTTGCGCATGATATCACGCGCCGATTTTATTAGGCTCCCAAGCTGCTGTGTTGTCGTCTTTGGTGTTTCATCCTTCGTTTTACGCGCCATAATTTCTATTACCCTCTAATCTGCATACAAAAGAACTTGCATCTCTCCAATGCTATTTCGAAACGCTGCTGTTCCGCCAAATAGCTCTGAGATCTCCATCAGGTTTCCATGCAAAGATAATGGAGGAACCTTAAGTATATTCGTATCAGTAAGCTGCACAGTTCCAAATTCTATGTATTTGTCCAGCATTTCATTCAATATCTGTCGTGCTTCATCACCAAATTTATCAAAGAAATCCTTTTTGTCCTTTCGAAGTAGTTCAGCCCTTTCCTTTCTTGTACGAACCGGCGCGTTGTAGGCAACATGGCATAAAAGGTCAAATGGGTCAGCATCAAATCTTTTTGTGGCACTGGCCAACTGTTCAACAGTAATTCCCTTCTCTTCCAGCAAGTCTAAAATCTGCCTGCGCTGCTGGGCATCACTCCATTTCGAGCGAAGTTCTGCGGCAGATGTGTACATGCTCCTCACCTGCTTCAAGGTATAATCAGTATATTTTATTGGTGCAAGTCTCTTACCATCTGGATCAAGTTCATACACCACATCCGCAACAATTTCAACAGAACCACCATTCACATAATATTTTCTTGGTTCTCCTTCAGAATCGTTGGATAATTTTGGAGTTTCACCTAAAGATTGCCCTGTTCCTTTCTGTGTTTCCTGTTCATGTGGTTCTTCATACTTTCCGTTAAGTGAATTTCCATCCTCATCCATCTCTTCCTCTGTGATGAGCGCCGGTTCGCCATCAAATTCAGGGTCGGCAAACCTTCCTACTGCACTTCCTGTATAATCAAGAATTGTGAAAAAGACCTTCCCATAGTCCTCTCTTACACGGGTTCCCCTGCCGATAATCTGCTTAAAATCCACCATTGAATTAATGACCTTGAAAAGAACGATATTCTTGCATGTCTGGGCGTCAACTCCTGTAGTCAGAAGCTGTGATGTTGTTAATATGACTGGAGCCCTTGTTTCTAATTCAAGGAATCTGTCAAGATGTCCTCTTCCGATCTCTCCTTCATCTGAAACAACCCTGCAAACATAATCAGGATATTGCTGTACAAGGTCAAGGTTCCAGTTATTCAAAGCCTTGCGCATGTCCTCAGCATGTTCCTGATCAACGCAAAAGACAATGGTCTTTGCAAACCTGTCTGTTTTCATTAGATAATCAGAGAGATGTTTAGCTACAGCCTCTGTTCGGGATTTAAAGGAAATTACACGCTCAAAATCGCGAGTTCCATATACCCCATCTGGTATTTCCCTGCCCTGTTTATCTTTTTCTCCTTTAACAGGTCGCCAGCCAGTGGCATCGACACTCGAAACGACACGATGAACCCTGTATGGCGCCAGGAATCCATCTTCAATGCCCTGTTTCAAACTGTAAGTATAGATAGGGTTTCCAAAATACCGGTATGTATCTCTATTCTCCTCTCTAAGTGGGGTTGCAGTCATACCTATCTTATATGCAGGTTCAAAATAATCCAGTATCTCGCGCCAGTTGCTTTCATCTCTAGCACTTCCTCTGTGGCATTCATCAACCACAATAAGATCAAAGAAATCTCTGGGATATTGTTTATAAAGTCCGGGTCTGCGTTCATCTTTTGCTATCGCCTGATAGGTTGCAAAATATATTTCCCTGCTCTTGATCGCTTCACCTTCGATCTTTATTCTTGCATCTCCCATGGAAGCGAATGTCTTATCCTTCGGGTCATCAACAAGGATATTTCTATCAGCAAGATAAAGCACCTTCGGACGCCTGTATTCGCCAGTCCTGTTCCAGCGTGTAGTCCATAACTTATAGATTATCTGGTATGAAATGTATGTCTTACCTGTACCTGTGGCAAGCGTCTCTAATATCTTCTTTTTTCCCTGCAAGATAGCCTTGACTGCACGATTGATCGCAATTTCTTGGTAATATCGCGGCGTCTTGCCGTCCAGGTTATTGCATGGGGTAAGAAATCTCTCTGCAAATTCAGGTTTTATGCCTTCTGATTGGCTGAACCTTATCCAGAGTTCATCGGGTGTGGGGAAACATTCCATATCTGTATCTTTGCCGGTGATGAAATCATGCTCAACGATACCTTTACCGTTCGTGGAATATGCAAACTTAAGACCGAGAATTTCCGCATAGTTCTTAGCCTGCTGTAATCCATCCCCTGCATTCTTATAAGCTGATTTTGCCTCAACAACTGCTATGGAAAAATTTATTCTGAACTTTAATAAGAAGTCTGATCGCTTCTGTTTTCTTCTTATGTATTTCTCTCCATTAACTATAATTCTGCCATCAGTGAAGGTTTTCTGCTCATTGATCTGGTCATCACTCCAGCCCGATGAATACAGTTTAGGTATGACATATTTTCGACAGGTATCGGCTTCAGTGATCATTTGCATTCCTTTAAATATTCCTATAATTCAAACTACTAGATAATATATTATGTCATTTCTATTTGTAAACTCTTTTCCTTGTTGTCATTTTCCCCTTTAAGAAAATGTTAGAAATCAGCATTTATTGGATAAATCTGTTTTTTCATGAAGTCCGTCAAATGTATCATATTGGGACGGCGCCGCAGAGGGAGCGATGGGCAGGGGGCGCTTATTGATTCAGAATTGCCCCGAAATCTATCGATGAAAATATCATTGGAAATAAAAAGAGAAAGTAATTCTTAATTCATGAGATAATTTATTTATATTAAAAACAAAAAGGATGGATATATGAGATCATTTCTGGTATCAATTCAGAAAGAGGATAAATTCTTTGTTGCTCGGTGTCCTGAACTTGGCGTGACTTCGCAGGGAGAAAGTCTAGAAGAAGCGCAAGCGAACATCAAAGAAGCCATAGAACTTTATATTGAAAGTTTCGGAGAAGATATCCCTCGCGAGACATCAATCCCCTTTTGGACTACAGTAGAAGTTGCTTATGCCTAAACTGCCTGTTATGTCTTTGAAAAAATTAGCTGATGAGGCAGAAGCCTTCGGTTAGTCGCTTCATCACCCTACTTTCTTCAAAATACCCCGCCCCGCAATAATACCCGTCGCCGCAGCATTCACAATATCCCTGGAAAGCCCCGCGCCGTCACCCGCAGCGAAAAGATTCTTTACGCTTGATTCCATGTTCGTGTCAACAAGCACCTGCATCGAATAGAACTTGATCTCAGGAGCATAGAGAAGTGTGGAATCAGACGCAACTCCCGGTATGATCTCATTCAATACATCAAGCCCTTCTCTTATATCGGTAACGATGCGATGGGGCAGCGCCATGGAAATATCACCCGGCGTAACATCCTTCAGGGTATTTATCACCTGGTTTTTCTTGAGTCTCTGTGCGGTTGTCCGTCTTCCGCGCCTCAGGTCGCCCATCCTCTGGACTAACGGTTTTCCCCCGCCTATTGTCGTTGCAAGTTTTGCGATCGATCTTCCGTAACGCACAGTATTTTCAATGGGTTCTGTGAGTTCGACCCTGACTATAAAAGCGAAATTTGTGTTCTCTGACTGCTCGTTCGTCATGGAATGACCATTGGTGGCAATGAAATCCTCATATTCTTCCTTGACCACAAAGCCCCTTTCGTTAGTACAGAAAGTCCTCACGAAATCATCATAGGTCTTTGTCTGGATATGGAATTTTGGGTCATGATTAATGAATGTTATCGGATCCATGATTATCGCTGGCACTTCGACCCTAACGCCAACATCAATGGGAGCATATTTTGCTGCAATATTGTGTTTATGCAAGACCTCATCGATCCATTTCGCACCAACCCTTCCAGGCGCTATTATCGTAAATCTGGAGCTTATTTTTGTGCCATCTCCCAGGATAATGCCAGTGCAGGTATTTTCTTCAATTATCAAATCCTCAACTTTGGTATCAAGTCTGAACTCAACACCCTTCTCTCTCATGTCTTTCTCAAAATTTGCGATGACTACAGGCGCATTATCTGAACCGATATGCCTCTGGATAATTTCAATGAACCTTGCGCCAACCGACGCCGCACGACGCTTTAATTGCTCTACTTCATCCCCTTTAGGCACATAAAGATGTTCTGGCGCGCCGTATTTCAGGAATATCTTATCCACAAGATCAACAAGCTGCCATGCATATTCAGAGTTCCCTGTCTGCTCGGCAAGATCGCCTCCGATGTCAGGACGAAGATTCAACGTCCCGTCAGAATAAGTTCCTGCGCCGCCCACACCGCACATTATATCGCAGGGGTCACAGTGGGTGCAGATGCCCCGGCGTTTCATTTTACATTCGCGCTCGTTAATATCCCTTCCCATATCCACAACAAGAACTTTCATCTTTTGCGCGAGTTCATGCGCGGCAAACATTCCCGCAGGTCCTGCGCCTACAATAATTACATCATATTCTTTTTTTATGGTTATGAAATCACTTCCGAAAGCATATCCATTTCCCGTGCAACTTTTATCTCGCGGGCGATACGCCGCCCCATTGAAAGTTTCTCATCCACAAGATCAGAATACGGCGAACCTGAAATGAACAGGTTCGTTCCAGCAACGATGCGTGCTGATATCTCAAATACTTTCAATTCAAGTGAGTCTGTTACGACTGTTTCCAGGCAGAATGGTCCTATCATGCCCCCGAACAACTCTATAGATTTTTCAACTACTTTCTCCCCCATATCGAAAATCCTGGGGAGGAGTGATTCCCGGATCATGAGAGGCAAATTTCCCGTCACGACAAAGGTGGGATATATTCCGGCTTCTGCAAGCTCGGTAGGTGAACCGATCCTGAATATCTCATCGGCATTTGATTCAACACGCCTGTCAATGCCCAGGAGTTCAAGCGAACCAGTACTTAGTTTATATCCATCCTGCTTTATGGGTGAATAAAAATAATGCATGTAATAACGCGTTCCCAGGACGAATTCCTGGATCGTGAATTTTTCAGACGGTTTTATCCGTTTCTGGAAATCCGAATAATTCTTGACAACAAAAAAACCCATACCGCCTTTTGCGCCATAGTATTTGACCATCATGGGAGAATCAATATCTTCCGGGTTCTTTATCTGGCGCGGCATTTTTATGCCTGCTGATTCCAGCCATTCCCGGCTCATTTCCCTGTCTGATTCCCATTTAAGAACTCTGCGGTTGCCGTATGTGGGAAGACGCAGATTCTGGAAATTATCTGCTCCGAGGTATTCTACAAATGAGCCGTGCGGGATCAGGATGGCATTTTTTGCTGCCAGCTCTTTTGTTTTTGAAAGAATTTCTTTATAATCTTTAACGATAAAAAATTCATCCGGCTTTCCTTTTGGAAAAGCGTCATAGAATTTTGGCGGAGCGCCTACGCTTATCCCTATAGTCTTGAACCCCTCTTTCCTTGCCCCGTCAAAGATCTGGAGGCTGCTATGTGAACAAACAGTAGCAATAGCTATGTTTTCTTTATCATACCCACCTAAAATTTCAAGTATCTCCTTTTTTTCGACCATTTTGCACCTGTGTAGTGCAACAGCTATATATTTTACGGTGTTAATTAATCTTGTGGATGCGTTCGCAGTCCTGTATTGATTCTTAGAAAAAAATGACCTGTAGAATCAATTACTTCCATTCATACATTTCGACATGCGGGGTCTCGCAGCCCAGACAGCTGCCGCACATCACATTCACGCTGAATTGCGGTGCACCGCAGTCTTCGCATGGGGTACATTCCTTGCAGTCTTTTTTGCAATATCGAATATCCATGAATAGATAATATTTTATCATGGTAAAAATAACTTTTGGTGACCACAAGCTTTTTAACGGGATATTTACATTAGGATATTAAGTTTACATAGTTAAAAAACGTTGAGTTTCTATGTGAACATCATCCAGAGAGAAGTTGTTAGATTAGATATTTCATAATCATAAAATGGTCGCAAAAACTGATTGCGGCCAGATAGATCAAATGTTACTTATCATTTCAGGTTTGGGTTGTAAAATAACGAGAAGGAGTCCGGAATTAATCCGATACTTGTTTAGTTCAGGATAGAGATAATTGCAGGATTGCAAGACTCGAACCAATGAAATCTGTTTCTAACACTATTCTTAGGGAGGGTACCATATATGCAAAATTCAGATACAACAAAATATATCATTCATGCTACGATAAAAGCGGATGGAGTAATAGAACGTCCCGACGTTGTCGGTGCGATCTTCGGACAGACAGAAGGACTCATAGGCGCCGACCTTGACCTGAGGGAGCTTCAGAAAAGCGGAAGGATCGGACGGCTTGAGGTCAATATTAAGTCGAACATGGGTAAATCAGTCGGAACGATCGATATCCCATCAAGTCTTGACAAAGTTGAGACCGCAGTTCTTGCGGCCAGCCTTGAAACAATTGACCGGATAGGTCCATGCATTTCTAATATTGCCATATCGAAGATCGAAGATGTTCGAAGCGCAAAAAGAAAGCAGATCGTGGATAGGGCAAAACAGGTTCTTACCGCCATGTTCGATGAGATGCTCCCCGAAAGCCAGGAGATCATCGATGAAGTGAGGCAATCCATAAGGATCGAGGAAATGACCACATACGGGAAAGACAACATCCCGATGGGCCCGAACGTCCTTGATTCTGATGCCATCATCGTTGTAGAGGGACGGGCAGACGTGTTGAACCTACTTCGATACGGCATCAAGAACTCAATAGCAGTGGGCGGGACAAATGTACCGCAGGCTGTTGCTGACCTGTGCAAGAAGAAGACTGTTACAGCATTCACAGATGGTGACAGGGGCGGAGAATTAATCATAAAGGAACTGCTCCAGGTTGCGGATGTTGATTTTATTGCACGTGCCCCGGATGGAAAAGGCGTTGAGGAACTTGTCCAGAAAGAGGTCGTAAAAGCATTAAGGCAAAAAATTCCTGTTGAGCAGGGATTTGATTATTACCAGGTGAGCAAAAAGAGAAGAATTGCCATACTTGCCGCAACAAAGAAGAAAGCTGGAAAAGGCGATTCAACAATTCCTGAAGAAGTTGAAGTAAAACCAGCACGCGAAGAAGTTTCTGAACCTGAGGCCCAGCCAGAAAAACCAAAATCCAGAATTGAATCCAGGGAACCAAGATCTGAGCCAAGATATGAAACAAGAGCGGAAGTCAGGGAAGAACCAAAGCGTGAGAAAGAGGTTAAAGAGAGCCCATACCATGAACACATAAAAGAGTTAAGCGGAACCCTAAGCGCGCGCTTCATAGATGAAAATAATAATACATTGAATGAAGTTCCAGTTCGCGATCTCGCAACAGCCTTGAAAGAGTCTAATGGGAACATCAAATGCGTAGTGTTCGATGGCGTGATAACCCAGCGCATCGTGGATATTGCATCCGACAAGGGAATTGATAACCTTGTAGGCGCTAAAATGGGAAGCCTTGTAAAAAGTCCTGCCTCGATTCATATCGAAACTTCAAACCTTTTATAAGGAAATGATGTGGGTAAAACCCTGCCCGGACTTTTCACCGGAAAAACCGTTGTTCCTGTGCATACTTGCAAATACAGAAACAGCGAAGATCCCGGATATATCCGCGGCAGGGAAATCCCCGGAGCTTACAGATTATACTCCTGCCGCAGATGCGGAACTGGTTGAGACGGGAAATGCCATAAGCATCAATGAGCCCGCGATGACACCATCCGGCGCTCCATCTCCTGCTGTCCTGACAAGAGCGTCAATGCTGTTGACAGGGATCCCCTGCATTTTTATTAACTCTGGCCTTCGCGTTCGTCCCCAGATCCCGACCATCGATCTTAATTGCCAGCCGGGTGGAGATATCCGAAAAGGACATGCTGTTGTCGATGCGCATGATATTTACAGGAAATCCCGCACATTCGGTGAAAAGCTTGGGAAACTCTCGGATTTTGTGATAATTGGTGAAAGCGTGCCCGGCGGCACAACTACTGCCATGGGTGTACTCAGAGCTCTTGGTTATGATGGCAAAGTCTCATCCAGCTTCCCGAAAAATCCTCTAAGTATCAAGAACAAAGTCGTTGAGGAAGCGATGAGAAATTCCGGAATTTCCTTCGGAAGTTTAAGGGACAGGCCTCTTGACGCTGTGGAATGCCTGGGCGATCCAATGATGGCCTGCGCCGCAGGACTTGTGGACGGGCTTGATCAGAAGACCGTACTTGCCGGAGGAACACAGATGGTCTCGGTTTTGAGCATTATTAAACATCTTGGTCTTGTGCGTGATGTTTCTATCGCCACGACCTGTTATGTGGCTGATGATAAAAGCGCAAATTTCAGGGAAATGACACAAATTCTTGGATACCAGGCATTTGCGGCAGACCCCGGTTTTGGAAAATCAAGTAGGAAGGGGCTTGCCATGTACGAGAACGGGGATGTAAAAGAAGGCGTGGGGGCAGGCGGCGCAATGTTTGCAGCTTCGATGATGGGTTTTTCCCAGAAGGAATTCAGGGAAAAAACAGAAGAAGTGTGCGACAGTATCTTTGGAACCTGAATTATTTCATAATATCTTTATCGATATTGGCTGCAAGCGCCTTCATTTTATTATACCATTCATCAATATTTCCCTGCACCATTTCTTTTAATCGGGCAGGTTCAAGAGCTATGTATTCATAGTAATAACCGCCATCTCTTATCGTTTTTGTTTCGCGGTGAACCAGCCCGCATGTCATCAGGTTTTGGAGCGACCTGTATGCTGTGCTTCTTTCCCTGTTAAGGAGTTCACCAAGGTGTTCTGCTGTCATCGGACCTTTTGCAGAAAGTACCTTGTAGGAATCGATATCGATAGTCTTAAGTCCGAGGATACACTTTGCGATATCATCGCATTTGAAGTCCTGGCGGATCATTTCAGGAATAGATCTTGGCATTGTGATCACGTGTTTTGCATGTTATATACAAAACCTATCTATACCTATAAGTTTAAATAACTTATGAATGAAGGCTCAAAGATCGATTGAAAAAGGTTCGATAATAGTTATGGGATGCAAGAAATGCGGCAAATGCGACGGGATTTGTGAAACTGGCGCTTTGACCCGTGTTGACGGAATAGCCCGGGTTGATAATGAAAAATGCAATCTATGTATGAGATGCATTAAAATATGTCCGAATAAAGCCCTTGTATATCTCGATTGAGGCTAATATATTAAAGATGACACAATAATTTTATATTACCCTTGCGCCAATATAGAGTTACGCTTTATGCGTGAGGTGAAAATATGGTATTAAGTTTAGGAACTGCTATAGTAGGAATATTACAATTAGTTATTGCAATTATACTTGCAGTTGTTGCATTGTATATTGGATTTTCAGTATTAGGAAAAATAACTAAAGGTATTGACGAAGAAAAGGAAATCGCAAAAGGCAATACTGCGGTGGGAATTCTTGTCGCATCAGTATTCATTGCGATTGGAATAGTTGTACAGTCAGGAGTTTCAGGTATTTCAGTAGGGATATTACAGGCTATGAAAGTTGGTATTCTGTCCGGTGGAGGTATCGCGATACTCTTAGTTAGTATACTTCAACTTGTACTTGGAATCGTGCTTGCAATTGCAGCGATCTATCTTGCTTTAAATGTTCTCGACAGATTGACCAAAGGGATCGATGAATTCGCAGAACTCAAGAAAGGAAATGTCGCCGTGGCTCTTGAAATGGCAGGTGTAATAATCACAGTCGCTATCATCATCCAGTCCGGTGTAATGGGTATTACAGCAGCATTGATCTGAGCTTAAATCTCAGTTCATTCTTTTTTCTTTTTTTTCAGAAGTATCTTTTTTTTAGAGAGATCATTAAATAAAAACTTATATCCTTCTTTGACAATCTTTGCAGGTGATCCCATGAAAGCAATAGAAAAGGCTGAAGGCATTGGAGGGATGCTCACAGCATTCAGGAAACTTGCGCGCGGTCGGAAGAAAATAACCTTCATCGGCTGTCCGGGCTGGTGCAATCCGTTCGCTGAACTTCTTGGATATGTTTTACGCGATGCCGGAAAAGAGATGGTATTTATTCCCAACCTCAGGAAAGAGCTGGCTGCAAAGGTCGTAATGACCGATTACGGCATGCAGCTTGGGGAAAAGGCAGATCCGTCTTCTGATACGGTCGTTCTCCTTGGAGGACTTGCCATGCCTAAAATGGAAGTCAATGTCAATGGCCTGAAAGCCATGATAGAAGAAATTACGAAGGGGTATCCCGACCGTCAAATTCTTGGCGCATGCATAGGCGGGGTTTTCGTGAAAGCAGGCTGGGATAAATTGATCGATTTTGATTATCTCATAGACGCTGACATGGAAGTTATTACTTACGGGTTCAAGCAGGACTTATGAACAAGCTCGCAAAACTTTTTGTAAAAACAAGCCTGGTGTACCTTGCCCTGAGCACGATCCTGGGTGTGCTTATCACAATTGGTCCGGGATACAGCTTCATGCATTCACATTTTGCCTTAGTCGGATGGGTATCTTTCATGGTTTTTGGCCTTGCTTATGAGAGCATCCCGCGCTTTAGCAGTAAACCCCTTTATAGCAGGAAACTCGGAATGCTGCAATTCTGGCTTGCTAACATAGGATTGATCGGGCTTTCGCTTTCATACCCAATTATGAGGATGTATATGCTAAAAGGGAAGGATACTTCTGACGCAATTCTTGCTGTTATTATCTTTGGCGTGATAGAGGTTATTTCATGTTTCATATTCATATATAATATCTGGAAATCAATGGATAATCAAGGTTCATCCAGATAGGAGTCTTGACAGGATTAACAGGATCGACAGGATACGATTTTATTGACTAATCCTGTAAATCCTGTTGATCCTGTCTGAAATTGAGGCAACAACAATGGAATGGAAACCCGATGCTTTAAAAGAACTCGAAAAAGTCCCCGAACATGTCCGGAGCATGGCAAAAATGGGAATCGAAACCGCTGTCGAAAAGAAGGGAAAGAACATCGTTACAATCGAGGATGTCAATGAAGCTGCCTTGCAATTCAGGGCAATAATGGGAAAAGGAGAAAAAGAAGAAAAAACCACAAAAATCGCGGTTGTGCGTTGTGATATTGTAAGTGAAACATGTCCTGGGGTCGCATGTTTCAAAGCATTCAACAAACGAAAGGTGCATTTTGAGCAATACGGCAAAGATGCCGAGATAATCGGATTTTTCACATGCGGTGGATGCCCTGGCAGGAGAATTTTCAGGCTTGTGGACAGCCTCATGAAACATAATGTGGATGTAATTCACCTGAGTTCATGTATGATGCTTGAAAAAAGCTATGCAAAGTGTCCGCATATTGAGGATATAAAGCAGATGATACACAACAAAGGCGTGAAACTGGTTGAGGGAACGCACCACTAACATAACTTTTATTGTGTGAAAGCCCCATATTAAACTGGGCGTTTGGAAAGCTTTATCGCTGTTCGTAACTATACGAATAAATAAGAGGACATTATGACTATAACAAAAGACATGACAATAGAGGACGTGGTCACTCAGCATCCAGAGAGTATGATGGTATTCATGAAGCACGGTCTGCATTGTGTGGGATGTCACGTATCTGCATTTGAAAGTATCGAAGAAGGCGCAATGGCGCATGGTATTAATGTTGATGCGCTGGTGGCTGACCTGAATAAAGTCATCTCGTCAAGAAAAACAAAAACCTAAATACGTTAATGCAGTCGTGAGTTCGCATCGAGTTCGTGTGAGTTCGTTGTTATTATGAAATAACTCTTGTGCCAGCTTTTCCAGCGAGCGCCTCAAGTGCCTTATCAAGACTTGATATGATCGCGGTCTTACCGCCCGATCTTACAAACTTAACAGCGGCAAGCATTTTTGGTTCCATGCTACCCTTCCCGAAATGCCCTTCTTTTATGTATCTTTCACCTTGTTTAACTGTTATTTCGTGAAGATCGACCTGATTTTTCGTTCCATAATTCAATGCCGCGTTCTCAACATCCGTGAGGATCAAGAAAATGTCAGCCCCGATATCCGATGCCAGCATGCTTCCAGTCAGATCTTTATCAATAACGGCCTCAACACCGACAAGTGAACCATTCTTTTCAACTACAGGAATGCCTCCTCCTCCTGCCGCAATGACTAATACGCCGCGGGAAAAAAGCTCCATGATGGCGCTTTCTTCTACGATCTTAAGCGGGATCGGGGAAGGGACTACCCGCCGGTATCCTTTATTATCATGAACCATCTTCATGCCATTGGCCATCATTATCTTCGCTCGTTCTTGCGGATAATAAAGGCCTATCGGCTTTGTTGGGTTCTCAAATGAACAACATGATGCATCCACTACAACCCGGGTCAAAACCGTAACTACTTCTTTATTGATACCGATCTCCGATAGCATGTTCTTGAGTGACTGCTGCAGTAAATATCCCAGCATGCCCTGCGTCTGGGCTCCAATTATGTCCAGAGACTGTGGATGCACAAATCCGCATTCTTCCTGCATCGCAAGGATATTGCCGACCTGGGGGCCGTTACCATGCGTCAAAACAACATCATTGCCCTGACGGACTATTTGTGCGATCTCACTGCATGTTTCATCGATCTTTTCCTGCTGCTCTTTGGGATTTCCCCGTTCAGGATTTAATATTGCATTTCCGCCTATTGCTATTACTATGAGACTCATGAATTCCACCCATTAATATTATTATCTAAACTGCATCATATTTTAAACTTTGTATGTTGCCGGTAAGTATGAGGGAAAAACCAAATTGAATGAAGCGAATTGAATGCCATCATAGAAGCCTTCTTGGCCTGGCAATTGTAATATAATCAAGATCACAAAGAAAATCGCACATGAATATAAATATGACTTTAATTATAGAATTAATTATTTTAATTATGGTACTCCAGATCTTGCCCTTCCTGATTTATGGCATCGATAAATTGTTCGCCAAATTGGGCATCTTCAGGATACCTGAAAAAGCGCTTCTGGCTACTACGTTAATTTTTGGGATACTTGGTTCTATCGCTGCAATGGTGATCTTCAAGCATAAAACAAAAAAACCCTCCTTCCGGCATAATTTCGCAGTAATCGCGTTATTAAGGATTATTGTTCTGGTTTCTTTGGGTTTTATTTTGATGAATTAAATATATTCATTAAGCACAAAACACTGGCAACTAATCTTCTTCTCCCTGGCTTTTTCCAATACCCTTTGCGCCATACCTCCCGATGCAAAGACAACCACGTTCAAACCCCGAAGAGCTGCAAGCATTGCCGATTGTATCACATCAAATTCAAGGTCGCATTTAATACCCATCTTGTTCATCAACGCCTTTGCGGAAGTGCCCATCGCCCCTATCTTTTTGCTCTTGTTCTTTTCAAGGATATCACGGACTTTATCCATGTTCACTGCCCGTGACCCGCCTTCGATGACGCCAGGAACCCTGATCACCGTGATCTTTCCTGTCATTTGTTCAATATTACCCACAACTTCTTTTACTGCGATATCTTCACCAATATTTCCATCGAACATGGCGATCCCTGTTACACCATTTACACCGTTTTCACCTTTACTGGCGACAAGCATCCCGTCTTCTATCTTGAGTGAGACGGGATCTCCTGCTTTGATAACACATCCTGATATCGCACACCTGACATTCATTACCCTGGCGCCGTCAAATGATTCCATAAGATCAAGGACCGAAAGTGGCACTTCGCCTTTTGATATCCCTCTGGCCCTGAACTCGCGATACGTCTGGACGATGACAGGCTGCCTCAATCCGGCTTCAGACACCAGTTTTTCATCTGAAAAAATATGCCTGGGAATTCCTGATCTGAAAACCTTTCCCCTGTTGAGAATATAAATACGGTCAGCCCAGCCTGCTGCAAGATCGCAATCGTGCGTTGAAATGATGATAGTTTTCCCGTCGTTGTTCAACTCATCGAGAATTCCTATTGTGTCAGTAATCCCTCCTGCATCCATACCTGATGTAGGTTCATCAAGAACAAGAACATCAGGTTCCATGGCTACAACCCCGGCTATTGCCACTCTTTTTTTCTGTCCGCCGCTTAGGTTTGCCGGGTTCTTTTTTGCAAGTGTTTCAATATCGAACCTGTGAAGCACATGATCTACACGTTCTTTTACTTCCTGCTGCGATAATCTCAGGTTCCTGGGACCAAAAGCGATATCCTCAAAAACCGTTGGAGCAAATAACTGGTTATCAGATTCCTGGAATACAAGACCAACACGTTTTCTTACTGTATCGATATCGGCATCATTGATATTCTCCCCGAATATCCTCACCTCGCCCCTCCTGGGTTTAATAAGACCATTAAAATGATAAAATAATGTAGTTTTTCCGCTGCCATTTGGACCTAGAACAGCAACTTTCTCACCCTTTTTTGCTTCAAAATTGACCCCGGAAAGGGCGCTTGTCCCGTCTGCATAAACATATTCAAGTCCGATCGTTTGTATCGCTGTCATATTACCTCATTTTCCCTCATAAAGCCCTGTCGATCCCAAGCAGGATGATGATACCTGCTGATAATGCAAATCCAAGAAGCATATCACTGTTGTTCAAAGGCCTATGTCCCAGCATGTCACTCTGATCATGCTTCCAGCAGCGAGAAACCATGGCTCGATAAACCTGTTCCGCTCTTGTAAACGCGCGACCAATGAGCGCCCCGGATATGGAAGCGATATTATGCATTTTCTCCCTGAATCCGCAGCTTCTGGAAAAACCGCACCTTGACTCCTGCGCCTGTTTCATCTTTCTTGATTCGGTTGAAAATGCCTTAATATATCTTATCATTAATGAAGAAATATCGATTACTACTGTGGGTATCCTGTACCATCGCATGGCATCAAGGATATCTGTTTCGCAAGTAGTTGAAAGCATAAGAATTATTAATGAGGTTGCTGCAAATACTCTGGAAAATATAAGGAATCCATATTCAAATCCCTCTTTGTATACTGAAATGATTCCCAGATCGATCTTAGTTGACCCGTAAGTTAAGCCCTGGATCACGATTATAAAAAGAGAAAGGACTAACGGAAATACCAGTTTCCTGCTATAATCCCCAAATTTGTTAGCTCTTATTGAGATAAGGATGCAGACCATTGAAATTCCAATGGGTATGTACCAGTGCGTCATCAGTGTAATGGAAATGATAAGAAAGAACAGGACAAATAGTTTGATCCTCTGGTCTATGGATTTTCCCCGGAATCCGGATGCGGTTCTTTTCATCCTGATATATTTGCCAATTATAACAGATATGAAAAAAGCTACAGTAATTATGATCCCGTTCAAAGGGTCTCCTGAAAGCCATCCAGGCATCAGTTCCTTCTCCTGAGATCACTTAAGAAATATCCCGTAAAAAGACCGCCAGTTATGCCTACCATGGCAAAACCCAGAGGCTCTCCCAGAAGTGCCATTAATCTTATCCCGATCCCGTCCGGTGATGCCAGGGGCGCAGCCTGCGCTTCAACTATGCCATCAGTTCCCGCCATTTTTGCGCCATCCAGATAACCCGCATAGGCACCTATTGCGATGATCGAAATAATTGATACCATAAGCAGCAGGGCAGTTTTTGTGAACCTGTCAAGGGGACATGAAACAGCGATTTTTTCCATGCTGCCCGTGTCATGAATATATTTTATAACATATGCTGTGAACGCAAATTCCGCAAATGCCAGGGGCAATTGCGTGGGGATGAATCCCAGTGAGTATAATTTCCAGTAATGCATGACATTCCCAGGATTCAGGGAAAGGGCAAGTTCAAGGGCTGTTGTCATGTATGTGAGGATGCTGCCAACAAGCCCCGCCATTCCCGCAGAAAACCATAAAGGAGAGATGTTTTTAAAGAGCCTGTAAGTAAAATAGCCCCCGAAAGTCCCCACAATTCCCATTGAAAAAGTATTTGCGCCAATTGTTGTTAAGCCGCCGTGGGCTACAAATGACTGGAAAAATAGCGCGATCGCACTTATCACGACCGTTGCGAACGGACCTATTATTATGGAAGCCATGGGCGTTCCTACTGGATGTGATGATGAACCCGTAACAGGAACAGGGATGTGCCAGACCGAGATCACAAAAACCACAGCGCCTAAAAGGGCTATTCTTGGAAGATATACGGGATCTTCTTTGATGCGCTTGTTGATTATACGAAGACCCAGGGCGATAAATATGGTAGATATTGCGAACCAGAAAAAAACCCATTCCGGTTTAAGAATTCCATCTGAGATGTGCATACTGGCCTCTTAATCAAGTAAATTTGTTTTCACTAAAGTTTACTTGATATAAATAGTTGGTTATGTCCCTTCAATAAATTATTTATTTCATAACCGACTTGAACTGATTATAATGAAACAGATACAAATAACACTCACACCCCCTGAATCGAAAAGGATCATTGCCATGGGAGTAAAAAGGCTTCCAGTCATACAGAATGCATTAGAAAATGGAAGGATACTGATAACGCTGGGTACTACAAATTCCTATGTCGCTGAGGAACTCACTGGCAAAAAGATCGATCATTCAAGATACGCGGCAGGCTACATTGGTGAAACTGCAACTGTTGTCCCGAACGATAAGCGCCTGCCTGCAATTGCCCTGAAGAACGGGATAGAGGTTAACGCCGATAATATCCTGAATGAGATGACATCCCAGGATGTTGTCATCAAGGGAGCAAATGCTCTTGACCCGGATGGTGTTGCAGGTGTTATGATGGCAAATCCTGTAGGAGGAACGACTGGAAGTTTTATTGGAACAGTAATGGCAAAGGGGATTAATCTTGTAATTCCTGTTGGGCTTGAAAAATCGATCCCTTATTCCGTAACAGAAATATCAAGAAGAATTGGGATACAGCGATGCAGCAAAGCAACAGGGCTGCCTGTAGGAATGATGCCGCTGTTCGGTGAAGTTATAACCGAAGTGGAAGCACTGATGCTTCTTGGTGCCGAGAATGTTTTTGCGATAGGCTCCGGCGGCGTGAATGGTGGTGAAGGCTCTATCGTACTGTGCACTGAAGGCGAAAATGTTGATGAGATATTTGACCTTGTGCAGAAGGTAAAAGAGAAGAAGGGAGAGCTTTAAGAATTTTTCAGTAAACTATTCAAATAAAGCAAACCAACTATAGCATATGAATAATGAGATAATTATCGGGATAAGCGGTGCCTCAGGTATCCAGTATGGGGTAAGGCTGCTTGAAGCCATAAAACAAATGAAAAATTATGAAACCCATCTTGTCCTTTCAGGTTCTGCAAAGAAACTTATTGAGATAGAAACCGACCTTTCGGTCAGTGATGTTGAAGAATTAGGTGATAACGTCTATGACGATCATGATTTTACAGCCCCGATAGCAAGCGGTTCACACAGGTCAAGAGGCATGATCATTGCGCCGTGCAGCATGAAAACCCTGGCATCGATCGCAAGCGGGATGTCAGATACGCTGATATCAAGAGCTGCCGACTGCTGCCTGAAAGAGAAGCGCCCCCTGGTATTGATGGCAAGGGAAACGCCGCTTAATCTAATTCATGTGGAGAACATGAAAAAAGCAATGGAAGCAGGCGCATCAATTCTTCCTGCATGTCCGGCGTTTTATACAAAACCAAAAACCCTCGATGATATCATTGATTTTATGGCTGGCAGGGCTCTTGACCTTCTTGATATCGAGCATAATTTGTACAAGCGGTGGCGTGAATGAGTTTCAGGGGATTTCTGGAAATACTCCGGCGCAAAGGCAAACTAAAAGAGATCAATGAGCCGCTATCGCCGGTTTATGAAGTTTCTTCGATGGTGGGGAATGACCCCACTCTTTTTACAAATGTGAATGGCTCCAAAGTTGTCATGAACATCCTTGCATCGAGAGATTCACTCGCAGAAGCTCTTGGCGTTGCACCCGAAAAAATTATAGAGCATCTATCATCGTGTCCTCCTGAAGGTGAAGTTAAACTGGTAAAGGATTCACCCACAAAAGAAGTAGTAGAAAAACCTGACCTGTATAAACTTCCCATTCTCACTCATTTTGAAGGTGACGGCGCCCCGTATATTACTGCTGGTGTTGTTGTTTCACAATATCAGGGTTTGATGAATGCTTCTATCCACAGGCTAAGGGTGATCGGAAAAGATAGACTTGCAGTGCGGCTTGTTGAATTCAGGCATACGTATAACCTTCACAAGAAAGCTGCGCAAAACGGTGAACCTCTTCCTGTAGCTATCGTTATCGGTATCGACCCCGTAGCATTATTTGCCATATCGACTCGCGTGCCTGAAGGCAAGGAGTTTAATTATGCAGCGGCGCTTCAGGGTGAGCCGCTTGAAGTAATTGAATTGGAAAATGGCGTAAAGGTTCCACATGCTGAAATCGTGCTTGAAGGATACATACATCCAACAGAACTTGTGGATGAAGGGCCTTTTGTGGATATCAGCGGCACATATGACATTGTCAGGAAGCAGCCTGTGATATATATCACAAAAATATTACACAGGCGCGATCCAATTTACCACGCGCTTCTTCCTGCGGGGAGTGAGCATCATATAATGATGGGAATCCCGTATGAGCCTCTGATTTTCAATGAAGTCAAGAAAGTGGCGAATGTTAAGAATGTTGTTATGACACCTGGCGGGTGTTATTATTTCCATGCTGCGGTGCAGATCCATAAAACAAATGACGATGAAGCGAAGTTGGCCATTGACGCCACATTTGCAGCGCACAAGAGCCTGAAACACGTGGTGATCGTGGATGATGATATCGATATTTTTAATCCCAACGATATAGAATTTGCGATAGCGACAAGGGTAAAGGGCGATGAGGACATATACATTTATCCGAATGTCAGGGGCAGTACTCTTGATCCGCGTTCCGAGAATGGGATAGGAACGAAGGTGGGTATTGATGCCACGATGGATCTGAGCAAGAGATGGAAGTTTGAGAGAGCGAAGAAGCCGGAAATTTCAAGAAAGCCCCGTGTATGAGCTGGAAAAAAATAATGGATAATGGGATTTCTGAAGGATATGCGATGAATGAGGAGGATTATGCTGAATTCCTTGCTGATATCAAGAATAGGATTCGTTCAGCTCAGACACGCGCAGCACTTTCGGTAAATAGTGAGCTTGTTTTGCTTTATTGGCATATTGGAAAGGATATTCTTAAGCGCCAGGATGAGCAGGGTTGGGGCGCGAAAGTGATTACAAATCTTTCTCATGATCTGTCCCGTGAGTTTCCTCAAATGAAGGGATTTTCAATTCGTAATCTCAAGTATATGAGGGGTTTTGCAGCTGCATATCCTGATGAAGCATTTGTGCAAGAGGCACTTGCACAAATTACGTGGTATCACAATATTACCCTGCTCAGGCAGGAATCGTATGACCAGCCCAGCGTTGGTATCCTCCTTTGCAAGACCCGGAATAGAATTATTGCAGAGTATGCGCTTCGCGATATGAATAAGCCAATGGGTGTTTCAACATACCAGCTCTTGCATGCTCTGCCAGAACAGCTTAAAGGAAATCTGCCGTCAATCGAGGAACTGGAAAAGGAGTTGAGTGGAGAAGAAGATAATGGATAATGGAAAAATCAAATAAATATCTATAAATAATTGATAAAATATTATATATGAAATGGCAATGATATTTATTTGGTAGTTGAAAAAATGACTCATCAGAATAAAAATAATAAGTATCTACTTATATTACCTTGTTCAAAACAGAAAAAAAAACTCTATGGCGCATGTGCCTTAGAATTATATGACGGCCCTTCTTATCGTATAGTCCGAAAAAATCAACCAAAAAATTTAGACATTTTAATTCTTTCTGCTAAATATGGGTTAATCAATTCTGACAATCTTATTTCTCACTATGATCAAATAATGACAACTAATAGAGCTGAAGAACTAGCCAATGAGATTATGGTGAAACTGGAAAGAACCTTTAGAAATGAAGATTATGACGAAGTATTCATAAACCTTGGGAAAAAGTACATGCTTGCATTAGATGAGTCAAAAAATATACTTGATGAACATAATGTTAATTGGGCAAATGGACAAATTGGGGAGCGACTGCACCAACTAAAAACATGGCTCAGCGCTATTATAGCAAAAGAGAGGTTGGTATCGTGATTAGCTGGAATGATTTCGAACATACAGTCGTCACTCAACTCTATAGAGATATTAGAAGGCAGAGTAATCCAGAGCAACATGACACTATAGTAGCACCTCTAAATCAATCTTTATTTATACCAGCAGGACCAGGTAGTGGTAAGACCACAGTTATAACATTAAAGGTTCTAAAACTTATTTTTGTAGATAATGTAGATCCGTCTCATATTTTAGTTACAACATTTACACGAAAAGCTGCGGCTGAATTGAGATCAAGGATTCTCGGATGGGGAGATCAAATGAAACGTATTTTTTTATCTCATCCATCATATGTTTCAGTTAGAAATCAATTACAAATAATAAATTTCAACAATATCATTACTGGTACTTTGGATAGTATCGCTGAGGAAATAATGGGGGATTATCGAGCTCCAGGTGCGCCTTCACCAGTTGTTATTGAGGATTTTGTATCCAATTCTTTGATGGTTAGGGTTGGTCTTTTTGAGCACGGCAGGCATAACAACCAGATTCTTAAAAACTATATAACCAGTTTAAGAGGCGCCTGGCCTCCACTAAATCCATCTGAAATAAGCAAAATACTGAGAGAAATTAATGATAGAGTTCTTCATGATCAAATAAATATTAACCTTTATAGGTCTCAATCCAGTGATCCGGGCATTCCAATAGTATGTGATGCCATAGATGATTACAATCAAGAATTACGGAATAGACTTCTTTACGATTTTGCCAGGTTAGAGCATGAGTTTTTGACACAACTTCAAGCAAGAACATTAAGTAGATTTCTTCAAGATATCAAATTTGTCCTTGTCGATGAATATCAGGATTCAAATTATCTCCAAGAGCAAATATATTTTGAGTTAGCAAGAGCAGCATTAATGAATGGGGGCAGTATGACTGTTGTAGGAGATGATGACCAATCACTTTATCGCTTTCGAGGTGCTACTGTTGATCTTTTCCAGTCATTTTCAACGAGAACAAGTAGTCAATTAGGTATAAGTCCACCCCCTATATACCTTTCTCGCAATTATAGATCTACACCCCTAGTAGTTGATTTTTGTAACAGGTTCATCACCCTAGACAGGCAATTTCAAAATGTACGAGTTGCAGGTAAACCTTCAATTATAGCAGCACGCCAAATACCTTCTCCATCTAACAATTATCCTATTTTAGGAATGTTCAGAAATGATGTTAATACTCTTTCCCATGATTTAGCACAATTTATAGATAGAGTAATTCATGGAGGAGGTTTTCAAATACAACATCAAAATAATCAATACATAATACAAGTTGATCAAATAGTCGGTTCTCCAGCAGATGTTGCTATATTGTGTAGTTCGCCACAAGAATTTGGCAGTGGCGAAAATCCTAGACTCCCTTTGCTGTTGCGTAGAGAATTAAATGGACTTTCATCACCGATACAAATTTTCAACCCTAGAGGGCAATCTTTAGAAAAGATATTAGATGTCCAAATATTATGCGGTTTAATTTTGGAATGTATAGATCCAAACAGTGAAGTCCAAAATAATATACCGAATTTACCTCAGGATGCTAGAACCATATTCGGAACTTGGAGAAGCGTGGCTATTAATTTTATTAATAATAACCCAGTACCAGCGACCCAAAGAAATCTTAGAGAATTTGTAAATGCTTGGCAGCACAGAATACCTCTCCGCAGGCAAGTTCGAAGTGGTAGATGGGAAGTTCCACTAGTAGATTTAGTTTATAAAATTGTCACTTGGATTCCTAATATGCAAAATGACATAGAAGGATTAGTATACCTTGAAGCAATAACACGAACAATGTGCCAAGCAGGTCTATTTTGTAATTATGAAGCTGAAATTATTATTGATCCAACTAATCCCAATTTAGAACAGGCTTCTGTTAAAGAAGCTCTTTGGAATATTTTTATGCCGATTGCAGTAGGTGTAATTGATATCAATGAAGACCTCCTAGAAACATTACCTAGCGATAGAATAAACCTTCTGTCAATTCATCAGGCAAAAGGGCTGGAGTTTCCTCTGGTAATAGTAGATGTAGGCTCTGATTTTAAGAAAAACCACCACACTCAAGCATTTAAACGATTCCCAAGAGAAGGCGGAAGAGTTTGCAATATGGAAGATACACTCAGACCATTCTCACCGATGGGGCGACCACAACGGCCTGCTTTGGATAGGGCGTTTGATGATTTAATAAGACACTACTTTGTTTCTTACAGTAGAGCTCAAGATGTTTTGTTATTAGTTGGTTTAGATTCTGCAATAAATAGCGTTCAAAATATCGCTACAGGATGGGATAGAAATGGAAATTGGCATTGGGGCAGAGGACTACTCAATTTATTGCATATTTAGGAGATATAAAAATGTCGCTATCTGTCAGACCAAAACCCTATATAATCCCTGAATACAGCCTAACGGGTGATTTATTATCATATCTTGCCTGTGGATTACAATATAGATATCAAAATAAAGGCTCTCTACCCCCATCCACGCCTGTTCAATTGTGGTTTGGAGAATTTATCCATGGCGTTTTGGAAGAGGCTTATCGTCAATGGGAACAAAACCAACAGATGCGAAGGTTTCCATGGAATTGGAATTCTGAAATCCGTAATATTGAACTTCAAATACATCGAAGATTGAGTGCAAGGGGTTTAAATCCCCCAGCAAGGGATTTTTGCAGATACGATTCCTCTCCTTCAAATACTAAAGGATTATGTCCCGATACAAGTCATCCTCATAAACTTCTCGCAAGCAAGAGAACTGAAGCGGCGATAAATACATGGGGACAACACTTATTCCCTCTAATTGATGAGGCAGAAGTTAGACTTAAAGGTATAAGGGATATGCCAAATTATCAACCAAGAAGTAGATCTAATTATTATGGTATAACAGGAGTTATCGATGTTATTAGCTCTATCAATCTCATCAGTGCACCATCAGGAAATTTAATTCTTCATTACATACACCAAAACTCGCAGCTAAGAGAGGTCATAAACAATCTTACTTCACCGGAATATGAAGTTATAATCGATTATAAAGGTATGAGAAGACCATCTCAACTTGATAATAATTGGAAATATCATGAATGGCAAATACTAACCTATGCAGGGCTCAGAAGTCAACAACCACATTCTAAACCTATAGTTGCAGGAATACTATTTTATCTCAATGAATTGGTTCCATCTGGAGTAGATTTAAGAAAATTAAAAACAGAAATTGCTAACAATGAAACAGATGTAATACCATCAGGATTAGACCTGCAGAAAATTAATAATTGGCAGCCAAGAACACCTGGACGACCTCTTCTTTCTCTTCCATTCAAAGAGTCGCGGTCAATCAGGATTATACCAACTTTTCAAAGTAATGTACTACAAAGTTTTCAAAATTTTGATACTGTTGTAGATGAAATTGAAAACTCGGTATTATCGGAAACTGTAGGACAAAGTATTACATCCTGCTGGAGAGCTATACCTAATATGGGAACATGCACAGCATGCGATTTTAAAACGTTTTGTCCACGTTCTGCTCAGCCTGGAGCACCTACAGTACCATGAATACCAGAAGTGGCATGCAATTAAAATATTTTCTCCCTGATTGGGAGGATCGGTTAGACCCTGATTTTAATTTTGCTACTGATAAATATTCCGAAAAACATAATGAAGACCCTTATAATCACGATATTTATGCTCATCAATTATTTGATAAGCCACTTTATGATGGAATATTGTTTAGTTTAAGTGTATTTCAATCAAAAATAGCGTTAAAAAATGGAGATAATAAGACATATACAATTAGAGACCATTTAAATATCAAGGATTATCTAAAGATCCCAAAAGATTCCTGTTTAAAAGTTATTGGTGACTGCGGCGCTTTTGGTTACGTTAAAGAGAAGGCGCCACCTTTGCCGTTCTATAGTGTTGAGAATGTTTCTAACATTTACGATAAATTAGGATTTGATTACGGGGTATCTGTGGATCATCTGGTTGTTGATTATATTATGGTCAGAGATGAAAAGAGTGGAAAGAAGGAGAAAATAATTCTTTCCAAAGATGAAAAAGATGAAAGGATAAAAATTACCTTAAAAAACGCTAAAAAGTTTCTAAAACTACATACGAAAAAAGAATATAATTTCACCCCGATTGGTGTAGCTCAGGGTTATGATATAGACACTTATGGAGAATCTGTTAAATCCTTGGTTAAAATGGGATATGAATATATAGGTCTTGGAGGACTTGTTCAGTACAAATCAGATTTTATCTTGGGGATTCTAAAGGAAATACAACCTTTTATAAAAGGTATAAATGTTCACTTATTTGGTGTTTTGAGACCAAGCTATCTGATTGATTTTGAAAATTTTGGGGTAACAAGTTTTGATAGTGCATCATTTTTACGAAAAGCATGGCTCAGGTCAGGACAGAATTATTTGGCTCCAAGTGGAAAATGGTATGCTGCCATAAGAGTACCCCAGGCTGCAAATCCAAGACTTTTAAAACATGCTAATTTAAATGGTTTTTCAATAGATGACCTGATAAAAATGGAGAAGGATGCTTTGCAGGCGTTAAATAAGTTTGATAGAGGAATAATTGGTGCGGATAAAGTTCTGGATATTATTTTGAAATATGATAATCTTCTTCTTCGGGATTCAAATGATGGAGATAACCTAAGGGAAAAATATAAGCAAACATTGTTAGACAAGCCTTGGAAATCTTGCACCTGTAATGTTTGCAGAGAAATAGGAATTAATGTAATTATATTCAGGGGCACTAACAGAAATAAAAGAAGAGGTTTTCACAATACTTGGATTTTTAGAGAGATTGCAAACAATATTAATTTCGATAAAAAGGATGAAAATGCTGACTTATAATACTATATTGACCAAAATCGCTGATAATAACTCCACGATAAAAAAATATAACGTAAGGAGAATAGGATTCGGTTCAGATCTCATAAATGAACAGAAAATTATCTCACCGCAGAGAACGCAAAGAGAGGTATAAATGTACCTCACACCCGATGAAGAAAAGCTCATGAATGGAGAGCGCGGCCCGACATACCAGAAAGCCATCGAAATACTCGCGGCTCTTGGCGATATCTACGGCGCGGACAGGCTGATCCCGATAAAGAGCACGCAAATTGCAGGAGTTTCGTATAAAACAATAGGCGATGCTGGTCTTGAGTGGATATCAGACCTGAAAGGAAAAGTTGTGGTGCCTTCTATTCTGAATCCCGCAGGCATGGATATGGAATGCTGGAGAGAAATGGGGGTAAGCGAGGAATTCGCGCACAAGCAGCAGGAGATCATCAGGGCTTATGAAGCGCTGGGTGTTAAAACCGAGTGCTCCTGCACCCCTTATAATATTTTTGACGATCTTGCAGGTTTTGGTGATCATGTGGCGTGGAGCGAATCATCTACAATATCATACGCAAACTCTGTTATCGGTGCGCGAACGAACAGGGAAGGCGGACCAAGTGCACTTTCCGCTGCGCTTATTGGAAAGACCCCGAATTTTGGCTTTCACCTGGATGAGAACAGGATTCCGGTCATTTCGATCACTGTGGAGCCAGAGCTTCATGATTCCGATTACGGCGCGCTTGGATACATTGTGGGTGCGATGATCGGTGATAAAGTTCCGATTTTTGAGCTTAATTCCCATCCCACGAAAGACGAACTAAAATCACTCGGCGCAGCAATGGCTGCATCCGGCGCAGTAGCGCTGTATCATGTCCGAGGAATCACGCCGGAAGCCGATAAATATGAAATGCCACCTGAAAAGATCACGATCGAGGAAAAACAGATACAGGAGATTTACAAGTCCCCGCCGACTGGATATGTTGAACCTGACCTGGTAGCTTTCGGATGCCCTCACAGCAGCGTTCCTGAACTTGAAAACCTTGCGCGCCTTCTTGATGGGAAAAAGGTGAAAAAGGAGACGTGGATATGCACGTCACGCGCCATAAAGAACAGGAATTTGGCATTGATAAAGCGCATCGAGAAAAGCGGCGCGAAGGTTTTTTGCGATACCTGCATGGTAGTGTCACCAGCAAGTGAAAAGTTCAAATGCATGATGGTAAACTCAGGGAAAGCTTATAAGTATGCGCCAAACCTTTGCGGGGTTAAAAGCATCCTTGCAACCACTGAAAAGTGTGTGGAAATGGCGGGAGTATCTTAGCTCTTCAATCTCAATAGAGTCTGGTAATACGCCCACAGCATATGCGATTTCAGGAAGAAATAGATATCCGAAGACACACCCCTGCTTCTTAGCTTTGTGATGATCTCAGGAACATCAAGTTCAAGGGGGCAGTTCTCCTTGCATTTCCCGCAGCCAAGGCAAAGCTCCAGTTTTTCATCAGGTTCACCTGAATATATCGAATAATAGGCCAGTCCTTTCCCTCCGAGGTAGCTATCAATCGCATATTCATTTCCGATGGTATTATACATGGGACAATGCAGCAAGCAGTTCCCGCATCCTATGCAATATAGAAGTTCTTTGAACCCTTTTTGCACAAATTCGCGCCTTTTATTGTCAAGCAGAACAAGAATGGTTTCGGACGGATTATGAACACCTTTTATGAATTTCTTTTCAACGTCAGCGGTCTTTGTTACTCCGGTGATTACATTGACAAATGAAGGGATGATGGAACCTGTGGCATTAAAAGACAGGATCTTTAACATATTAATAGCAGATTCAATATCGGGATATAACTTATCAATTGACGTCACAATTATATGTTTGTCTTTCCTCATGACCTCATGGATATTTCCTTCGTTGTGGGTCATGAGAATTGATCCTTCCTCAGCTGTAATTGCGTTTGCTCCCGTGATCCCGATATTAGCTTTATTAAGGCTCGAAACTATGTCATCCTTTACTATTTTTACGATCTCTTCCGGTGTTTCTTTGACGGACAAACCATAATATTTCGATATCCCTTTTGCTATTTCTTTTGCGGATAGATGTGTCACCGGTCCTGTGGGATGCGATGGCTTTGCGTTCATTACTTGCAGGATCCTGTCACCAATATCGGTTTCCACAACGGTTAATCCTTGTTTTTCAAGAAATTTTGTTAATTCCAGTTCCTTTGTCACATTGGATTTGGATTTCACTACAAGTTTTTCCTGACCGATCTCACTCAGGATAATGTCAAGAGCTTCCTGCTTTTCGGTCGCCAGATAAACTTTGATGTCATTCTTCCTTATATTTGAAATAGTTTTTTCAAGGAGTTCCTCATTACCCACGCAAAGTTGTCTTGACGAGATCAACCTTTTTGATCTCTCACTAAAGTCTTTTAACTGGTTAATGCCCTGTCGCTCTTTCACAGAATTAAAAGCTTTCCTGAGGGCTCTGACTTCTTCGTAGTTCATAATATTTTTTTAGGTCTTTTAGTATTTCCTTTTGATATTTTTATACTATTTAACCACTCTGGCTCGGTTTTGCTTTTAAGAATAAGATAAGCGACCGAAAATCTATAAATACTATTATAATAATTATAGTTATCATAAGTGGGAAGTTTTTCTATACCGTACCCAAGCACATACCCATACAACACCTGCTATATCCATAACAACAAAGGAGGAATAAGTTTTGAAATCGAAAAATTCACTAATAAGAGATGTAATGACCAGAGGTGTAGTAACAGTGTCGATAAAAAATACTTGCATGCAGGTCACTAAAATACTGAGCAAAAAAGATTTCTCAGGTGTTTGTGTCGTGGGAGATGATGGCAAAGCTGTTGGAGTAATATCAAATATGGATATACTCAAAGTAATAGGAAAAGATAACTGGGAAAATATGACCGCAGAGTCTATAATGTCCCCCAATCTGGAAACAGTTGAACCAACATCTACATTAATTGAAGCAGCAAATATAATGAAAACGAAGCATGTGCATAGATTACTGATTCTTTCAGAAGGAGGAGTTGGGATATCACAAACGCCGATTGGTATAGTGAGTGTTAGAGATATTGTAAGAGAATCGGCAAAAGATTAGATCTCAAAGGAAATTCTTCATCAATTCATCACTTGACTTCCTGTTATTGCCATCGTTTATTTTTATTATTTTCTGGGCTTTCCTTTTTGCCGGGGGGCAACCTGAACATTCATATACAAAATGGATGAAACCGGTTTCAGGGTTTTCCACTGTATTTTTATGTTCATATTCGGTGTTGCAATCCGAACACATGCCAACTATTGGCACGATTTGGTTACAATGATGGCATTTTCGAACAACTACCTCGATAACCTCATTCTTTGTGTTGATGGCAGATAACGAATATTCATCATCGCTGTTGATTTGGGAAGCCATATTCAGAATCACTTAATAACAACAGGATATATTAAAACTTTACGAGTTTATTATGGTAATTCCAAAACCATGCAAAACAGAAGATTTATTTTTACTCACGTTATTTTAACTATGAGGTGAACAGTTTGACCGAATGTTTTTCATCTAAAATAGATTATCTACGCGCTTTGGAAAAGGGCTGCCTGCAATGTGGCGACAAACATCAACACGATTGCCCGGTGGGGATGGCAAAAGCGCAGATCAACTGTACAAACGATTTATTGACCGAGTTTTATAAACGCAAATAACCAAAACCTATTATATTCCTGGGGGGTATAAGAGCATCTTGTGATCAGAATAGCAGTGCTTGTATCGGGAAGAGGTTCAAACCTCCAGGCGATCATTGACAGTATCGAAAATGGATATTTGCATGCGCAAATATCCATAGTGATAAGCGACATTTCAGATGCTTATGCTCTTGTAAGGGCAAAAACGCATGGAATAAATGCTGTTCATATAGATCCAAAGAGTTTTGATTCAAAGGAATCTTATGAAACCGAAATCCTGAGAGTCCTGGATTCCCATAATGTGCAACTTGTGCTGCTTGCAGGATACATGAAGATACTTGGAAAACCCCTGCTCAATGCATATAAGAACCGAATTGTCAATATTCATCCTGCACTCCTTCCTGCTTTTCCCGGACTTCATGCCCAGGAACAGGCGTTCAAACATGGTGTGAAAGTGGCGGGATGCACGGTTCATTTTGTAGATGAAGAACTTGACGGCGGACCCATAATTCTTCAGAAATGCGTGGAAGTAAAAGAAGATGACACCGCGCAAACTCTTTCAGAAAGGATACTTGAACAGGAGCACAAGATTTATCCCGAAGCCATTAAATTGTTTGCCGAAAATAAGCTGCGTATAGACGGACGCAAAGTGAAGATCATTAAATGATTTGAAAAGGAATTATTATGCCATTAAAAACAATTGATCCTGAAATTTATGAAGTAATGAGACATGAAATTGAAAGACAGAGAACGAAACTGAACCTGATAGCATCTGAGAACTACGCAAGCAGGGCAGTGCTTCAGGCGCAGGGCTCGGTAATGACGAACAAATATGCTGAAGGTTATCCGGGAAAAAGATATTACGGGGGCTGTGAATTCGTAGATGTTGCTGAAAATCTTGCCATCGACAGGGCAAAGAAACTCTTTAAGGCTGAGCATATAAATGTGCAGCCGCATTCCGGTTCACAGGCGAACATGGCTGTTTACTTTGCAATGCTTAATCACGGCGACACGATAATGAGCATGGACTTATCGCATGGAGGCCATCTTTCGCATGGCAGCCCGGTCAATTTTTCAGGAAAATTGTTCAAGGTAGTTCCTTATGGTGTTTCAAGGGAAACAAGAACGATCGATTACGATGAATTATCAAAGATCGCAAAAGAACACAAGCCCAAAATAATCGTTTCAGGCGCAAGCGCATATCCACGGGAACTTGATTTCAAGAGATTCAGGGAAATCGCGGATGAATCTGGAGCCCTTTTGCTTGCTGATATTGCACATATTGCAGGATTGGTCGTGGCAGGAGTACACTGTGATCCTGTCCCCTATGCGGATTTTGTGACAACTACCACCCACAAGACACTTCGCGGACCGCGCGGCGGGATGGTAATGTGCAGGCAGGAATATGCAAAGGATATTGATAAGACGGTTTTCCCAGGTATTCAGGGAGGCCCTTTGATGCATGTTATTGCAGCAAAAGCAGTGGCATTCAAAGAAGCCATGAGCAAGGAATTTACTGATTACCAGAAGCAGATAGTGAAAAACGCGAAAAAGATATCAGATGAGTTGATCATACGAGGCAACGACCTCGTATCCGGCGGCACTGATAATCACCTGATGCTTGTTGACCTCACACCAATTGGCATAAATGGGAAGGAGGCCGAGGCAAAACTGCAGGAAGCCGGGATTATCCTGAATAAGAATACTATTCCTTTTGAAACCAAGAGCCCATTCATCACAAGCGGCATTCGTATCGGAACGCCTGCTGTAACAACACGCGGAATGAAGGAAAAGGAAATGGTTATTATTGCTGAAGCGGTCGATAAAATAATTAGAAACATTAATGATATCGACAAAATGAAGGATGTCAAGAGAACTATGCTTGAACTGTGCAACCAGTTCCCGATCCCCTACGAGTGAATATCATGGAACCGCTTCCTGAGGTCACTGATCCCAGAGTCATAGATGGGAGAAAAATAGCGCAAAGTATTGAGGCGCAGGTCAAGAAAGAGGTTGAAATCTTTGTAAGCGAGCACGGCATCAAGCCTGCTCTTGCAACAATACTTGTCGGGGAGCATCCTCCTTCAAAACTGTATGTGAAGCTCAAGCACTGGGCATGTAAACGCGTGGGTATTGTTTCGCAAGACCACAAATTCCCCCAGGAAACAAAAGAGGAAGAGATAATCACACTTATTGAAAACTTGAACAACCGCCCCGAAATACACGGAATTCTTGTTCAGCTTCCATTGCCCAGGCATATTGATGAACGAACAGTGATGATGAAGATCGCGCCAGAAAAAGATGTGGATGGTTTCAATCCCCTCAATATGGGTAAAATGCTTATCGGGCGCGAGGGATTTGTCCCATGCACGCCCAAAGGGATAATCAGGGCGCTTGAGGAACATAATATCAACCCAGAGGGTTTGGAAGTCGTTGTCGTGGGGCACAGCAATGTAGTTGGAAAGCCCGCGGCCATGATGCTTTTGAACAGGAATGCAACAGTTAAGATATGTCATGTGTTCACAAAGGATCTTGCAAGCCAGACAAGGCAAGCCGATATCCTGATAGTGGCAACTGGTGTCCGGGGATTGATCAAAGCTGATATGGTAAAGGAAGGGGCAATCGTTTTTGACGTTGGTATAACATGGCAGGATGAAAAAGTGTATGGGGATGTGGATTTTGAGGATGTGCTTCCAAAAGTGAAATTGATCTCTCCTGTTCCTGGTGGCGTAGGTCCAATGACGATAGCTATCCTGATGGAACATACATTGCAGGCGGCGAAATTGCAGAATTTAGAGTGATTTCGGAGACTTTTTATTATTTTTCTTTTTACAATTGTTAAGGTGATATGATGGAAAAGCAGATTATAACCAGATTAACAAAAAATTTTGAAGAATGTGCCTATGAAAATGATGGAATTGAATTCTGGTTTGCAAGAGATTTACAGCTTCTACTTGGATACGTGGAGTGGCGTAAATTTCAGGGTGTTATAGAAAAAGCAAAGGATTCATGCAATAATTCAGGAAATAATATTACAGACCATTTCGTCGGCGCCGACAAAATGGTTAAGATTGGTTCGGGAGCAGAACGAGAAATAGAAGACATCATGTTAACCCGCTATGCATGTTATCTGATAGCACAAAATGGCGACCCAAGAAAACAGGAAATAGCATTTGCCCAGAGTTATTTTGCAATCCAGACCCGAAAACAGGAATTAATCGAAGAAAGAATTGCTTTATCAGAACGGCTTGAGGCACGAAGAAAGCTAATAAGTTCCGAAACTGAACTCTCAAAATTAATCTACGAAAGGGGAGTTGATGAAAGTGGGTTTGCAAGAATCAGGAGCAAAGGCGACCATGCATTATTTGGAGGATTTACAACTCTCCAGATCAAAAGGAAGATGAATATTCCGGATAACAGATCATTGGCTGATTTTCTTCCGACAGTTACAATTAGTGCCAAAAATTTTGCAACTGAAATTACTAATTATAATGTCAATAAAAATAACTTGCAAGGAGAAACGGATATTACAAAGGAACATATAAAAAATAATAAAGATATTCGACATGTTCTCCTAAATAATGATATATTTCCAGAAGCTCTCCCCCCGGAAGAAGATGTTAAAAAACTTGAAAGGAGAGTAAAGAAAGATGAAAAACAATTAGCAGATAATTCAAGGAATAAATTAAAATTAAGCTGAAATTCAAGACACTAGTTATCCATGTTTATTCATGTGAATAAGATTTAATAACGGGTAATGAGTATTTAGTGGCGCAGCAATGCTGCAAGGAGATATGAATTATGGCAGAAACTAAGAATTTTGTTTTAGTTGAAAAGGATGGGACAGAAAGCAGTGTTTTTACAGGCCGCCAGCCAAGACAGGCTGCTCTTAAAGCAGCAAATCGCATCGGTGGAACCAAAAAGAAACCTGTTGAGATAAAATTAAGGGAACGTGGAACAAAGAAATTGCATATTTTCAATGGCTGGAAAGAGGTTGTTGATGCACCCGCAAACAAACCAAAATGGATGCCCGATAAGATCAATAAGCCATTCGTAAAGAAGGTCGGAACGGAAGTCCAGGAATAATTTCCTGGATTTTTTTTTATTTTTTCGTAACTGTTCAGTCACCCAAACAATATTTTCCATGAGACACAAGGAATTAAATAGTATAACTACAATAAAATAATATGTAATGAACATCCTGCTTACATTTACATTATATTTCCTGTTTTTTGCAGTATTTCACAGCATTCTTGCTATGGATCATGCAAAAAATAAGGCAGAAAAGCTCATGGGAAAGGGCTACAGGTATTACAGGCTGATATATTCCGTAATTAGTTTTCCATTAATCATTCCGGCTTTTTGGGTGTGGGCTTCAGCTTCAAAATCCAGTCCTTTAGTTTATGCAATTCCTGAAAATCTTTATCCTCTTGTTATCTTAGTTCGCCTTTGCGCATTAGGATTGTTCGGTTATGCAGCAGTACAGACTGATGTCCTTGAATTCATCGGCATAAAGCGCGAGAAAGAGAAAGCATTGATAACGCGCGGCTCCTATGCAATAGTTCGCCATCCACTTTATCTGGCAGGAATCCTGATCCTGATCACTAAAATGAACATGACTCAAATTGATCTGCTGGCAACACTGCTTATTTCAGGATATTGTGTGACAGGCGCTTTCATAGAGGAGAAAAGATTACTTTCTTTTTACGGGGAAGAATACAGGAAATATAAGCGACAGGTATCCATGTTCATTCCATTTCTTCTTTTAATTTTTTAATGAATTCTTCAGGATTTTGAGTAGTCAGTATAAGTTTCCTGAAAAACCCTTTCTCCTTTTCAATCAACACCGCACTTTTACGCATGCTGATGAAAGCAAGCCCTCTGCCCCACAGGCGCAGACCCCAACCTGCGTACCAGGGAATGTCTTCTATCGTTTTAATCTCTTTGATTTCAGAAAACGGGATTCTGTATATAAAAGGAGGCATTGCAGCCTCCACACCATCGGTTGTAATCCTGAACTTGATGTTGAAAAAGCTCCACGTAACCAGAACTGAGATTGATACCGCCAAAAGCAAAGCGAATTCAGCCTGCTCAGGCTTTCTAAAGACAGCTATAAAGTAAAAAAAAGCCAGTAAGAATAAGCCAGATACCATTACCAGCTTAATCGTATTGCTGTAAGGTGCTTTTTCCTCATAGACCGTAGACTGTAGTTTTTTTTGCAAGCACTCCATCTCCTTTTATTAAGTAACTCGTGTATATAAATATTGCATCTAATCCTAATTCAACTTGATGCCAGTAACGCTTGAAATATTGTTCTCCTGCATCGAAACCCCTATCGTGCGTCTTGCTGCCTCTATCATGGGCTTTCTCAGCGAAACAACTATGAACTGTGCGTTTCCTGCTGATTTCTGGATGCGTCTTGCCACCCTGTCCGCGTTCACACCGTCAAGGAACATATCGATCTCATCAAACGCATAGAAGGGCGCTGGCCTGTACTGCTGGATAGCAAAAAGAAGCGATAATGCTGTCAGGCTCTTTTCACCGCCCGACATGGCTTCAAGGCGCTGTAATGTCTTCTCTGACGGCTGGGCTTTAATGGTCATCCCGCCAGTGAATGGCTCATCCGGTTTTTCAAGGAAAAGCGCGCCTGTGCCTTCTGATAATTCACCGAAGACCTGCTTAAATTGCTCGTTGACACCATTAAAAGTTTCCATGAAGGATTCTTTCTTAAGTTCCTCATATTTCTTGATGCGAAGAAGCAGTTCCTCACGTTCATTGAATAATATATCGCGCCTTGATTTCAGGTCTTTTTGCCGATTTTCGACCTCGTTATACTCATCAATCGCCCTCATGTTCACAGGTTCAAGTTTATCCATCGCCCTCGTTAGAGCCTGTATCCTCTGTGTGATCGCCTCGGATGATGGGATTTCCTCATTCCGGGCGATCCCAAGCCCTGCTATCTCATTATCAAGTTTGATTATCTGCTCTGTCAATGCGTCTTTTGTAGAATATAATGCCTGCAAATTGCGGTCAATATCGATTTGAAGTCTCTGGATATCAAAGAGCCTGTCTTTCCGTGCGGTGAGTTCTTTCTGTACCTGGGTTCTTTTATCCTGAAGGGTTAAAAGTTCCCCGCCCAGTTCTTTTTCTCTTGCAGTTTTAACATTTAGCTGGGATTCAAGCGTTTTTATCTGTTCTTTTAAGCCACTGGTTTTTGTGCGGAAATCATCTTTCTTTTTATCAAGCTCAGAGAGCCGCTGCTTTGTTTCATCTATTTTTACCTGTGCGTATTTTCGCTCAAGTGTGATCGCATTGATCCCTGCTTCAATATCCCCGATCCTGCCCCCAAGCCGCGCAATTTCCTCTTCGATTTGTGTTGCTTTATTGTTAAGTTCGGGAACTTCAGAGCCTTTCAGCAACTCTTCGATCTTTGTGATCTCCTCCATTATTTTATTGATCGCAGCGTCTTTCTCCCGCTTTTGTCCTTCCACATTATCCATGTCCTTCTTTATCTTGATGCGCGCTTCCTCGATCTCTTTCAGTTCCCTGTTACGGATTTCGATCACTTCACTCATTCGTGAGCCGCGTCCCTCGATCTCGGTCAGTTCCATCCGCAGGCGCACGATATTATTATCAAGACCCGCTGATTCGGTCTTGATCCCTACAAGATGTTCTTCCAGGTTTTCCAGTTTATTAACAGCAGACTTTCTTCTTCCCTCATATTCTGCTATCTGCTCAGCGATCTTTTTAATATTTTCCCCTTCACCGCTTGCAAAAGAAAGCCTTGATTTGATAGAGCCGCCTGTCATCGCCCCGCCTTTTTCCAGGAGTTCACCATCAAGTGTGACCAATCTCTTGTTGCCCATGAGCCTGCGTGCACTTGTAAGGCTGTCTGAAACAAGTGTATCCCTGAATACATACCAGAATGCCGGATCAAATTTACTGTCAAAATTCACAAGATTAATGGCATAGTCGATGATGCCCTCTTTTTCTGCTTTTGACATGTTTTGCATTGGTTCCATTTTATTCAATGGGAGGAATGTCACCCTTCCAAGCCGGCGATCTTTCAGGTAATTTATGGCTCTTGCCGCATCTTCATCCGTATCGACAACTATTGATTGCATGCGGGCGCCGGCTGCGATCTCAAGCGCTGTCGAATATTTCTTATCGACTTTCCCAAGTTCTGCAATGGTACCATATATTCCTGGCAATTCTTTGTTTTTCTTTGCAGAAATAACTGCCTCGACAGGTCCGCTATAGCTGAGTTCGGCCGCAGCTTTTATTCGCGCGTCTGACTTTGCATACTCCTGCTGGAATGTGCGCAGGGTATTCTCGATATCTGAAATAACACTCTTTATCTGCACCCTGTTTTTCTCAAGGTCGATAAGATCCTTTGAAAGCTCACGCTTTTTGGTATTTATTTCTTCGATACCGTTTTTAGCATTAGTAGCATCAAAACCGGCAGATTTCATTTTGGAAACTGCATCCTCTATCTCAAGCTCCCTGTCCCTGCTCTCTGAGGACTTTCTGCGCGCTGCGTCAAGCAGGCGGTCTTCCTCGCGCATCAGTTCATTTTTCTCGTTCTTCCTTGCCTCAAGTTCAAACTTTCTTCCAGAAAGCTTGTCGCGTGTTTCAACGAATCGTGCGTCTACTTCGGATATTTTGCTTTTTAAGATTAACAGCTTTGCATTTTTGTCATTTAGTTCGGCTTTTATTGTTTCATTGCGCTGGTTTTCCTCTTTCAGCTTGAGTTCAAATTCTTTTATTTTACCCTGGATATCATTAACATCAAGGAAAGCCTTTCTTTTTTGTGATTCGATATCATTTATCTCATTCTCGGTAAGTTCAATAATGCTTACACAACGGGAGATTTCACCCTTTATAGATTCGATCTCTTTTCTAAGGGCTATCTGTTCTCCTTCCCCTTTCTGGACTATCAAAGATGTCAAAACGCTAAGTTGCTCTTCTGTCTCAAGCAGTTCATTTTTGCGCGCCTCGACCTGCTTTATCATGTCTTCTTTCTTTGTCTCTTTATCTTTCAATTCCCCAAGAAGTCTTTGAAGTTCATTTTTTGCATCTTTTTGCCTTGCAAAGAGAATGTATCCTTCATATTTTCGTTTTTCCTCACGAAGCGACTGGTATTTTAAAGCCTGGTCTCGTTCCAGTTTTAATTTATTTATCTGGTCATCAACTTCAGCCAGGATGATATCTACCCTTTCTATTCTTTCACGCACGATCTCAAGCTCATTTAAGGCCAGGTCCTTTTTCTCATCGAATTCAGCAACGCCTGCTATCTCATCTATTATTTTTCGTCTCTCGGTGGCGGTCATTTCGATTATTGCTGTGACATCCCCCTGCATGACCACATTGTAACCTTCTGGCGTTATCTTGGCTTTTGAAAGGTAATTATGAATATCATTTAAGCTAACTGCTTTTTCATTAAAATAGTAATAACTGTAATATCCGGATTCTGTCTGCCTGACTTTTCGCGTTATTACGATCTCATCAGAATCAACAGGCATTTCCCTGTCACTGTTATCAAAACGGATAGTAACCTGCGCGAAATCCCTTTTAACTTTAGAATCACCATTATAAATAAGATCGGTAAGTTTCTCGGCTCTCAAAACCCTTGAGCTTGAGAGACCAAGGCCGAAAAGGATACTATCGATTATATTGGATTTACCACTTCCGTTCGGCCCGGAAATGGTCGTGAAATCATCGAAAAAGGGTATTTTAACTTTTTTGCCAAAGGATTTGAAGTTTTGAAGTTCTATCTCTTTGATATGCACTATTTACCTCTTTTCAAGGTCTCGCTTATTTCCACCCCTTCCATTATCTTTTCACTTTTCTTTGATACAGGTTTTCTGGTCTGTTCTTTTAGCTTTTCCTCTTCTTTGACTTCCGCTTCTATGGGCTTATCTTCAGCTTCAATTATTTGCGGTTGCGGTTTTCTTTTTTCTCTTGGAATATAGTTGTCAGCTATGATATATTCGGTCTTTGGCCTTTGTTTTTCGGCAGGCTTTGTTTCTTCTTTAGGTTTTACTTCCTGTTTTGGTTCCGGTCTGGCTTCCGGTTTTTCTTCGGTTCTTGTTCTTCGCTCTTCCTTTGGCTTAGGGGGCCTTATTTCTTGAATTATTGATTTCTGGTCAAGAAGTTCTTTCATGACTCCATCATAGGCGCTATTGAGTTCAATGAGCCTGTGTTCCATCCTTTCCATACGAGTCTCACACTGGCGGATCACATCGGTTTCGGTCTTTTTTTGTCCAAGCACCGAATCCCGCAGGGTTTTATTCATCTGGATTATCTCATTTATCTTCTCGCCAAATTTATTTCTTATATCTTCAAGTGTGGATTCCCGAAGTTTTATCTTATCTAAAAAACGTTTTTCCATTTCAATAAGAATAGATTCACGCAGAGTTTCCTGTATCTGCGCTATTTCTTTATCTCTTGCTGCTAATTTTTGCTCTAATCGCTCTATTATGATATCCCTTTCAGTGCTCATCTATATCCCTCGTTATCTTAATGGTCAAAATGGACAAATAGTTTTTGGTTCTTGACTTCCTGCATTATAGACATATCTTTTAAGTTAAATAATTTATGGAGATAATCGCCTTCTGTCACGCGGGAAAAGGACGACCTCGCGTATATTTTCAATTCCCAGCATCGTCATAAGCAGTCGTTCTGCTCCCAGTCCCCACCCAGAGTGGGGCGGCATACCGAATTTGAATGCCTTGAGATAGAACTCAAATCCATCCGGATTCAATCCCTGGGCAATTATTCTTTCTTTTAATAAGTCATAATTATGAACACGCTGCGCTCCCGAAGAAAGTTCCATGCGCGGATGCATCATATCGAATCCTCTGCAGATTTCCGGTTTATCTTCATAGGGCAATGCATAAAATGGTTTTATCTTTGAAGGCCAGTCGGTGATGAAATAATGCTCACCAATTGTCTTTCCTATCGAGTTTTCGGATTCGGTGGAAAGATCGTCACCCCATTCGATCTGCAGGCCGTTATCTTTTGCGATATGTATTGCTTCATCATAGGTTATTCGCTTAAAAGGCGTTTGGGGGATATTGATCTCAACGCCCAGGTTTTTCAAATATGTCTTACCATTCTCGGCGACATAAGTGTAAACATAATTAACAAGGTTCTCAAGTATCACCATAACGTCTTCATGGTCAATGAAACTCGCTTCAATATCGATAGATGTAGCCTCATTCAAGTGTTTTCGCGTATCATGCTCTTCAGCACGGAATATTGGCCCTATCTCAAATACCCTGTCAAGCCCGCCTGACATCATCAACTGCTTGAATAACTGGGGACTCTGATTAAGGAAAGCCTCACGCTCAAAATAAGTTATCGGGAAAAGCGCGGTTCCTCCTTCAGTGGCTGTAGCTACCACTTTTGGGGTCGTTATCTCCACGAAACCATCCCTGTCCAGGAACTCGCGGATACTTTTAAGGATAAGGTGTCGGATCCTGAAGATGGCCTGCGTCTGGGAACGGCGCATATCCATGAACCGCACATCAAGCCTTGTATCTAGGTCAGCATCCACTTTGCCTGTGGTATCCATAGGCAGAGGGGTTTGCGCTTTCCCAAGAACCTCAATTGCCGTAGGTACAAGTTCATAGCCATTCGGGGCTTTATCTTCCTTCTTCACATTTCCCGTGACTGCAACAACCGATTCCCGGCTTATGCCTTTTACGACTTCAAGAACGTTCTTATCAATGGCTTTCTTAAAAAGCGTGACCTGGACAAGTCCTTCCCTGTCCCTGACAACCAGGAAAGTGATGCCTCCAAGGTCTCTTATCTCATGCGCCCAACCGCATATTGTGACGCTGTTGCCATTCATTTGCGGTGTGATCTGTGTGGAATAATGGGTTCGGATCATTAGTATCAGGGCCTGTAATGAGCAAGAGTATTATTAATATATCGGGAATTACAGCATGGATGATTTTTTCAATCCCCAAATATTATCTTACCTTTCTTGCCATCAAAAGTAACTAAGAAATGCTTCATTGCATTTCTGCCAATCAATATTTCATCCCCTATGGTATAATGAATTTCCACAGGAATCGTTTTGCCTGCAATATTGATATTGCACCAGGAAAAACCAACTTCAGTAAATCCTACTGGAGTTCCGAGTTCAAGTAATCCTATCTCCAAAAAGTCCAGATCGTCCCACAATTGCTTTGGCAGCGAGCACCAATCTGATCCGGAATCAACCAGAGCAAGATGTTTTGATTTGCGGCTGTTATATGGGTTTATAATTTCAACCGGGATGAGGGGAATATCTTTTGTGTATTTCCACTCCATCATCTCGCCCACACTAGGGGTTTATCAGGGCTAATGTTTAAAAGATATATATGTCTATGTAAAGCATCTGCTGTCTTTTGTAAAAAAGTTAGTGCCTCATCCTTATTTATGACATCTAAAACTTTTTTTTGAACAAGATCAATTACTACAATATCTCCCTTACGCGTTTTTATTTCTTCAATATGGGCTTTATACACCTCATGCGCAATCCTATTAGACTCTGAAATTGATGACATAAAAGTAAATATGACTTTATTAGTATTAATTTTATTGTACCAGGGAGAGAAAAAAAACGAACAATACAATCCTCACCAAACAACCCCCCATTACTCAGGAAAATCCATTGTACCTGCCGACATATTGATGGCTATCTCGGCGATATCCCCGCTGTAACTAGCAATTCTTCCAAGACTGTCCAGCATGGTTTTTTGCAGTATGGCAGATTGGATATTTTCTGGTTGTAGCAACCTGTTTGAAATATCAGAATGCATTTTTTTGACCTCTTTTAATTCCTGGAATATTTTTTCGGCTAATGAAATATTTCTTGAAAACAGGGAATCGACGGATTTTTCAAAAATGGCAATTGTACTCTTATTTAGTTTAATAAACTCCTCAAGTTTCAATTCTTTTTGTGTCTCGCATAGCTTTATATAACTTTTAGCGATAATTTCGATATGATCTGCGATGCGCTCAAGGACTTTCACGATAATCCTGTAGCCAAGGCAATCCCTCTGGTATTTTATTCCCAGTTTTTCTGCTATTTGCTGATGCTCCACGGCGCTTTTTAACTGGCGAACGACCAGGAAATATAGGCGGTCTACCTCCCGTTCCCGTACAATTACATCTTTAGCAAGCCCAATATCACAGGTTCCAAGGGCTTTCCCAAGATCAAGAAGCATTGACCTGTTGATCGCGAACATCCTCTGCAATAATTGCATGGTCATCATCCTCTTATAATCGACCATGATCTCAAGGATAATGGAATCGTCTGTGTCTTCAACTATTTCGATGCCTATTAAATAATCAAGAATATTCCTCACAGCTTCCCGATAGAGAAGATTATCTTTCCTGTCAAGCTTGATCTTCAGGGTATCATATCCAACCAGGTAATTAGCGATTATTATACGCGCGAGGGCTTCGCTTGATGGAACCTTCGATAGTTTTATTTCTTTTACCCGTGACTCTTTTTCAATAACACTTGTCTCAAAAAGCAGGGAGCTTCCCTGTTCTGTCACAACAAGAGAATCTCCGGCTTTGAGATTTGTTTTCTTGACCCATTTTTTTGGCAGTGATATCACATAAGTTGAACCACCGCTGACATAGACTTTTCGTGTTTCCATAATAAATCTAATATTTACTGATATTTTATAGTATATATAGATTATTGTGATAAAGTATATAGTTCTATAATTGGAATTATCATTGAGGTGAAAGAAATGAATGAAATGAAACAAAAAGAGATTGCAGGAAAAAAGCTATACTGCAATCCATTTACAGAAGAATATACTAAAATGGATACAGAAGACCAAGAAATTTATCTGTTCCTGCGTGGCGGATTAACTGCCAAATAAAACACTTTTTTTCAACATAATAAATTCAAATATTTTAAATGTGAATTTATTACAATAAAAATTGTTATAAACATAACATTTAAATATCTTGTATTTGTTCTTTGATACATGAAATGGATAATACTGATAATCAAATCTGTAAATGTTTCATCAAGAGACCGGATGTTCATCTGGCGCAATATCAAAAATACTGGTGCTGTCTCTCTATCGCATTCCGTATATTTATTGCATGACACTGAAGAAAACATGCTTATCACGTCAAATATTGTAAAAATAGTACGAGACAGGAAAGGTGAAGTCCTGCAATTTTTTGCTGATGCTTTTAATGAAGAACAGGAGCTGGGGCTAAATAAAATGATCGCGGAAGAAATCGCTAAAGAAATTATAGATTTTTCTAAAGAATGTGAGGATTTTATTTATAATGTAATGGAAAAAATTTCAAATAAAAAATACAAAGTCCTGGAATTAGAAGAATTTAATGATGAACTTCATAAGATCGACAAATGGAGAATAAAACTTATTCAGAAACATAATCTTGGTGCAGATAAAATCGATATCCTGAATAAAGAAATTGGACAATGCAAAGAAAAATTGAAAGAATTTGAAGAGTTAGTTCTTCAAAATAATTAATTAAGGTTATTAGAAAGTTTATGCTAAATGATGCTTTTTTCCAGTCTTTTTATTACCTCAGTACCATAATTCCTGTAATGGTGATAGGAGTTGTAGCAGCCGAATTTTTAGTAGAGATCGGCTGGATCCACAAAATAGGTTTCATAGTTTCACCATTGACAAGATTTGCGCATCTGCGTGAAGAGTGCAGCATAAGTTTCATTACAGCATTCGGGTCTCCTGCGGCCTCCAACTCAATGCTTAAAAAATTGTATGATGATGGACTTATCGAAAGAAAAGAGGTTATTGTGGCCTCATTGATAAATTCTTTTCCGTCCATAATAATGCACTGGAGAACGCTTTTACCTGTTTTTATTCCTCTTCTTGGAATGGCAGGTATGATCTACCTGGGGATACTTACTGCTGTCGGACTCTTAAGAACCCTGGTCATTCTATTGATCGGACGTTTTTTACTGGACAAGAAAGAATATGTCCCAAACAGTATAATACACCAGAAGCCGTCGTTTTTGAACTCATTTAAATTAAGCATTAAAAAATCCAGGCAAACAATATATCGGATTATTACGATGACTATTCCAGTCACAGTACTTGTTTTCGTAATGATCGATGCAGGATTTTTTGAGATACTGGCGGCTTTTTTAAAGGAACATGCTGTTTTCGTGCCTGTCCCGGTTGAAGCCCTTCCGATAATCGCAGCACAATTTACAGCCAATATCGCGGCTTATACCATAGCAGGAAACCTGTTATCAGCAGGTATCCTGAATACAAAAGAAATAGTAGTGTCTTTACTGGTTGGAAAGATCCTTTCAAGCATTATGAGTGTAAGGATTCTTATTCCATATTATGTGGGAATATTCGGTTCAAGGCTTGGAACACAGATTATGGTATATTCAGCAATACTCAGGGAGGGAATATTGATCGTTGCTACTGTTATTCTGGCAATTTTTTGGTATTAGATGCTCTTGACGGGGATTTTATATCCTTATTATACTGATTTTATATAGTATCTATATATTACATGGAAAAAGTATATACTATCTGGTACCAGAATCTAACTGAATAAAAACAAAATAAAACAAAAGAGTGAATATAAAATGAAATTAAAAATAGCAATAATTCTAATCCTGGCAGGTGTGCTCTTAGCTGGATGCGTGAGCAATCAGCCTGCACAAGTACAGCCTACAACAACCGTACAACCCACAAAATCCCTGGAAACCGTAACCTTAAACGGTGCTGGTGCAACATTTCCCTATCCTCTGATATCCAAATGGAGTTCGCAATATTATGGGATAAATCCGAATATCCAGATAAATTACCAGAGCGTGGGAAGCGGTGCGGGAATAAAGCAGATAACAGCAAGAACGGTAGATTTCGGCGCAAGTGATGCGCCTCTTACGGAGCAGGAATATACAAATGTCTCCGGAATTCTGCAAATACCTGAGTCCATCGGTGCAGTCGTTATAGCCTATAACCTGCCCGGCATACAGAAAGGAGTAAAATTGAGCGGTGATGTAGTTGCAGATATTTTCCTCGGAAAAATCAAGAAATGGAACGATCCGAAAATAGTATCCCTTAATCCTGAAATCCAGTTCCCTGACAAAGACATAATCGTGGCTCACAGGAGCGATGGAAGCGGAACAACCTTCGTATTCACTGACTACCTCTCTGCAGTCAGCCCTGATTGGAAATCAAAAGTTGGAAAAGGTAAATCGGTCAACTGGCCTGTCGGTCTTGGAGGGAAAGGCAATGAAGGTGTTTCAGGTTTATTGACCCAGAATCCATATACCGTTGGTTATATCGAACTTGCCTATGCTAAACTCCAGAACATACCATATGCATATATCAAGAACAAAGCAGGGAAGTTCATCGAACCCACGCTTGAAACAACTGCAAATGCTGCATCAGGCGCAGTTTCGACACTCCCGGCAGGAGACGCAAGCTGGTCATCGGTGAGCATTGTCGATGCAACAGGTGATAATTCGTATCCTATAGGCAGTTTTACCTATCTTCTTGTCTACAAAGACCAGACGGATCAGACAAAAGGTAAAATGCTCGCGGAATTCCTATGGTGGGCTGTGCATGATGGCCAGAAATATTCCTCAGAACTCCTGTATGTGTCACTGCCTGAAGAGGTCAGAAGTCTGAATGAAAAAACCATAAAACTTATGAACTACAACGGACAACCACTCATTCAGGGTTAACGGATGAATAAATCAAAATGGTCTTTTTTTAGCCGGAGAAAGCTCTCCGGCGATCTTATTTTTGAAGGGGTAGTAGGCTTATTTGCCGTTTTTGTATTGGTCATTGCATTTTTATTGTTCAGGGAACTTTTTGTCGAGTCCGAACTTTCCAGGAATGCGTTCGGATTTGGTTTTTTAACTCACTCGACATGGGATCCGGTCAGTGAGGTATTCGGCGCTCTTCCTTTTATCTTCGGGACTGTGGTTTCAGCTTTTCTTGCCCTGGTCATTGCTGTTCCATTCAGCCTTGGGATAGCGATATATCTCTCAGAGCTCGCCCCTGAAAAGCTCAGGACCCCTTTGTCTTTCATCATAGAATTGCTTGCAGCGATCCCCAGTGTTATTATAGGATTGTGGGGTATATTCATTCTTGCTCCATTCATCCGCGACTATCTTGCGCCTGTTCTTTCAACTTATCTTGGTTTTTTACCGCTCTTCCAGGGGCCAATGTACGGTTTATCAATGCTCACCGGCGGTGTGATACTGGCAATAATGATAATTCCGATAACTTCATCGATATCAAAAGAGGCCCTTCTGACAGTGCCCATACAACAAAGAGAAGGCGCCCTGGCTCTTGGAGCCACAGGATGGGAGACCACAAGGATGGCAGTGCTTCCCTATGCCAGATCAGGAATATTCGGGGCAGTGATACTTGGTTTTGGGCGTGCCATCGGTGAAACCATGGCAGTGACAATGGTAATAGGGAACAGCCCCAGGATATCAGAGTCGCTTTTTGCACCATCATACACAATGGCTTCGGTTATCGCAAATGAGTTCGTGGAGGCAACCTCAAAACTTTATATCTCATCTCTTATTGAAATTGGTCTTATGCTTTTGCTGATTTCTATAATAGTCAATATAGCAGCCAGGATCCTGGTTTCGAAACTTCTTAAAGTAGAAGGAGGAGGAAGGGCATGAAATGGAATAAAAGAAAATGGATCGACAGGATCATGTCATTCCTGGCCGCTGCCTGCGTTGTTATCGCAATCATACCCTTAGTGAGTATCCTCTATACGGTAACTATCAACGGCATATCTGCCATAAACCTGGATTTTCTTACACAGCTCCCCAAACCTGTGGGTGAACCTGGTGGCGGACTTGGGAACGCTATCCAGGGGACATTCATAGTTGTGGGGATCGCCTGCTTGATCGGCCTTCCTATAGGAATTCTTTCAGGGGTCTATCTTTCAGAATACGGAGAAAACAGGTTTGGACGTTTTGTAAGTTTTGTTGCAGATGTCCTCACCGGTACGCCTTCGATAGTGGCAGGGATGTTCGCTTATACGTTCATTGTTCTTTATTTCAGGAGCTTCTCAGCAATTGCAGGCGGGGTGGCATTGTCGGTGTTAATGATCCCTATTGTTACAAGAACTACAGAGGAATCCCTCAAACTTGTGCCGGGTTCGATCAAAGAGGCTTCTCTGGCGCTTGGAATCCCAAAATGGAAGACAACATTATACATCGTTATAAGCACAGGAAAAAGTGGCATAATCACAGGAGCTCTGTTAGCCATCGCAAGGATATCAGGTGAGACCGCCCCCCTATTGTTCACATCTTTTGGCAACATGTTCTGGGCTAACGGATTGGATAAACCTATTTCAACCATGCCAGTGCAGATTTATACTTATGCAATAACGCCTTTTCCTGACTGGCATGCTAAAGCGTGGGCAGGGGCTCTTGTCCTTATCATCCTGATACTTGTTTTGAATATCGCAGTGAGATTTGTTACCCGAAGAAAATATGGGGTGTAAAATATGGAATTTAAAAAGGAGCATAAATGCAGAATAAGATAACTGTAAATAATCTCAATGCATGGTTTGGAGCTAAACAGGTACTGCATAATATTGATATCGGAATTGAGAAAAACGGGATAACATCCATCATTGGCCCGTCAGGATGTGGAAAATCCACATTTATCCGATGCCTTAACAGGATGCATGAAGTTGTACCAAGAGCAAAAGTTTCTGGAAAAGTTTTGGTTGACGAAACGGATATCTATGATAGCGATATCGATCCTGTTGATATTCGAAGGCGCATTGGTATGGTATTCCAGAAGCCTAATCCGTTTCCAACAATGTCTATACGCGATAATGTTGTGGCTGGATTGAAACTCAATGGAATGAAAGATAAAGAGGCACTTGATAAGACTGCAGAAGAAAGTCTTAAGAAAGCAGCCCTCTGGGATGAAGTGAAGAATGACCTTAATAAATCAGGCATGAGTTTATCTGGCGGTCAGCAGCAGCGCCTGTGTATAGCAAGGGCGCTGGCAGTTGAGCCGGAAGTTATCCTGTTCGACGAACCCTGCTCTGCTCTTGATCCTATATCAACAAGCAAAATAGAAGATCTAATGATTGAGCTTAAGGAGAAATATACACTTGTCATAGTAACACATAATATGCAGCAGGCAGCAAGAGTCAGCGATCGTACGGCTTTCTTTCTTTACGGGAAGCTGATCGAATTTGGAGAAACAGATCAGATATTCAAGAAGCCAAAGGAGAAAAGTACAGAAGATTACATCATCGGGAGATTTGGTTAATATGGTTCGGGAAGCGTATCACAAAGATCTTCACAAGTTGAAGGAAGAAGTAGTAATTATGGGGAGCCTTGTAAGTAAGGCAATAGGAGATTCGGTGCTTTCTCTTAAGGATCGCGATGTTGGCCTGGCTCAGAAGGTCATTGAAATGGATACTGAAATTGATGCAATGGATCACAAGATCGAGGCAGACTGCATGCGTCTTCTTGCACTGCAGCAACCAATGGCAAGGGACTTGAGGCTAATAATATCAGTATTAAAGATGTCCATTGATCTGGAGAGGATAGGTGACCTTTCCCTTGAAATTGCGGTTATTACAAAAATTACGGCTGGCGTGCCACCTATAAAACCCCTTGTGGATATTCCACGAATGTCAGAAATATGCCAGGATATGCTTAAAAATATCATGATCGCCTTTGAAAACAAAGATGTTGAAGCTGCAAAGGTTGTTGCGAAGCGGGACGATGAGATCGATATGCTCTTTGACCAGGTGAGAAGAGAACTGATTTCCTATATGATCGAAGACCCAAAAAAGATAACGGGCGCCCAGCATCTTACCTTTGTAGCAAGATATCTTGAAAGGATAGGGGATCATATAACTAACCTCTCTGAAAACGTGGTTTTCATGGTTACAGGAGAGAGGGCGGAGTTGAATTAGCAAAAAATAAAATATACCAGGGGAGGGGATATAGAGTGTATCCCTCATTAATCATTTTTACTGATTTTCTATAATATCTATATATTATCTATATCTTATTGGGAAAACATATTTAATAATCATACCAGATTTACATTGAACAAAATAGAAAACAATAAGAGTAAGGAAAAATAAAGTTCGAATTATAACAGGAGATTGAATTATGGGAATTAAAGAATGGCTGATCCCGCAGGATAAACACTTTTTTAGCATGCTTGAAAATGAATCGCAAAATGTGCTTGATGGTTCAACACTTTTTCTTGAAATGCTTAATAATTATGAAAATATCGAGCAAAAGCAGCAAAGAATAAAGGATGTAGAGCATCAGGGAGATGATTTCGTACATGAGATATTTGAGGAATTGAATAAGACATTTATAACTCCTATCGATCACGAGGATATATCGGCTCTTGCTTCTGCTTTTGATGATGTCCTTGATTATATAGATGGCGCAGCAGCTCGCTTTGTTCTCTATGAAATAAAAAAACCAGACGAGAATATGATAAAACTGGCAGAAGTGATCGTAAAACAGGCCACGGAATTGAATCTGGCCATTCATGGGTTGCGAAAGATCAAGAACCCAAGGGATATTGAAACACGATGTATAGAAGTAAACAGGCTTGAAAATGTGGCAGATGATATTTATAAAAAATCGGTTGCTGCACTTTTCAAACAAAAAGATGCCATAGAAATAATGAAGCTAAAAGAAATCTATGAACGGCTTGAGTTCGCCACAGATAAATGCGAAGATGCCGCGAACGTCATAAGTGATATCGTTGTAAAGAACAGTTAAAGAGGTGCTATTTTGATATTCTTGCAGGAATTCATAATCTTTACAATAGCTTTGGCTTTGTTATTTGATTTCATAAATGGTTTTCATGACTCGGCCAATGCGATATCCACAGTTGTCGCCACCAAGGTATTGTCCCCGGTAAGGGCTGTCGGGATGGCAGCCGTTGGAAACCTGATAGGTCCCCTTTTCTTTTCAACAGCAATAGCTGCAACCATAGGAAAAGGGATTTTAAAACTAGAAATGGTGCCGGACAATGAGATTCTTGTGACGATGATTTTTTCAGCTCTGGTCGGGGCCATTGTATGGGATCTTATCACATGGTATTACGGGCTTCCCACATCGAGCAGTCATGCTCTGGTTGGGGGTCTTGTAGGCGCGGGATTGGTATCGATCGGGACTGGATCCATTAATCCTGCTGGTGTCGAAAAGGTGGTAGCATTCATGGTAATTTCGCCAATCATAGGAATGTTAGCTGCGTTCATGCTGACAACCCTGGTCATCAGGGCATTCTACAGGGTAGCACCTTCGAAAATCAACATATATTTCAAGCGCTTACAACTATTTTCAGCTTTTTTTTATTCTGTCACCCACGGAACAAATGATGCACAAAAAACAATGGGTATTATTACAGTGCTTCTTGTAGCCTATGGTTCACTTACGACCTTCAATGTGCCTTTGTGGGTAATACTTGCGGCCCACACCTCCATTTCTCTGGGCACTTTCTTTGGAGGATGGAGAATAGTAAAGACAATGGCGCAAAAGATCACGAAGCTTCGACCTTATCAGGGATTCTGCGCTGAAACATCAGGAGGCATTGTGCTTGCAGTCATGGCATCTTTTGGTATCCCGGTAAGTACAACTCATGTAATATCATCATCAATAATGGGTGTGGGAGCAACCGATAAGCTTTCTGCCGTCAGGTGGGGGATAGCTCGAAAAATTGTCGGTGCGTGGATTTTGACCATTCCTATGACGGCTCTTGTTTCTGCGTTGGTTTTCCTGGCAATGAGAGCCATTTTGTGATTTCGAGAAAGTATTATTAGCCAATGAAGTTAAATGGAATATATAATGCCAAACGATAAATCAAAGCAAGTTATATGGCCAGTGTATCTTGATGCCACAAAATCAAGGGGGGAGGGACGTATTCTTTCAATGAAAGATTCCGTAAAATCGCCTGTCCTCCGGGAAATAGAAAAAGCCGCCATTGAATTGAACCTCGCTCCTGTTGTTGAATCCGATAAGGCTTATCCTAAATCCTGGTGGGTTAAAAGCGGCAGGGTCATTGTGGATAAGAAAGCGCCAAAATCCCTCACCTCAAAACAGATAGCTGCAAAAATCATCAAGTTCCGAGGACCAAAATGATAGACCTGCATACGCATTCCTCGTTCAGCGACGGGGAACTCATACCCAGCGAGCTTGTGAGGCGCGCAGTGGTGCAGGGATATACTGCGATAGCGATAACAGACCATGCGGATTATACCAATATTGAACATATCCTCTCCTGTATGGCTAAAGTGAAAAATCTTGAGGATGATTACAATATAAGGATATTTTCCGGAGTTGAGATCACGCATGTTCCGCCTGCGAAAATGCCAAAACTTGTTGATATGGCAAGGGATCTTGGGGCTGAAATAATAGTGGTTCATGGGGAAACCAGCGTCGAGCCTGTCCCGCAGGGCACAAACCATATTGCAGTTACACTTGATATTGATATTCTTGCGCATCCGGGTTTTATTACAGTTGAAGATGCTATGACCGCAAAGAAAAACGGTATATGTCTTGAGCTCACTTCACGAAACGGGCACAACAGGACCAATGGTCATGTTGCCAGGATTGCAAGAGAGGTTGGAGCTGACCTTATTGTGGATACCGACACCCATGCCCCGCATGACCTGATAAATGATGAAACGGCATTTAAGATAGCGATGGGTGCGGGTCTTGATGAGAAAGGCGCAAGGGCAGCGACGGTTGATAATCCTTCTAAATTAATTAAGAGGAAATAAACTGAAGGAGATGCAGCAATCTGTTTTTCTCCTGAGATGCTTCCTTCAATAATATATATTGGAAAAGAGCCAACAAAGGGAGATGAATGTAAGGATATCGGCGGAAAATAAACATGTATCTCATACCATTCCAGGCAATTGCTCTCTATTTGATCTCACAATACTTACATCGCTCCCTGTCGTTAGCATCGAAAACCCTGTACGTTGTTCTAATGCTGCCAGGAACGATAGCACACGAAACCAGTCATGCAATAGTTGCTTTGCTCATGGGCGCCCATATCACAAAATTCAGCGTCATTCCGTCAGGGGACACTTTAGGACATGTGGAATATACAGCTCCAAAAATACCTGTCATTGGAAATGCTGCCGTATCGATCGCTCCATTGTTCGGATGTCCGGCAATACTGCTGCTTATAAGTGGCTACTTCGGAATACATTTTGACTTTCCACCAGCATCCTTTGATATACTCGCAGAATCACGATTTTTGCTCGATGGAACACTTTCTTTCTTCACTGGCATGGATTATTTGAACTGGAAAACATATGTTTTTCTTTACCTGGCACTGACACTGGGAGCAGGCGCAGCGCCCAGCAAAACCGACATCAATAACATGCTTCCAGGTTTAATTATTATTGTTGCAACGATATATGCATTGAACTACTTCGAGATAAAAGTTCTATATCTGTATAATGTATTCTCCTGGCTGAGTGCAGCTCTTTCAGTTGCGATGATTCCTTTACTGGCTATAGCTGTAGTTGTTTTGATGTTGAAGTTGATAGCGATTGTAAAATCGAGTTGATCTTTATTCTTGAAAATAGTATTCCGTAACGGCATCTTTATATATTCCCATAACCCAATAAACCATCATGACCGAAAGAAAATACACGCGCTGGAAAAAATGCCTGATATGTGACGATTTTGTGAAATTGATGTTCCCTGAGGACGCGAAGGACATGCTCATAATCTACGAACCCGTAGAAGGAATGAGTAATGATTCCAAAAACTGGAAGAAAAAGCAGCTTGGATACATACACAGGTCTTGCCTGAGGTCGTAAAAGTGGCTTATAAAGATTTACGGGAATTTATTGAACTTCTTGAAAAAAAAGGACTTCTTAAGCGGATAAAAACGCAGGTCAGCGCCGAGCTTGAGATCACTGAGATCCTTGACAGGGTCGTGAAAAAAGGAGGGCCTGCTATTTTATTTGAAAACGTTTCAGGGTCAAAGCTTCCGGTATTTGCGAATGCCTTCGGGACAATGGAACGAATGTGCCTTGCTCTTGATGTTGAAAATCTTGATCAGATCGGAGAACGAATACAGAAGCTCCTTAAATTCGAAGCGCCTTCGGGATTATGGGAAGGGATCAAGAAAATTCCAGAGGTCGTTGAACTCACATCCTTTGCTCCGAAATATGTAAAATCGGGTCCCTGTAAAGAAATAATTCTCAAAGACAACTTTTCCCTGGATGATTTCCCGATATTGAAATGCTGGCAGGGCGACGGCGGGCGCTTCATAACGCTTCCTCTTGTATTCACAAAAAACCCAAAAACAGGAAAGCAGAATGTGGGAATGTACAGGATGCAGGTCTTTGACGAAAAAACCACGGGCATGCACTGGCATATCCACAAACACGGCGCGAGGGATTTCGCGGATTCAGCGGGAAAAATAGAAGTCGCCGTCGCTATCGGAGCAGACCCTGCGGTCGTGTATTCTGCGACTGCGCCGCTTCCTGATAATATCAATGAGATGATGTTTGCCGGGTTCCTTCGCAAAAAGAACGTGGAGCTTGTAAAATGCGAGACTGTTGATCTTTATGTTCCCTCGCATGCCGAAATTGTCCTGGAAGGATATGTGGACGAAAAAGAACGACGCACCGAAGGACCATTCGGCGACCACACGGGATATTATTCTCTCGCTGATGAATTCCCTGTATTCCATATTACATGCATTACACACCGCAAGAACCCGATCTATCATGCTACCGTCGTGGGTATCCCGCCCATGGAAGACGCATTTCTTGGAAAGGCCACAGAAAGGATATTCCTGCCCCTCATGAAAGCGCAGCTTCCTGAAATAGTGGATGTGAATCTTCCTGTCGAGGCGGTTTTCCATAACCTGTGCATCGTTTCCATCAAAAAACGCTATCCTGGGCATGCAAAAAAGGTCATGTTCGCCCTGTGGGGAATGGGACAGATGATGTTCGCAAAGACCATTATCGTTCTTGATGATGATGTGAACGTGCAGGATCTGAGAGAAGTCCTGTGGGCAACAACAACGAGATATGACCCTGCCACGGATGTCACGATAATAGACAAAGCGCCGACAGATACGCTTGACCATGCTTCGCCCCTCCCAAATCTTGGTTCCAAGATGGGCATCGATGCCACGCGAAAAGGAAAGGATGAAGGGTTTAACAGGGATTGGCCTGAGGCGCTGAAGATGGATGCGGGGGTAAAAACGCGGGTTGATAGGATATGGAAAGAGATGGGGTTGTGATTTCAGATAGGCGCCAACGTACTATTTTATTCGGGGGATAACGGTGACTGTACGCATGCGCTCAGACTCATGCTCCCATGAGGCGATAGATAATTTTAACTCTAATAAACTGCTGAAATTCAGGCGCAGACGTAGCTTAATATATTTGTATCTCTTTATTTGTCGTCAGCATGGTGAATTATGGGATTTTTGGATATATTCAGATTAAGCGGCGGATCTAAAATAGGGAAAGAACTATCTGACCTGTTCAACGAGAAGCCGCAGAACACATATCTTACAAGCAACCCAGTCTTAACCCTTTGGACTGAAACAGACAAAAAAGTAAAAGAAAAACTCCTGAAATTTGCGGAAGAGAGAAAAAAAACACAAACAGAAGCCACCCTTGAAAGGATTGGAGAAAACTACGCCCGCGACTTCCTCTACTACAGCTACATCTACCTAGCCACAGGCAGATGGAAACAATCCAAAAAATGCCTGGAACTGGCAGCAAACGACGCAAACCAAAAAGGAGGAGACATAATCCTAGAACAAAACAAAAACAGAAGATGGATACTCAAATATACTGAAATAGCAGACCAATTCGAAAAAAAAGAGATAGCGACATTATCAGTAACACAAGCACTGATATGGGTGATACCAGAACTTGAAAAACTAGATATCGTAAAAAAAACCGGGAACGCACTCTGGTACGAACAGGACAAGCTCGCACCATTCGGACCAAACGCACCACTGCACAAAACCACACTAAAACAACAATGCAAAGAAATAGGCCCGGAAATAATGGGCACAATAAACACAAAACTGCTCCTGGAAGAAAAAACGCTCAAACTCATAGCCACCTACCTGATGGACGACCCTATAGACGCCCATGACGCACTCACCAACGTAAAAATAAAAGTGATGGAAGAAGTCAAACAAAAAACAGACAAACTACTCATAGCATATCTCAAAGATATTGAAAGCGACTTCAGCACAATCCTAAAATGGAATGAAGAAAAGGCTAGACAACATATCGCAGTATTTTTACAAGGGAGTTATGCCCTCCTTGCCGCAGGCGTGACAAGAGAAGCTGTTGGTGACGATGTCCCAAACTTTGAAAGATGCCTTGAACAACTTGCAAAACACACACAAATCACCCACGGGAAAGGAGACAAAAACTGGTGGCTCAGATACAAACCGCTCGGTCTGACAGTAAAAAACACACGAGGGGAATCAATAGTACCCTGCGGATGGGCACTAATGTTCATGTACGACCTGTCTTCAAGCACCCTTGGAGAAACATACTATGACCTAAGAACGCTCGTAATAAAACTTGGATACCGCCAAGAAATAAGGCCGGGAGTAACAGTGCCAAAACAAGGATTAAAGGTGGAAAACCCGGTACTCACCACCACAGAAGACAGCACCTTCAGCCAATGCAAGTACAATGAGTGGATACTTGAAATTGAAAAAACAGCAAAAAAAATGCTGGAAATACAGGCAGAAGACCCGAAACTGACAGAAGAATCAAGAAAAGAAATCGAAAAAAACATAAACAAATACGCAAAACTGATGGCAGAATACATATTGGATTACCCACTCTTCGCATCAGACGAAGCTAGTAAAATCTTTGACTCGCTCGTGCTTGGAGTTGACCCATTCCGCGGCGGAAAAGTAAGACCAAAATAATTATTAATGAATGTTTCTACCCAGAAAACAATATCTCCAGTCTGGAAAGGATTATTAATCAAAAGTGCTTTTGAATCCTTGTATGAAACTTGTTCTGCGCACGGGCAAAAAGGGGATGGGAGTGGAACTGTTCATAGTCATAATTCTTGGTCTCGTTTTTGCGATAATGACATTGGGTGCAGCCGGAAAACTACAGACTGCTGCGGAGGAGAAAGACTATGGTGACACGATGTGCAGGGCGGCGCTTACCAGCGAAGACACGCTATTCAACAACAGCATGGAGCAATCGCTGTAAAATGAGGGGCATAGACAATAGTATTTCTGCACTTGAATAGAAATACAGAATTTCAGAAAAATGATATAACTGCACAGTCCTGAGCATCCTCTTGATGCCCCGGAATTCTATTCCGGTGGTCGTTGACTGCGGGCGATAGAGGTTGTGTGCATCCTAAGAAAGCTTTATACTTGTTTTAAGATGTAGAAGATATATACTATTGAAACGGAAAATGCGAGAAATCGATATGATAAAAGAATTCACCATAATAATCGAGCAGGATGAAGATGGCATTTATGTAGCATCTGTGCCCGAACTTGAAGGTTGCCACACACAAGCAAAAACTCTGGATGAACTCAGAGTCAGGATAAAAGAAGCGATAGAGCTTTATTTAGAAGTTGAATCAGACCTTATTAAAGAAGTGCCATTAGAATTCGTTGGAATCCAGAAAGTCGGGATCGCTGTTTGAATGGATAAAATAAACCCTCTTCCTGTCAAAAGAGTGATTAAAGCGCTTGAAAAGATTGGTTTTGCGCAGATCAGACAAAAAGGAAGCCATTTGTTCATGCGTCATCCCGATGGCAGAACAACATTAATCACTGTGCATCCCGGAGAAGAAATTGGGAAAGGGATGATACGAAAAATAATAAACGACGCAAAATTAACAAGAGAGGAATGGCTTGAGTTAATTGAAATTGTTTAGATTTTTTTCCGCGTTTCCTTCTCTAGGTAAGAGATAAAAAGAGGTGAAAATATGAAAAAGAATGACGAATTTAATGATGTGTACGAAGATGTTGTAATTGAGAGCTATGGCATTCCTGTAGTTATCACAGATGTTCTTGTCAGAAAACACAAAACCACGGGCAGAAATATTTACATAAACCATCCTGATTCGATACACAAAATAGAAAAGGGACTAAAAGCTGCGCTTGGCGTTGCTCCCAGAGGACAGGCTTCATACAAAAGAAAATTAAGCGAAAGTGGGGATATATTGCTGCTTCGACTGCCAAAAGAGCTTAGAGAATCATATCATATTGAAAAAGGTTCTCATGCTCGAATTACTCCTATAGGAACGAAAAAAGCTATGGTAGAGTTCGAGTGAGCATTCGTTGGATGATAGTCGCAAATCTAATACCCTATCCCTTGCTCAAATCCTCCCCTCCGAAATATATCTGCTGTGCCATCGTATAAATATCTTCCATCCCTGAGCCGTAAGTTGATGAGACCGGGATAATAGTCTGGCTTGCCCCAAATGAGCGAAGGGCTGTAAGGAACTCGATGCTTAACTGGCTTTTCAGTGTCGGGACTTCGTTCTGGATAGCCTCTTCAAGATCCATTATATTCGCGCCCCATTTGATTATCCTGTCGCGCTCTTCATCCTTCAGCATATCTGTTTTCGTGAGAATATTGAGAAAAGGAACATTGAATCTTACCTGCACCGACGCTGCCTGGAGCATCAATGAAATAAGACCCGTGGGGGTTTTTGAAATGACAGGGTCGTACAGGAATCCGATAATGGATTGCTCTGCGCCAAGCGTGTCTATCAGGAATTTTCCCGACTGGCGAAGCACAAATAGTTCCATCTGGCCTGGCGTGTCAAAAATAACATATTCTGGTTCCATACTCTCGATTATCTCTTTCATTTCATCGATATTCAAAGCAAGCAGATCTGCTGCAATTATCTGGGCGCCGTTTGGTCCTACGCCATATTCTTTCATGACATCGCGCAGTTTTATCCAGTCCCTGATATCCACATCAGGGACATAAGGGGCATTTTCGATGCCAGGGTCAAGATTCACTGTAATTGTATTATATTTCTGGTTCTCCATCCATCCATTAAAAGCGCCAGTCAATGAAGACTTGCCACTTCCCGCCGAGCCGATAAAATAAAGGTTGATCATTGCTATCAGGTATCTTATATTATTCAAGAGAGTTAAGATTATTGATGTTTGCAAAATTAAAACTATATTCAAATTTCGTTGTGCTTAAGCACACGCTTTTTGCCATCCCTTTTGCTTATCTTGGCGCTTTTCTTGCAAGCTCTGGTGTTCCTGCCCTCCGTGTACTTTTCTGGGTGGGACTTGCGTTCTTGGGCGCGCGAAGTGGCGCGATGGCGCTAAATAATCTTATTGATAAGGAGATCGATGCAAGAAATCCAAGGACAGCGAACCGCGAACTTCCCGCTGGCAAGATATCATTGTCCGAAGTATGGGGAATAATTCTTGTTTCCTATTTCTTCCTGTTTTTCTCTGCTTACAAATTGAATCCATTATGCCTTAAACTTGCGCCAATCATTCCCATTACCTCAATTATCTACCCGTATCTAAAAAGGCTTCTTCCAATATCGCATTTTGTCCTGGGAATGAACCTTGGTTATGCGCCTGTTGGTGGATGGCTTGCAGTGACAGGCATTTTTAGCATCCCATTCGGCGCGTCCGAAATCGCGATGCTGCTGCTCCTGTTCGCAGTAACGTTCTGGGTCGCAGGTTTTGATATCATATATTCTCTCCAGGATTTTGATTATGATATTAAAAAAAAGTTGTATTCAGTGCCTGCCGTTTTTGGTGTTAAGAAGGCGCTTGATATTTCATTCGTGTCGCATGTTTTGATGCTTATTCTTTTAGTGGGATTGATGTTAGTGCTGGAACTTGGCATTATTTTTAAGGTTGGCCTTGTGGTTATTGCGGCTCTTATATGGTATGAGCATACACTTGTAAAAGCAGATAATTTTTCCAATGTTCCTGTGGCATTCTTTAATGTGAATGCGGCGGTTAGTTTGAGTATGCTGGTGTTTACAGTGATGGATATAATGATATCAAAATGATCGACAAAAAGATATTCGAAAAGAAAACAGTCTTACTCTAGTTCTCTGACACTAATCAGACCATGTTTAAATACTACTGTTTTCTTAGGATTTTTTGATTTTATATCTTTCAATTCAATCAAAATAAGTTCAAACTTGTCGAATCCAGTCAATACACCATTAATTGTTTTGCCGCTCAAGGTTTCACAAACAACCACTTTATTTATAAAATCAGACAAGTATTTATCTGGTTTCTGTGGTTCTTCATCCTTGCTTTTCTGTCTTTCAATCATATTTATATCAATCCATATTTAGTATGCTAAACTAGCTTAAAGCTGATGTTTCTTTCTCTTAATTCCTTTCCAACCTTAATTAGCCTCTCTTTTTCCCGAACACTATTTATAATTCACTTCTAATTAGAGCACAATGCGCAAGAAACAAAAAGACTGGTCAAAGGACATGGCATATGAGCGCATTATCATGCTTTTTGAGCTTGCCCGTTTTGAATTCAAGGAACATCCCAAACGAAGTGACCGTTATGTGCAGCTTGCAAGACGCATAGGAATGAGATACAGGGTGAGGATGCCGCAGGAGTTCAAGAGGCAGATATGCAAACACTGTCACACCTATCTGGTACAGGGAGCAACCGCGCGCACGAGGCTTCAGGGGACTCACATATCCACTACATGCACATCATGCGGAAAGCAAATGAGGCTGCCGTATTAGTTTAGTTTAATTATAGATGCAAACAAAACAATTCAAACTGAAAAAAACACCGAACTATCACGAACTGAAACGAACTCCGGTAGCGTGAGTTCGTTTTGAGTTCGTACGAGTTAGTTGTTAATTTTTTCTACTCGAAACATTCATGTTATAGTTTGTCCTTTGAGAACCGAAAAAAAAGGAAATTTGATGAAGCAATGGTAGAAATCCGACCTTTTAAAGCCACGATAATTAATCCTGAAATGGATATTGGAAAACTCATTTGCCCGGTCTATGACACTATAGATGCTGCTAATTACCAGAAGTTTGCAAAGGAAAAGAACAACATAATTCATGTGACCACCCGCAGAAAGGATATGGACAGGGATAAATTCATTGATGTTGCCTCAAAAGAACTTGAACGTTTCAAAAAAACCGGGGTTTTGGTGGAGAGGGAAAAACCAGCATTATATATTTACGGCATCAGTTTCTCCCTGCAGCCTGAGACACTCGCCATGCTTCCTGAAAATGATCGGCGAAGCCAGTATTTTGTTTTCGGGCTTGTTTCCCTTGTGAAAGTGGAAGAACTTGGAAAGGGAAGTATTGTTGGACATGAGAATATTTTTGAAATAAACTCAAATGAGCGCTACAGGCTCATGAAAGCAAGCATGATGAATTTCTCACCCATCGCAGCAGAATACAGCATGCCAGGCCATGAATTGAATAACATGTTTGAAGAATACCTGGGATTTAAGCGCCCGGATTATATTCCAAATCCGGACAAACAGCCTTTAGTTGATGTAAGCATAAATGGCAGCCGACATTTTTTGTGGGAAATTACAGATGGCAGCTTTGTGAAAAAAATCACCGAAAAGGTATCGGGATTAAAGCTCCTGATTCTTGATGGGCATCACAGGTACACTGCCTCGAATCTCCTGCGTGAAAAAGACGGCATCGAATATACAATGATGATGCTTATGGAAGGCGGGGACCGGGCGCTCTTGTTATTGCCATGGCACAGGGCAGTTCGTAATTTCAGTGATGAGAAGCTTGAAGAACATATCCGGGAGAATTTTTCAATTGAATGGCAGGGCGTTTCGAACGATGACGAATTTTATTCCCGACTGCGAGAGCGCAGCAGCGAATATAATGTCAAGCTTGGTATGTATGATGGAAAAAATTTCAGCATCATCAGGGCTCATGAAAATGCGGTACGTGAGATATCGAAAAAACGAGGTGAAGTAGTCGGTCTTGACCTTATTATTCTCCATGACCTGATTATCAATCCTGTCATCAGGGGAAAACCAGAAGAAGATGTGTCCTTCAACGCAAGTCCGAAAGAAGCGGTTGCAAAGGTTGACAGCAAAGAATATCAGGTCGCGTTTATCTTAAATCCATTTTCTATCAAGGACGTTGAAAGAAAAGCATTTGAAGAGCATAGGAATTTCCCTCAGAAATCAACTCTATTCCTTCCAAAGGTTGCGGAAGGGATCGTAATGAGAGCGATAAACTAAGTTAAAATCACTTTTTTTCTTTGACTATTGCCTTTACGATGAAGTATATAACGAGGGCAATTATTATGAAATCTATTAGAGCCCCTGTAAAATCACCTACAAGGAACTTGATGTTTCCTAATACTAGCGTTGCAGCCCTCCAATCACCGCCAGGGATCGCCGCGCCGATAATCGGCATTATCAAATCAGCCACGAGCGCTGAAACCAGTTTTGTGACAGCAGCACCCATAACGAACGCTACTGCAAGTCCTATTACCCCATATTTGTTCAGGAAGTCCATGAAATCCTGCATCAAAGATTTTTTAACATCCATAAAAATTCTCCGAATGTTTATTAAGTATAATGTTCTATATATAGGTATCTGCATTTTTTTATAAAATCTTTAAAATTAGTATGTTTTTCATATTTGTGAAACTAATATTGAGGCCATATCTTCTTGAAATCCATTCAAAAGTCTTCATACTGAAAAAACAGATGTGCGTTGGATCGCTGTGATACCACCACGATTCAAAATCCGAAATTGGATCATGAAGCAACGTCATTATAGCAAGAAATCCTCCCGGTCTTATCAGTGAAATAACTCTTTCAAATTCAGTTTTTACATTCCTGAAATGCTCAAATACCTCAGTGGAGATCACAAGGTCATATGAATGCGAAGGAAAATCGGGGAAAAAAATCGGGTCATATACATCGCACTCAAAACCATTCCTCTTTAACAGCTCTGCAAGCACAGGTCCTGGACCGCAGCCGTAATCAAGCACTGAATTTACGTCAGGGCAATACTGGCGGACAATGGAAATTATTTCGTTAAAATTGTTGACATATCCTTCATTTGAAATGGTATTGTGATGAAGATTATACCTCGCTTCTTCTTCCTTATGTGATAGATGGTACGCTTTTGGAACAAAGATCAGATCACATTCGGGACACCGGATATAAGGCCGATTTCCGAGTTTCTTATAAGTTTTAATAAACTCCAGAGGAAAAACTGAAGAATTGTTGCAGAGGATACAATTATTGATCATTAGTTTGAATAGAACACGGATGACACGGATAAACTGAAACCTCAGTTTACACGGTATAGGGCAGCTTTGCATGCCCTTATTTGGACAATTAGACGGATTTACACGGATCCGTGCGTATCCGCGTCATCCGCGCAATCCGTGTTCTATTATTGATTTCTCTCCTAACCGATAATACATGGAAAACAATTATGGGCCCGCGGAGATTCGAACTCCGGATCTCCGCCATGTCAAGGCGACGTCATAACCGACTAGACCACGAGCCCTTTTAGTGGATTTTCGTTATTAAGAACATAGATTGCGGTATAATCTAATTTCTTTATTAACGAGGGATGCTATCACAGCCTAATAGACAATAAACCTTGCTATTTAGGATGTTCTAACTTAGGCCTATTGTTGACCGTTATGCATGAATTTTTGCTTTTATAAATGTACCCATTTTCATGATTGAAAATTCTGAATTGTCTAATTTAAACGTGCGCGCTCATTTCATTAAACGTGCGCGCTCATTTAAATGCGCGATTAATATCATAATGTGCGCTTCGTCCTGTTCCTTTCGATATGAGTAGCCCTTCGAGCACGAGTTTCTTAAGGAGTCTTGCAGCCTGATATCTATTGATTCCACAAATTACCCTTGCCTCTTCATTTGTAATTTGCTCGTTAGTTTTAAGATGATTTTTTAAAAGCTGAAGTTTTTGCTCCTCTGAAAGCCCTTTTATTCTCGTGTATTTTTCTTTTTCTCCAATAGAAGATAATGTTTCATTGGTAAGCTGATAATACGTCCCCCTTCCTGCACCAATACGTTCAATAAAAACTCCTTCCATTAAGTTCAAGAATTCTGAAGTCTCTCTTTGAGTTCTCTGAAGTAAAATCGAGGCTTCGGTTGTCGAGATTTTATCATTCCGTCTTAAATGGTGCATAACTATTAATTCTTCAAGCCTCCAACCATGACCCCCTCTGGCTTTTCTCCCTACAAATTTAGCCATTGCTTCGTCAAACGCGCCATTCCTGATAATAACCTGAACTGCACCTGTAATTTCTGGATATTCGGGAGGCAATTTCCCATAGGAAAGAAGTCTGCGATACATCCTGTCCACCCCCAGACCTCCGCGGTTAACAGCACCGATATGCTGAAATATTTCTGCTAAAAGAGGATTGCGTCTTACTGGCGGATGCGTCAAAATGTTATTCGGGGTTACGCCACCTATAAAAGAACCAGGGTTTGAAATCTCAATTCGATCAGAAAATACTCTTACATAGATTGAATCAGGAAGAGTATAGTCTCTATGAACAACGGCATTTAACAGGGCTTCCCTCACAACATCTTCTGGAAAGCTGGGTACGGGAGTTTCAAGAAATGCATCTTTGATCGTGTGAACCTGATTATAAGGTTCAATCAAGTTCCATATCTTTTCTATTGTTTTAAGAAGGGGCATCTTCATGTACGCGCTCTGGACAGGGTCAACATCGCTCTTTTCAAATCTGAAATAGATGATCTCATTTTGTTGCAGAAATCTCTTCAATACCTGTTCTTTTGCAAGTAAAAGCAAACCAGCTATAGTAGGGCGATCAGCGCCTTCTATTTCCCGGATTATTCCAAGAGATTTTAAAAGATCAACATCTTTTAGCTCAAGAATTTCTGACTTTGGATTGTATTTTTCAATCCAGTTCTTCAGTCTTGATATCTCAAGCGGATCTAATGAGTCGATTCCAACATCGAATAGGTATCCAGCCGTGTAATCATAACCTTTTTCAACTTTCAGGCTCGTTTCATCCTCAGGATAGAGAATCCTGTTTTCTTTTCCGATCCTTTTATGTTTAACACCGGATGAGGCTGAGTGGATTCTTGGGCTTTTTGGCACATTGACCGCAAGAACAATTCCTTCAGGCAGTGCGATTTCCTCTATTTCTATGATTATTGGAGGTCTGGTACCGTCAAAAACCATTCTTCTCATTTCTTCAATGTCATAGTTCTTACAGCCAGTTATGGCTTTAGCGCCCACGATGTCATCTTCAATCCCTAACAGAAGAGTGCCTCCTTCAGAGTTCGCAAATGCAACTGAGTATTCTTTTAAAAAGCTTGCAAGTTTCTTTTTCTGGTTTTCTTCTTGGGAGCTTGCCGGATACCTTTTGACGTCTAAGTGAAGGGTTTCAAAGGTATTTGCAGGAGTGCCTTTGCTTATTTTGTCGATGATTTCGAGAATTTTGATTTTGTCCATAGCCTTTTAACTCCGTCATCAATTCTTCTAGGTTAATTTTCCTCTATTTCAATCAACTCTAATTCTAATTCATTAATTCCTCATCTCTATGCCATCCAACTGACTCTCCAGCCATTTCATTGCCGTTTCCTCGTCCTTCTCAATCGCCATTTCAACCGTTTTCTTGGCGCATTCCAGCAGGTGCCTAGACTGCTTTCTCAGTTTAAAGGATTCGATGATTTTTTGTCTTATTTGATGTTGGATTCCACTATCAACAATAGGCAAAACTATTTTTCCTATTTCGTCTTTATTGAAGGCTGTTAAAATCGTTCCACTGCATCCCTTCTTTAATTGTTCCTGTCCAATAGGACTTTTCAGCAAAACAAGTAATGTTTGAGGATTGATTTTGTTTGAATCTACAATATAAAATCCCGTTGAACATAACGCCCCATCGTATTCATCTGGAATTAAAGCACACCTAGATAAAGACCCCTCTATTGATGAAACAATTACATCATCCTTGATTACCTTGCGCCGTGCACGGGAAGGCAAATCCTGGCCTTCTGCTTCCATGATTCCGGAAATTTCGCCATTGTTACCTATATTTGCAAGTTCTATATACTTGTATCCAATTTTTTCTTTTGGTGAAATGTTTCCATCCTTGATATTGAGGATGTTTTTAGCCGAATCCCATCCACATGCATAGCTTTTTATCGCTTCCACAATCTCATCATATTTAGGCTGGTGATATTCAGCGTCAATGCGCCCAGCTTTTTGAGTTTCTGAGTATTTTTTAACAAAGTTCAGACGATGTTTGGGTTTCCAGTTTAAAAGGCCGAGCTCGGAAAGTAGCAAAATTTGGGCTTGAAGATACTTTAATTTAGATAATTCAATTGCAAATATGACCTGTTCAAATTGCACTTCAATGCTTTTCTGAAAACCCTCTGAAACTATAGGGATGATTATATTTCTACTGTCAGACAGATTCAGATGCATTTGAATGTTCCCTGTAAACCACCTTTGCATTTGCAAATAACCATATTTAGAATTCAAAAATAGAACCAAAAAATGGCTTAAAAATATTGAATTTGTTTTTATCTTAACTGCTATGGTATCTTGCGAAGTATTACAGAAGGCGAGTGTTACTAATGAGGCGGCGGGATATGCAGTTTTAGATAATATTATATCACAACGAGATAGAAATGATTTTTTAGATTTATCGTTTTCTTCTTTTGGAATGAATACGAGTTGAGACTCATCGATCATCATATTTTTTAAATCAGCAATCCTGACAAACGGAATACCTTCATTTGAATAACATTCCGCTTTAATGTCGAAAATTCCTTTAGAAAAAACACTTACTTCATCTCCAATAGTTGAGTATGGCTTTCCTTTTAGAACCGTCTCGATTTCTAAATAATCCTTTTTATAACACTCTGCATCTAACCTAAAATCGCTCACAGTTTTAGATTTATTGATTATCGAAAATTCCATCCTTATCCATCCTTCCAAAAAGGGAATTTTTCGGCCTTAGCAAACTCAATAAACGCTTCCGCTATCCCATCCGGCAATTCACCATCATGATTGTGCAGGTCATGGTCAATGATTAAATGTCCGTATTTGTCCAACTTGCGCTGACCGTTACCATTTTTAACAAAAATATAATCACCAGAATTGTCCTTACCTCCTTTTTCAGATACAGCGAAGAATATAGGATAATCTTCTTTCTTTGGGCAAAGTTTTCCATCCCATTTCTGCACAAATAAAACACTTGTTTTCGTACCTGTATGGGGCTTGAATGTGTTTTGATGCAAGCCAACTACCCCCAGAATACGGGCGCGTTCAGCTATAAATTCACGGATATATTTATCAGAGGTGTTGTTAAATCGACCCTGAGGTAATACGATTGCCATGCGCCCGCCGGGTTTGAGAAAATCCAGATTGCGTTCAATAAATAGAATATCCCGTCCGATACTGCTTTGCACCTTGCCTTGAGAGTTAAAACTAAGTTCGAATTTGTGAATGATACGGGATTCTTTAATGTCCCCGGCAAAAGGTGGATTTGCCATCAGGATATCAAAATTGAATTGCTTTTTATCATTCTTGTCAACCATCAGCTTTTCCAGTCGTTCATAGCCTTTACCATAAGTGCTGAACCATTTTCGGTCTTTTTCCTTATCGCTCCATCTTTCATAATCAAGAGTATTCAAATGCAAAACATTGGCTTCGCCATCCCCGGCAATGAGATTCAAAGTTCTGGCAACCCTTACAGTTTTTTCATCAAAATCAATACCGAAGATTCTTAGCACATCTTCCTTATCTTCTTCGGAAATTTCAGTATTCGTAAAAAGGTGCCCTGTAATATGGAAGATAGTATGCACAGGAAAACCGCAGCTTCCTGATGCAGTATCAATCATGTATTCACCTCGCTTTGGATTGAGCATTTTTACGCACATATCAATTACATGACGCACTGTGAAATACTGCCCCTTTTCACCTTTAGAACTTTTATTTACCAGATATTCAAAGGCTTCATCAACTACCAGCAAATTTGAGTTGAACAATTTGACATCCTGCAAGCTGGAAACACAAATAGATAAATGGCTGGGGGTCAATTCAAAGCTTGATCCTTCAGGGAAAACACCAGGCCATTGCTCTTTAGCTTTGTCGAAAAGCGACTGGATTTTGGCATAAAGTTCGGTTTCTGTTTGTCCAGTATTGCGAAACTCCATAACTCGAAAATTTTTATGGTCATATTTCAAAAGTGCTTCTTTGAGCTTATCATAATCTCCCCTGTCTTTCTGACTGAGTTCATCTTCTAAGAAGTCGTTAATCCTGGCTTTATCCCTTTTACTCAAGAATTCATCATATAGTTTGGTGAATATCAGCTTGAATACTTCCTCGAAAACATCTACCCCAGCATTAGCCAGAACTTCATCTTCCATTTCCAAAATAATGTCTTTTAGTGATTTATGTTCATTGGCTATTTTATCCTTGATAATAAGGTCTTCCAGCGTAAACCGCTCGCTAAGAATATCTTTCAGACTTTGGCTTACCTTCGGTAGATCAGTTATATCTTCAAAATAATTCGGGTCTTTGCGATGATAATGGGAAATCTGTTCTCCATTTGTCCATACACCGATCGGTGCACCCGTTGCATTACAATAAGAACGAAGCTGGTTTTTTCCATCTTTAAGTTTTGGTTTTTTGAGTTCAACAATGATAAAAGATGTATCAGGACGGTCTTTATCAAAAACGACAATATCTGCGCTTTTTATTTCTCGTCCGAAATTGATGGGGTATTCAAAAGCCAATCGTTTTTTTGGATAAACATACATTTGCATCAAGCGTGCTGCAAAGAGCTGACGGACTATTTCTTCTGGTTTGAGTTCGATATCTTTTTCACGAATAATACATTTTACAAAGGCGGACTCTTTCCCTCTAACTGTTTTGAAAAAAATTTTGCCCCTTAGAGAATCAATTTCTTCTATCGTGAAAATGGAAAGATGATAATTACTATCTTTAAGTATCGTTTGAATTACGTCCTCTTGTGTCATTTTTTCCTCCTACCATTTTTTGGATGTTATTGTTTATTGAAGTATAAGGCTTTCGATATTGAAAGTGTAATGTATAATCCTTTTTTTTTCATATTGCAGCCTATCTTCCTAATTCTCTGCTTCGGGATATCTTCATCTATAAGTTCATAAGCAAATTCAGCCTCAAGATTGGGATATACGTTTATACTTTCATATCCGTAGATTAATAATCCAATTCCAACCCATGACCAAGAAAATTGAAGATGCAAAGAAACTCCCTCTTTCCCCTGGCGTCTACATCATGAAAGACAGCGAGAAAAAGGTAATTTATGTCGGAAAAGCAAACTCGCTTCGGAACAGGGTGAGCCAGTATTTCAGGGAACAGGAATCACCTAAAAACCGCCTCCTCATGAAAAATATGGACGACCTGGAATATATTATTACCGGGAATGAAATAGAGGCGTTGGTACTTGAATCAAATCTTATTAAGGAACACAGGCCGCGCTATAATGTAAGAATGAAGGATGATAAGAATTATCCCCTGATCAGGATCACTAATGAAGAATTTCCCCGTATTTGCATTGCCAGGAGACGGCAGATGGATGGGGCGCAGTATTTTGGCCCATATCCCGGCTCAAAGGCAGTGAGGGAAGTAATAAAAATGGCCTCAAGCCTTGGCATCAGGAGGTGCAGGAAAAAACTCCCGTGCCCATCCTGCCTGAACTATCACATAAAACAATGTGCTGCCCCATGTATAGGAAATGTAACAAAAGAAGAATACCTTGGAATTATAAATAATGTTGCTGCTTTCCTGAAAGGAAAACACAGCCAGTTGATGCAATCCCTGAAAACTGAAATGAACAGCTTTTCAGACCAGCAGGAGTATGAGAAGGCAGGACGCATTCGCGACCAGATCAATGCACTGCTTGAACTTTCCCAGAAGCAGCGGGTGAATATGCCCGGCAGGAAGGAACAGGATATTATTGGTTACGCTGTAAAAGGAACCATGGGGAGCGTACAGGTATTCCATGTAAGCGAAGGGGTTCTGAAAAGGCGTGAGACATTTTCACTGGACACGGCAGAGTCTGATGAGAAAGAGATCCTTGCAAGTTTCATAAAACAATATTACCAGGATATTGAACCGCCCGAAGAGATCATTGTTCCTGCTGAAATAATGGATAGATCGATATCTAGCTGGCTCTTAGAAAAAGATTCAAAGATAAAAACTCCTGCAAATAAGCTTGAAAATGGATTGATGAAACTTGCCATGGAAAATGCAGGGATGCTGGCAAAATTGGACGAACTAAAAGGGGATAATACGGCAAATGAGACGCTGGCTGACCTGAAGGAGGTTTTATCACTTCCGGTTTTGCCTTCGGTAATAGAAGCATTTGACATATCAAATATCAGCGGTACTGATGCAACGGGTTCTCTTGTCACATTTGAAAATGGTCTCCCTGATAAGAAGAATTACCGGCATTTCAAAATTAAAACGGTGGAAGGCGCGGATGATTATGCAATGATGGAAGAAGTCGTGGGACGCGCGTACTCGCGGCGTAAAGAGGAAGGACAGAGAATGCCCGACCTTATCCTTGTAGATGGAGGAAAAGGTCAGCTAAAGGCTGCGATGAATGCCATTTCCCGGCTTGGTCTTGACCTGAACATAGCAGCTCTTGCAAAGGAATTTGAATATATTTTCCGCCCGGGGCGGAAAATACCGGTCATACTCCTGCGAGATTCAAAAGCCCTCAAGCTGCTGCAAAGGATACGGGATGAAGCACACAGGTTCGCGCTGGGATATCACAGGAAAATTCGAGGGAAGAAGCTTGGAGAATCTGAGCTTGACAGGATAACAGGGATCGGTGAAAAGAAGAAGCGTTTGCTTTTGAAACATTTCGGGTCGCTTGAGAAACTACGGGAGGCGGATATTTCCGAGATCGTAAAGGTCAGGGGTATAACCAGGAAGGATGCAGAGAATATCAGGAAATATTTTTTTATCTGAATCGGAATTAATTACTATCAATCTGTCCAGAGAAAAATAGGCAAAAATCTTTCATTTCTTTCCTCATTATGTTCCGGTTTCTTCGCCATCATTTCAGTCTTTTCTGATATCATTTCTTTATTGTCTGGTGTCATAATTTTCCTCTTAATTTCTCTCAATTATTTTGTATTTGGGATTTGTCTCAAAAACTCTCTTATGATACTAACTATTATGATGATAGTATATATGGATTTGTAGTCGAAAAATGAACCTAATAATGAAAAGCTTATTTATAGTCATAGCAGTAATCAACATGATTAATAAACGGATTTGAAGAAACTATGGAACTAAGATTTTATTCAAAACCTGAAATGGTAAAGCCTCGCATGCTGGTTGGTCTTCCCGGCATGGGCATGGTAGCGAAGAACTCAGTAAATTATTTCATAAATATCCTGAAACCTGAACTTTTCGCTGACATTCCGGTACCGCATCTGTCGCCGTCACTCACTTTTTTTGAAAAAGGGCTTGTAGTGCCCATTGACAGGGATACCAGTCCATTCAAATTCTACTATTCGAAAGAACAAAATATTATATTGTTTTCAGGTGATATCCAGTTTGGATATATAGCCAAAGATAATGAACTTGCTGAAAAAATAGTTGAATCCGCAAAGTTGTTCGGGGTTGAGATTATATATACAGTGCTTGCGAATTTTGTGAAGAATTATGTTGAAGAACCGGCGGTTTACGGGGTTGCGACATCCCCTGAACTTTTAAATTTTATTGGCAGCAAGGATATCCCGATAGCGGAAGGTAGGATGCAGATAAGCGGAGTAAATGGGCTGGTCATTGAGTATGCGATACGCCATGGGATAAACGGGATATCACTTCTAAGCGAGACTGCCTTTCCCGAAGCATTGGATATAAAAGCGTGTTATGCAGGAATAAAAAAAGTATCTGAACTTCTTGAGATAAATATCGATACGAGCGAAATTGAAAATGAAGTGAAAAAATTTGATGAGGGTTTCAAGAGGTACATGAAAGAACTCCAGGAAAAACGAAGAAAGGAACAGGATCTGGGGTATATAGGGTGATTGCTTCCCGGAAATATATTGACGGGAGCCAACATGATATATTAATTGATGTAATTACAATATATATGGATATGAAGAAAGCTGGATTTTCCACACGAGCCATCCATTCAGGGGAAAAACGAGAAGAAACAGGAGCCGTCACAACACCAATTTACCAGACAGCACCTTTTAAATTCAAAAGTGCTGCGCACGGGGCAGACCTGATGGGCGGGCGCGGTAAGGGATATGTATATTCACGGGGGCTTAACCCAACTACAGAAGTGCTTGAAGAAAAAATGGCAGACCTTGAAGGCGCAGAATCGGCCCTGGCGCAAACAACAGGGATGGCTGCCATATCAGCAGCGATTTTCACATCCGTTAAGGGAGGCGACCATGTTATCGCCGATGAAGTGATTTACGGAAGCACATACGATCTATTCGTTGAACTTATAAATTTTGGTGTTGAAGTGACCTTCGTGGATAGTTCGGATGTAAAAAATGTACAAAATGCATTTCGCCCTAACACAAAACTGGTATTCTTCGAAACCCCTGCAAATCCCACTCTGAAACTTACTGACATAAAAGCCGTTTGCGATATCACCCATGAAAAAGGCGCTTGCGTGATGGTAGATAACACATTTATGACGCCATATTTCCAGAAGCCACTCAAGCTTGGCGCAGATGTGGTGGTGCACAGCGCAACGAAGTACTTGAACGGGCATGGCGATACGCTTGGGGGAATAATTGTCGGTTCTTCCGATTACATAAAATCAGCAAGACACACGGCAAAAAACATGGGCGGTTCAATTACGCCGTTCTCATCCTGGCTCATCATCCGGGGAATGAAGACGCTTCCCATCCGTATGGACAGGCATAATGAGAATGCAATGGCTGTGGCAAAGTTCCTGCAGGGTCATGATAAAATCAAAAAGGTCATTTATCCGGGACTCCAGGATCATCCTCAGTATAAACTCGCCAGGGAGCAGATGAGCGGAGCGGGCGGCATGATCGCATTCACGCTTTTTGATCCTGCCGATGTACCTGTGTTCCTTGATTCCCTGAAACTTTGTACACTTGCTGTCAGCCTTGGTGAGACATGCACATTAATCCAGCATCCTGCGACCATGACGCACGGCGTTGTTCCACGGGATGACAGGTTAAGATACGGGATCACTGATGAGCTTGTCAGGCTTTCAGTTGGCCTTGAGGATGCTTGTGATATTATTGATGATATTGAGCAGGCGCTGGGCGGGATTTAGGGGTATTTTAATAATGAAAGTGTAAGATAGTAACAGAAAAACGCATATTTATTAGTATTTAATAACTTCAATATATTTTTGAATTTCATCCAAGAACATACTTTCGTTCTCTTTTTGAGTGTAGATTATTACATCTTCTTTCGACATTTAATGCGAAAATAGAATAACCATCTCTAAATATACCGCGGATGGAAACTTGTCCATGAGGATTTGAATCAACAGCGGATTTGATGTCACCTCCTGTCAATAATCCCTCACTTTCCAACAATTCGATTATCCTTGCTAACCCGTCGCCGAAGTATTTTTCATCTTCACCTGTGAGAGGTATCTCGTTTGCCGCGCAAAGCACATGACCCGCTTGAATATATGGATTTGAGACATTAAGCACAGCTTCTTCGCAGTTTTTTTCAAAGAACTCTTTTGGATGTCGCATATAATACTGGTCAAGGGGATTTGAACCTGCTACAAGAACAACAATGCTCTCCTTGTTTCCTCGTCCTGCCCTTCCTGCCTGCTGCCTAGTACTCATGATAGTGCCTGGATAGCCATCAATGATACATGCATCAAGCCCACCGATATCTATACCAAGTTCAAGGGCATTGGTTGTAATAACTCCGCGGATACTGCCGTCTGAGAGCTTTCTTTCGATATCCTCACGCTCTTTACCGAAATACCCCGCTCTGTAGGGAGAAATCATTTCTGCAAGTCCTTTTTCTCTTAAACCGTTTCTGGAAGCAACATACATTCTTTCAGCAGCCTGCCTTGCGCGAGTGAAAGCAATGGTCTGAAGTCCATATTGCACAAATCGGTTGAAAAGACTAAAGAAATCGGAATAATGAAAGCCATCGGGGCGCGAAATGGGGATATTTTGCTAATATTCTTGTTTAATGCGGCATTTATCGGGCTTGTTGGAGGGATTCTGGGTATAATACTGGGAACAATTCTGTCAGGCTTCATGCCTGCTCTTATGGGTGGTCTTCCCATGTCAAGAGGCGGCCTGGCAATAGTCACATTTAATTCGATAGCTATGGCATTATCAGTATCGGTTTCAGTTGGAATACTGGCAGGTATAATTCCTGCACATCAAGCATCAAAGCTGCGGCCAGTGGATGCGCTGAGGTATGAATAATGAGCCTCTTATTAAACCCACCCGCCAATAGAGGCACGCATACGCGCTTTGCCAATTATATCTCAATTTTCGAAAACAGATAACTTCCCACCACAAGGAACAGCGCTGTAACACCTGTTAACACCGCAAGATCAATACCGAAGCCAAAGTGCATTTGACCTCCAAGAGCGCTTCTTAGGCCATCAACTCCATAAGTGAGCGGGTTTGCGCTTGCTGCAATGAAAATCGAATTGGGAAGTCCTTCAAGCGGGAACAGGGCTCCAGAAAGGAAAAAGATGGGCATCACAAGGAAATTCATGATCATCTGAAAGCCCTGCATATCTTCAAGGAGCGATGCTATCGCCGTACCCATGGCAGTAAAAAGCAGGGCTGTAAGTACCGTTATCAGCAAAGCAACGGGCAGGAACGCCTTACTGCATCCTGGTTTGTCATCGGATCAAAGCCGTTTACCTGCATCTTTCCTGTTGTTGGGCGAAGAAGTGTGGTTAGCATCTTTATTGTGGTTGTTTTTCCGGCACCGTTGGGTCCAAGGAATGCAAACGTCTCACCACGTTTTACTGAGAAGGAAATATTATCTACGGCTGTAAAATCGCCGAACTTTTTCGTGAGATTGCACACATCTATTGAGTAATTATCAGTTATATCTTTTTGGTGCATATTATTCTCTTCAATATTGGATTAAATTAATATTGGATATAGAAATCTACGATAGTTTTCTTATATATTTAATAGTTTGTGCGAATTTTTCGCACAAATATAAGCAGGAAATGGCAAACATAAGATGTATACAAAATAAAAACAGAGTGATTAAAATGAGTGAATTAAACTTCATCCAAACTGGATTTTGTAGCGCCTGCAGGCAAGCCATGTTCGCTTGCCAAAACGCCTGTTTATAGCTTTAAAAAAATAGGTTTATACGGGTTTTTAAAATGGAAGCCATCCGGCGCCATCGCATTTTGGATGGTGTTTGCATACCCAGTTGCCGCTTACGTGATCCCACTTTATGTCTTTTTCTTTATAGGTTTCACCGCAATGTTTACAACACACATTCTTTTCTGAATTTGGATCAGGTCTAAAAGGAGGTACGGTTCCATCTTTACGAGCTTTCGCATCGTCTTCTTGCTTACTTCCATGTATCATTGTGATATTATTAGTCTGTCAACTATTATAAGTTACTACACCAAAAATATGAAACTGGAAAAGATTTATTTATGGTAAATAGACTGCAGTGGGCATTTTGGATTATGGTGGTGGTATCGAAAAAAAAAGTTTTTTCTTTGCCCACTACAATTCGTGTATATACGAACGATGGTCTTTATAGTTCACGCTAGCCGTAAAATGTATTATCAACATCACTTTTGCCCGATATAAAGTTGTTCCACCCGTTCTATGGAATCAGCATCCTCAAGCGATTTATCGCTTCTCATATTGACAAGCCTTGGAAACCGAAGCGCATATCCGGATCCATAATTCGGGCTCTTCTGGATCTCCTCAAAAGCAACTTCAAATACGATCTTTGGCTCAAATTCCAGATGATTGGAGCTTTCTGAAATTACAAGGTCTTTAAACAAATTGGTCATCTCTTCCAGTTGTTCATCTGTTATGCCTGTTGCCACACGACCAATAGGAAGCAGCCTGTCTGTGTCAGGGTCACGACATGCCAGCAGATATGAGCCAATGAATTTTGTTCTTCTTCCTTCACCCCATTCACCCCCTATGACCACAAGGTCAAGGGTCTCCATGATGGGTTTTAATTTGAGCCAATTCTTTCCTCGTTTTCCGGGTGAATACAATGATCCGGGATTCTTCAGCATTACTCCTTCATGCCCGGCGCTAAGGGCTTCTTTATATATATTTTCGATAACTTCAGGATCATCAGTTATAGTCTGGCTTGCAACTATGCTCCGGTCACAGGCCTCCTCCAGCTTTTTGCGCCGATCGACAAGAGGTGTATCGATAAGGCTTTCACCATTTAAATAAAGGATATCAAAAAGATTGAGGTGCAGGGGGATCTCAATTGACGTGGCCGAGATGTCATATTTTCTCCGGAAGCGCCGGAGTATTTCCTGGAAGGCCATCGGTCTTTTGTCTTTTCCAATAGCTACGGCTTCACCGTCAAGGATGATGCTTGTTGCAGAAACATTTGACCGGATGGACTTGACCAGATCCGGTAACGACGAAGTAACGTTTTCAAGTTTGCGCGAATATATTTTGATCTCATTTCCGTCCTTGTGTATCTGCACCCGTGCGCCGTCAAATTTCCATTCCACAGCCACAAGCCCCATTTCTTTAACAGTTTCATTGATGCCAGGGCCAATATGAGCAAGCATCATCTTCAAAGGACGGTTTATAACTACGCCAAGCTTTTCAAGTCCCTGCTGCCCTTCTTTTTTTGCTGTGACCGCGACAAGTCCCATGTCATTTGTTAACAGGACACCTCGTTCAACAAGTTCTGATGGCACATCAAAAGCCTGCGCTATCGCATTTCGAACGATCCCCTCACCAACACCGATACGCAACTCCTCGATCGATAACCGTGAAAGGTAAACGATCTCATCTGGTTTTGCGCAACTGAAAAGATACTGCAGATTTTTTATTTTAGCATCCTGCGACCCCTTTCCTTCCAGTTCCGATATCTTTTCAAACCTTGAATATACTTCTGTTATGGAAAGTTGTTCTTCTTCAGGGAAGAAACTCAAATGAGTTTTACCTGATTTGATCGCTTTTTCAGAAGCAATACCTATATCTCCTGTTTCTTTCACAAGTTTTTCAATTTGTTTCAGAGGTAATGATGATATCCTTGAAATTGCAGAATATAAGATATTTGGACCGATCCCGGATTCTTTATTGCTCCATACCGGGAATATGTGCCCCATGATAAAACGTGTAATTATGGGAAGCTCTTCATCACTTACCTCTCTTATGAGACCTGCAACAATGGACGTGATTTCAAGAGAACTCGATACGCCCTCTATAGTGTTACATACTTTTGCAAATTGTTCAAAAAAAGTCATAAAAAAATAAATTAAAAGGAGGTGATCCTTTTAATTATTTCGTTGTCGTGTTTGCCAGTTTTGCCGCGTGAATTACACCTATGTCAGTTCCATGGCAATTTGTACAATATTTTGCTCTTGAAAGGTGAACAGTAATTAGATTTCCAAGGCTTGGTTTGAGTGAATCTGGCGGAGCAGCATGGCAATTTTCACAAACTGAATAATGACCAGGTCCAGTTCCGTTTTTATCAATAGTTGGAATCTGTGGAGGGAATCCGTGGCATGTATCGCATTGTAGACCAATTGTGCTTGGTCCTATATGGATATTATGCACCTGGCTTCCATGGCATGTCATGCAGAGCTTTCCTCCATTTACGTGAGGTATTATATTCTGTGGATCTTTATGACATAGTTCACATTTTATTATATCAACTTTTGGTGCAGCTGTAATAGCAACCGGAGTTTCCTCTGTAGTTTTTGTTTCTGTCTCTTTAGCTACTGATATTGTCTTTTTTGCGGATGCTTGAGTCTCTTCTACTACCGGAACAGGAGTTTTCTCTTTAGCATCATCAGTTTTTTCCGGAGTCATCTTTGATGTACCACCCAATACAAAATAACCACCGGCTGCAATCAGTATTATTGCTATCAGGATTGCAATATAAATAGGAACCTTAGAATCCTTATCGTTCATTACATAATCACCATGCATATTTACGGTTTTGCATTGTTTTAAATGTTTTGGTTTAATTCCATCGCAAGTTATTTTAAACCATTTACTCATCAAGAACTAGATATGGAAATCCAGACTTTGATCAAACCTTTAATCACACTGGGGATAAGCCTGATAATAGCCCTGGCTATTAATGTGATCCTTAAAATCCTAATGAAGAAAGCCGAAAAGACAAATACTAAAATTGATGATATTATTCTTCATGCGATAGGAAAACCTCTTTATATTCTTGTCATTGTCGCAGGCATTTATTACGCCATACACCAGACCCCCTATCTTGCGGATATAATTAACAGGTATGATGATAGTTACAAGTACAGGCACTTCATTCTCACTATTTTCGTTACATGGATAGTAGCAACCCTGGCAAAAAGGATAATCAAGGAATATGGCTATGATATTGCAGCAAGGACAGAAGGGGATATGGACGACAGGCTCGTGGCGCTTGCCGATATGTCAGTAACTTACATCATCTGGTTCATTGGTATTATTACTGCCCTTTCAGGTCTTGGATATGAGATCAGTGCTTTCATAACAACAATGGGAATCATGGGTCTGGCTATTGCGCTTGCCGCACAGAACCTGCTATTAAATGTATTCGGTGGTGTCACGATCACTATTGACCAGCTTTATAAAAAAGGAGATAGAGTGGAAATGGGTGGAGTTTATGGGGATGTTTATGATATAAAGCCCAGGTATACAAGAATAAAAACTCTGAATAATACAATGATAACTATACCAAATGCAAAAGTGATCAATGAGCAGATCATTAATTATTCAGTCCCGGATACTAGTGTGAGGATCAAGATACCCGTTGGAGTTTCATACGGAACCGATCCAAAAAAAGTTGATGAAATACTTCTTGAAATTGCGGATAAAACACCGCTTGTACTAAATGAACCAAAAGCTTTGGTTCGTTTCATTGAATGTGCTGCTTCTTCGCAGAACTTTGAACTTATTATATGGGTAAACCATTACGATGACAAGCATCCAGTAATTGACCATGTTTTCAGGGAGATATATTTGCGATTTAAAAAGGAAGGGATTGAGATGCCGTTTAACCAGATGGATGTCCATATTAAGAAAGAAAAATCTGAATAATATTTTAAATATCAATATGCCAAAAATCATTGCAGTCGGATGTGGCAGTGATGGAAATTATGCAATAAGTTATCGAGTGAATTTGGGGAGGAAAACGATAGTTATTTCTAAGAAACTGAGCCGCCCACTTCAACGGTTGGTGTGCTCAGGGTGCATGGACTCTTATTTGTTGGAAAGACCGGGATCGGTGGGAGAATATATAAAGTTGCGGTGGTGCCTAAGGATATTAGGGAAGGGCTTGCCGGGATGTTGAGATGAATAAAAAAATCGTAAACTTGAAATTTAACGATTTTGGTTAACGATTATTTTAAATATAAATAAATCATAAAACTATTAAAATTATGAAAATAGAAGAATTGATCGGACTGCTTAAAAAAGGAGAAAGTGAAGAGGTAGAGTTCAAAACCAGTTTTACAAAAGATATTGCAAAGGATGTTTGTGCATTCTCAAACACAGTTGGCGGCGAAATTTTTATTGGCATCGATGATAAAGGCGGCGTTGTCGGCATAAAAGATGAAAATATCGAGCAGAAGGTATCGGATATACTTTCTAGTGTCCATCCACATCCGTCTGTCAAAATGGAAAGACTTGGAATAAGCGATAAAGAGATTTTCCATATAAATGTCAGCGCATCTGATAAGCTCCATTCGCAGGGCAATATTGTCCATATTAGAATAGGCAGAAATAACCGTCCTTTGACCACCCAGGAAGTGATAGAGAAGGCGGCAGAAAGTGCAATCGTATTCTTTGATGAGCTGCCATCCGAGGCACCTCAAGAGGCAATATCCCTACCCTTGGTGAAGAAATATCTGGAAAAAAGGAAAGAAGAAAGAGGAGTAAAAAGCATGGGCAGTGTGGAAGAGAATCTCACCAGGCTTAAAATCACAAAGAAAGTTGGCAGTATAATGAGACCAACTAATGCCGGATTGCTTTTTTTCTCCGAGTCTGCGCAGGATTATATTTCAAATGCCAGGGTAAGGATAGTATGGTTTGAGAGCGAGGAAATGGAAAGATACACGGATTCGAGGGAGTTTGGCGGCGCGATATGTAAGATGGTTGATGATCTTGAGGATTATTTCTCAAAGAACCTGAAGGTTTTAGGTGCAGGTATGGCTGGATGGAAGAGAAAGGAGTTCATGGAATATCCCATGGAGGCGCTCAGGGAAGCGATCATAAATGCCCTTATCCACAGGAATTATTTTGACCCTTCGGAAGTACAGATATTCATCTTCCCTTCAAAGATAGTTATCAAGAATCCTGGCAGCTTTCCTCTTGGCGTCACTCCTGACGCTCCCGAACATAAGCCGAGAAACCCGCTACTGGCGCAGTATATGTACGATATGGGTTACATCGAAAAATATGGCTCAGGGATTAATAAGATCAAAGAGGCATGCAGAGTTCATCCGATAGCAGGGGTTGAGTTTATTTTGAAGCCTTACAGGACAGAGGTTGTTTTTAAGAAGGAAAAGGAATTCAAGCTCGACGAGGTTGACCAGAAAATCCTGAGGATTCTGCGGAAGATGGAATCAGCCACGAGCACTGAGATAGGCGAGGAGGCAGGATTGTCAAAGGTCAGTGTTGTGAAGCGGATGAATGCTCTGGTGATTATAGGGGCGATCAGGAAAGCGGGGAAGGGACCTGCGACGAGGTATTCGGTTGGAGGGAAGGGATGAGAACTAATTATACCTATTAACATAATGTCAAAAAATATGGACAAAATCTAACATTAAGAAAGACTGAACTTGAATTAATACGAAAATCAATACTGTGCGCCGGAATGCGCGGCAAAGGCACAGTTACATAATCCAGTTATGGTCAAAGTAATATCATCACAATAAATACTTATTTATTCTTTAATGTAATGATATTACCTGCGATTGACCATGGTAAAAATATCTTCTACATTTAAAAATATATCTGAAATCCCAAATCTACTAAATGTTTTTGGGAATTTCGGTAATGACTATGAATACACTGAAACCTGCATATTCCGTAGAATAAAACCACCTCAATGTCCTGAATGCAATAATACAACGATATATAATGGTTTTAACCAATACACGAAAAAGGGACTCGGAAAAATAAAAATCGGAAAGTATCTATGCAAACATTGCGGAAAAATGTTTGAAGAACAAAGAGCTGCATGGGAGAAGATCAAAACCGAATTATTCACCCAATTAGGGGAAGTTTACCAGATGCTCAGATTGAATCATGTTTCATATCAAGCGATCTCAAGTATAATGGAACTTATTTATTCAAGATCTAAAGGCACTGTTTTCAGAGAATTCAATAAGATTATGGAAGCCGTTGAAGTCCCACAATTAAAAGCTAGTTATATTGTTCACTATGATGAACAGTTTCCTAAGGAAGGTCGCTGCCAGAAATTCCGACTCACACTACTGGATGCAAAGACAAAACAAACTCTAGCGGATGAACTTTTTGAAGATAAAAGTCCTGAGACAATAAAACAATTCTTGATATCAAAACTAGATACCACAAAACCGATATTCATAATCACAGATTTTGGAACAAGTTATCCAAAAGTATTGGAAGACGTTTTTGGGGATAAATTATTGCATCAATATTGTCTCTTGCATCTGAATAAGCTTATAGTCAAAGATTTTCCTAGAAAGACTTCAATAGCACAAGAACTTGTTAAATACAGGTTGTTGAATATTTTTTATAACCGTGAAAAGGAAATCGAGAGGCTTGTCCAGCTTGAATCGGAAGAGAGAGAAATAATCAAAAATGAAGTCATCTATAAAGCCTGGATAAAGAAGGCAAAAAATGAATTCTACAGATTTGTTCATGAATTAGAGCTTTCTCGCAGAAGAAAAAAAGAAAATCTTGAAATTAATAGCCTTGATAAAGCAGAGACAAATTTTAATGATCTGTTTAATGAATTGAATTATTTTGATATAAGCGTTCAAACAAGACTGAAAATGATCAAGAAACATTGGAAGAATCTTATAATGTTCCACTTCATTGAAGAGGCTCCTGCTACCAATAATTCTATTGAAAACTATTATTCAACAAGTCTTAAGACTCACAGGAAAAAGCAGTTCAGGACAGATATTGGCATTATTAACCAACTTCAACTTTCTTCGATGAAAAGGGCCGGAATGTTTAATGAGAAAAAACCAACACTCATAGAACGGTTTATGGCTTTTATACCTTTTATAAATTATTAAAATGTATTTCTGCGAGTTTTCATGTTGTAGTAGCTGTGCCTATCGATTTATATTGATTTTATGGCTACATCCAGCTACTAGGTATGATAATTTTCGTTTATTACTTCAAAAATGACCTGTTTTTTGGTGGAGGTGATTTGTGTGGATTCATTTGTTACCAGATTTGTCTGTTTCCATCGTGAAAAATTACTAAATCACTGGATTTTAGGATTGTGCCACATCTTTATATTATTTTATAATTATAACAGACTTTATTTCTCATCTTTTGCTTCAATGGATTCATACATCCATAGTGGCTTCCTTTCGCTTCCTACATTGCGCCGTTTGATTTTTTTTGTCTCAAGCATGATTTTTACGAGATTGTCTGCTGTTGACCTGCTGCAATCGAGACTATCTATTATTTCACGCAATGATTTTTCATGACCATTGACAAGTGTTAAGATATGCTCCATTGTGAATTTCTTTGTGTATTGGTTGTTTAAGGGCATTTATCATATCACCTCAATTAATAAGTGACACATTAATGCTTAAGCTTTACGCTCTAAAGTAGGATAGATTTAGGCGGCTCTTTTAATTAAAATACCGATATAATAAATCACCAGTATCCTTCCTATTTCTGAGTTAAACTTAAATACTATTACCACTATGGTCAGCTTCCCCAACGAGAGGAAAAAAATGCCCGAATATACTTTATTCTTAGGTTGTATCATCCCAGCGCGTTTTCCCTTCATGGAAAAATCAACAAGACTTGTACTATCAAAGCTTGGATGTGTTCTCCACGATCTTGAAGGCGCTACTTGCTGCCCGACTAAAAGTATTATAAAGCCGATCGGCGATCTTTCATGGTACATAACAGCAGCAAGAAATCTTGCCCTGGCGGAAAAAGCAGGTCATGACCTCCTAATCCCATGCAACGGCTGCTACAGCACTTTAAAATCAGTCGAGGCGGAATTAAGGACAAATCCACATTTGCGCAAAGAGGTCAATATTATTCTTGCGTCATCAGACCTGGAATTCAGGGGAACGATCCAGGTGAAACATCTAATCGAGGCGCTTCATGATGACATCGGGATTCCGAAAATAAAACAGTATATAAAGAAATCATTTGAAGGGATGCGAATAGCGACCCATCACGGCTGCCACATGCTGCGCCCCAGTTCTTCCATATTCTTTGATGACCCCAACAAACCCAAAAAGTTCGATGCACTGATCGAAGCAATTGGTGCAAAAAGCATTGAATATGAAACAAAGATGTTATGCTGCGGCGGGAATCTCAATACTGCTGATGAACCCGAAGAAGCTACAGCCCTGGCCAGGATGAAACTCATGGAAGTCATGAAAAAGGCAGATGCTATGTCGCTAACATGCCCATCATGTTTCATGCAATATGATTCACGCCAGTACATGATGCAAAAAACCGGTGAAAAACTCAATGTCCCGATCCTTTTTTATCCTGAATTGCTGGGTCTTGCAATGGGCTTTTCAACGCAGGAACTGGGCATGGAGATGCACAGGATAGATGCGGCGGATTTCCTTGCAAAACGGGATTCAAAATATAACTACTTAAAAACGATAAAAGAGATATTCGACCTTCCAGCGATGCGAAAATGCTATGAATGCGCCGCATGCGTTAATGACTGTCCTGTTGTAAAGGTGAACCCTGATTTTAATCCCAATGAAATAATAGGTAAGTTGCTTTCGGGTGAACTTGAGGCAGTTATAGAGTCACATAATATATGGCGGTGCGTCGATTGTTATACCTGTTATGAACTCTGCCCCCAGAAAATGGGCATGAATAAGATATTTGACAAACTAAAGCATATAGCTATACAAAGAGGAAAAATCCCTGTGGGTTTTGCCGCAAGTATTGAGATGTTCAAGAAAGATGGTCGGCTGGGTGAGCCGACATCGGTAAGAAAGAAATTGAAACTCTCTGAACCTCCAAAGAGCGGGGCAGAGGATCTGAAGAAATTATTGCTTATAATACAAAAAGGAGAAGAAAATGAAGTGTGATGGAATACCATCCGGATGTGCAATTTCAGGATTGATGAGCGAAGAAGGAAGACGCATTGACGGCAGTGTCGTAATTAAATCCATTGCCTGCATGCATGACCGTTCAAACGGGCTAGGAGGTGGCTTTGCAGCTTATGGCATTTATCCAAAACGAAAAGACATGTATGCTTTTCACATGATGTTTGATAATATGAAAGCTAAAGAGAACACTGAAGAGTTCTTTAAAAATTACTTCAATGTTGATAAGGATGAAGCCATCCCTACGCGCAGGCAGAAGGGTGTAACAAATCCCCCCATTCTCTGGCGATATTTCCTTGAAGTTCCGGAGAACAAGCTTGAGTTCCAATCTGAAAGGGATTATGTCACAAAAACGGTCATGAAGATCAATTCCGATATTGAGGGATCTTTCGTGGCATCAAGCGGTAAGAACATGGGCGCATTCAAGGGTGTAGGTTATCCTGAAGATATTGGTGAATTCTACAAACTTGAGGAATACAGCGCATATATATGGACATCACACGGAAGGTTCCCAACGAATACACCGGGCTGGTGGGGTGGAGCTCATCCATTTACGCTTCTTGACTGGTCTGTTGTTCACAATGGCGAGATATCTTCATACGGTATAAACAAGCGCTATCTTGAAATGTTTGGATATAAGCTTGAATTAAGAACGGATACTGAAGTTATCGCGTATCTTTTTGATCTCCTTGTCCGAAAGCATAAGCTTCCGGTTGAAAAGGCGGTACAGGCTTTGGCCGCTACTTTCTGGAAAGATATCGACCGCATGGAGCCTGAGCAGAAAAAGGTTGCAACGGCTCTGCGGCAGGTATATGGAAGTACTCTCTTAAACGGTCCTTTTAGCATTATCCTCGGCCACAGCCGGGGCATGATCGGATTGAACGACAGGATAAAATTAAGACCTATGACTGCTGCACGGAAAGACGATATGCTTTACATGGCATCAGAAGAATCAGCAATACGTGAAATAGCGCCTGACCTTGATGAAGTCTGGAGTCCCAGGGCAGGAACACCTGTTTTTGGGAAATTAAGACCTGAGGTGGAATAATGGAATCACAGCTTCCCGCAGAATTTATTGTAAATGTGGATCATGAAAGGTGCAGGAAATGCAAGCGATGCGTTATGAACTGCAGCTTTAGCGCTATTGAATTTAAGGATAAGGTCATACCGAACAACAAGCAGTGTGTTGCATGTCACAGGTGTGCTACGTTTTGCCCGGAAAACGCCATCACGATCACTGAAAATCCTCTTGATTATAAAGATAGTTATAACTGGTCGCCTGAGATTAGGAAAAATATTCTGAAACAGGCTGAAAGCGGCGGTATCATATTGACAGGTATGGGCAATCCCAAACCTTATCCCATCTACTGGGACCACATGCTTATTGATGCGTGCCAGGTAACGAACCCATCAATTGACCCTTTGCGTGAGCCAATGGAGCTTCGCACTTATCTTGGGGCAAAACCCGAATCGCTTGAATTTGAGGGCGATGGTTCAAATATCAGCCTCAAGACAGAGCTTGCGCCGCAGGTGAAATTGGATATACCCATAGTGTTCGCTGCGATGTCATATGGCGCCATCAGCCTCAATGCCCATAAGGCGCTTGCGATGGCAGCGAAGCGCATGGGAACGCTTATGAACACAGGTGAGGGCGGTCTTCATGAAGATCTTGCGGGCTATACTGACAGGATTATCGTTCAGGTTGCATCGGGGCGCTTTGGTGTCACGAGCAAATACCTGAACAACAGTGCATTAGTTGAGATAAAGATAGGACAGGGTGCAAAACCAGGAATAGGCGGACATCTTCCAGGTGAAAAAGTTGGTGAAGATATATCAAAAACCCGTATGATCCCTGTTGGCACGGATGCACTTTCCCCTGCGCCGCATCATGATATTTATTCAATTGAAGATCTTTCGCAGTTGATATATGCAATAAAAGAAACAACGGATTACAAAAAACCCGTATCGGTCAAGATCGCAGCAGTCCATAACGTAGCTGCGATCGCAAGCGGCATCGTAAGAGCCGGTGCGGATATTGTTATGATTGACGGCTTTCGCGGCGGAACAGGAGCTGCACCGATGATCATAAGAGACCATGTCGGTATCCCTATAGAACTTGCTCTTGCTGCTGTTGATGAAAGGCTGAGGCAGGAAGGCATACGCAACCGTGCATCCATCCTTGTTGGCGGAAGCATCAGGCAGAGCGCAGACGTCGTTAAAGCGATAGCTCTTGGCGCGGATGCATGTGTTATAGGTACAGCCTCGCTTATTGCGATGGGATGCCGCGTGTGCCAGAAATGCTATACAGGCAATTGCGCATGGGGTATTGCGACGCAAAAGCCTGAACTTGTGCGCCGCCTAAATCCTGAATTGGCGGCTGACAGGCTTTGCAACCTGCTTACAGCCTGGGGTCATGAGATCCAGGAAGTACTGGGCTCACTTGGTATAAACGCGATTGAGTCGCTGCGCGGAAGCCGCGAACGGTTGCGAGGTGTTGGACTAAACCAGGAGGCTCTTGACATTCTTGGGATAAAACATGCCGGCATAGGACAGTGATTTTTATGAAAATAGACGCAAAAGGCATGCATTACAGGCCAATGAACAAGATCATCCGGGACGCTGTCGCCTCAGGCGAGAAGGAATTTGAGCTTGATAACATAGGCGGACAGAGGTACATCGGCGCCGGTTTGAACGAGAAAGTGAACATCACAATTAACGGCACACCGGGCAATGACCTGGGAGCATTTATGAATGGGCCTAAAATAATCGTTAATGCGAATGGGCAGGACGGCATTGCCAATACCATGAACGCAGGCGAGATAATAGTCCATGGCAACGTGGGCGATATAATCGGCTATGGTATGCGCGGTGGGAAGCTTTATATCAAAGGCGATGTCGGCTACCGCGTGGGCATTCACATGAAAGAATATAAAAAGCAGGTCCCTGTGATTATTGCAGGAGGAACAGCTGGAGACTTTTTTGGCGAGTACATGGCTGGCGGGTTAATGATCCTTCTTGGCATGAACGGAAAGAGCCCGCTTGTTGGCGATTATGTGGGAACAGGCATGCATGGCGGCGTGATGTATATCCGCGGAACAGTTGATCCTTACCATCTCGGAAAAGAAGTTAGCTGTCTTGAGTTGAATGAAGATGATGTGAAGCTTATTGGCGGATATCTTAAGGAGTACTGTGAATATTTTGGGTTTAATTTTGATGAGGTTATGGGCGGGAAGTTCACAAAGCTTGTGCCGCTGTCGTTGAGGCCGTATGGGAATCTGTATGTGTATTGAGGAAAATACTATCGTATTTTCCTAAAATGCTGGCCTTGGAGCATCAAAAAATATGCGGAGGAAAGTGTTATATATGGAAGATAACATCCAAGGAGCTCCCTGTGTGTGATAATACAAAGGAAAGCGTTGTTAAATAACGACATATGTTTATCCGTTGAACTAAACTTGACTCGTGTGAAAAATGCATGAGGGAAAGTGTTATATACGGAAAAAAACATATAAGGAGCTTCCTGCGTGTGTAAACACAAAGGAAAACGTTGTTGAAAAACGACCTATATTTGTCCGTTTAACAACTAGAATTGTGCGAAAACCGTAACCATGAAAAGTGTTATATACGGAAAAGAACAAATAAGGAACTTCCTGTGTGTGAAAACACAAAGGATTGTTGTGTATAAATATGCAACAAATATTCATTAATATTAATTCGTGGTTAAATTTTGGCGTCGGCTCTGATTGACGGAAATACCTGAAAATGATGAGCTGCTTTCCATCCATGATACATTAAATGGAGACAAGAAAATATTTTTTTGTCCGACATTGTCTTGACAGT